>Ga0247781_1000074_pt1 | contig 27266 bp, 23 predicted proteins | sample UWRJL184509B5_FD_179922 | JGI IMG/M metagenome (GOLD analysis project Ga0247781, IMG submission 179922) | Plant litter microbial communities from Arlington Agricultural Research Station in Wisconsin, United States - UWRJ-L184-509B-5 | ecosystem: Environmental > Terrestrial > Plant litter >...
GCAGGCCGGGGCCGAGCGCCGTACGCCAATGCGGACGCAGGTGGAGGACGAGCTCCTCCTCGTCGGTCAGCACTTCCTCCGGGAACGCCACGCGGTCAGCGTACGTGCAACACGTCACCGGCCGAGACACGATGGTCGGTGCCGTCCACCGTCCGGACGATCAACTGACCGGACTTGTCCACCTCGGTCGCCTCGCCGGTGAGCATCGCGCCGTCGGGCAGCAGCACCCGCACCGGCCGGCCGATCGTCGCGCAGCCCCGCCGATAGGCCGCGAGCAAGCCGGACATCTCCGCGTCGCCGCCCGCGTCGCGCCAGCCCGCATACCAGGACGCCAGGCCGCGCAGCAGAACTCGCAGCAACGGATCGCGGTCGGTCACCGCGGCGCCGGCCACCTTGAGCGAGGTCGCGGGCAGACCGGTGGTCTCGGGAAGCTCCTCGACGCTGGTGGTCACGTTGAGTCCGATGCCCACCACGACCGCGTCGCCGGAGACCTCGGCCAGAATGCCGGCGCACTTGCCCCAGCCGTCGTCGACTTTGACGAGCAGGTCGTTCGGCCACTTCAGGACGGCTTCGACCTCGGCCACCCGCTCGACCGCCTCGCGCAACGCCACCCCGGCCAGCAGCGGCAGCCAGGCGAACGACGCGGGCGGCAGGGCTGCCCAATCACGCTCACCGTCGGCCACACCGGGTCGCAGTAGGACACTCAGCGTGAGCCCGGCGCGGGTCGGGGAGGTCCACTGCCGGTCGCGGCGACCCCGGCCGGCGGTCTGCCGCTCGGCGACGATCACCAAGCCCTCGGACGCGCCCTTCGCCGCCGCGACGGCGACATCGGCGTTGGTCGAGGCGGTCTCGGCGCGCACCTCGAGGCGCGACCAGAAGCTGCCCGGGGTCACCAGCGCGCGTTCCAGCGAGCGCTGGGATAGCGGCGGCCGGTCCAGATCGGTGAACGGCGAGGACATTTCCCGAGCCTAAGCCCCTTCCCCTAGCGAAGCGGCGGCTCGGCGGCGTGACGACTGACATAGACCCTGGTGCTGCGGTCCGGGAGGTCGGCGGACCGGCGGGGCCGCGGGCGTGGGCGGCGCCGCGTGGTGGTGGGCGCCTGGTTGTCGGCGAAGAGGTAGTCGTTCTCGGTACGCCACTCGCGGCCGCGCGGGCGGTCCCGCTTGTCGTTGCGGGCCGCCCAGTTGCGGGACAGGCGGACGCGACGCTCGTCCGGGACCACAAACCCGTGCACCTCGGTGGCTTCGGGCTCGACCGGGAGCAGGTCGAAGCCGGGCGCGAGCTCGTAGTCGCCGGCCGCCGGCAGACGTTCGACGGGGGCCGGCCAGCCGTAGCCTTTGGCCGAAGGCTCGGGGTCGGGCTCCAGGTCGACCGGGATCGGCAGCCAGTACTCGCCGGCGGCCGGTTCCTCGGCGACGTGCTGGTATTCGGGGCGGACCCAGTCCGCGATGCGATCACCGCAATACGGTTCGGGGGGAGTCAGGACGAGTTCGTCCGCGATCGGGTCACCGTTCGGCGTGCTGAACTCGTCCTCCGCCGGCCCCGGCGACGCCAGCCCGCTGAAGTGCTCCTCGTCGGAGGTCGGGCTGTCCGGTGCGACGGGCTCCGACGACCTGGTCCGCCGCCGTTCTTCTCGCGGCCGCCGGGCCGCAGGCGGGGAGCTGCTCGCATGCCGACCGCCCCGGCCGAAGAGCAGGGCGCGAAAGCAGACCATCGTGGCGAGCCCTCCGGCGATGAGGGCGATCCCGGCCGCGGCCATCCAATTCGTCACGACACTGGTAACGAATGGGGCATTGAGTGCGAAACGCGCCCGAAGCGGCGCGGTAGCTGGTATCGCACTACGATCATTACCGCCGAGTACAGCCCGTGGAAGGATCATCGTGACCATCGAGCATGACGCCGTCCGGGCCGACACTCCGGCCACCGCCGACATTCACACCACCGCCGGCAAGCTGGACGACCTCGCCCGGCGTACCGACGATGCCGTGCACGCCGGCTCGGCCCGAGCAGTCGAGAAGCAGCACGCCCGCGGCAAGAAAACCGCCCGCGAACGCATCGACCTGCTGCTCGACGAGGGCTCCTTCGTGGAGCTCGACGAGTTGGCCCGGCACCGCTCCACCAGCTTCGGCCTGGAGAAGAACCGGCCGTACGGCGATGGCGTGGTCACCGGCTACGGTACGGTCGACGGTCGGCAGGTCTGTGTCTTCTCCCAGGACTTCACCGTCTTCGGCGGTTCGCTCGGTGAGGTGTTCGGCGAGAAGATCGTCAAGGTCCTCGATCTCGCCATGAAGATCGGCTGCCCGATCATCGGGATCAACGACTCCGGCGGCGCCCGCATCCAGGAGGGCGTGGTCGCGCTCGGCCTCTACGCCGACATCTTCTTCCGCAACGTACGGGCCAGCGGCGTCATCCCGCAGATCTCGTTGATCATGGGCCCGTGCGCGGGCGGCGCGGTCTACTCCCCCGCGATCACCGACTTCACCGTGATGGTCGACCAGACCTCACACATGTTCATCACCGGGCCCGACGTGATCAAGACGGTGACCGGTGAGGAGGTCGGCTTCGAGGAACTGGGCGGCGCCCGCACCCACAACACACGCAGCGGCAACGCGCACTACCTGGCCTCCGACGAGGACGACGCGATCGACTACGTGCGCGCGCTGCTCTCCTACCTGCCGAGCAACAACCTCGACGACCCGACCGTCTTCGAGATGCCCGCCTCGCTGGAGCCGACCGCGGCCGACCTGGCGCTGGACACGGTGATCCCCGATTCGGCCAACCAGCCGTACGACATCAAGACGGTCGTCGAAACGGTGGTCGACGACTTCCTCGAGGTGCAGCCCCTCTACGCGCAGAACATCGTGATCGGCTTCGGACGGGTCGAGGGCCGACCGGTCGGCGTGGTCGCCAACCAGCCCCTGAACCTCGCCGGGACGCTCGACATCGCGGCCTCGGAGAAGGCGGCCCGGTTCGTGCGTACCTGCGACGCCTTCAACGTCCCGGTGGTGACCTTCGTCGATGTCCCGGGCTTCCTGCCCGGCACCTCGCAGGAGTGGGACGGCATCATCCGGCGAGGGGCCAAACTGATCTACGCGTACGCCGAGGCGACCGTACCCAAGGTGACGGTAATCACTCGGAAGGCGTACGGCGGCGCCTACGACGTGATGGGCTCGAAGCACCTCGGCGCCGACCTCAACTTCGCGTGGCCGACGGCGCAGATCGCGGTGATGGGCGCTCAGGGCGCGGTCAACATCCTGCACCGCGGTGAACTGGCCGCCGCCGAGGATCCGGCTTCACGGCGGTCCGAGCTGGTCCAGGAGTACGAGGACACGCTGGCCAACCCGTACATCGCGGCCGAGCGCGGCTATGTGGACGCCGTGATCAGGCCGTCGCAGACGCGCGCCCAGATCACGAGAGCCCTGCGCACCCTGCGGACCAAGCGCGAGACCCTGCCGCCCAAGAAGCACGGCAACATCCCGCTCTGATCGAGCGCCCCTCGCGCTCAGCCCGCCGACAGTCCCGGCAACCACTGCCCGGCCAGCAGGAACGCCCCGATCACCAGGGCGACGACATTGCCGACCAGGAAAAAACCGACCCAGAACAGCGCCGGTACGTGGGTCACGTGCGCGAGCTGGTCGGCGTCCGACTCGGGCATCCGGCCACGGCGGCGCAGGCTCTGCAGCTCGAAGACCGGGCGCACACCGCCGAAGAGCAGGAACCACACCCCGGTGTACGCGAAAGCCGCCTGCACCTGCGGCGAGGCGTACCAGGAGATGGCGAACACGATCGCGCCGGTGACCACGAGGGACACCACGCCGAACAGGTTCCGAATGTTGATCAGCATGAGGAGCAGCAGCACCACGGCGAGCCAGAGCAGCAACGTGATCCGGTTGCCGCCGAGCAGCCAGGCACCGAGCACGCCCACCAGCGACGGGGCGATGTAGCCGCCGAGCAGGGTGAGCATCATGCCGGGACCGGTCGGGCGGCCGGACGACAACGTCAGGCCGGACGTGTCGAACTCGAGCCGGATGCCGCGGAGCCGACGACCGGTGAGCAGGGCGAAGACGGCGTGCCCACCCTCGTGGGCGATCGTGACGGCGTTGCGGGCCACCCGCCAGACCGGGCGGAACGACACCGCGAGGAGGCCGGCCAAAGCGGTCAGCAACACGAGCAGGCCGGGTGGGTCCGGTTGCGCACCGAGCAGCTTGTCCCAGATATCTGTCACACCGTCGATCGACACAGCGCGAAACTGTATCCGATGCGGCTATGGGTTTCCCCTTACGCGCGCCGTCGCGAGACCGACTCCGCCGGGACACCGCCGCGTTTCGTGAGCGAGCGGGCGGCGAAAGTACCCGCGGCGAGCATCGCCAGCACGGTAACGATCGAGATGGTGACGAGAGTGCCGGCGGCCGCGGCGAGGAGCACGATGTCGACGACGGCCACCAGCATCCACAGCGCCAGGGCGGGCTTCCCGCCACGCGTTCGGCAATTCATGTCGTACCTCCGTTTGTGCTGCCGGATGAACTACCCATTCATCCCGGTCATCACGCACGACGGCCGCTACTTAGGCTGAAAACCCTGGTAAAGCAGCTTGAGATCGTTCTGCGAGGCGATCCAGTCCTCGGGCGAGACATACCACGAGATGGAGTACGCCAGATCGTCGCTGACGACGATGTTGCGCTTCACCGCGTGCTGCCGGTTGCCGCTGGTGGTGTTGTAGAAGAACTCCCAGTCGGCGGCCTGCTTGAAGTACTTGGGGACCGACTCCAGCCGGACCTTCTGGTAATTCTGGTAGTCCCGGCCGGCGCGGCTGCGTTCCTGGTCCTTCCAGTCGGCGAGCGCGTCGCCCTGCGGGTCGGCCGTCTGGTCGATCAGCAGCAAGCGGTTGTTCCACCGGATGTGGGTCTCACTGCCCTGCTGCTCGATCTCGGCGCTCTTGGGCAGCGGGATCTTGTAGCCGGAGCCGTCGGTGTAGATCCGCCACGTGCTGGGCAGGGCAAGCGCGGACGGGCTCGACGGCGCCGCCGAGGTCGGCGCGGCACTCGTCCCGGCGCCGGAAGGCTTCGGCGAGTCGCCGCCGGACGAGGCGGGCGGAGCGGCGGCGTTCTGCCCGGCCGGGTCGTTGTCGTCGCCGGACCCGCGGCCGATGAGGACGGCGATCAGCACGACGATGAGCAGCACGACGCCGCCGCCGATCGCGGCCTGGCCGTAGGTGAGCCGGGTGCCGAAGACGGTGATGCCGGGAGTCTGGCTCACCGGCATGGGTGTCCACGCCGGACGGCTCGGACGGTTGAACGGCCCTGCGGGCAGGGCATCATCGGCGTGGTCGGACTCCGGCCCCCGGGCAGCCTTCTTGCTCTCCGTCTTCTTGCTCTCCGTCTGCCGCGGCTTCTCGGCCGCGGCGCGTGAACCGCCCGCGGCCGAAGTGGACTTGGCACCCCGCGGCGAACCGACGACCTGGGTCGCGTCCGGAATCGCGGCCTTCCGCGCGGGCTCGGCGATCATGGTGGTCCGGTCGGCGGACTCCGCGATCTTCGTGGTCCGGTCGGCCGGCTCGGAGATCTTGGTGGTCTGGTCGACCGGCGCGGGGGAAGCGTCGGCCGCCTTGGTCGCCGGCTCCGGCTCCTCCGCGACTGCCTGGACCTCAGGCTCGGGCTCGGCCGGGGTCTGCTCGGCGTCGTCCTCCTCCTCTGCCGGGGCGGATTCGGTCGGGCGCTGCTCGGCCTCTGACAGCTCGGCCTCTGACAGCTCAGCGTCGACCGGCTCGGCGTCGACCGGCTCGGGGGCGCTGGGCTTGATGTCGGACGGTTTCGTTTCGGACGACTCCGCGGCGGACGGCTGCGTCGCGGACGGCTGCACGTCGGACGGCTGCACATCGGACGGTCCGGCCGGGACCTGCTTGGCGGGTTCGGTGATCTTGGTAGCTGGGTCGGCCGGGACGGGCTTGGCCTCGGAGGCCGCGCGCGAAATCAGGGAAGTAGCGTCGGCCAGCGACTTCTCGTGCTCGGGGGCGGCCTGCTTGCGGCGCCCGGCGGCGACGTCGCCTGCCGTGAAGCTGCTCTGCGCGCCCCGAGACGTACGGGAAAGGCCGCTGGGTTGCCCCGGAGTGGTGGGCGTGCCGGACCTCGTCCCGAAAATGGCAGTTTTGTCGTCCCTGACCGGAGGACCGTCCACCCGGGTCGCTTCCACCTTGGGGCTGTCGACCCGAGTGGCATCCAGCGGTTTGTCACCCTGGGGAGGGTCACCCTTGGGAGGGTCGACGCGGGTGGGCGTGTCGGCGACGGGACGGCCGACCGAAGCCTTGCCCGGCGTGAAGATCGGCGGACGGCCCTCGCCGGCGGCGGGACGGCTCGGAGTGACCGGCGGCGGACCCGGCGGACTCGTGGGACGGCCCGGCGTGACCGGCGAACGGCCCGGCGTGACCGGCGAACGGCCCGGAGTGGTGCCGCCCGGGCGGGCGACCGGCGGACGGGGACCGGGCACCACCGGCGTCGAGGCTGTGCCCCCGGTGAGCGCCGAACGGTCGCGGCCCACACCCGGGCGGCGCATCGTCGGGCTCATCGGGAAGCTGAGCTTGGAGCGACGCCCGGCCGCGCGCAGCAGCAGGCGCTCGGCTTCCTCGGCGTTGATGCGGTGCGCCGGGTCCTTGCGGAGCAGACCGTTGAGCACCGGCTTGAGCGGCCCGGCGTTGCGCGCGGGCGGCGGGTTCTCGGTGGCGAGCGCGGCCAGCGTGGCGATCGCGGACGGGCGGGCGAACGGCGAAGCGCCCTCGACCGCCGCATAGAGCGTGGCGCCGAGCGACCAGAGATCGGCGCCAGGCCCCGCTGAGCCGTCACGGGCCCGCTCCGGGGCGATGTAGGCCGGGGAGCCGAGCACCAGACCCGTACGCGTGACGTTGGGGTCGCCCGGCACGGTGGCGAGGCCGAAGTCGGTGAGCACGACCCGACCGTCGGCGCCCATCAACACGTTGCCCGGCTTGACGTCGCGGTGGACGACTCCGGCGCGGTGGGCGGCGCGCAGCGCGTTGAGGACGCCCAGGCCGATCTCGGCGGTGCGGCCCGGGCTGAATGGCCCGTCGGCGGCAAGCGTGTCCTGCAGCGACCGGGACGGCACGTACTCCATGACGATCCACGGGTCGGCGTCGGTGCGCAGCACGTCGAAAACGCGGACCACGTTGACGTTGTTGAGCCGGGCGATCGCGCGCGCCTCGCGCAGCGACCGCTCCCGCATCTCCTGCCGTTCGCCCGGGGTCAGACCCGGCGGCGGCACGAGTTCCTTGATAGCGACTTCGCGGTGCAGGACGACATCGGTCGCCCGCCAGACACGACCCATCCCGCCCTGACCGAGCGGCGCGACAAGCCGGTAACGGTCAGCGACAACAAGCGGGGGAGAGGAAGACATCACGGAGAAAATACCCGGTCATGTCGAGCCACAGCGAATCGATCAGCCGAGTGTGGGATTCGTGTCACCTGATCTTCGCCGTTCCGTCGTACGCTCCGTCGATGGATACGGAACCGCTGGTCAGCATCGTTCGCGGCGAACCCACTGATCAAGAGCTTGCGGCCCTGGTCACGGCGCTGGCCGCAGCATTCAGCACGGTTGATGCGCAACCCCCGCCGCCGCCCGTCTCACCCTGGACCCGATCCGCACGCCCGTCAATGGGCCCGCACTCCTGGAAGGCGTCGGCCCTCCCCCGATAGATCACCGTGCGTCACTGTCCACAGGGTCCCCCGGCCCTGGCGCCGACCGACTACTCTCATAGACGCTTCCGATTTCGCACAGTGATCGATTTCGTCCGGGGAGTGGCGCAGATGATTCCCGAGGAGGACCGCGGCCCCGCGTGGCTGCGCGACTACGGCACCACAGACTTCGGCGCGATCGAGGCCGACATTCAGGCGATGGAACAGTTCGCCGCGAAACTGGCAGCGAACGTGAAGGACAGTTACGCCCCCCACCTGTCCACGGTGAGCAACTCGATGCTGACGCGGCTGCCCCCTCCGCCCGGCGATTTCGTCGAGCTGTTCTCGTTCCTGACGGCCCACAACGAGGCCCAGGACGTCACCCATCAAAACGTCTACAACTACGCGAACGGCACTCAGGGTTTCGCGAGCGCGGCCGCTGACATCAGCAAGCGCTACAGCGGCTCCGACGCCTTCGCTCAGGCGCAGGTCAGCGACGTCGACAAGGCCTTCGACAAGGCAGGCATCCCCACCTCGTCCTCCGCCGGCGGAGACCTCTGATGCTCATCGCGGCTGGTGGTGGCGGCGCGGGCGGCACCCCGTGGGGCTCGATGACCATGCAAAAGATGCAGGAGTTCATCCAAAACCCCGACACCGAGAAGCACTACGAGCTGTTGACAGGCTGGAAGAGGTCGGCCGACCTGCTCATCGAACATCGCTGGCAGGTCCAGAACTACCGAGACAACCTGGCCGCCGCCTGGCCCCCGGCCAGGAACGCCGCCTCGCTCGCCTACATCACCCGCCTCGACGAGCTGATCGCCAACCTCAGCGAAACCTACGAGGCAGCCATCTCCAACCACGACGCCTTCGCCGCGGCAACGCTCTCCATCAGCCTCGCGCAGAAGGACATGGACGAGATAGCCCGTGAGTACGACTCCAACGATCAACTGCTGGCCACCCACAACGCCAAGCAACAAACCCCCAGCCGCCAGCCCAGCCCATCCCTCAGCGGCGAACAGCCTCCTGTCGCTCCCGGCCGCCAGCAAGAGCTACACCAACGCGCCGTAACCCTGCTAAACAACGTAAGCGCCGACCTAGCCCTAGCCCAGGTCCGCATCCGCAAGCCCAGGCTGTACAAAGCAGAGGTCCAGCGAGACGAACAGAACACCATCGAAGATGGCGCCGCATTTGTCGCTCCGCCGATCCCGCCGATTACACCGACCTTCGCAACAGATTCCCCAACTTCGAGGGACTCTAAGCAGGCGAGAGTGACCTTTCCAACGTCTGGCAGCATGACGCCGCCAACAGCACTACAACAAACCCCCCTGCCTGGCCTGATTCTCGGGGGAACTTCTCCGACCGCAGCGGTGTCAGCGTCCGCTCCTGGTCCGATTCCGTCGGTCACGCCGGGCGGTGCAGCCACGCCGAACTCCGGGCCAGGGCTGCTCCCTTTGGCGCCAGCCTCCCTTGTGCCGGGCGCACTACCTGCGGTCGTCCCACCTTCGACCGGCTCGTTCGGTCGGAGCACGGGACCTCCGGGTGATAGTCAGACAAGGCCCGGAGGCTTTGCGTCAGGTGGTGCCCAAGTGATGGCTCCAGGCGGATTGATCGGTGGCGTTCCGAGCCAAGGTGTTGCACAACCTGGGTCGACGCGGCCGAGCGCGCAGCGGATAAATCCTGTTGGTGGAGTAATTGGCGGACCACAACCTCACGGCAGGGCTGGCCTGTCGCCCGAGCAGAGCCAACACGGCGGCTCAGGCCCATTCGGCCAGACCGGCCGTGGCAGTATTCGACGGGATCAAGATGATCTGCCACGCTGGGATCCGGACGATCCCTGGCAGACGGCATCAGGTGTTGATCCCATTCTCTTGCCCCCACCGGAACAGCGCGTCAACCCCGGACCAGCGATCGGGCTCAGTTGAGCAACATTAGGAAGGCCGCTTCGGTTGCCGTATTGATTATGACGGCAACCCTAGGGAATCTCCCAACTCCAGCATCCGCCGATTCGATTCGCGATCGCCAATGGTATCTCGAAAGTCTAGATGTATCGCGCATTAGCGCCATATCCACCGGCCGCGGCGTGATCGTTGCCGTCCTAGATTCGGGCACGTATCCGCACCCAGACATTCGCCACAACCTGCTGAGAGGGAGCAATAAGGCTTCCCTGGGAGAGGGCGACGGGAAGGCGGACAACAACGGTCACGGGACCAGAATGGCCGCACTAATCGCCGGACATGGGCACGGAAAGGACTCTGGCATAAAGGGGATAGCACCCTCAGCTAAGATTCTCCCTGTGATCATTTCAAATGATGGCCTTGGTGACGCAATCATCATGGCGAAAGGAGTGACATGGGCGGCGAGCCAAAAGGCGAAGGTTATTAACATTTCGGGCGCCACTGGCCCTGGCTTTGATCTGAGCGACTCAGTGAAGGCCGCAATTGAGGACGACATAGTTGTAGTGGCGGCCGCTGGAAATACCTCGTCAGACGCAATACTTACCTATCCCGCCGCATTCGATGGGGTTCTCGCCGTTGGCGCAACAGGACGAAATGGGAAGCACTCGCCTACTTCCGTCAAGGATGACAAGATCCAGATCTGCGCTCCGGGGGTCGACATTATCTCGGCTCAGCCGAAACGTGAATATGGGTCAGCGACAGGAACGTCCGATTCGGCCGCTATCGTATCGGGAGCCGCTGCACTCATCCGAGCGGAATTCCCCGATCTATCCGCGAAGGACGTCATTCACCGACTTACAGCAACGGCGGATGATATTGGGCCGGTTGGGCGGGATGATGAATGTGGGTTTGGGCGGCTTAATATTGTCAAAGCTTTGACGGCTGACGTTCCGCCGCTTGCAGGTGGAGGTTCGGCCTCGCCTGGAAAGAGTGTTGGGGCTACGGCTGTGCCTAGCGCGGTACGGCCGGAATTCTTTACGCCTAGTGGGGTGCCTCGGGCTGAGGCCGAGTCTGCGGGGGACGGGAGCGCCTGGGTTTTGGGGGGTTTTGCGGGTCTTGTTGTTTTGGGGGGCGTTCTGATTGCTTTGGGTCTGCGACGACGACGGCGGTAGGCAGGGGTTTCTGGGCTATCGGTCTCGTTGGGGGGTTGAACGTCGGGTTGTGTGGTTGATCGGCTCGGTGGGGCTTGTAACCTCTTGAGCGTGGAGAAGGACATCGCGCACCGGTTGATTCTTGCTTCGGCCAGTCCGGCTCGGCGGGCGCTGCTCAGTGCGGCTGGGATCGAGGCCGAGGTGATGGTCGGCGGCGTTGATGAGTCGACGGTTGAGGCTGAGGACGCGTACACGCTGTGCCTTGCCCTGGCTCGGTTGAAGGCGCGCACCGTCGCGGCGCAGTTGAGCGCCGACCCGGCGATTGTCGTGCTCGGGTGTGACTCCGTGCTGGAGTTCGAGGGTGAGGTGTTCGGGAAGCCGGCCAACGCTGACGAGGCGACCAAGCGGTGGATGCGGATGCGCGGGCATGCGGGGGTGCTGCACACCGGGCACCACGTGACCAGCCTGGTCAGCGGCAAGCAGGCCGAGGCGGTCGGCAAGACCACGGTGCACTTCGCTGATATCAGCGACGAGGAGATCTCGGCGTACGTGGCCAGCGCGGAACCGCTTCACGTGGCCGGCGCGTTTACGCTGGACGGGCGGGGTGGCGCCTTCGTCGAGCGCATCGAGGGCGATCCGGGCAACGTGATCGGGCTTTCGCTTCCGCTGCTGCGCAACCTTCTCGGCGAGATGGGCGTCCCCTACATCTCGCTCTGGAACAAATAGCCCGCCGGGTGGCATGCCCGCCGTGCGGGCGGGCATGCCGGATCAGCGGACGCTTCCGGCGAACTCTCGGGCCGTTCAGTCCACAGCCAGGACGGCCAGCAAGGCCATGATGAGCAGGCCGTGCCAGACTGCGGGCGCACCCAGCCGGACCGGCTGGGCGACCGTGTTCATCAACGGGGTCAGCGCGTCCTCGCTCTCACCACCAGCGCCACGCCGTAGCTCACGGCCCGTGTAGGTCGACCCGGGTTGCACGTTCGCCCATTTGTCGGCACTCCCGCTCAGCAACTCACGGCGTACGTCGTACCCGTGCACTGGTCTTGAGCCACTGCAACAGGCCAAGAATCCTCATGCGCGTCGCGGACACGCTCTCAGCGTAAAACTGTCGGCGCCTGAAGATAGGCTCAGGCCGTGCGCAAGGTATTGATCGCCAACCGTGGCGAGATCGCTGTCCGAGTGATCCGGGCCTGTCAGGACGCCGGGCTGACCAGCGTCGCCGTCTATGCTGACAGCGATCGTGACGCGCTGCCGGCCCGGCTGGCCGACGAGGCATATGCGTTGGGCGGCGAGTCCGCGGCCGAGACCTACCTGCGCATCGACAAGCTGCTCGACGTCGCCGCCCGCAGCGGGGCCGACGCCGTCCACCCGGGCTACGGCTTCCTCTCCGAGAACGCCGACTTCGCGCAGGCGGTGCTCGACGCGGGGCTGGCCTGGATCGGGCCGACCCCGCAGGCGATCCGCGACCTGGGTGACAAGGTCACGGCGCGGCACATCGCGCAGCGGGCCGGCGCGCCGCTGGTGCCGGGCACGGCCGAGCCAGTCGCCGACGCGAGCGAGATCATCGCGTTCGCCGAGGAGCATGGGCTGCCGGTCGCGATCAAGGCGGCCTTCGGCGGGGGCGGACGCGGGCTCAAGGTGGCGCGCACGCTCGAGGAGATCCCGGCCCTGTTCGAGAGCGCGACCCGCGAGGCCGTGGCGGCGTTCGGACGCGGCGAGTGCTTCGTCGAGCGTTATCTCGACCGTCCCCGGCACGTCGAGGCCCAGGTGCTGGCCGACACGTTGGGCAACGTGATCGTGGTGGGCACCCGCGACTGCTCGCTGCAACGCCGCCACCAGAAACTCGTCGAGGAGGCGCCCGCGCCCTTCCTGACCGCCGAGCAGCGGGGGTCGATCCACCAGAGCGCGAAGGCGATCTGCCGTGAGGCGCGCTATCACGGCGCGGGCACGGTCGAATACCTGGTCGGCCAGGACGGGACGATCTCGTTCCTCGAGGTCAACACGCGGCTCCAGGTGGAGCACCCGGTCAGCGAGGAGACGGCCGGTCTCGATCTTGTCCGGGAACAGTTCCGCATCGCCGCGGGTGAGCCGCTGAGGCTGATGACCGACCCTGAGCCGCGCGGCCACTCGATCGAGTTCCGCATCAACGGGGAGGATCCCGGACGCAACTTCCTGCCGGCTCCCGGCCAGGTCGAGACGTTGACGTGGCCGCTCGGTCCAGGGGTGCGGGTCGACGCCGGGGTCGAGGCGGGCAGCGTTGTCGGCGGCCACTTCGACTCCCTGCTGGCCAAGATCATTGTTACGGGGCGTACTCGAGAGGAGGCCCTGGAGCGGTCACGCCGGGTGCTCGACGAAACAGTGATCACCGGGATCGCGACGGTGCTGCCGTTCCACCGGGCGGTGGTCCGCGATCCGGCCTTCACGTCGTCGCCGTTCACGGTCCACACGCGATGGATCGAGACGGAGTGGGCGGCGGAGGTGTCGCCGTTCACGCTGACCGCGGGCACCGAGAGTGCCGGCGATGACGAGCGGGAGACCGTCGTGGTCGAGGTCGGGGGCAAGCGCCTCGAGGTGCGGCTGCCGGCGAAACTGCTGCGCGGAGCACCGGCGTCGGCGGCTGTGGCCAAGCCAGCGAGCCGGCGGGGCGGCGGGGGCGCCAAGGCTCAGGCGGGCGGGGCGGCCCTGCTGGCGCCGATGCAGGGGACGGTCGTCAAGGTGGCGGCGAACGACGGGGACGTGGTCTCCGAGGGCGACGTGATCGTGGTCGTGGAGGCGATGAAGATGGAGCAGCCGCTCTCCGCCCACAAGACGGGCACCGTCTCGGGCCTCTCCGTGAAGGTCGGCGAGCCCGTCACGGCCGGCTCTGTGGTGTGCAGCATCGACTGAAGCCGCGGCGCTGGCGAGCCGCGGGGACGGCGACGGTGGCAGGGCCAACGTCAGGTGGGCGGGCGACGGTGGTGGGGCGGCGACGGTCGGGCTGACGTCAGGGCGACGGTCGGGCTGACGTCAGGTGGTGGGGAGCCAGAAGTGGAGCTTCTCGTCGCGGCGGGCGATGGGCAGGCCGCCGTTGCGTTCGATCGTGCGCCGTGAGGGCTCGTTGTCGTAGTCGCAGGTGATCAGCGCGCGATTCAGGCCCAGGGCGGCCGCGATCGGACGGGCGGCGCCTAGCATCGCCGTCGCGTGGCCCTTGCGGCGGGCCGAGGGGCGTACGTCGTACCCGATGTGGCCGTTGCGTTCCCCCGCCGGACCGGGCACCAGGCGATGGCGGATGTTGAGACGGCCCAGGTATTCGGTGCCGTCCAGCCACCACAGCACCGTCGTCGGGACGAGGCCGGGCAGCCGCGGAGTCTCCTCATGGCGCTGCGCCCGCAGGAATTCGACGAAGCGCGCGAAGCCCTCGGGCGCCGACCAGGTCGATGAGTACGCCCGCAGGTCGTTCCCGATGTTGCTGAAGTCGTCGAGACCGCCACGACCCTCGGCCAGATATTCGGACATGGCCTTCAGGAACGACTCTCGGACATCGACCGTGGGAGCGACGAGCTCGGGCATCCGCCCAGCCTAGGTGAGCCATACGCGCCCGATCGCGGCCGGGGTGAGCCCACAGATGATCTCCGGGGTAAGCACACAGATGATCTTCAGCACAGGGGAACACGTTGGTCGGCTGGGTCACAAGGGGTGGACCGCCCGTACGGGACCTACGGACGGCCCACCGGCCAGCACACCGAGAACGGGGGACCCGGCGTTCCGGCGCTTTCAAGGTACGCCGGAGGGGCTGCGGCAGGAAATTTTAAGGACGAATCAGGACCAAAACCATTTTCGAGACGGCATCGAGCCGAAAATCGCGCGCGGCGCGGGGATCGAGGCCCTACCGTGTTCGGCATCACCGACGACCGGGTCTGATCGGGGAGCATGCTGAACACAGCACATTCTCAGGTGTCCCCGCCGACAATGGCGTGGGCCCCGAAAACGAGCCGCGAGGTGGCGTGACCGATGACCGAATTGTTGACCATGATGGCAACACCGGCATGGGCGTACCTTGCTCTTTTCGGGTTCCTCGCCATCGATGCGTTGATCCCGGTGGTCCCCATCCAGGCGATCATGATCACATCTGGCGCGCTCACTGTCTACGGAAATCTTGATCTTCCGTTGGTGATCCTCATCGGGGCACTCGGCATGTTCACCGGTGACTCGATCGCCTTCGTGCTCGGCCGCAGCAGCAGCGACCGGGGCACGGGCCGGTTCGCCGCGTTACGGACTCGATACGCGCCCAAGCACGACGACGAGGCCAAGGAGATCTCCAAGACGAAGAAAGCGGCCGAACGATTCACGCGCGGTCTGCGCCGGCCCGGTCCGCTCGTCCTGCTGCTCTGCCGCTTCGTGCCGGGCGGGCGGATGGCCGCCGGCTTCTACGCCGGCCGCCGCAGCTACTCGGTGAAGAACTTCGTCCTCTACGACGGCGCCGCCGCGATCGCCTGGGGCACCTACGGCGGGCTCGTCGGCCACGTCGGCGGCACCGCGATCACCCAGTCCGCCTGGCGGCTGTTCGCGATCGCCGCCGCGGCCGCGATCGTCTTCGGCACCGCCGGCTGGATCTTGGCCCTCTTCGGCGGCCGCAAAGACGCTGTCGAGCTCGCGACCGCCGGCGGTGGCGGGATCCCCGCCGGTGGTGGCGACGAGATCCCTGCCGGTGGTGGCGACGAGATCCCTGCCGGTGGCGGCGACACGATCCCTGCCGGTGGCGGCATTGTCGGCGGTGGGAGAAGCGGCGGAAGGACCAGCCGGCTGTGCGCCGGCCGCAATCAGCACGCCACGATCGAGATCCCCGAAGCGGCAACGGCCGGGGCCGCCGACGTCACTGCAGTTCGTGCTGCATCAGCTGACGGGCCGCTTCCGCGATCGACCCGGACAACGACGGGTAGATCGTGATCGTGTGGGCCAGCTGGTCCACGGTCAGATTGTTCTCGATCGCCATCGTGATCGGCAGGATCAGCTCGCTGGCCTTGGGCGCCACCACCACGCCGCCCACGATCTGACCTGTCGCCGGGCGACAGAAGAGCTTCACGAAACCGTCGTGCAGGTCGGACATCTTGGCCCGCGCGTTGCCGGTCAGCGGCAGCATCACCTGCCGGGCCGGCACCCGCCCCGCGTCCACGTCGTTCTGTGAGACGCCCACCGTCGCCAGCTCGGGGTCGGTGAAGACGTTGGCCGAGACGGTGCGCAGCCGCAGCGGCGCCACGGCCTCGCCCATCGCGTGCCAGATCGCGATGCGGCCCTGCATCGCCGCGACGCTGGCCAGCGGCAGCACCCCGGTGCAGTCGCCGGCGGCGTAGACGCCCGGAACGTTCGTGCGCGACACCCGGTCGACGGTCACGTAGCCCCCGTCGCCGACCTGCACGCCGTACTCCTCCAGGCCCAGCTCGGCCGTGTTCGGCACCGCGCCGACGGCGATCAGGGCGTGCGAGCCCTCGATCACCCGGTCGTCGCCCAGCGTGACCTGCACGGAGGAACCGGTGTTGACGACCGATTTGCCGCGCGACTGGCTCAGGATCGTCATGCCGCGCTCGCGAAAGACCCGCTCGATCGCCATCGCGGCGTCGGCATCCTCATGGGGCATGACCCGCTCGCGACTGGAGACCAAGGTCACCTGCACCCCCATCGCCAGGTAGGCGCTGGCGAACTCGGCGCCGGTCACGCCCGAGCCGATCACGATCAGGTGGGACGGTAGCTCGGTGAGGTCGTAGAGTTGCCGCCAGTCGAGGATGCGCTCGCCGTCGGGCCGGGCCGTGGCCAGCACCCGCGGCGTCGCGCCGGTCGCCAGCAGCACGGTCGAGGCCTCCACCGCGTATGTCTCCGAACCCTCAGGAGTGATCAGGACCTGGTGGGTGTGGCCCAGCGTGTCCTCGCCGAGGCGTGCCCGGCCGTGCACCACGTCGACCCCGGCCTTGACCAGTTTGGCCTGAATGTCGCTGGACTGGGCCAGCGCCAGCTTCTTGACCCGCTGGTTGACCGCCACCGCGTCGACCGACACGCCGTCGAGGCCGGACGAGCGAATGCCGAAGCGCTCGTTGTGCCGATAGCCGGTCATCACCTCGGAGCTCGCGATGAAGGTCTTGGAGGGCACGCAGTCGGTCAGCACACAGGCGCCGCCCGGTCCGTCCGCTTCGACGAGGGTGACCTCCGCATCGAGCTGCGCGGCGACCAAGGCCGCCTCGTACCCGCCCGGTCCCCCACCGATGATCACGATCCGACTCACGACGTTCCAACCCTCCCGCGTGGCAGATGTGCCGACACGCACTGCTTGTATTCTCCACCACCGCCAGATCCGGCTATCGTCATCGCCGTGCGTCATTACGCCGCGTATGGCTCAAACCTGGACCCGGCCCGCATGCGGGCCTACTGTCCGCACTCGCCCATGGTTGGCGTGGGGTGGATTGAAGGCTGGCGCCTGACCTTTGCCGGTGAGGGGGATATGGGCTGGGAAGGTGCCGTCACGACCATCGCCGAGTCGCCGGGGGACCGCGTCTTCGTCTCCCTCTACGATGTGCATCCGTGGGACGCGTCACAACTCGACGAGGTCGAGGGCGTGACCGCTGGCGCGTACCAGAAGCTCACCGTGCGTGTATCGACACTCGAGGGTGAGTTCAGCGCCTGGGTCTACGTCTTCGACGGCTACGAGGGCGGCATGCCCACCGCGTGGTATCTCAGCGAGATCGCCAACGCCGCGGAGAAGGCGGGTGCCCCTGACGACTACGTCGAGGATCTGCGCCGTCGTCCCACAGGCACAGCGTCACCCGAGGGTTAGGGCGTCGATTGCGCGAGGGGGTGGCCCCTGGTGCGCGAGGTGGTGGCCCTTACTGCGCGAGGCGGTGGCGCAGCGATTCGAGCAGGCCGATCAGCTCGACCCGTTCGCCCAGGTCGAGAACGGCGTATGCCTGCCCAGCCATCGCGTCGGCCACCGATTCGGCCCACATCAGACGCCGGACGATCGGACCGGCCGGCGGATAGGGCGGCTGCCAGCCGAAGGCCACCGCCCCCGTCTCGCCCTCGGGACCGGCGATGATCGCCTGCAACGGGGTGAGCCCAGCCGCCCGGACCGCCACCAGCTGCACACCGAGCCGATGCTCGTGCAACAGGTGCAGCATCACCGCGGCCTGCGCGCCGGGCACCTGCTCGGGCACCGGCATCGCCCGCCACGCGGCGAAGAGCGGGAGCGCCGCGTAGTCGACCGCGGTCACCACCCGCCGGGTGAGCTCGTGCAACCGGGTCAGCCGGGGGAAGCCGCCGAGTTGCTCGGCGCCCCAGGTGCAGAGCTCGTGGAGGTGCCAGGTGGCTACCTCCATCGGCGCGGACGTCTTGGCCGTCGCCTCCCAGCCGTCGATGACGGCCTCGGGGGCGATCATGCCGATCGACGCGGCGACAGTCTCGGGACGGACGTCGCCGAGCGCGCCCGCCCGCGCGGAGACGTGATAAGCCCAGCCGGACAGGCCGAGTAGACGGGCACGACGAAGCGTCTGGGGCGACTCGGCAAAGGCGCCCACGATCGTCGCGAGTCCCGTCTTGGCGTTGGCGGCAGCCTGTTCGGGTGTCACCCGCCCGATTCTGCTCTCCCTGACCGGTTCTGGAAAACACTCTTCCGGTCCGGTCCGACGAGGACCGTCAATCCGGATCGCCGGACTCAAGATCCTCCAGGGCCGCCTGCACGTCACCGACCTGTCGGCGGGCCGCCGCGGTCTCCCGTTCCGCGAGGCGGCGGGCCTGCTTGCGCCGGGCCACGTCGGCTTGCGCCTCGGTACGCCTCCGTTCCAGTTCGGCCAGCTCAGCGTCGAGATCCTCGACAACGTGACCAGCGTCACGTTCAGCCTTCTCGGCGCGATCCAGTTGGTCGTCGGCCCGCTTCTCGGCCGCCTGCGCGGTGGACAGCTCCCGGCGGAGTTCGCGCCGGCGCTGCTCGTTCTCCCGCTTGCGACGCTCGGCCGCGGCCTTCTCCCGGGCCGACGGCTGCGGGAACTCCACGACCTCGGCGCCGTCGCCCCCGTCCCGATCCTCGCCCCCGTCCCGGTCCTCGTCCCCGCCCTGCGCCTGGGTGAGCTCCTCGACGTCGGTGTCGTCGGTGACCAGCCGCAGCCGGGGCCGGGGCACCTCGCCGAAGCCGGCGTAGGTGGCGGCCCGGATCAGCCGGCCGGTGCGCACCTGGGCCGCGATCCCGGGCTCGGCCAGCGCGGCGGTCAGCGTCGCCTCGACCTCACCGAGTGGCAGCTTGGCCGACGGGTCCTCGGCCCGGGCCAAGGTGCTCGCGGCCGTGACCAAGGCCGCCACCACTTGGCGGCGCTGGTTGGTCAGCTCGCGCAGCGCCGTGCCGTCCAGGCCGCGCTGGGCCTCGCGCAGCGCGGTGGACAGCTCGACCAGCTCGTCGATCAGCTCGGGCCGGCGCAGCGCGAGCAGGTTGACCACCCAGGCGGCCACGGTCGGTTTCTTGAGGGCGGCGAGACGCTTGGCGGTCGCCTTGTCGCCGGACCTGCGAGCCTCGTCGACCGCGGCGGTACGGGCCGCGACGAAGCCCTCCGGCGGGGACTCGTAGAGCCGCTGGATCAGGTCATCGGTGGCGCTGGGCACGTCAGGCGATGCTAGTGCCGGGCGCGACGTGCGCGTACTTCGTGCCGGAGAGTCGTTCGAGATGCTGGTCGGAGACGCGCGCGCCGACCTCGGTCAGCAGGAAGTCGTGCAGCGCGTAGGCCCGCCCGGGCCGGACCGCCCGCACGAAGTCGATCGATTCGGCAAGCTTCATCCACGGAGCATTCAACGGCGTGAAGAGTGTGTCCACCGTCGTGTCCGCCGGAACCGTGAACGAGTCGCCGGGATGGTAGAGATTCGTGGTCTCGTCGGCGATCAGGTAGCCCACGTTCGCGATCCGCGGGATGTCCGGGTGGATCACGGCGTGCTGGCCGCCGTACGCCCGTACCTGATAGCCCGCGGCCTCGAACTCGTCGCCCGGCTCGACCGCGGTGGCCGGCCCGGCGATCTCGGGGTGCTGGACGAGCACGTCGGCGTGGGCAAAAACGCGCAGACCGGGCTGCTTCTCGATCGCCCCGAGCAACGCCTCGGGGTCCAGATGGTCGATGTGCTCGTGGGTGATCAGCACCGCGTCGGCGCCGTCCAGCGCCGATCGTTCGCTGAACGCGCCCGGGTCGACCACGAGGACGCCGGCGCCCTCGACCCGCAAACAGGAATGCGTGAACTTCGTGATGCGCACGGGACCCCTCCGCTGCTGATTCGTAACCGCCCATCTCGCAGTCTGCCGGAACCGGAAAAGCTCTGCCGCACGTCCCAGCCGCACACCGAAAACGGGGTTAGGGCAAACGGGGATGGGGAGAAGGCATGCGCGTGATTCGTTCGCGAACCACATATCTGCTCGGCACCGCTCTGATCGCCGGCATTCTGCTGGCGGGCTGCGGCGCCGATAGGTCCGACGATTCCTCGCAGTCGGACGCGGGCGGGGTCGAGGCGCCCGCACTCGGTCAGGGCGGAGCCCCTGCAGGGCGAGCCGGCCGAGGGCAAGGACACCGCGGCGCAGGCGCCGGATCTGAGCGTGGACCAACGCTCGATCATCTACCGCGGCAACATCAGCGTCCGGGTGGGGAACGTGGAGGCCGCGGCCGGGCAGGCGGGCGGCATCGCCACGACCGCCGGCGGCTTCGTCAGCGGCGACAACCGCAGCAGCGGCTCGGGGGCCGACACGGCGACGATGGAGCTGCGCATCCCGGCCGACAAGTTCGCCGGGGTCGTCGACCAGCTCGCCAAGCTGGGCACCGAGGAGCAGCGCCAGATCAGCACCGAGGACGTCACCGAGCAGACCATCGACCTGGACGCCCGCATCACCGTGCAGCAGGCCCGGGTGGACAGCGGCCGCAAACTGCTGGCCCAGGCGAAGTCGCTGACCGACCTGGTGATGCTCGAGCGGGAGGTGGCGACCCGCGAGTCCGACCTGGCGTCGCTGCAGGCCAAGAAACGCAACCTGGCCGATCTGACCGCCCTCTCGACGATCACGGTCAGCCTGCTCGACCCGGACGCCGCGGGCGTTGCCGACGACGACCCGCCGGGCTTCCTGGGTGGTCTCGGAGCCGGCTGGGACGCGCTGCTCGCCTCGCTCCGGGTGCTGCTCACCGTGCTGGGCGCGCTGCTGCCGTGGCTGCTCGCGGTCGGCCTGCCGGCCTGGGCGATCGGCTATGCGGTGCGGCGCTTCAACCGCACTCGCAAGGCCCCGCCGCCGGCACCCGCCGCGAGCCCCGAGGCGAAGCAGCCGCCGGCACCCGCCCCGAGCCCCGAGGCGAAGCACTAGAACGGTCGAGGGGATCCCGTGTCGCGGGATCCCCTCGTTCGTCAGAAGTCGCCGGTGGCCAAGGCGGCGAGGGCGGTGTGCACCATGACGCGCACGCCGTAACCGATGCAGCTCTCGTCCACATCGAAGTCGCCCTGGTGCAGGTCGTGTTTCTCGTCCGAGCCGGGCACCCCGGTGCCCAACCGGATCATCGCGCCCGGCACCTGGTCGAGATAGAACGCGAAGTCCTCGCCGCCCATGCTGATCTCGGCCTCGACGACCCGCTCGGCGCCGAGCGCCGCGCCGGCCGCGGCCGCGATGACCGCGGACGCCATCCGGTCGTTGATCACCGGCGGGACGCCCCGGTGGTAGCCCACCTCGACGTGTGCTCCGGTCGGCGCGACCACGTCCTTGATCAGCTGAGTGACCAGCTCAGGGGCCTGCCGCCAGGCATCACGGCTCAAGATGCGGACGGTGCCGCGGGCCACGCCCTCGCCGGGGATCGCGTTGAACGCCTCGCCCGAGTGCACCGCGCCCCACACCATCGACAGGCCCGCGCGCGGGTCGACCCGGCGGCCCAGCAGCGCGGGGACGTCGACGATGACCTTGCCGAGCGCGTACACCAGGTCGGCGGTCAAGTGCGGCCGGGCGGTGTGCCCGCCGGGGCCGGTCAGCTTGATGTCGACCGTGTCGGCGGCCGCGGTGAACGGGCCGGAGCGCACCCCGATCAGCCCCGCCGGGAGCTGCGGGTAGCAGTGCAGCGCGAAGATCGCGGCAACGTCCTTGAGCGCGCCCGCGGCGATCAGCTTGGGGGCGCCGGACGGGACCGTCTCCTCGGCGCACTGGAAGATCAACCGGACCCGGCCGGGGAGCTCACCGCGCTCGGCGAGCTGCTGCAGAGCCAGGCCGAGGCCGAGCATGACGGTGGTGTGCACGTCGTGGCCGCAGGCGTGCGCGACGTTGGGAACGGTGGACCGGTACGGCACGTCCTTGAGGTCCTGCAGGGGCAGCGCGTCCAGGTCGGCGCGGAAGGCGATGACCCGGTCGCCCTCGCCGATGTCGCAGATCACACCATTGCCGTCGGGCAGCAGGCGCGGCGACAGTCCGGCCACGGCGAGCTCGCGGGCGACCAGCGCCGCCGTCTCGATCTCGTGGTACGAGGGTTCGGGGTGCGCGTGCAGGTGGCGCCGAATCGCTACGAGCTCCGCGCCGTGCGCGGCGAGCCAGCGGTCGAGCCGGCCGGGCAGGGGCTCGGCACCGGGCAATGGCCCGGGCCACTCCGCATGGGCCCCTTCGGGCTCCGTCAGAGTAGTAGTCACGTCGGCTTCCAGTTCTGTTCGTGCCGGTACAGCGCACTCGAGTTATGTCGGGTTTCGACGACGCGCGACAGCCTAGACCCTTTTAGGTAACGCTGTGCAACGCCAATCCCGTACGCAATGCATTGCATACGGTAACGAAAGCCCCGATTGGAGCTGTCCGCGAAGGACGGGGAGCTGTTGGCCCCCCTCACCCCCTACAACCTGTTATGAGTAGGGAGGTGACGCAACTACAACGGTGCCACGCGCGCCCGGGTCGGGCACGCTCAGAAGCGCTCGACCGGGTGGTAGACGCCCCAAACACCACGCAAGGTGTGGCACACCTCGCCCACTGTGGCACGCAGTCGCAACGCCTCTTTCATCAAAGGTAGGACGTTGTCGGTCCCACCGGCGGCCTTCGCCAGATCCGCCAGGGCCGAATCGACGGCCGCGTTGTCGCGCCCGGCCCGCAGGGCGGCGAGGCGAGCGACCTGGCCGGCCTCGATCGTCGGGTCCACCCGGAGCGGCTCGTAGCGCTCCTCCTCGTCGGCGACGAACCGATTGACCCCGATCACGACCCGCTCACCGCTGTCGATCTCGTTGGCGATCCGGTAGGCCGAGGCCTCGATCTCCTGCTTCTGGAAGCCCTGCTCGATGGCCTCGACCGACGACCCGTAGGCGAAGACGCGCTCGATCAGCTCGAGGGCCTGCCGCTCCACCTCGTCGGTGAGGGCCTCGATCGCGTACGACCCCGCGAAGGGATCGACCGTGCCGGTCAAGCCCGATTCGTACGCCAGGACCTGCTGAGTACGCAGTGCCAGCCGGGCCGACTTCTCGGTCGGCAGGGCGATCGCCTCGTCGTACGCGTTGGTGTGCAGCGACTGGGTGCCACCGGCCACCGCGCCGAGCGCCTGAATGGCGACCCGCACCAGGTTGACCTCGGGCTGCTGGGCCGTGAGCTGCACCCCGGCCGTCTGGGTGTGGAAGCGCAGCATCAGCGATTTCGGATCCCGGGCACCGAACTCGTCCCGCATGATCCGCGCCCACATGCGCCGGGCCGCGCGGAACTTGGCGATCTCTTCCAGCAGGGTGGTGCGGGCCACGAAGAAGAACGACAGCCGGGGCGCGAAATCGTCGACGGTCAGGCCGGCGGCGAGCGCGGCCCGCACGTACTCGATGCCGTTGGCCAGGGTGAACGCGATCTCCTGAACAGGGGACGCGCCGGCCTCGGCCATGTGGTAGCCCGAGATGGAAATGGTGTTCCAGTGGGGGATCTCGGCTCGGCAATAGGCGAAGGTGTCGGCGACCAGACGCAGCGACGGTTTCGGCGGGAAAATGTATGTCCCCCGGGCGATGTATTCCTTGAGGATGTCGTTCTGGATCGTGCCCCGCAGCGCCGAGCCGGGCAGGCCCTGCTCCTCGGCGACGAGCTGATAGAGCAGCAGGAGCACCGAGCCCGGCGCGTTGATCGTCATCGAGGTGGAGACGCGGTCGAGGGGGATGCCCTGGAAGAGCTGCCGCATGTCGTCGAGGGAGTCGATCGCGACGCCCACCTTGCCGACCTCGCCGTGCGCGATCGTCTCGTCCGAGTCATAGCCCATCTGGGTGGGCAGGTCGAAGGCCACGGACAGGCCCATCGTGCCGGCCGCGAGCAGCTGGTGATAGCGCGCATTGGACTCGGCCGCGGTGCCGAAGCCCGCGTACTGCCGCATCGTCCAGGGGCGTTTGGTGTACATCGTCGGATAGACACCCCGGGTGTACGGGAACTCGCCCGGCTCACCGATCGGAACGTCCGCCGGGACGTCGCCCTGTCGATACACCGGCTTGATCTCGAATCCCGACTCCGCGTCCACATCCGCGATCCTAAGCCTTCGTTCAATCCGGCTGGGTGAGGACTTTCGCACTCTGCGTCCGAAACCTTCCACACATAGCGATTTCACCGTCACCTACTGTCGAGTTCACCGGAACACGGCACTTGTGACTTTCAAATCGGGGTGGGGAAGCGGCAAGATAGCGGAGTTCGGTCGACGGCCCCTACACCCCCTCGGTGGCATCCTCAGTGACTCAGATTCCGACGTGGAGCGGTGGCAACAACGCTCCGACCAGCGGACGCGCAGCCCCTGGCACGCTCATCGGCGGGCGGTACACCTTGCGTGCCGCGGTCGGCCACGGTGGCATGGGCACGGTCTGGCGCGCGGCCGACACGCTGCTGCGCCGCGACGTGGCCATCAAAGAAGTCATCCTCCCGCCCGGCCTGGCGCCCAGCGACCGCGACGCGATGTATGAGCGGACCATGCGGGAGGCCCGCGCCGCGGCCGCCCTCCAGCACCCGGCCGTCGTGCAGGTCTACGACGTGGTCCACGAGAACGGCCGGCCGTGGATCGTGATGGAACTGCTCGACGCGCGCAGCCTCGCCGACATGGTGATCGAGGACGGGCCGGTCCCGTCCCGCGTGGTCGCCAAGATCGGCATCGCGCTGCTCGGCGCGCTCGAGGTGGCCCACGCGCATGGCGTACTGCACCGCGACGTCAAGCCGGCCAACGTGCTGATCTGCGGTGACGGCCGCTGCGTGCTGACCGACTTCGGTGTCGCCCGGATGCCCACCGACGTGCAGCTCACCACCCCCGGCATGGTGCTGGGCTCGCCCCACTTCATCTCGCCCGAGCGTGCGATGGGCAGCGAGTTCGGCCCGCCGAGCGACCTGTTCTCGCTGGGCGTCACGCTGTATACCGCGATCGAGGGCCGTCCCCCGTTCGACAAGGGCGACCCGATCGAGACCATGCACGCTGTGGTGGAAGACCCCCCCACCCCGGCCGTACGGGCCGGATCGCTGACCCCCGTCTTGATGGGCCTGCTCGAGAAGGACCCGTCCCGCCGGATGGACGTGCTGACCGCGCGCACCCTGTTGCGGCAGCAGTTGGCCGGCCCGCTGGCCAGCAAGAGCCCGCCGCACATGATGACCGACCCGTACTCGGTCGTTCCCGCACAGCGGCCGCCCGCGGCTCCGGCCGAGACCCAGCCGATCCCGCCGCCGCCGAGCGGTCAGATCGGCGGCCGGGCCATGCTCGCGCCCGGTGAGTCGCTCACCGACCACCTCGCGAAGCTGAACGAGGCGTCGGCACCGCGCAGTGGCCGACGGCGTGCCGCCGAGCCCTCGGACGGCAACTTCGCGACCAGCCAGATGCCGACCCGCGGCGCCGACGCGACGAGCGTCCTCCCGCCCCGCGATGCGTGGAACGGCGCCCGGGCCGCCCGTGACCCGATGCCCGGCACCGTCGTGACGAGCCCGTCCGCCAAACGCGCGGCGATGATCGCCAACGTGGTCGCCACTACCAAGGAGACCGCCGGCCGGGCGGTCCAGACGGTCCAGGGCTGGCCGCGCAACCAGCAGCTCATCGCCGCCGGTGGCGCGCTCGCCGTGGTAGTTCTGCTGGTCGTGGTCTTCGCGCTGGCCGGCGGGGGCGACAAGGACCAGGTGGCCCCGGTCGCCGGGCCGTCGGGCAACCCCGCGACCAAGTCGGCCACGTTCCCGACCCAGCAGTACAACGACCGCGGCATCTCGGTGCAGGTACCCAAGGCGTGGAACCGCAAGGCCGCCGGTGCCTGGGTCGACTACGCCGACCCGAACGACCCCAAGCGCAAGGTACGGATCCTGGTCGAGAAGGCGTCCTCCAGCGCCACGCCCTCGTCGTTCCTGGGCATCGCCGAGAACACGCTGAAGAACCGCTCGTCGAGCTGCACCGATCCGTACGCGAGGGTCGGGCTGGCCAAGACGCAGATCTCCGGCCGGGACGGCGCCGTGCTCGAATACACCTGCGGCGACGGCGACGAGGCCCGGCACGGGCTCTGGGGCGCGATCATCAGCGGCGGCAAGGCGTACTCGTTCTACCTCACCACCAAGGAATCGCAGTTCGCGGCGAGCAAGCCGATCTTCGACCAGATGATCAAGACGTATGCCCTGCAGGCCTCCTGACCCGGACGGTCGTGCTATCAATCCCAGATGGCGCCTGACAACGAACTACGCACCGAGCCGGCCCCCACGACGCCGCGGGAAGAGGCCGAACGCTGGCTGGCCGACGACCCCGACCCGGCGACGCGCGAGGAGCTGACCCGGCTGCTCGCCGGGCTGCCCGACACCGCGGCCGAGCTACGCGACCGGTTCGCCGGGCCGCTCACGTTCGGCACCGCCGGGCTGCGGGGACGGCTGCGCGCCGGACCGAACGGGATGAACCTCGCGGTCGTCACGCGCGCCGCCGCCGGGCTGGTCACCTGGCTCGCCGGCCAGGGCGGGCGGGGGCCGCTGGTGATCGGGTACGACGCCCGGCACGGCTCCCGGGAGTTCGCCGAGCAGACGGCCCGGGTCGCGACCGGCGCGGGACGCGAGGCCCTGGTGATGCCCGGCACGCTGCCGACGCCCGTGCTGGCGTACGCCGTACGCGCTCTCGACGCCGTCGCCGGCGTCATGGTCACCGCCAGCCACAACCCGCCCCAGGACAACGGCTACAAGGTCTATCTCGGCCGCGAGCTGGGCGGGCCGGGCGGTGACGGCGCTCAGATCGTGCCGCCGGCCGACGCGGGCATCGAGGCCGCGATCCGGGCCGTCGGGCCGATCGCCGGAATCCCGCTGGGCTCGCCGGGCACGATCATCGACGACAAGACCGTCCAGGGGTACGCCGCCAGTGCCGCGGCTGTCCTCATCGAGGGCGGGCCGCGCGATCTCGCCGTCGCGTACACCCCGATGCACGGCGTCGGCGGCTCGACGCTGCTCGCCGCGTTCGCCGCCGCCGGCTTCCGAGCCCCGGCTGTGGTGGCCGAGCAGGCCAAACCGGACCCGGAGTTCCCCACTGTCGCCTTCCCCAACCCGGAGGAGCCGGGGGCGATGGACCTGCTGCTCGCGCTGGCCGCCCGGACCGGTGCGGAGCTGGCGATCG
>Ga0247781_1000075_pt1 | contig 27162 bp, 22 predicted proteins | sample UWRJL184509B5_FD_179922 | JGI IMG/M metagenome (GOLD analysis project Ga0247781, IMG submission 179922) | Plant litter microbial communities from Arlington Agricultural Research Station in Wisconsin, United States - UWRJ-L184-509B-5 | ecosystem: Environmental > Terrestrial > Plant litter >...
GCGCCGCCGAGGTGATCGTGCTGACCGGCCGGTTCCTGCAGTACTACCGGGAGAACGCGAACTGGCTGGAACGGACGTACGCGTTCGTCCCGCGGATCGGCATCGAACGCCTCCGCGAGATCGTCGTCGACGACCGGGACGACCTCGCCGCGGGCCTGGACGCCGCGATGGACGCCACGGTCGCGTCCTACCGGGATCCGTGGAAGGACCGCGACGAACCGGCGACCCCGGGCCAATTCCGTACGTCGTTGCCGTTGACGGTCCTGCCCCAGGTCCCGGTGCGGGCATGAGGGCGCTCGGCCCGATCCACGACATCCCGTACGGCGAGGGCCGCACCTATGCCGTGGACGGCGACATGGTCGCGGTCTTCCGGCTGCGCGACGGCTCCCTGCGGGCCACCCAGGCGGTCTGCCCGCACCGGGGCGGCCCCCTGGCGGACGGACAGATCGACCTTGAGCAGGTGCTCTGTCCGCTGCACCTCAACGCCTGGGACCTCGCGACCGGCTGCTCGTTGAGCGGCCAGCCCGACCTGACGACCTATCCCGTACGCCTCGACGCCGATCAGATCCTGCTGGGGGAGTGACATGACCACGACGTTGCCCGCACCCACGTTGAAGTCCACCTGGATCGACGACTGGCGGCCCGAGGACCCCGCCTTCTGGAACGGTACCGGCGCCCCGATCGCCCGCCGCAACCTGATCTTCTCGATCACCGCGGAGCACATCGGCTTCTCGGTCTGGTCGCTCTGGTCCGTGCTCGTACTCTTCCTCGGCCCCGAGTACGGCGTCGACCCGGCCGGCAAGTTCCTGCTCACCGCCGTGCCCACGCTCGTCGGGGCCGGGCTGCGCATCCCGTACAGCTTCGCCGTGGCCCGTTTCGGCGGCCGCAACTGGACCGTCTTCAGCGCCGCGCTGTTGCTCGTGCCCTCGGTGCTCGCCGCGTTCCTGATCCGGCCGGGGGTCGACTTCTCGACGCTGCTGATCTTGGCGGCGGTAGCGGGTGTCGGCGGCGGCAACTTCGCCTCCTCGATGACCAACATCAACGCCTACTACCCGGACCGGCTCAAGGGCTGGGCCCTCGGCATCAACGCGGGCGGCGGCAACCTCGGCGTCGCGGCGGTGCAACTGGTCGGCCTGTTCGTGCTGGCCGTCTTCGGCGCCGGCCGTCCGGGCATCGTGGCCGGCATCTACCTCCCGCTGATCGTGCTGGCGGCGCTCGGCTCCGCGCTCTACATGGACAACCTGTCGCAGGCCCGCAACGAGAAGCACGGCCTGCGCGACGCCGTCCGCGATCCGCACACGTGGATCATGTCGCTGCTCTACATCGGCACGTTCGGCTCGTTCATCGGTTTCGGCTTCGCGTTCGGCCAGGTGCTGCAGGTGCAGTTCCACGACGTCTTCAGCACCCCGGTCAAGGCGGCCTGGCTGACCTTCCTCGGGCCGCTGCTCGGCTCGCTGGTCCGCCCGCTCGGCGGCGCGCTGGCCGACCGGCTCGGCGGCGCGAAGGTCACCTTCGTCACCTTCCTCGCGCTGGCGGCCGGCGCGGCGGTCGTGCTGCTCGCGGCGCAGACCCGGTCGCTGCCGCTCTACGTCACCGGGTTCATCGCGCTCTTCGTCCTCAGCGGCGTGGGCAACGGTTCGACGTACAAGATGATCCCGGCCATCTTCAAGCGCAAGTACCCGGGTGACGGGCACGAGGCCCGGCGGCTCTCCGGTGCGGTCATCGGCATCGCGGGTGCGGTCGGTGCCTTCGGCGGTGTGCTGGTCAACCTGGCTTTCCGGCAATCGTTCCTGGCCACCCAGGAGGCGGACGCGGCGTACCTGGCCTTCATCGCCTTCTACGTGCTCTGCGTGCTGGTGACGTGGTTCGGCTACCTGCGGCCCACCCCCAACCAGGTCTGACGCGGCATCAGCGGTGTGGCGTTATCGAGAACTCCTCGAGTACCCGCATGACTTCGGTGGCCCCCTTCTCCAGGACGGCCAGATCATGTCGCGTGAAGGCGTGTGCTTCGGTGCCGACGGCGCAATGCGCACCCAGCACGTGACCGTCCGGCGACACCAGTGGCACGCCGGCGTAGCTGCCGATGCCGTCGTTGGTGACGAGCGGGTTGTCTCGTTGCACGGCGTCGCGGGCCGCATCCTCCACGACGTAGGGGCGTCCGGTGGCGACCGCGTGTGCGCAGAAGGACCACTCCACCGGGGCGCCCCCGACTGCGTTCGCCCACCCGGACAGTCCGCTGCTGCCCACGATCAGTTGGGCGGTGTCCAGCACCATCGAGACCAGGGAGATGGGCAGATCGAGCTCGGCCCGGGTCTGTGCCGCGATCGCGTCGAGACGGTCGCGCAGATCCTGACCCGACAGATCGTATCTGGCGATCGCTCGTAACCGGTCGATGTCGGCGGCGGCGTCGAGCACGTCCGGTTCCGGTGCGGCCGAGGTGGGTCGGTCAACCGCCGACGGTGCGTCCTTCTGCGGGTGCCGTGGACTGGTCATGGCTGGAACCTCCGGCTGCGCGAGGGGTGCTGGCGGGTGCCCCTACCCGGCACCGTGGATCGCGCCGGGGCATGGTCGGCGCGGGTGCTTCTCACAGGGCGTCCTGGATGACGGTTCGGGCGATCGACAGGTGTTCGAACGCCGACAGCCGGATCGCCAGGCTGCGGCCGCACAAAGCGGTGACCGGATCCGCGGCGATCATCGCGGCGATCAGGCGTTTGACGTCGGCGAGGCCGGTTTCCGAGCCGCGGAGGGACGCCTGAGCCAGGACACCGGCCCAGATCCCGTCGACCTGTGCACCGTACAGGCGTGTCATCGCGGCATGCGCGTCGGCAATCGTCGGGCATTTAAGTCGATACGGTCCCGTGGGGGAGGCGTCGGACGCAAGCGGTCCGATAGCTGACGGCGACGTCGGCGACATCTGATCCTCACAATCGGCTTGGCGGGCAGCAAGGCGTCCGGGCAGGCGATCAGCGTCCGGGCAGACGATCAATAGGTGAAGACGCCTACCAGGCCGTTGAGCTTGACGGCGAGCCTGGTGAGGTCGTCAGCGGCCGCCTGACTCGCCTCGGCCGCCTCGGACGTCGCCGAGGTGACCTCGGCGACCGCCGCGAAGTTGGCCAGCACGTCACTGCTTCCACGGGCGGCGTCGCTGATCGATCTGGTCATCTCGTTGGTCGTGGCGGACTGCTCCTCGACGGCTGAGGCGATGGTGATGCTGTATTCGCTGATCTGCCGAATTACCGTTTCGATGCGACTCACCGCGGCGTTGGCGGTCGAGCTGCTGTTCTGGATGGCGTTGATCCGGCCGGTGATGTCCTCGGTGGCCCGAGCGGTCTCCTGGGCGAGATCCTTGACCTCGCTGGCGACCACGGCGAAGCCCTTCCCGGCGTCACCGGCCCGGGCTGCCTCGATGGTCGCGTTGAGAGCGAGCAGATTGGTCTGTTCCGCGATCGAGGTGATCAGCCGCACCACGTCGCCGATCTCCACGCTGGCCGTGCCCAGCTGGGTGAGTTGCCCACTGGCGTCCTGGGCCAGGTCCAGCGACTCGGTGGCGACCTGGGCGGCCTGTGACGAGGTCCCGGCGATCTCGCGGATCGATGCCGTCATCTCTTCGGCTCCGGCGGCGACGGACTGCACGCTGGCGTTGATCTGGTCGGCCGAGGAGGTGGCGAGGCCCGCTTTTCCGGACGCGTCCTCGGCCCCGGAATACAGGTCTCCACTGAGCCTGGAGAGCTCGCCGGCGGCTCCGGTCAGGGCCGTGGCGGTGGTACCCAGTTCAGTGACGGTCGTGCGGACGGCGTTGATGGCCGAGTCGAGGTGGCGGCCCATGAGGCCGAACTCGTCCCGGGAGACCAGTCCCGCCGAGCGGGTCAGATCACGCGCCGCCAGCCCCTCCACGGCGTAGGCGACCCGTTTGACCGACCGGACGATGGCGGCACTGATGAACCGTCCGAACACCAATCCCAGCGCCACGCCGCCCACCAACAGGATGCCGATCGCAAGGCGAGCGGTGGAGTACGCGGAACTGCTTTCCCGCCGGCGCTGGTCGGCCACCGCGACGCTGGCGGCTTTCAGCTCGGTCGCGACCGCGACCGCCTTGCCGGCGGCCGGCACTGTCTCCTGGTCCCGGATCTTTTCCACGGCGACCTTGTCTCCGCGCCGGCTGGCCGGGAGGAAAGCGGTGTCTCGGACACGTTGGAACGCGGTCCAGGCGGTGCCCAACTGGTCGACGAGCGCCGGGTCGGACGACGTGCCGCGGTAGGCGGCCAGATCCGCGGCGAACATCTGGTCGTTGGAGTCGAGGGCTGCCTGGGATTTGGCCATCGCGGCCGCGCTGCTGGAGATGGCGTGGTTGAGCATGTTCCGGCGGGTCTCGGACATGTCGTTCTCCAGGCGAGCGATCTGCTCGACGGGGATGAGGCCTTGGCTGTAGAGGCTTGCGGCCCGGCTGTTCATGAGAGACATCTCGTAGATCGCCGTCCCGCCGATCCCGACCGCCGCGGCCGCCATCAGCAGGACGGCCGCCGTGATCCTGGTGCCGATCCGTCGATTTCCCAGCAGACCGACGCGGATGGTGCGGCCGTTGGGCGAGCCGGTCGTCGCTGTCGCGCTCATGGTCGTGGTCTTCTTCCCCGGCGACCGCAGGCCTTGACCCGGTTGCCGACGCCGAGCCGGGAATTACGGAGAGTGATATCAGCGTAGCGTTCAGAAATCGGTGGGGTGGACGTAACGGCGATGACGGGTGAACAGCCGCGAGCAGTGCCGAGGGGTGAGATCGCGTCAGGGCAGGTCGCGGTGGCGGCCGTGGCGGCTTGCGGACTCCTCGTGGCGGATCTGGACCAGGCCGCGAGCCGCCAGATCGTCGATCAGCAGCGTGGCCCGGTCGAGGGGAATGCGGGCCAGCGTCGCGACCTCGCGCACCGGACGTGCGCTCCGGCAGTGCACGAGGATCTCGAGATAGTCCAGGCGCATCGCGGGGTGCCATTCGGGCGCGGTGTTCGCACGGACCAGGTCTGCGGGAGCGACGTCCGTGGATGCCGAGTCGCGCAGAACGTTCGGGCTGGTCATCGGGGTACCTCCGGGATCGGTGTCGGGCGTACCCAGCGAATCCGGCCGGAGCCGGATCCGGCCAGCCGCCCGGACGGTTCCGGCCGGGTCCGGACGAACGCCTACACTGATGCGCCAGATCTTGAGGGAGGGCGCGTGGAAGAGGAGTTTCCGCTCCCGGCACAGGCCACGGGCCTCGCCGGGTTCGTGCGGGCGTTGCGCGACGTGAAGGTGTGGGGCGGCAACCCGTCGCTGGAGACGCTGCGCCGCAGGACCGGAGTCGCCACGAGCACCCTCTCCGACGCGTTCAGCCAGACCCGTCGCCGGGTGCCGTCGCTCGAGATCGTGCGCTCGATAGTGATCGCGTGCGGTGCGCAACCGGCCGACGTCACAGCCTGGGAGCGGGCCTGGCGCGCGCTGACCGAGCAGCTCGACGCGGCAATGGGTCCGTCCGCCCCCGAACTTCCGTCGTCGGCCGCGGAGTCGCACGGCTGGACGCCGAGGCAGCTGCCCTCCGACGTCGTGGGCTTCTCCGGCCGGCAGGAGGCCCTGGAAACCCTGCACGCCCTGCCGCCGGTGCCCGCCACGGTCATCACCGGGACCGCCGGCGTCGGGAAGACCGCGCTCGCCGTGCACTGGGCGCACCGGATCGCCGACCGCTTCCCGGACGGCCAGATCTACCTCGACCTGCGCGGGCACTCCGGTGACCCGACGATCACCGCGGGTGAGGCGTTCCCGCTGCTCCTGCAGTCGCTGGGGGTCCCGGTCGAGCGGATCCCGGCCGACCTCCAACTGCAGCTGGGCCTCTACCGGTCGATCCTGTCCGACCGGCGGGTCCTCGTCGTGCTCGAGAACGTCGTCGACACCGCCCACGTCCGCTCGCTGCTGCCCAGCGGCGCCGGCTGCCACGCCCTGGTCACCAGCCGCGACGCCCTGACCGGCCTGGTCGTGCGCGAGGGGGCCGCTCGCGTCACTCTCGAGACGCTCGGTGCGGACGAGTCGATCGACCTGCTCACCACCCACCTCGGCGCGGCCCGGGTGGCGGCCGAGCCCGGCGCCGCCGCGGAACTGGCGAGCCTGTGCGCGCACCTGCCGCTGGCGCTGCGCATCGTCGCCGCGAACCTCGCCGCCCGGCCGCGGCACACGATCGGCGACACCGTGCGGGAGTTGCGCGCCACCGACCTGCTCGGCCGGCTGCAGGTCGTCGGAGACCCGGAGACGGCGGTCGCCGCCGCGTTCGACATCTCGTACCGCGCCCTGCCGGCCGAGGCGCAGCGGCTGTTCCGGCTGCTCGGGGTCGTTCCCGGTCCGGAGATCAGCCGGGAGGCCGCCGCGGTCCTGCTCGGCCGCGAGCTGACCGATTCCGTACCGGAGCTCGACGAGCTGACCGCCGCGCACCTCGTCGCGGAGGAGGCGCCGGATCGTTTCCGCAGCCACGACCTGCTGTCGCTGTACGCCCGCAGCCAAGCCGCGGGCGAGCCCGAGACCGTTCGCGCGGAGGCCTTGCACCGGATGCTCTCGTGGTACGTGCTCAGCGCGGACGACGCGAGCCGGACGGTCACCCCGGACCGGCTTCTGCCGGACCGGCCGGAGCTGAGGCTCACCGGCCGCGCCCACCGATTCGCCGACGCCGAGGACGCGGCCGACTGGATCGAGACGGAACTGGCCAACTTCACCGCCGCGGTGACGCACGCGGCCGAGCACGGCCCCGCGCCGTTCGCCTGGCACCTGGTGCAGAGCCTGACCCACTTCCTCTACACCCGCGGCAACGGGGTGAGCCAGCTCGCGATCACCCGGTCGGCGCTGCGCGCCGCCGAGGCGGCCGACGATGCCTCGGGCCGCGGCGTCTGCCATCTGTCGCTGGGCCTGGCCTCCATCAACCTGCGTCACCTGGCGGTCGCGGCCGACGAGTACGAGGCCGCGGTCGAGCAGTTCGAGCGGGCCGGTGATCGCCGCGGCGTCGCCGCCGCGACCGGGAACCTGGGCGACGTCTATATCCGGACGGGCGACATCGGCCGGGCGATGAAGCTGTTCGAGGGCAATCGGACCGCCGGACCGACGAGCAAGTGGATCGAGGCGGTCAACGAGGGCAACCTCGCGATGGTCAAGCGGATCCGCGGGGAGTACGCCGAGGCCCGGCGCCTCGCCACCGCCTGCCGCAGCTACGCCCAGCAGATGGGGAACATGCTGCTGGCCGCGACCGCCGAGGTCGAACTGGCCATGACCCACCTGGAGTTGGGCGACCCGGCGGCCGCGGAACCGTTGCTGCTGACCGCCCTCGACGCCGCGGAGGACGGCGGCAGTGAGGTCGACAAGTACGACGCCCTGGCCGGGCTGGTGCTGGTCTGTGCCCGCGCGGGCCGGCACGACGAGGCGGCGGTCTGGGCGGCGGCCCAGTCCGACCTGCTGGCGCGGGGCGTGGGCAGCTACAGCGGCGACGACTGGGGCCACGCGGCGATCATCGAGGCGCACCTGGCCGCCGGGCGGCCGGGGCAGGCCCTGGCGGTCGGGGTGCCGGCGCTGACCGAGCACGACAACGTCGGCTACCGCCTGACCGCGATGCGCCTGCGCGTGCTGCTCGGACAGGCCCACGCGATGCTGGGCGACTCGGCGACGGCTCGCGAACTGTGGGAGGGCGCCCTCCCGTACGCGACGGAGCAGAACCTTCCCGACCGGGTACGCGTCGAGAAGCTCCTCGCCTAGTCCGGCGTCCGGGCAGCTCGCCCCGGCGCGCTTCCGGACCGGCGACTCAGCCGGTCGGGGGCAGCCGTTGCACGGCGGTGAAGGCGACGCTGAGCAGGCCTGCCCTGGTCTGGACGTGGTAGCGGGTGCGTCCGGTCTTGACGACCGTGCCGGCCAGGGCGGCGTACTTGCCGGTGCCGGTCAGCCGGACCCGCGCGCCGACCTGGAGCGGCACCGGTTCGGGCGCGGTCCGGCCGGTGCGGATGCGGGCCAGCTCGGCCTCGTAGCGGGGGTCCATCGGCGCCGGGAGTCCGTGATGTGACCAGGTGTAGATCGCGGAGGCCGAGAAGCCGGGGGAGCAGTCGCGGCACGACTTGACGCGGATCGGCCGACGGTGCGCGGTCGTGCGGTGACCGGCCGGGCAGAGTCCCACCCACGGTCCGTCGACGCTGGGCGCGTCCGGGGGCATGCACCGCCGGCCGGAGGCGCCGATCCGCCGCGCGGTCGCCCGCCAGGCGCGGTCGTGGCCGTGCCGCGGGCCGGTCAGGGCGTGCGCGATCTCGTGCAGCACCGTCTCGGTGACGTGCTCGACGTCATAGAGGGAGATGAGCGCGCGGGACAGGCCGATCTCCTGGCGGTCGAAGCGGCACACCCCGGCACGGGTCTTGGCGTTGTCGAACACCAGGCGCCAGCCGGTCAGCCCGTGACGGGCCATCAATCCGGATCCGAGATGTCCGGCTTCTTGTAGTTCCAACCTAAGTGCTCCCCATCGACGCGCCTGTGCCTGACGATGGTGCCACGCGCGGCCTGCCGCCCGCGTCCACCGGTTCGGTGGCGCGTACGGTTGAGCGACACCCGGTCAGATGATCGCGGGCGTGGCGTACCGCGCGCCTCACGTCCGTGAGGGCGACCGGGAGGATGGCAGTGAGCGTCGAGGCAACGTTGATCTTCATCCTTGCCGCCGCCGCGGTGGTCGTGGTGATCCGCTGGGTCGCCAACCGCACCGGACTTCCCGCCGCCGCGCTGCTGCCGATCATCGGAGTCGGGTACGCGTTGCTGCCCGGACCCAACGTCTCGCTCGACCCGGACATCATCCTGACCTTCGTGCTGCCGCCGCTGCTCTACAGCGCCGCGCTGGACTCGTCACTGCTGGCGATCCGCCGCAACCTGCGCACGGTGATCAGCCTGTCGGTGCTTCTCGTCCTGCTCACCGCCCTGCTGATCGGCCTCGGCTTCGCCTGGTTCGTCACCGGCGCGACCCTGGCGGCCGGCATCGCCGTCGGCGCGGCGGTCGCGCCACCCGACCCGGTGGCCGCCCTGGCCGTCGGGCGCAAAGCGGGGCTGCCACCACGGCTCGTCACCCTGATCCAGGGCGAGGGACTGCTCAACGACGCCACCGCCCTGACCATCCTGAGCGTCGCCGTCGCCGCGGCCACCGGCGGCGGCTTCTCGGCCTGGTCCGCGTTCGGCCAGTTCGTGGTCGCCGCGGCCGGCGGGATGGGTGTGGGCGTGGTGGTGGCGTACGCCGTACGGCTGCTGTCCCGGCCGTTGAACGGTGATCCGATGATCGCCACCGCCGTCTCGCTGGCCATCCCGTTCGGCGCCTACCTGCTGGCCGAGCGGGTGCACGTCTCGGGCGTGCTGGCGGTGGTCGTCGCCGGGCTGATCGTCGGGCACCACACGCCGCGGTCGGCCTCGGGGGCGGGCCGGCTGCAGACGACCGCGGTCTGGCGCCTGGTCGACTTCCTCCTCGAGGGCTTCGTCTTCCTGCTGATCGGTCAGCAACTGCCGGCCGTCGTCCGCGGGCTCGCCAAGTACGACACCGCCACCATCGCGGTCGCGGTCGCGATCACGGTCGGTGTCGTCCTGCTGCTGCGTCCGCTGTGGCTGCTGCTGACCCAGTCGCTGCCGCGCTCGCTGCACACCTGGCTGGGCGGCGACCGGGCCGGGCCGGAGGACATCGGCGGGCCGGACGAGGACGCGTACCCGGCCGAAGGTCGTCTGGCGGGCCGGGAGGTAGTCGCCCTGAGCTGGTCGGGCACCCGCGGCGTGATCAGCCTGGCGGCCATCTTCACGCTGCCGACGGTCACCGAGAGTGGAGCGCCGTTCCCCGACCGTGACCTGCTGCTGTTCTGTACGTTCGCCGTCGTGCTGGTCACCCTGGTCGGGCAGGGCCTCACCTTCGCGCCGCTGGTCCGGGCGCTCGGGCTGCACGCCAACGAGAACGACCAGGCCCGCCTGCGCAACGAGGCCCGCTCGGCGTCCGCCGAGGCGGCCATCGCCGCGCTCGACGAGCTCGAGGCGCAGGAGCACGACGACATCCACGCCCACATGATCGACACGATGCGCGGGCAGTTGCGGACCCGGCTGACCCGCTATCGCGGCCGGATCGCCTCGCTGCGGGACAGCGCCGCGGCCGACCTGCCGGTGTCGCCCAGGTACGAGGCGGCGCTGCACGTCCGCCGGGTGGCGATCGACGCCCAGCGGGAGGAACTGCTGCGCTGGCGCGACGCCGGGCGGCTGCCCGACGAGGGCCTGCGGGTGCTGGAACGCGAACTCGACCACGAGGAAGGGCTGCTGCCGGACCGGCCGACGAAACGCTAGTAGTGCCGGGCCGCGATGCGCGCCCGTACGCGGGCCACCCGGATCGCCTCCTTCAGGGTCTGGACGTCGTACGCGCCGTAGTGGCGGCGGCCGTTGATGAAGAACGTGGGCGTGCCGGAGACGCCGCTGAGGTCGGCCGACTCCAGGTCGGCGGTGATGTGCTCCTGGCACTCCGGCATCAGCATGTCGTTGTGGAACTTGTCCTGGTCGATGCCGAGCTCCCCGGCGTAGGCGATCAGGTCAGCGATGCGCAGGTGGTCCTGGCGGGTGAACATCAGGTCGTGCATCTCCCAGAACTTGCCCTGCAGCCCGGCGGCCTCGGCGGCCTGGGCGGCCTGCTGGGCCTGCGGGTGCACGTCGGTCAGCGGCAGGTGCCGCCAGACGTAGCGCAGATCGTCGTCGACCATCAGCTCGCGCACGATCGGCTCGGCGCGGCCGCAGTACGGGCACTGGAAGTCGCCGTACTCGACCAGGGTCACGGAGGCCTCGGCCGGGCCGCGCCAGTGGTCGCGGTGCGGGTCGACGTCGGGGACCAGGTCGACCAGCTCCTCGACGTCGCCGAGCAGGGCCACGGCCTTGCGGGGCTTGGACAGGCGCCCGGTCACGAAGAAGACGGTCCAGGTGACCAGGGACGCGCCGACGATCGCCAGCAGCAGACCCAGCTTCGCCTCGGAGAGCTGCGGCTCCTCGAGCGCCAGGTTGGCGATCAGGAACGAGACGGTGAAGCCGATCCCGGCGATCGTGCCGGTGCCGAGCACGGACGCCCAGCCCGCGCCGGGGCGGATGCGGCCCTTGCTGAACCACGTGACCAGGGCGGATACCCCGATGATGGCGACGGGCTTACCGACGACGTACGCCACGAAGACGCCCACCGTGACCGGCGACGTCAGCGCCTGCGCCAGGAAGCCCGCGTCGATGCTGATGCCCGCGTTGGCCAGGCCGAAAAGCGGCACGATCAGGTAGCTCGACACCCCGGCCCAGGTGCGCGTCAGGCGGTCGTTCGGCGACAGTGTCCGGAGCATGCCCACCCGGGCGAAGCGCGCCAGCTCCGGCGTCGGCTGCTCCCGGAACGACCGGAACAGGTCGCTGGCCATTTCGAGCTCGCCGCGCGGCGGGGTGTACGCGGCGGCGGCGAGCCCGATCGCCAGGCCGGAGACGACCGGGTCGATGCCGCTGGCCAGCGTCGCCCCCCAGATGACCACGCAGAACGGCAGGTAGATGAAGCCGCTGCGCACCCCGGTCCGCACCATGACGAGGGTGCACAGGTAGACCGCGAGGGCGAGCAGCAACGGCCCCACCCGGATGTCGTCCGAGTACGCGACCGCGATGATGATCAGGGCGACCACGTCGTCCACCACCGACACGGTCACCAGGAATAATCGTGCCTGCACCGGGACGTTCCGGCCGACCAGGGCGAGCAGGCCCAGCGCGAGCGCGGTATCGGTCGACATGGCCGCGCCCCAGCCGGCCGCGCCCGGCCCGCCGTGGTTGAACGCCAGGAAGATCCCGATGGGCAGCGCCATGCCGACGACGCCGGCCAGGGCGGGCAGCAGGAAGCGCCGCCGGTCCCGCAGATCGCCCAGGTCGAACTCGCGTCGCGCCTCCAGCCCCACGACCAGGAAGAAGAGCGTCATCAGGCCGCTGTTGACCCATTCGCGCAGATCGAGGTCGAGGATCTGGTCGCCCAGGCGGATGCTGAGCTCGGTGTGCCAGAACGACTCGTAGCTGCTGTCGGACGTGTTGGCCCAGACCAGCGCGGCGATGATCGCCGCGACGAGCACACCGGCACTGCCCGCCTCGGTGCTGAGGAAGGCACGAAGGGGCGTCGCGACCCGATGGGTCCACTTGGTGGTCGTCGTGTCGTCGGTCAGGTCGGTGGCGTCGCTCACGATCAAACCCAAGCACGCCGCACGCCCGCTTTCCAGACTCTGTGACAAGCGCCTTTCCCCGTAGCCGGCAGGCCGGTCCCAGTCCGCGGGGGAGAGGTTGGTCACGGAGGGGCATCGTCTGGTTAAGATCTCAGACTCAGGTGCGCGGCAGGGGCTGCCGCAACCGCGTCAGGAGGCGGGTTGACCAGCATCGAGGATCTGTCGTCGCAGCTGTCCGACGCCCTCGCGCAGCTCGACGGCCTGCGGACCCTGCACGAGGTGAGCAAGGCGGTGCACGCCAGCCTCGACCTGACCCGCACGATGGACGCGATCGTGCACGGCGTCACCAAGGCATCGGGCTTCGAGTGCGCGGTGGTCAACGTGCTGCAGGACGACGGCCGATTCACGGTCGTGTCGGTGGACGGCACCGAGGAGATCCGCCGCGAGCTGCACGGCACCCGGACGACCGTGGCCAACTGGGACGAATTGTTCGGCAAGGCCGAGCAGTGGGGCTCGCTCTACTTCGTCGACCACAACCACGACATGCCCGACGCCGTGATCGCCTGGACGTCGGACACGTTGCCGCTGCCCGCGGACGCCGGCGGCTGGCACCCCGAGGACATGCTGTTCGCCCCGCTCACCTCGCCGACCGGCGACCTGGTCGGGGTGCTCAGCGTCGACCTGCCCCGCGACGGGCGCCGGCCCGGCCCGGTCCAGCGCGAGATGCTCGAGCTCTTCGCCCAGCACGCGTCGATGGCGGTGCACCACGCCCGGCTGCACCACGAACTGGCCGAGAGCCGTGCCCGCCTGCACCACGCCGCGACCCACGACCCGCTGACCGGCCTGGCCAACCGGTCGCTGCTGCGCGCGCTCACCGACGAGCTCGCCGGGCGCGCGGACGTCGAGGTCGGCGTGATGGTGATCGACCTCGACGACTTCAAGACCGTCAACGACGCGGGCGGTCACGACGCCGGCGACGAGGTCCTGCGCACGGTGGCCGATCGGATGGCCGCGCTGGTGCGCCCGAGCGACCTGCTGGCCCGCACGGGCGGCGACGAGTTCGTGGTCGTGGTGACCGGCGACGAGGTCGACGCGGCGCTGCGCGACACGGCCGAGCAGATCCACCACGCGCTGGCCGAACCGATCGAGACCCGCAGCGGCCCGTGCAAGGTGGGCGCGAGCATCGGCCACGCCAGCGGCACCGGCCGCAGCGACTTCGCCCAACTCGCCCTGGCCGCGGACGCCGACATGTACCGCACCAAGCAGCGCCACCGCGCCAAACGCCCCTGGGTGGCGTGACGGGCTTACGGTCACAGCAGCGGGACCGGCCGTTCCTGACCCTCGTACGATCTATGATCGTCCATCGAGGAGCGCCAGAACCAGGGGGATGACCTGTGACCGAGCAGCCGAACGGCCTGAACCAAGACGTGCCGCACACCGCACGGATCTGGAACTACTGGCTCGGCGGGAAGGACAACTTCGCCGCCGACCGGGCCGTCGGCGACCAGGTGCAGCAGTTCCTGCCCGACATCGTCCGGTCGGCCCGCGCCGACCGGGCTTTCCTCCAGCGCGCCGTCCGCCATCTGGTCACCGACGTCGGGATCCGCCAGTTCCTCGACGTCGGCACCGGCCTGCCCACCGCCGACAACACCCACGAGGTGGCCCAGTCGATCGTGCCGGAGAGCCGCATCGTCTACGCCGACAACGACCCGCTCGTGCTCACCCATGCGCGGGCCCTGCTGCGCAGCAGCCCCGAAGGTGCCACCGACTACATCGACGCCGACGCCCGCGACACCGCCACGATCCTCCGGCAGGCCCGGCACACCCTCGATTTCGAACGGCCGGTCGCGGTGATGCTGCTCGGCGTCCTCAACTTCATCGGCGACGACGACGAGGCGCGCGGCGTGGTGACGCGCCTGATGGCCGCCGTACCGTCCGGCAGCTACCTGGCCATCGCCCACCCGACCACCGAGATCAGGCCGGACGAGTCGGCGGCCGCCGCGAAGCAGTGGAACGCGACCGCCACGCCACCGATCACGTTGCGTCGCCGAGCCAGCCTGCTGAGCTGGTTCGAGGGCCTGGAACTGCTCGAACCGGGCGTCGTCACCTGCACCAAGTGGCGCCCCCAGCCGGGCGACCCGGCCGCTCGAACCGACGTCTACCAGTTTTGCGGCGTCGCCAGGAAACCCTAGGCGGTGCGGCCACGGTGCGACGTGGCATGCCGCGTCGCACCGTGAACGTATGACGGCTGCCGGAAGGCATTGCCCCAGCCGGTCCGCGGCCGGCTGCACTGCCCGGTCGTCGACGGCAAGTCGGGGGTGGGCGGAAGGCTGGGGCATTTACCCCGGGGTCAGGGGCGCCAGCTGTCGTTCACGGTCAGGGTGCAGGCGGTGCCGGTGTTCAGGGATCGGTTGGCGCCGGACTCCCACGCCACGGTCGAGCCGTTCTTCTTGACGTACTTGTATTCGATCGCGGTGTTGGCGGGCAGCGACACCGTGCCGCGCCAGACCGGGTAGGTCGTGGCGGAGAGGGCTACGCCGGCGCTGGTGTTCCAGTTGGAGAGTTCGGTGCGGTTGCCCAGGAGGAAGACGTTCTCGCCCCAGACGGTGGTGGCGTTCGCGGCGAACGTGACGGCCACGCTGGTGCAACCGCTGCCGCCGCCGGAGGTGCGGGCGTTGAGGTGCAGCGCGAGCAGGCTGTTGGCCGGGACGGACGCGGTGAACTGGCCGGAGGCGTTCACCGTGTACGTCGTACCGGTGCAGGTCTGTCCGTTGACGTCGCCGTTCGCGACGTCGCAGTACGTGCCGGCCGGCAGGGACGTGCTGAAGGTCCGGCTCAGGGTACCGCCGCGGTTGAAGACGGCGTACGCGTTGGCGCCGCGCCCGAAGGCGATCTGGCTCCCGCCGTCGGACCACCAGTTCGTCACGCCGGTGCCGTAGGACGCGTTGTGGAAGCCGACCAGGTTCGCCGTCGTGCGCCACCGGTGCTCGCAGGCCCAGCCGGACGAGCAGTTCACCGGGGTCGTGGTGCCGTTCGAGCTCGCGGGCGGCCCGGCCTCCGGATTGCTGAACGTGAACGACGACATCACCGACGGAGTTCCGTACGGGAAGGCGAGCATGAATGCCTCGGCCAGCGCGTAGTTCGTACCGTCCTGGTAGGTCAGCTTCGCCCGCCCGTTGCGCTGCGTGTCGTGGTTGTCGATGAACGCCACCGCGTCGCCGCCGGCCAGCAGCATCTGCGAGGGCAGGTTGTGCAGGCCGGCCAGGTTGCCGTCGCGGAACGCGGTGCCGACCACATCGCCGTACCGGAACTCGGTCACGTCCCCGATTCCGGTGTATTCCGTCGGGCTCGGCTCACCCGCGCCGCCCTCGATCGTCTCCTGGAACACGTACGGATTGTTGGTGAGCCGCGAGTAGATGTTCTGCAGATCGGCCACCGGCACGTGCTTGGCCGCGTCCACCCGGAAGCCGTCCACCCCCAACGAGACCAGATCATTGAGGTACGCGACCAGTTTGCCCCGTACGTACTCGGCTTCGGTCTTGAGATCGGCGAGGTCGACCAGTTCGCAGTTCTGAATCTCCCACCGGTCACCCCAATCGGCGATGTCGTCATTGCCGTTGCGCCCACAGTGGTGGAAGTCGTCATTCCCGAACGGCACGGCCGGGTAGGAGTAGTGGCCGTACGACGAGCCCGCGCTTCCGGGGCCGGTCGACGCGCCACCGGCCAGGTGGTTGATGACCGCGTCGACGTAGATCTTCACGCCGGCCGTGTGACACGTGCTCACCATGTTCGCGAAGGCCGCCCGGTCGCCGCGCCGGGTCACCAACTGATAGCTGACCGGCTGATAGTCCTGCCACCACGGGTAGCCCGCGCCGGGCAGCACGACGTGCTCCTGCGGCGGCGACACCTGCACGCCGCCGAAGCCCTTGGGGCCGAGCGTATTGGTGCATTCCGCCGCGATCGACGCCCACGGCCACTCGAAGAGGTGGACGATCACGTCACGCGGGCCGGGATTCGCGTCTGCTTCGGCGTCGGCCCGGTCGGGTGGGCTGATTGCCAGCACCGCGACGACGGCGACCAGCAGGACCGTCATGAGCTTTCTCATCGGTTCTCCTTTCCAGGTCAGAAGAGAGTGGCGGCAACGGCAGCGGTCGTCGGGCTGAGTTGCGGTCACGGGAAGAGCTTGCCGCCAGGCTGCCCGAAACGCATACACAAAATTCGATCGAATCCGGGTGCGTTCGCGGCGGAGGAGCTCGGGCCCGGACCGGCCGGGCGGATCCCGCAAGCTACGACGGGCGGTAGCTGGCTCGGATGTGGAAGCGTTCGCCCTGCGGGCCGAGGATGCTCAGCAGCTCGACCGGGTGCTCGTCGGCGTTGCCGAACCAGTGCGGCAGGTGCGTGTCGAACTCGGCCACCTCGCCGCTGGTGAGCACGAAGTCCTGGTCGCCGAGGACGATGCGCAGGCGGCCGTTCAGCACGTAGAGCCAGTGGTACCCCTCGTGCGAGCGCGGATCGGGCTTGAGTCCGATCGGGCCGGCGGGCAGCACGTGTTTGAACGCCTGCAGGCCGCCGGGCTTGCGGGTCAGCGGGACGACGGTCATGCCGTTGTGCGTGGTCGGCCGCAGGTGCACCCGGGGGTCGACGCCCGGCGCCGCCCCGATGATCTCGTCGAGCGGTGTCCCGTAGGCCTTGGCCAGCGGCAGCAGCAGTCGCAGGCTCGGCTTGCGCTTCCCCGATTCCAGCCGGGACAGCGTGCTGATCGGGATGCCGGTCGTCGCGGCCAGCGCCGTCAGCGTGATGCCCCGCCGCAGCCGCAACTCGCGCAGGCGCTGCCCCACCCCGGCCAGCACCGCGTCGAAGTCATCGCTCACCTCCCCACTTTGCCCGCTTCGTCACGGGGAGCGCACCGAACCTTGCCGATCCGGCAAAGCGCGGGACAAGATCTTGACCTGTCCACCCCGGCGTCGCTACCTTGCCGAGACACTGCACATTTGCCGCAGGACATCGCGGGAGAGTCGAGGGAGGCTTACCCGCTTCGCGAAGGAGCCTCCTGATGGCTGTGTCCGTGTTCGACCTGTTCTCGGTGGGTATCGGCCCGTCCAGTTCTCATACGGTCGGTCCGATGCGCGCCGCCCGCCTCTTCTCGGCGCTGCTCGACGAGCGCACCGTGCAGGTGCGGGCCGAGTTGTTCGGCTCGCTCGGGGCGACCGGGCACGGGCACGGCACGCCCAAGGCGGTGCTGCTCGGACTCGAGGGTGAGGACCCCGAGACCGTCGACGTCGCCGGGGCCGACGCGCGGGCGGCTCGCATCCACGGCAGCGGCCGGCTCACGGTGCCGGGCGGGACCGAGGTCGAGGTCGACGTGGTGCTGCACCGCCGCCGCACGCTCCCGGGGCACCCCAACGGCATGACCTTCAGCGCGTACGACGTCTTCGGCGCGGAGGTGCTGCGTAAGACCTATTACTCGGTGGGCGGCGGGTTCGTCGTCGACGAGAACGGTTCGCTGCGCGCCGACCCGACGCCGTTGACCCATCCGTTCGCGAGCGGCGCCGACGTGCTGGCGCTGACCTCGTCGACCGGGCTGTCGATCTCGCGGCTGATGCTGGCCAACGAGTCCGCCTGGCGGCCCGCGAGTGAAACCCGGGACGGGCTGCTCGGCATCTGGCGGGTCATGCAGGAGTGTGTGGCGGCCGGTCTCGAGGCCGAGGGCGTACTGCCGGGCGGGCTCAAGGTGCGGCGGCGAGCAGCGGCCACGGCACGCCAACTGCGGGCGGCCGGCAACCGCTCGGAGCACGCGATGGAATGGCTCACGGTGTACGCCATGTCGGTGAACGAGCAGAACGCCGCCGGTGGCCGGGTCGTCACCGCGCCCACCAACGGCGCGGCCGGGATCATTCCGGCCGTCCTGCACTACTACACCCGGTTCGTCCCCGATGCCGACGACGAGGGTGTGGTGCGCTTCCTGCTGACGGCCGGGGCGATCGGGCTGCTCTTCAAGGAGAACGCGTCGATCTCCGGCGCCGAGGTCGGTTGCCAGGGCGAGGTCGGCTCGGCCTGCGCGATGGCGGCGGCCGGACTGGCCGAGGTGCTGGGCGGCACACCCGAGCAGGTGGAGAACGCGGCCGAGATCGGCATGGAGCACAACCTGGGGCTGACCTGCGATCCGGTCGGCGGCCTGGTGCAGATCCCGTGCATCGAGCGCAACGGCATGGGCGCGGTGAAGGCCGTGACAGCGGCCAAGATGGCGCTGCGCGGCGACGGCCGTCATCACGTCTCCCTCGACAAGGTCATCAAGACCATGAAGGAGACCGGCGCCGACATGAAGGTCAAGTACAAGGAGACGGCCCGCGGCGGCCTCGCGGTCAACGTCATCGAGTGCTGACCCGCGCACTCTGAGCTCCGGGTGATGGCGGGAAGATCACAGCGGGTAGCCCGGGGTTGATCTCGTTTGCCAGGATCACGGCGTGTCTAGTCCCCGGTCCGAGCTGCGGCCGCCCGCCCCCGCGGCCGCGCCCACCGAGGGCCGCCACTGGTGGCGGCGTCTGCGTCTGCCGCTGATCATCGTCGTGGTGCTGGTGCTGGCCGTGATCGGGCTGCGCGGCCGCTATCCCGACCCGCGCGAGTTCGTCCGCGCGCTGACCAACGCCGGCCCCTGGTGGGTCGCGCTGGCCGTGGCCTTGCAAATCGTCTCCCTGCTCGCCTTCGCCTGGCAGCAACGCCAGATCATGAGAGCCTTCGGCGTCCGTCTCGGGGTGGGTTTCGCCCTGGCGGTGACCCTGGCCCGGACCGCGATCTCCATCTCGATGCCGGTCGGCTCCGCGGTCTCGGCCGGCTACGCGGGCAAGCAGTACCTGCGCACCGGCGCCTCGAAGGAGATCACCGCCGCCTCGATGATCGTCTCCGGCCTGGCCTCGATCGGCGGCCTGGCCCTGCTCTACGTGATCGGCGGCGCCGCCGTCCTGACCCGCGATCCGCAGCTGCTGGCGGGCCCGCAGCCGATAGCCGTGGTAGTGGGCCTGGCCGCCCTGACCACAGCCGCGATCGTCGTCGGCCGCCGCCTGATGCGCCGCCCCGCCGGACCGTCCCGCCCGCAGCCGGACAACTGCGTCGCCGCGTTCCTCCGCCGGACCCTCACCTCGGCCCGCGAGGCCTGGCAGGCGGGCGCCGCCCTGCGCGCCCGCGAGTGGATCGTCGGAACCCTCTACTGCGCCGTCAACTGGCTCACCGACCTGCTCTGCCTCGCCGCGACCTGCCACGCCGTCGGCCTCCCGGTCGGCATCACCAATCTCGCGGGCATCTACCTGGGCGTCCAGATCGTCCGCCAGGTCCCGCTCACCCCCGGCGGCATCGGCGTGATCGACACTGCCCTGGTCGCGGGCCTGACCGCGGCCGGCGCGACCGCCGTGACGGCCGCCGCCGCGGTGGTCATCTATCGCTTGATCTCCTGCTGGCTGCTCCTGCCCGCGGGTGGCGTCGCCGCGCTGTGGCTCCGCCGCGCCGTCACCCCGAACTGACCTTTTGGTTCAGCGGGTGCCCGGAACGGTAGGGATCGACTTGACCGATGGTGGTTGTTCACAATTGGCCGAGCTTGATGAACTTTGTCCACAGGGCCTTCCCATCGGCGTTCGCTGATGGTTAGTTGTCCGAATGAGACGGAGAGGCGCTTTCATCGCATTAATGGTCGTGGCACTCGTCGGGGCTTCCGCAACCCCGGCCGGAGCTGCGGCCCCTGCATACCGTTATCACTTCCTGACACCCGGCGGTCAGCCGAAACTGACCGAGACGGTGCCGGTGAACGTGGTATTCCTCGGCTATGAGCCGAGCCAGGTCGGCAAGTCGGCCTTCACCGGCGAGCTGGCCAAGACCTATGAGCCGGTGGTGCGCTCCCGCCTTTCCTACGACAAGGTCGAGAAGCTGGGCATCACCTACAAATACGACTACCGACTCAAATACACCGACCGGTCGTACGAGGACAGGTTCTTCCAGCAGCTCGGCAAGCTCGCCAAGCCGGCCCCGCTGACCGAGTACCAGACCGCCTACAACGCCGAGCCCGGCGTCCTCGACATCACCAAGAATTACGCGATCGACGCCCCCAGCGTCGAGAAGTGGCTGGCTTTCCACCCGCCGTCCGGCGTGGACACCCGGCGCGACACGGTCTTCTTCATCAACTGGTACGGGCGGGCCGACTTCAAGTTCCACGTCTACACCAAGACCGGTGAGCCCGACCCCGACACCGGCTACGACTTCGGCGCCAACCGGGACAGCCGCAAGCTGATCGCCTGGGGCGGCACCGCGGCCGACGACGAGGAGACCGGCCTCGGCGCGACCCGTCGTGTCTGGTTCCACGACCTCTCCGCCGGCCCCGAGTCCTGGACGGCGAACTACGACGTGACCAGCGCCGACGTGGACGGCGACGGTGCGGCCGACTACCGCATGCCGCCCACCTGGGAGTACGCGGCGAACGGCTACCGCGCGCCCGGTGCGCTGGCCGGCGACCTCGGCAAGATCACGCGCTACGTCGCCCTGAACCTGCTGATGACCACGTCGCCGCTCTACCCGGTCGAGCTGCCGACGGCCGAGCCGCCGCGTTCGATCAACATCGACAGCAACACGTACGAGGGCTGGCCCGGGGTCGACGCCTCCCAGACGTACCTCAAGCCGCGCCTGCTCCTCGCCGAGCTCTCCGACCTGCGCTGGCGTAACAAGCTCGACTTCGACGACCAGGACCTTCCGTATGACGCCAAGGCGCAGGAGTGCTACGTCGGGCAGCTCGATGGCGAGAGCTGCTACCCCGAGAGCGGGCTGCCGGGCGACGCCAACCTGTTCCTCTACAACCGGGAGAACCTCGCGCGCACCCAGGATGACGCGGGCCAGGTCGACTACGAGTTGCCGGTGTTCAACTACGCGGTCGGTCCGGGCGTCGACACTCCCGCCTTGGGCTTCGCCGACGACGACTGGGCGACCGGCGACCAGTCGTACGTCTTCACCTTCATCTCGCCCGAGATCGTCGAGAGCGGCTACGGCCTGACCACCACGCAGATCCACGAGGTCGGCCACCACCTGGGCATGTCGCACCCGCACGACGGCTACGACAGCGAGACCGGCGTCGACTACGAGCCGTCCGGTGACACGTTCTTCGCCTGGGCCGGCGACGAGAACAACTCGATGATGAGCTACATCGACGTCAACTGGGACTTCTCACAGTTCGACCGGGACAACAGCGACCGCTTCCTGACCGCCGCCTACTGGGAGGCCGCCAACCGCCTCGCCGCCACCGTCCCGTCCAGCCGGTCCCGGGCCGACCTGCTCGCCGCTGACACCCTGCTGGGCCTGTCCAAGGCCGCTTTCGCCAAGCACGAATACCGGGCGGCGTACGCGTTGTCCGAGTCGGCGTACTACCGGGTCGTCGCGGCCGCCAAGAAGGCCGGCGTCGACCCGGGTTCGGCAGCCAAGGCGCTGGCCGCCGAGGCGAACAAGGCCCGCCAGAACACCGACCTGCACAGCCCGCACGAGTTCATCGACACGCTCGACCCGGACGGCCCGCGCAGCCAGCCGTAAAGCGGATCGCCAGGCCGCCCGGGATCGTTCCGGACGGCCTGGCACCCCGCCGGTCCGTGATCTGGCGGGCACCGTCGGTATTGTCGAGTGATGTCGATGGCTTCGGCGGGGCGGCACGTGATCCTGTCGTACGCGGCTGTTCTCGAAGCGGTGTTGTCCGTGCTGGTCGTCCTCGGCGCGGTGACGATCCAGGCCGTCGGGGAGGACGAGCCGTTCTACACCACGATGGCCGCCGCCGAGCCCGTGCCCGCCGCGCCTCCGGCCGTCGCGGGGGCGTCCACCGGCTCGTACAGCTGGGACTGCGGGCGCAACGACGGAGGTCATCGGAACACCGCGAACATCGTGGTCACGCCGGGCCGGCCGGGGCCGCCGCACCACGAGCACGACTACGTCGGCAACCTCGGCGTCCGGTCCGACTCGACCGTGGACAGCATCGTCGGGTCGCCGACCACCTGCGGAAACGGCGACGCCTCGACGTACTTCTGGCCCGTCCTGCGCTACGGCAAGCCGGACGCGAAAGGCCACGGCGGGCCGGCGCAGGTGCCGGTCGAGGTGAACCTGACGTACTTCGGCAACCCCCGCGGTTCGGTGCTGCCGATGCCCTTCCTGCTGCGTGCACAGGTCGGCGACGCGTACGCGCGCACGAACGGCGGGAAGTTCGCGCGTGCCCGGTGGACCTGCTCGGATACGCTCGACCGGCAGACGACGAAATACCCGCTCTGCTCAGGCGGTGCCAACGTGACACGGATCTTCGACTTCCCGAGCTGCTGGGACGGCGTCCGGCTGGACAGCCCCGACCACCGCGGTCAGGTCGTCTTCGCAGCCGAGGGCGGCGGATGCCCGGTCGGCACGTTCGCCGTGCCCCGCCTGCGGATCACCATGACGTATGCCGTCGCGGCCGGCGCCCGCTACCGCGTCGACGCGTTCCCCGAGCAGGGCAACGATCCCACCACCGACCACGGCTTCCTGGTCAACCTCATGCCGGAGCCCCTCATGACCCGCGTGGTGACCTGCTTGAACAGGGGACTCGCCTGCGATGACAGCGCCACGAAACGGTCCTCCCCATGACGACTCCCGAGCACGTCGACCTGGCCGGCTATCTGCTCGACGCCCTCACCCCCGACCAGCGCCGGCAGGTCGAGGATCACCTGACTACCTGCGCCGAGTGCCGCACCGAGGCCGACGGGCTGCGCGAGTGGACGTCGGCCCTGCGGGCGGTGCCCGAGTTCATGCTGCTCGAAGGCCCACCCGACGGCGGCGACCTGCTGCTGCAGCGCACCCTGCGCCAGGTCCGCACCGAGGCCACCGGCCACCAGCGCCGCCGCCTGGGCCTGCTCTCCGCCGCCGCCGCGGTGGCGGTGATCGCCGCGATCGGCGGCGGCGTCTACGCCGGCCGCAACAGCGCCCCCGTGGACCGGCTGGCCCAGCCCGCGCCGCCCGCCACCTCGCAGGCGACCACCGTCCCCGGCACCCGCACCGGCACCGCCGTCGACCCGACCACCGGCGCCCGCATCACCGTCGCGGTCGCTCCCGCCGCCGGCTGGGTGCGCGTCAACGCCGCAGTCTCGGGCATCCCGGCCGGCGAGAAATGCGTGCTCGAGGTGGTGGCCAAGGACGGCTTCACCGTGCAGGCCGGGAGCTGGCTGGTCTCGCCCGCGGGCGAGACCGCCGGGACCACCCTGAACGGCAGCGCCCTGATCAACCCGGCCGACGTCCGCTCCGTCCGGGTCGTCAACACCGCGGGCAAACAGCTCGCCAGCGTGGACGTGTGAGGCAACCGCGGGGCATGACGTCAACAACCGCCGCTAGGTGATGCTGGCCGCGTCGCCCCAGGCGGCCAGCTCGCCGCCGGCCAGGCAGACGGTCAGGAGGCCGTCGGGGCCGGTCACCGCCCACGACTCGGCCTCGGCGTCGACGCCGGCGAGGAGTTCGGTGCCGCCGCGGAAGGTCAGGGCCAGCTCGCCGGTGTCGCGGACCTCCGCGGTGTGCACGACTTCGCCGGTCACCAGGTCGGGGCCGACAAGGCGGACGTCGGTCTCGATCAGGACCTGACTGCCGGCGGAGAAGGTCAGGACCGTGGCGTGACCCAGGCGTACGTCCCGCAGGGTCTGCCCGATGAGCAGGGCGATCGGGCGGCCGCCCTTGGGTGACAACATGCGTACCTCGATCGGTCGGGGGAACCGGTGACCGCAGCAACGTAAAACGGGGCGCCATAAGGGGGCCTTAACAGTGAGGTAAAGATTCGCGGTCCCGGACGGGCTCGTCCGTCCGGACGTGACCGCGCGGGATGATCCGGCACTGTGGACGGGGCGGGTCGGCACGGTGACTCCGCTCGACCGGTTCGACTACGAGAACTTCCGGCTGATGGTGCTGCACAACTATGACGCCGTCGGGCTCGAGCCGGGTCAGGCCGACAAGACCGCCGCGCTCGCCGACCGGCACCGGGCCCGGGGGCAGCGGCTGACGCTCTGCGCGGTCGCGATGCCGGCCGTCGTGCTGGTGCTGACCGTGGCCCGCCAGGTGCGCCGGCGGCGGGCCGTGCTGCTGACCGCCGCGGGGCTGGGGTTCCTGGCGACCGTCGTCGTCCCCGTCGTGACCCGTACCTGACGCGAACGGGGGCGGGCGTGAGCGAGACCGAAACGACCGAGGCTGGCCGGACGCCGTTCCACCGCCGGGTGGCGGTCCTGCTCGCGTTCATCGCCTTCCTGGGCGGGCTGGCCGGTTTCGCGACCAACGACGCGAGTGCCCGCCGTTCGGGAACGGCGCGGGAGGCGCAGCGGGCCTCGGTCACCGCCCTGGCCCAGCAGCAGGAGGTCGCGCACGAGACCAATGAGCAGTTCGGCAACTACGTCGAGTTCTCCACCGTGCGCCGCAAGCGGGACATCTCGATCGTCGCGGACGAGCTGACGGGGAACAACGCGGCGGGCGCGGCCCAGTGGCGGCAGCCGGCCGCCAAGATCAACGATGTCTCGCGGCTGCTGCAGCCGGGCGCCTCAGCGGGCCGCACCGACCTCCTCTTCGCCGAGTTGTGGGTCCCGGCCGACGAGGCGACGCTGCGGCAGGAAGCGTTGCAGGCCACCGCGAACGACTGGGACGACAAGTCCGACCAGTACGCGGGGGCGGCGACGCTGCTGGCGATCGCGCTGACCCTGCTCGGCCTGTCGTTGACCGTCGGCGTGGGCACCCGGCTGACGCTGCGCTTGTCGCACCGGATCTCGCGGTGACACTCAACGGGGGACTTGCGCCCGATCCGCATTGATTGTAGGGAATATCGGGAGTTCGGGGTGTTGTCGGCTCCTTCGTGGACAGTTGTCCCCGGTTCCGGGGCCGCAGAAACGCCACAGTCGGGACATTCGCCTTTCCGCTATGGAAAATCTCACATTGATCGATACGTGATCTTGACTGCCGTAGGTTGCCGCCAAAGCGCCGATCGGCGTTCGTGCAAAGGAGAACCATGCGTAAGGTCCGCATCACGTCGGTGCTGGCCCTGGCGGGAGTCGCGGCGTGGGCCGCACTGCCCGGCGGGGCTGTCGCCGCCGCGAAGCCCGCCGGTGCCGAGACCGCTACCGCGGCCACGGCACCGGTGTTCGCCGCCCAACCGCAGGCGGTCACCCTGATTACCGGCGACACCGTACGAGTCAGCAGCGTCGACGGGCAGACCGCGGTCGACGTCGACCCGGCCCCCGGCCGCGAGAAGATCCCGTTCATCACCTCCAGCGCCGGCAAGAGCGTGCGGGTCATCCCCGCCGACGCCGCTGGACTGCTCGCGAGCGGCCGCCTGGACCAGCGGCTCTTCGACGTGTCCACGCTGCTGCGGTTCGGCTACGACAACACCCGCCGCACGCTGCCCCTGCTGATCCAGGGCTCCGCGGTTCCCGACGGCGGCAAGCGCACCCGCGCCCTGCCCGACGTCGGCGTCGTCGCCTACGAGCAGGACCGCTCCGCCCCCGCGACCCTCTGGAAGAGCCTGACGAACGCGGGCAACCTGCGCTCCGGCATCTCCAAGGTGTGGCTCGACGGCCTCCGTAAGCCCCTCCTCGACGTCAGTGTGCCGCTGATCGGCGCGACCGCCGCATGGCAGGCCGGGCTCACCGGTGCTGGCGTCAAGGTGGCCGTCATCGACTCCGGCGTCGACCTCAACCACCCCGACCTGGCCGGCCAGGTCGCCGACGCGGTCGACTTCACCAGCACCAACCTGGTCGACTACGCCGGCCACGGCACGCACGTCGCCTCGACGATCGTCGGCACCGGCGCCGCCTCGGGCGGCCGCTACAAGGGCGTCGCCCCGGGCGCGAAGCTGCTCAGCGCCAAGGTGTGCGATGCCGAGAACTGCCCCGAGTCGTCGATCCTGGCCGGCATGTCCTGGGCCGCCCAGCAGGGCGCCACGGTCGCCAACGTCAGCCTGGGCGGTCAGGACACCCCCGAGATCGACCCGATCGAGGCGGCCGTCAACGAGCTGACCGCCCAGTACGGCATGCTCTTCGTGATCGCCGCCGGCAACAGCGGCCCGGGCGACATCACCATCGCCTCGCCCGGCAGCGCCGACGCCGCGCTCACTGTCGGGGCGGTCAGCAAGACCAAGGAGCTCGCCGGGTTCTCCAGCCGTGGCCCGCGGATCGCCGATGCCGCGATCAAACCCGACCTCACCGCGCCCGGCGTCGACATCGTCGCGGCCCGCGCGGCGGAGGGCGCCTTCCCGCCGAGCGACGACAATGACGCCTACACGACGCTGTCGGGCACCTCGATGGCCACGCCGCACGTCGCCGGCGCCGTCGCGCTCCTGGCGCAGAAGCACCCGGAGTGGCGGGCCACCAAGCTCAAGGCCACGATGGTCGCGGCCGCCGACCCGAGCGCCGACCTCACCCCGTACCAGCAGGGTGCCGGTTTCGTCGACGTTCAGCGCGTGATCGGCCAGTCGGTCAGCGCCGACCCGGTCAGCCTTGGCATCGCGCGTCTCACCACGGCCCAGAGCAAGACCATCTCGTACGCGAACAGTGGCTCCTCGGCGGTGACGTTGAACCTGGCCCTCGATTCGGACGCGCCGACCGGCCTGTTCAAGCTGAGCGCCTCGACGGTCACCGTGCCCGCGGGCGGGACGGTGGCCGTGACCCTGACCGTGCAGTCCGGCGCGAACCTGGCCGACCAGCAGTTCGGTGGCAAGGTCGTCGCCACCGCCGGCACCGTGCGAGTGGTGACGCCGATCGCGATGGACATCGCCCGGCACACCCTCACGATCCGTACGCCGGGCACGCCCGACGCGGAGCACGAGTGGATCACGCTGCTGACCGACCTCGACCGCGAACTCGTGACCGCGGTCGCGCACGTCGGCGAGAGCACCGCGGTGCGGGTCCAGCCGGGTCACTACATCGTGCAGTCCTACCTGCTCACCGGCGACTTCTTCGACCCG
>Ga0247781_1000076_pt1 | contig 26851 bp, 10 predicted proteins | sample UWRJL184509B5_FD_179922 | JGI IMG/M metagenome (GOLD analysis project Ga0247781, IMG submission 179922) | Plant litter microbial communities from Arlington Agricultural Research Station in Wisconsin, United States - UWRJ-L184-509B-5 | ecosystem: Environmental > Terrestrial > Plant litter >...
AATTGCGATATATATACTACATACAGATATTAAAAGTTAAAAGGGTTATCCGCTGTTATCCAAAGGGGTTAGGCTTACCAGATAGGAAGAGTGGAGAATCCTCCTAAATGATAATAAATATATTTTAAAGACTAATCAGGTATGTGATATAATAAGGACCCCTATCTAATATAGCTTAGTTAAACTCCAGGTTTATGTTAAGTGTAGTGGGGAGGCGTAACGTGGTAAAATCTAGGCCTGGAATTTATATTATAACCTAACTGCAGGAGTCTAAGGCATTATATAAACCGTTCAGGCCGGTAGTTTTAACATTCAGGAAATCCGGGGCTTCCTAGCTTAGCAGGTTACCATCCACTAAGGTTAAAGGTGGCGATTAGATGGAGACTCTTAACATTAAGATCACCTGTTACAGCTGGAAAGGTGACTCTCCACATGGGTAATCTGTTAGCTGGTTTTAGCCCCTAAAATCGCCTTTGCTGGATTGCTTACCAGCCACTAAGGTTATGGAAGGTGATGGGACTGGCAGTTACAGCTGGAAAGGAGGCAGGTGCTGTGGCTGGGTCTTGCCCCTAAACACTTTTACATTTAATTACTTAACAGCCATTAAGGTTACGGAAGGTGATGGGACTAACGGTTACAGCTGGAAAGGAGGCAGGTACTGTGGCTAGGTCTCCCCCCTAAACACTTCTACGTTTAATTACTCACTAGCCATTAAGGTTAGAGCCGATAATATTAACGCTTTAGGTGTTAAAATAACTTTAGGTTATTACAGCTTAGGGACGTTTACAGTAAGGTTTAGTAAACTAGATATCCTGGCGAGACCAACCTTACATATACAGGCTTTATATCTCTTATTACTGTTAAAGCAGCCATTTAAATAACGGTTATAAACCTGCTTTTAGCCCGTCTAGATATAACGTTTCTTAAAATATTAACAGCAGGCACAGGTTAGCTGCCCCTTTTTAATAGGCTGTATTATTAGCTTCAGTCTGGTAAAGCTAAGTTAGGGAGGAGCCTTAAATTTATAACAGGGGGCGAAGTTACTAATAAAGAGTATGGCCAGAGTGGTGACGAGGGAAGGTGGTAGCGTCGGCAATGTTAATAATGATGACGAAGAGATAAGGGTTATTAGTAATGAAGTGATAAGGGAGAGTGGTAGTGTTAATAATAAAGTAATAAAGGTTATTAGTAATAAAGTGATAAGGGAGAGTAGTAGTGTTAATAATAAAGTGATAAGGGTTATTAGCGACAGAGTAATAAAGGAGAGCGGTAGTGTTAGTGACGAAGTGACAAGGGAGAGCAGTAATGTCAGTGATAAAGTGACAGGGGTTATCGGTAATAAAACGATAAGGGAGAGCGGTAATGTTAATAATAAAGTAATAAGGGTTATTGGTAATAAAGCGATAAGGGAGAGTGGTAGCGTTAGTGACGAAGCGGGAGAGTGGCAGTGTTAAAGTGATAAGGGTTATCAGTGGTAAAGTGACGATAGAGAGTGGTAATAGGAAGTAATAAGGGTTGTTAGCGGCGAAGCGATAATAGAGAGTGGCAGTAAGAAGTAATAAGGGTTATTAGTGATAAAGTGATAAGGGAGAGCAGTAACGTTAGTAATAAAGTAATAAGGGGAGAGTAACTAATATTTAAAGGTTAAGGATAAAAGTGGGTAATTTAAAGCCCCTAAGAGAATGGCTATAAGTTACCCGCATAACAGTAAGGGACTGATTAATAAATCATTAATTAAGCTAAGTTAATAATAAGCTAATTAGTCCATTTTCAGCCTCGCGGTCAGTGTAGCTGGCTGCGACTGGGTCTGTGTAAGTATGTGTGTTTAAGGGTTTACGACCTCACTAATATTATAAGCTATCTAAGCTATATGGCAGGCACGCCACTGCGCTTAGTTAATTTAAACCCAGTAAAAACCTCACATAACGAAAAGCACTTTAAAGCTTTTAACCTCCCATCTAAATCCATAAGAGCAGCTAAGTGTTAATAACAGCCATAAATCCAGACCCACTAATTTCAAGTAGCTATCCTGTAATTAAAGAGGTCGTTAACGACAGTGATAACTCTAATTCGGGTTCCAGGTTATAACGGTCCTTATTAAAAAGTATATCCTCCGACTGTTATAACCTATAAGAGCTTTTAGGTCGATATTATAAGTAGGATAACTGGTACGTTCTCTTAATTTCCGCCCATAAGGCTACACTGATATTTTTCCTAGGTAAGTTAATAATAAAAGATAGTATAAGGTCTAGAAAATGTTATATTAAATATAAACTGATGTGATTTAAGAGGGATAACTCTATTACACTCCTCTTAATCTAAGGATCCAGGAGGTTTTAAATGTTAGTATAGGCACTGGATATTAGGCTGTGGAATTTGCTAATTAACATCCTAGGGCTTATATAATTAGTACCGATTTATTTCCAGGCCAGCCTAACTACATACCACCTAACGTTAAGTTTCAAATTGATAACGTCCGTATGCCATGGAATTTTAAACCTAAGAGGTTTAATTTCATCCATATACGCTTCCTTACAGTACGTCTGCTTTTCTAGTCCCTTACTGTAATAGTATACTGACATCACCCAGGGATATCTTCGTGGGGGAGAGTGGCCTTCACTGTACAAAATGGCCTAGAACAGCCTTAAGCTAAGCGGCTAGATTAAGTATACCGACATGTCACCTTACATTTTAGATAACAGTCCTGCCCCAGTCTCCAGCAAGGTATTAGACAGTTTTTTTTCCACTAGCTAGAAGATAGGAAGGGTGTTTAACATTACACGCTAAAAGAGTAAGAAGTGGATAAAGGAGGCAGAGTTTACCTTTATAAACTCGCGGTAATATAAGGTCCTAATTGGGATATAGTTGTGAGATAAGTTATTAAAGTGCGCGGGTCTTTAAATAAAAGTTATTCTTTTTTCCAGGATGGATAGATGTTATTTAAGGTTAGGAGTGGAGGCGATAAGGCTTACACCTAAGGAGGTACAGATGCTTCTTATAGAGGTGAGGAAGGGATTAAAAGGGCACGGTAACCCTTATCTTCATTTATTAGTTACCTTCACTCCTATTTTCTGTTTAATAAGAAACGCTAACATTTTAATAACAGTTTAAGCATATAGGTGTAGAAGCCACTTAAGTAGTAACTAGTATAGCGCGATTAAAGAGGGTTAGCAGGGGCTTTATTTTTATCTTACATTATATATATAAAATGCCGTTTAAGTCTAGTAATAAAATAGGAGGTTTTAAGTGTCTTCACATGTCAGATTCTTTACTTGCCTAAGTTAATACTTACTTATATATAATAATTTAAAGACGTGTTAAGAATGTTTAAAGTTAATCTAAAGGCTTAAAGATTACTAACATACTTATTCCACTTTATAAGTAATTACTCCCGTTTATAATGGTTTTTAACTTCCTAATATTACCATTTTTAATGGTAATTTAAGGGTGTGGGTAAGGAAACCAGTTACTAACTTATAAAATTTATCATTTAAGAGGGCGTGGCCATATACATAAATTATTAAGGGTCTCTTCTTACCAGACACTATTTATAACTAGATTCTTCCCAGCACACCCACGTGCTTACCTGTGCTGGTTTATCAGCTAGACTGTGTGTGTGATGTTAACCTAATTATTTACATTAAGTCACTTAACCTTTACTCTTAAATGGCCCGTAACAGTACAGTGTAGGTAATCGTAACGGCTAGCGTCAGTAACGGGAGCCTGGATACAGCTATACCTAGAATTTAAATTTAAAGCAGCTAATAGGCAGTTAGTATCCACTTAACTGTAAGCGTGGCTGCTAGCTAGGTTAGTTTATCTAAGTTATTTGCCAGTCGGTCTAAAAGGGACAGCTATCTAGAGGGTCGCTTACAGCTACATATATACTAAGACGTAAACGGTGTCAGAACAGTAATTAAGTTTAAGCTAAGCTAAGCCAGACAGGGTACCCTTATCGTTACTTATATGCCATTCTACCCTTACTAACCCTGCTTTTACTTCCCGTATTATGCAGCCCTAGGCGCTAAAAGGTGCTAATAGACAGTTATTACTACCTGTGGGAAACCCCGATATATCCTCCATTTAACCAGGACAGGGTCCCCTAATCTACATTCTATTACCACTTAGCCACTAATACCCCTAACCTACTTTATCCTTATAACTTATAAACTAATAAAGCTTATAAACATTAAAGTTACTTTAACTGTCACTTTAATAAATGTAATAACGTTTTCAGTACACCTTTTAACTTAATCCCCTAAATCCTCACTACCACCACTCCAGCCACCTAACATTATTTAAGCTACGGCGTTAGTAATAATAGGCTCCTAGGCTCCCAGAACTGGTTTCTTAAGGCTCTTAGGAGAGATGTGTTAAGAGATCTTAAACTGCCTTTCCTTACTAGATGTCTTATCTGTGGGTTATACGTGTAAATTACTATTTAAATAAGTAATTAAATAGTCTTAAAAGGTATGTATATATTAACTTTTTTTTTAACGTGTTTAACTTATATCTATATATTTAGCGTGGTGCTTCCCTTATTTAGGATCATCCACTTTTATCTATTAATAAGCTCACCCCTTAGCTTTTAATGACCGAATGTGAGATTGGACAGGTTAAGCGTTTAGTGGACGGTAAAATGGAGGAGATAAAGATAGAAGTTAATAAAATGGGATTTAGAGTTATTATAAGCTGTGTTCCTTAGGCTGTTTTAAAGCTAGCGTTCTACCTTTAACTTACTATTATGATTAAGGATGATAACACTAAGGATGATAACACTAAGGATGATAACACTAAGGATAACGACATTAAGGATGACGACACTGAGGATAACGACACTAAGGATGACGATATTAAGGATGACGACACTAAAGATGACGATATTAAGGATGACAACATTAAGGATAACGACACTAAGGATAACGACACTAAGGATAACGACACTGAGGATAAAGACATTAAGGATAATAACACTAAGGATAATAACACTAAGGATAAAGACACTGAGGATAATGATACCGAGGATAACGACACTAAGGATGACGGTATTAAAGATAGGGAGCAGAGCACACAGATATATCGACTTATCACTTATAACTAGGATGGTAATAAAGTCGCTATAGAGATTATTAGCGGCTGGGATATATTCGTTAACTTTAACGACGAATTCCTTATCACTAATAAAACTATCTCCCCCTTATAGCGCTTTCACCCTATCTCCACTAAGTATTAGGAGGTCTGTATACGTTTAGATGTAAGATGGCTTCCCACTATATACTATACTAATAGCTATCTTTACAGGATGTGGAAGATTAAAAAGGCCTATTACACATTTTATATCCTGTTAATCAAGCCTGGGCTTCTAATGTAATAGTTTTACATTTGTTACTATAGACTTTTTATAACTAACCCTCGCATTTAATAGACTGGTATGTTAAAAAACACTAAAACTGGTAATATTATAGCTATTAAAACAGTGTTTAGGGAAATTAAGTGTAAGGTCTTTACAGTATTATTCCCTAATTATGGCTAGTGTTATTTAGAGGATATAAGCCCAGTTACAGACGGAAGTGTACCCTTTACCTATATTATAAAGTAGTGACTTAAAAAGAGGCTGAAGAGGCCCAGATTAACAGATGTTATCATTAAAGGTTAGGAAGAAAAGCCAGTATATGTGAATGTAAAACAGTTACAGTATATCCTTAAGTGGAGAAAGGCTTAAAAAGAATTAGATAAGCTTAAAGGACACGTAAGAGATGTTAAAGGATGCTTTTAATTAACTCTTTAGATATTAGTTTCACTGTGCACCGTTATTATATAAATAGAAGAATTAGCCTTATTTACATAGATTTCCATTTAATCTGTATAGGGAGTGTTATAATACTCACTTGTGAAATTAAAGGGGCTAAAGGCCTTCCTTACTGCCTATATTAGGCACTTAGCAAGTGGTCTCGCAGAGAATGTTAACATAACAGACTAGAGTAAGGAGCCTGTCTCGTTAAAAAACGCAGCTATAGTGAGCGAGACTGTAAATCTAATATCCAACTCTCAGCACTTAACCTGTCAAGTTAAGTCAGGTTAGTATAGCCGGCTTTAGCTTCAGTGTGGGAATGGATAGTAAGGGAAGTAACATGCTTATCTTAACCCTGCTTTTTACTGGTTTACGAGAGTTGTTTTTAGGGCGTAGCTTAGCTATATTATTAAGAATTGAATTATTCGGTCTTGTGAAACGAAGCTATTCCCAATCATGTCCGAGATCGCATCTAATATAGCAGATTTCTCTAAGCTTAGAATTTCCATCATTCTCAGAAAAGTAAAAGTAATCTGTGTTCTTTAGTAAATAGCGATTAAATAACTATAAAGATGTCTACTTAAGCCTGCTGAATGTATTGTTTAAGCACTTTCCTTAGAGTAGTGAGGGGTGTTATAACTAAGAGGTATCTTAAGGTAGGTAGCTTTTATAACTAGTGCTTGAACAGTTCTAAACGAAAGCTAAAGTATGAGAGAATGGTGATGGGTATTCCAGAGTTCACGGAAGACCTTTAAACGTAGGATTGAACTTATAGAAGTGTAAACATTATAATTTTAATTAGTAAATAAATCTATTATTGTAATAGAGAACTTACAGCTTTACTGTTCCACTGCCACTATTATCCTTGCTTTCTAATAGCTGTACTGCTCTTTAGAAAGCTGGCCATTATCTAACCTATGGCAGACACCCTTAAAGACCAAGTTTGCTAATTCGTAAAACGCTTAGTTCTGAATATTCCTCCTTATAGCTAAGAAATACCGCTATCTAAAGCAGAGGGCTTTTACCTTAAAGAGGGTGTTTACCGTAAAGAGGGTGTAAGGAGAAGAGGGGAGGAGTGGCACACACTTATTATTAACTTACTTTATATATTACACGTTAGTGATAAGAGATTCCTTTTCTCTATACCTATTATAAAGAATGTCAGCTATTCTCCACACGTAGCTGTAATATACGTCCCTTTTTACCTTTTCACTGTTTAACCCTTTAGCACGTCTGACACTACTCTATAAGGGATACTTAAGTAAAACAGGACATATAATCTTTTATAGAAACAGTTACTGTTAGTAATATAAAAGGTATAATAAAAGTGGAAAACTTATTAGGAAAAAGCAGGGTAATAGAAGCCTTATATCTTATCCTTCTACCCACACTTACCTTGAAATCCGTTCCTGGATTTAGGTTTTAGGCGCTTAAAAACACTTATCCTAAATTATCGCGCTTCTGTCATCTGCTGATTCGCTCTCATTTTTGCCGCTAGAGACGCGTAGAAGCGCCGCGCTAAAATCTGTAATACCCAGCTAAGAAGCGCTTAGGCGGCACTAAGGTGGTGGAATTGCCACTAATCACACAAGCAGATTACTAAAAGGATTCCATTTCTGCTTTCAGTTTTCTACTTTTAGTTTTCTACTTTTAGTTTTACTTCTATCTTATAGGGTATAAAATTTTTAATTACGCTCTAACTGGCCAGCGTCACATTATAATCTGTAAATTCTAATCCTTCCATTTAGTTTATCTAGCACATTTCCCAGTAAGATTTAGCCGTTAAGCTAGTTATCACTATAAACAGGAATAAGATATTACCACCAGCCCCTTTATCAGTTATAGAGAGGTAAAAAGAGATAATATTAATTATAAAGACGTAAAAAATAATAGTTAAAGAGATCGCTAACCTTTATGTGAAATTTACCATTAAGTTAATAATAGTAATATAAACGATTACATCGCTTAAGCACAAGAACTGTTAATTACAGCGCCGACTTAAAGATTAAAGTGCTTTTATTTTAAGACTTATAAATATAATAAAAGCTGCATTCACTAAGTGCTTTAATCACAGTGGTCTGCTAATATAAGAGGATATTAGTAAAGATAATAGGATTAAGGAGATAATTTAAATTTATTAAGATAATAACATTAACACCTTTAATCACAGAAATGTAATATAAATAGATATAATGCCCTTAAATACTAAATCTATTTACTATAATTAAGACGCTAGCACCTTTAACTCTAAGTATAAATATCCTAATGCATCCAGTTAATAACTACCGTAACGCTAGTGTAACCTTTAGCATTTTATCACATTAAAATTTAGTAAGAAAGTGATATATAGCCTTAACGTCTGTAAGCAAGCGATTCCCAGTGCGTGCGATATATAATATTCGACCACTTCACATAACGTAACATCACCACTAATTAACTTCAACCCCAGCCCTACACTCCCACACACGCTTAACGCCTGGCAGCCCCAGTACGTCTGGCATTCAAATCATATTAATAGTAAGGTTGTTTTTAATTATAAAACTCTAAGGGCCGTAACTAATACATGCGAATAAACACATAAACAGGAGGGGCGTGTGACTTAACAGCCAGGGTTAAAGACAGTAGCAAGGGTTATATATAAGCTAAATAGTCTAATCAAATCCAGCCCCTTAAATTCCAGCTAATCAAAGCCCTTTAACGACTTAAAGGGCATACAGTTCGCTACATCTAGGTTGCCATATGTAACACTTCTAACAGTTCCGGTTATTATTATAACAGTTATAAAACTGCTGTTATTATACTAACTTAAACTATTTTAAACTGTTACTAAGGAACTATTTGGCCACGCCGGAAGCAGGCCGCCAGGCGCTTAGAACAGAGAGCTGGTACTTACTAGCAGGCTTATACCTACTTTAACACCATTAACAGTTATTAATTTCTTACTGCTGGCTCTACCTAGGGTAATATGTTAAAGAGGCCCGTATATCTGGTTTTACACAGCCTTTCTTTCCTTCCACAACCATACATTACCTTCGTACACTTAAGCTTCCCACACATAACCTAAGGCCTGTAAGCTTTAAGGAACTTACCTTTTAGGCAGCCCCCTTTCTCACGCAGCCTTTTCCAGTAACCCTCTAAGTTAAATAATCTAGCCTCATTCCGATTATTAATTAGATTAGGCCCCTTTAAGTCATTATCCGATTCTACACTAAGTTTATTTAACATATTATCTAATTCCATATTAAACTCTATCTTAGGCCTCCACTTATCATCTGATTCTATATTAGAGCCATCTGATTTAGGCTTCTAGTTATTATCCAATTCCAGGACGGACACTTTAGGCTTACACTTGTTAACTAGTTCCAGCTCCTTTAGGTTATTATCTAATAAGGGCGGAGGCCATACCATAATTATCTCTTTTAACATTTGGGTTATTAAAGACACCATGCTAATTAGGATATTAGTATAGGGTGTAGAAGAAGAGGCTTAATACTACCTAGTAGATACTTTAAAAATACCCAGTACCTAGGTTAGTAGGAAGATTCCCGCTTAGATAAAAAGAGTAAGAGATAGTCTAAGGTGTAAGTGGATAAGACTGGTTTTCGGGATCTGGGAGGGACGCCCGTTAAATACTTTTACCTACATATAATACCCCCTAAAAAGCGCTAGCTGGAATATCTGGTGAGTGTGGTTTTAAAGCTGCAGGTCTAAGCCGTTTAAGCCTGCCTAAGGTATCTCTAACTGATGCTTAGGGTGACAATAACAAGCCCTAACATCTAAAAGGCCTTAACTTCTTAACTTAGCCATTAAAATTTACAGGCCATAATGGTCCCTCAGGCTGCCCCGACTGCACTAGCCGCCTATTCCACCCATTTACATATCCTTACCCAACACTGGCCTACTATTACCCTCTACGTTACCACCACACTCTACGCTACCACTCTCAGTCTTTAATAAAACGAGACAAGTCATACCTTTTTCCTAAAAAGAAACTAAACACAAGGCAAGGCACTTAAAACCCAGGAGTAAGAACTAAGTATCCCTAAAAATTAGGCATACCAGAGGAGCTAAAATAGTAACAGAGTAGATTCCTATCCTTTAAAACCTAATATACCCCTTATAACAATTAAGAAATTCTGAAAACTCTCCCTGTCTATATAGTTATTAGTAAAGGAGGATAGAGATTTAAAGACTTAAAGGGGCAGCCCAGAGTAATTCTAAGCCACCTTACCTTATTTCCAACACCCCTAACCTAACGTATATTAAGAAACTAATAATCCTAGGTGATGTGCAAGTAATAAACCACTAAGTACCAGATTATTAAGTGCTAGGTCGCTAAGAATATGGAGTGTAGTACTAGAGGCATTTTAAAACTCGGTGATAAACAATTATTACCTGTTTAAGTCCGGTAAGCAGATACCTAAGTAGTAACTTAAACAGGTGGGTAGGAGCCTAAGGAACCCACCTTAATAAAACACACCATGGCAAGTACAGTACCCTTCAAAGTTAATAATAAAGCCGTCACCGTCGGGTGTTCAAGCATCCATCCCAAAGCATAAAAGATTACACCTAACAGCCTGTAAACCGTGACGTAATACTGTAAAAATCGGCAATTTTATATTATAAGCTTTATCTTTATAATGTCTTAATGTTATAACCGCCTAGACTTTAACTATAATCTGTTACCTATCCCAGGGGTTATTAACTCCACTACAGAGCTAACAGGTGACAGATTAGGTAACTTATAAGAAGGTTTTAAGATATAAATAAAGTAATATAAAAGAAATAAAAGATAGTATAAAAGTCCTAGAATTAATAAGCCGGTTCCCACCTATAAGTCTTAGGATTTAGTCAGATTTATACTGCGTAAAAGGTGAGACTGGTGTAATACATATTATAATAAGGGGTTATAAAGGCATATCTAAGGCTGGCGTCGATTTATATAATACTTAATCACTTAACTCCCACTACCCCTTAGGGTTTACCAGTTCCACTAACGTAAGGCCGTCTTCCACGCCCTCTACCGGGGGAGGTTAATACAGGTAATAAAGTCAACTTAGTAACCATATCTTAAAGCGAGGACCTTACAGCGGGATTAGTGGACTCTATACCCGTCATAATCCCACCTAACTGCCTAAGTTAATATGTAGGTAGATTCCTACCTTATATACCCAATACCCGTTCCTCTATATATGAAATGGAGTACCTGGACCTAGGGTTGCGGGCCTGCAGAGCGCTTCCACAGCCAACACAGAAACCTACGTAACAGGGAGGCCGAAGCTTAAAATAAACCCCTTCTTAAGGCTTACCACAGCCTTAAACACTAAGTCCCACAGTTATTATTAGCCTAAATCCACAACCCTTAATAATTATACTTAACGTTAAGCGGTCCGCTTAAAGAGGTGTTAATAGTGGCGACTTAAGCTAGAAGGAAACTTTTATAACATAAATGGAGTAGTGTGGGAGAAATAACAGATAGTATAAAAATACCAGAATTAGTAAGCCGGTTTTAACCTACAGTTCCGCCAGTTCCACAACGTAAAGCCGTCTTCCACAGCCTCTATTAGGTGAGGCTAATGTCGGTGACGAAGTTAACACTACATTTAACACGAGGTAGAAAGGCCAAGGTGGCCATAATCACACTGGTAGGTCCAGAACCTAAGACCTCTCACTTTACTCCATCCCCTCCTTATACTGGCCGTCACATTATCAGCCTAATATAAAGGCCTATGCCACAAATAAGGACGTTAACCAGCTGTTTACCTTACTAGTTCTCCCCGTTATATCCGGCGGCCATTCTTTCTCCAGACATATAAGGACAGGAGTTTAAGTTCTAAATTAAAAACTGATCAGCCCACTCGTATTCCAGTCCACTCCACCTTATCTATTAGTTAAATCACATCACCAGCCAGTAAGGGGACCGTGTGATTACCTTTTACGTTTACATTACACCTAAATAACGTAGCCCCAATAAGGAGTTACGCTAATTAAAACCCTAACCTCCCAGCTCCACCTCTACTAGTTATTATAATAAAAGCCATAATAGTGATAAATAATCTCATCTCCAGCTAATATCCCTTACTAACAATAAGATAAGAGTGAATACACATTAATTAAATAGTCAGCACCTACTCCTACTAGTTAAGATATTACAGACCCACTAGGGACTTAACAGCAGCAACACAGCCCATTCTCTAACACGTATTTCCACCTTAAACCAGATCAAGGACCCTGTAACTTAGGCGCTAACTTAATATATAAATTACTTAACTACAGTATATAACTGTAAAGAGGCCTAAACATATAACGCCTTTTAAGTTAATACCTGCTTACCAAGATATATATCGGCTAAACTCCTCTTATCTACCCCTCTTCACACACTCTAACAGTCCCTAACACTATTTAAAGTTCCTCACTCCTAAAGACATTAAAGTTTAAGATTCTGCTTCAAATTCATCTTCCCTAGGACCTAAATACCTACCCACCTACCCATTATAACCAAGCAGGAACCTGTGGACAAACCCAAATCCCCTATATTAAGAGAAAGGGGGAGACCTGATCTAATTATAGCTTCCTTTAATAGTAAAACAGTCTTTAATACCTTATAAGGCAATAGCGTTATTAATACACTAGGTACACACTCCCACAGCACTTTATCCTCTTTAAATATCATCAGTAACATATTTACCGTAAAAGCAATATCTAAATTCACCGTATAAATCTCCTGGGAAGATAATCAGCAAAACTTAAATACATAGCCGTCCCCTGCCTAAAAGATGATCCGCAATTTCACATAGTATTATATTAGCGAAATCTAAGATAACTGTGGGTTAATCTGTGTAACGGAAGAAAAAATATTTTAACCAGTAAGTGACCTTCACTTTAAGGATTACTAAGAGGAGAGAAGTTAGCAGAATGATATAAAACTGTTAAGGCACACCTTACACCATTTACACTATTATATCCTGAAAGATAACGTGTTCTTATACCACCTAAGGTTAATATACCTCACTAAACGGTATATAAATAAAATCCTAACCATAGGGAGGCACACTTCCCCTTCTCCTGTTAATTTAAAACACCACCCTTCTATAGAAACAAGCGACCCCAAACAATATTATCCTAGTTAAAGCCTTACCGTCAGACCTAAGCCCACCTATATCCTGTGGAAGGTAAGTCCCCTCCTCTTTATAATGTTCACATCTTTACATCACTGATATTAAATCACCCATACAAGATACCTAATATTAACTTTATATATCACAGCTACCTATACGAAACTAAGAAGTCAGTAGGGTAATAATTATAATATATCGTGTTAGAGACCGCAAGTCGCTAAAGACGCCTTTAAATATCTAAAGCCTAATTTAAAATCTCTTAAGTATACACGCAATGTTACACATAACTGTTAATAATAAGATAAGATTAGCATCAAATCATCACTCAGCTAACCAGGGGTATTATAATGGATTTGCAGGGCTGGAAGCTTCTAAAGATTAAAGGCGACGGTTAATTTAAAGAACCAGTTTGTAATTATAATTATATAACTAAATCTACCTCCTTCATCTCCTAAATTATCATTTCCCAGTAACTAAACCTAAACACGTTAACAAAGCTACCTAAGTACCTTACCTGGTCTATACTCTATAAGTAACAGATAACTCTCTTCCAGCTACAAGATCGTTTTATTAACTTAAATACATGTAAATACATTAATTCTTAACTCTTATAATTTTCTCATAAAAAGGGGGCTAAGAGCCAGAAACATCAAAGTTATAAACATAACGCTTCTTATTTATCTCCACAAACAGGTAGATATAAGCCCCATATCGTTACAGCTCGTCTGCTTTACAGAACACAGTTATCCGGTGTTTATTTTACCTCCTCCACAACAGTCTCTAAGCGTCCTGTTATTACAGCCAGATGGTTTTATGGCTGGTGGCCACTGGCATCTAAGCGGTAGGGTAAGTGTAGGGTTTACAGTAATACCCTATTTACCCTAAGCGTTTAGTGTATATCCACTCCTGGGAAATCATCTTACTGTTAGGTCTTTATCAGCGCTGTCCCTAAGGAGGGGTGAAATGCCTTACTTTAATTTAAGATCTATATTAAAGAGATTAATAATACGGATTAACTGTTATAATTAATGTTTTAACTAGCTGTCTAGGTTCTGGACCTATTACTAAAAGGGTGAGGTTAATTATTTAAACGCTAAGTAGTTATTATACTAAACTTAAGCAGGCAGCCTGACTAAATATAGAATATAAAATACAGAATATAGAATATAAAATACAGAATACAGAATACAGAACGCAAGAGCTAAAAGTTAAGGTGGCGGGGCGTATACCCCAGTCCTAAGATCACTAAGTGTTAAATCGTCTTAACATACAGCCCAGCCCCCACCCCCTTTAAGATCCGCTACTATTAGGTGGATTAGTTACTAGAGCTTAAGTGTAATCTCTCTTAAAGAAGACAGCCATAATTATGTAAAGATACGTATTATCTAACGCTATATATAAATTACCACGTTTCTTCTCTCTGTAGGACCACTGAAGGGAGAAATGTGAACTGGACTTTAGGTATTCCAGGTTAGGCTTCACTAACTTAAGAATCCCCTCCGCTTACTCCCGTGAGAACCCACCACATACCCCGTTTAAAAGGGAGCTTTAACTTCCTCCTTACACCACTTATTCACCTCACCTTAAACCTAATGGCTCTTTTAATGTAATTTTCCCCCTGCTAATCTCTTTATTTCCCTTTATTAATTCACTCCACTTTAAAGCCAATAACCCGTCTGGGATCCAGTTTAGGGTCTAGTCCAGGATCTGGTTCAGGATCTGGTTTAAGACAGTAAGCTTACCACTATCTTATTAATTAGCAAATGGGAGGGATCTTTTAGTAAACAGGAGAGATATTTTGGCGACCTTAATTAGGACCAGCCTAAGGGGTTAAATAAGTTGCCTAATTTACAGTGCTGTAATTAGGTATACTTCCACTTACTATTAAAGTAAAAGGTTACGCCTTTTATACCTGTTTAATCTTATTAAAAGCTGTCTCAGGTCTTAAAAGTCCCATAACCCTGTTTTTAAGTGGTAAAGTCTATAGGATAATCACCATATCAGCTAAAGTCAGTTACGTAAGTATATTATTTCTTTAAACTAAGAATTAAACTATTAATGTTAATTCCATACCATCTAAGGCCATCTTAGGAAATTCTTAAGGGCTATTAACGCTGCTAATATTACTTAAAAGTTCTGTAACTTTATTTTTAAGTAACAGAAGTGCCTCTAGTATTATAAGGAGATGTGGGGGAAGGATATATAATGGGAGTGTTAGTCTATTTCTGGGATAGCTCTCAGATAAGGCTCCTATAAGTGTAATTTAAGGCGGCTTAAGTAGGCCCAAGTCGTTATAAAGGCGACTTAGGGATGTTTCTAATAATAATCCGGGGCTTTTAATTATAATTAGCACCAGCCAGTTAGGGCCGTGTGGGAGAAGTGTAACTACATATGCCTATAATTCGCCTTTATCACCCTCTATCTATATATTTATAATTTCAATTTGCATAAGGCCCTTAACTGATATATCCTCCCTTATTACCACATCCTCCTTAACCACTATATTTTTATTCACCTTAAAAGAATCTGTATCTATCGGAAAATACGTAGTGATTAGCCTTAAATGTGGTCTTTTAGGCTCTACACAGCTTCCTAGGGGTGGTACTAGAGTATCGGCCTTAGGGTGCTGGTTGCCTAAATTTATAAAATCCACTCCGCAGACGGTTTAAAGTTAGTTTAGATCTTAAAGTAGGTTGATAATAACTTCCCTAATACTATTACTAAAGAATACCTTTAATATATAAAGCAGAACGTACTCTAATGTAACCTTAACGTCTTTAGGTGGATAATGTGCTGATAAGGTGGGTAAAAACCCTGTAAAGTACAGCTAAAATGCTATTCTGTTAAAAGGAACACCACTTCACCACTCTGTATAGTCTCTATCCTTTAAGTGAAATTCGTGAACTAAAAAGTTTAATACTTATATTTCAAGGTTTTAACGGATGGTTAGGTTATTAAAACCGGCTTGTAAAATAAGGTTAAGAAAATATTAAACCGTTATAAAGTCAGGTAAAGCTTCCCACCTTTCATCTTCCCCTTTAAGGTCTTAACACACTTAAATATTATAAAGTTATAGGAAGCGTTGGAGGGTGGCCGTGAACCTAACTAAAAATAAGAGCTTAACAGATAGTTATTAATACTCTAATGTGAGAAACGAACCGTCCTCAGTCTTAATAATTAACGCTCCGTTAACTAACCAGTTCCTTTTTAAGCGCTTATAAATTATCAGCTTTTATTTATTCCTAAATTTCCATAAAGGTAGTAAAAGGTACTTTAAAAATATCTTCACTTTAATTATTATAAATAATATGTTTATATAAAATGTTTTAAGATTTAAAATAATTATATTAAGTTATAAGATCTTAACTTCTAACTAGCTCTGAATTCTAAGGTTATTAATAAAGGGGAAAAGCTCTCCTATGTAAAACATATTACTAATAGTATAGCGGTCGTTTAAGCATATAAAAGGAGCTTAAAGCTAAAGGCTTAAAACGCTTTACAGATTAATAAGTTCTGTAATCTAAGGGTCGTTTCCTGTAATTTCCCACTATATATACAGTATATGTTTGAAAAAATTCAAAACCAACTCCTCCAGGTCTTTAAGGTGCTTATGGAAGTTTCTAAACTGTAGCCCCCGGATAACTCCAGGAAATTACTTGATTTTAAACAACGTATCTGTAAGAGTAGGGTTTAATTTAAAAAAGCTTTTAAGGTTATTTAACTTCGGCTTAGACAGCCGATTGTAATACTCCTACTCACAGTCTATATCTCCATCTTTACACACTTTATAAATAGTGATAAATATCTATACATCGTAATATCCTACCTTATATAAGTAATACTTAGCTTCACCCTGGGCCCATTTGTTAACCGCTATAGGTGTAAGCTGACAAGGGAAGTTAAGCCACTTAGCTGGTATAATGTAAAGTTTCACAGCCTATACTAGCTTAAGCCTGTCGCATGCCTTCACCGCCGCTAATCTGTAAATCCTATCCAGGTGAGTAATTTTATAACCTTTAAGGAGTGGATAATTGGAATTCTTTATAGCCGCCGACAGCTTATTCTTAGACATTTAAAGTGTTACCAGTATCACATCTAGCTCCCTATACGTAACGACTCCCCGGATATGATTTTCCCAGTCTCTTAATCGACACCTTTTTTTAAAACGACTTATTAAACGTTTAACTTACTTTAGGTTTAAATGTCTTATTTATCAGCTAAATGGTATAAGAAGGTTGACTAGGCAGATGACGGTGCCGGCCAGATCTATAATTAACACTAATAATTAAAAAAAGTCAAACAGGTTAGATAGCGTATAAAGCTACAGCATCCAATGTATTCGCAGAATAAACCGTACGGGTGCCTATAGGCTCTTAAGGCCTTAGATTCGTTCGTCCTTAAATAGCGGGGATTACGTAAGGCGGTCCCAAGTAACCACCCCTAAACTAGTTTTCTGGGAATAGGAACCCATAACTAGGATTAACACTAGAAGTACCTACCTACGTTACCACATTAAACCTAAACTATACACCCCCCTTAAAATAAAGCTACAGCTTAGCTAATTAGGGTTTCCGCCGTTCCCATTTACACCTAACATAATTCTTTTACCTTTAATCTCCAGCTACTTACTTACCTATAGCAGATATGTAGACAGAATCCAGCTTATAACCCTGCCCCTTTACACTAGGCAGTCAGCCGGGTTATTAGCTAGAGTTAAAATCCAGAATGCCTAGATAACATTCCCTCCTCCTTAAGCACCAAGCGGTATACAGAACGTTAGATAAGGTAGCAGGAACGCCTTAAATAGTCCTTACTATTAAAGGTAAGGCGAAGCGGCGATTCTTACACGTTAATGAGATGGACATTAAAAATAGCGCGATAGGGTTGAAAACAGTCGCTCCTAACACAATTACTTTCAACTGCAAGTTATATAATATTAAGGTGCTCTCACCCATTAAGGTGGGACCAGAGTTAAAGTGCTCCCAAAATCACCACATTATCCTATATACTAATTCTTAACGCCCCCAGATAGCCAAATTCTCCTAGGAGTTATACTAATGGGCTTTAATCCCATTTACATCTACTGTCCTGCTTTTTAAAAAGGATCTTAGGAGCTGGGATACAGTCTTTAGCATTCTCGCAGTTTAGGCTGTACAGTCAATCGGCATACCAGTTCATGTACCACCGTGGATTCTTTTACTCCATAACAGTGATAACACCTTTAACGTTAGCGCGGGATCTATAAGTGCCGAAATCTATACCTGGATTAAAACGGCCTTACTGGCTATAAATCTATTCAACTAGACCGTCTATTTCCAAGCCGACTTTCTCTATAAGACGGCCTTCAAAGCGATACACGCTCTGCCAGCCTCAGCATCAAGGTCGATTTCAGCCTATATTAAAAAGTCTTTTTCTAACTAACTAACCACTGGTTACACCTACCGCTTTAAGCATTTAAAACGTCTTTTTAAGGACACCGTCACATAATTTCCTAATGGTAAGTGGTGACCCTTTAATGTCTATTACGCTATAAGGGTACTTAACCTTATCTTAAAGCAGATTAAGGACTGTATTATTAACTTTATAAACCTGACTTATGGTTTAGAAATTAACAGGGTTAAAATTTTAACCTTAACGTTAAATATAGACACCTGTCTATTAGGAATGTATAGTAAATTTACAGCGAAAAATATGGCAGCTATAACTTATTACTTAAGGTTAAGTGTTAGTATATTAACGGTGGACCTAAACTTTAACCTTAAGATTATATTTTAAAACTTTTATAAGAACACCATTCTTCACATAGCAAAACGATTAGGAATCAGATCCTTTCCCACTAAAGTGTACGACGCGTTTTCCAAGTTAACACTAAAGAGAAGGTCCCTAATATCTCACAAAGAGCACTTACAGCTCATTAGCGAGGCTAAGACATCTTAAGTAACTATTCACCCTTACACCACATACTTAAGATGCTTAGCACAGCCTTTAAATATAAGACTGCCATACAGCCATTAACTATATGATAAATGTATTAGGAGGTGGGGAAAAAGAGCGCCAGATAAGACATATAATCGGTGGGGCTTTCGGCTACCACATTACCCCTTTTGCTATAAGGCTTACAAACCCATATTGCCTATAAGACCTTACACGGCCGGAATAAGGATCCTTAAGCTAGATAAGATAATCTCCAGCAGGTACACATAGCTGTGGTTCTTAAAGGAACTCCAGCGTCTCACAGGCCTGGGATACTACCCTATCCGAGATCAGTTTAACTTAATAATTAGAGCTAACAGTAGTAAGCACGTAATAGGTACTAAGTTGTAAATTCCCTTCACATACTTACTGAAACAGGTGCTTTCTTCACCCTGACCCATTTTTTAAAAAAATGGCCGCTTAACCACTGTAAAGAAACACTTTCCAAGGTACACTCAGCTACTTATACTAAACACAAGATAATATTTAGGAAACAGTTAAAGTGGCAGATACCAGCTGTAAGAGACTTTAATAGGCTTAAGGTGATTCTTTTACTTCACAATTATGCATTCTTAAATAAAGATTTAAACACAGCTATAAGGTAAGATTACCCCAAAAGAGGCAAAAGGGTCACTATAACGCTAACTTTTAAAGTAGCTCATTAAGTCTGTCACGTAACGAAACTGCTCCTAACCTAGACATATCTGTTAACTATAAGGGTGGGACCTTTTAATAAGGGCTTTTATAAAGTATAACTACACGGCTTTATACTTAATTATTTTATATTAAGTTAGTTACAGCCCCCCTGTTTTACACCCACTTAAAAACTATTAAAGTTCGCCTCCTCTGTCATATACCACTGGGAAACGCGCTGTTAGACTTACTTAGGCGACTACAAGATGAAGATACCTAAGTAACATACTGTAGGGAGGAAGAAAAACGCTTAATACCTCTAATGACTTTAAAGATATGGGAGTGGTGTAAAAGGTATAAGTTTTCAAGACCCCTTTAAATAACTGTGACATTAATAGCATCTATACTTAATATTAGCTTAAGCACATAAAGTGGGAAAGTAATAAGTGTTAGCAATTACCCATATCAGCTTATTAGATTAATTTACAACTAGAAGTTAGACTTTAATAACATTAATAAGCTAACCGATAATGCCTTTAAAAGAAATAAGATGGGGGCTGTTAGGGAGTTATTTGAGATCTTAGACCGAGTTGTAACTCCTTAATAATATACTAAATAATTTAAGTTTATATGATTTATTTCATCTGTAAGTATATCTTTAAGTAAAGTCTTAAATAATAGTAATGTCTTAAGACTAGGAGAGTTAATAAAGTAATACAGAAAGCCCACTCCCAATCTCTAGCTTAATAAGTTATACCACCTATTTAAACCCCCCAGCGGCACGCATGATTAGGTCGCCGTCTCATTCTGTGGACGGATTCCCCTAGCGAGCAAAATGTTAGCCTGGTGCTGTGTAAAGCAGAAGTGGCAGCTAAGAGATACGGCCTTATAATCTTTATCTGTTACTGCTAGAAATATTTTCCACTCTATGGCCGCTCTTTATTATCCAGATATTTTACTATTACAGTAAGCTTACTATAATTCCTTTTAGAGTTTCTCTTTCTGCTCTTAAGGCAAGGGGCCAGGATTTAAAATGGCCTTAAAGAACGAAATTAAGATCTGAATAATTTCCATTATATAGCGGGTGGCAGTGATCGCCTAAACAGGGTAAGGTCTTATTATAATCTAATCTAAGATAAAGAGTGTTTCTACTATAAGGATAAGTAAATATATCTTAATATATACGTGATCTTAAATATCACGTTTATTAATACTGTTTTTATAGTTTTAGGTAACTATAAGTGGGATTTAGAAAACACGATCCGGATTTGACTAACTAAAAAGGTTTTAACTAATAAAGTCCTAACCTGCCCTTCCAGGATTTCCATTTATACCAGTAGGCTCAAATCTAACTAGTTGAAAAACAAAACAGGAAAACAACTGCTACGATTTTACCAGTAAAAACCATTTTAAACTAGTAAATTCCCTTCTAACTAGTTTTAAAGATACGTCCTCAAGTAAAAACCTGCAAGTGTACTTATCAAAAACACCCTTGCTAAACAGCATACGTACTAGTCAAAAAACCCCTAATTACGTAACACCCATCGTCAAACAGCTAGTTTACTTATTCGCAAATCGCCTCGGCTTTCTCTTTTCTTACCAATTTAAAGTGCCGCCATCCTATTTAAACACCCCTTAAAGTACTAATAAAACAAATGGAATTCCTGGTATCGCTGTAATCACCGATAGATTCTTTCAATAGGATGTAAAAAAGGGTACTACCTTTCTCAAAAAGGTCCTTATCATCAGCCATCATTAACAAACCCGTCTAATATTCACCTTACTACCTCTTCACTGCTTAACTCTTCAGCATAATTATTCTCATTTACAGGGTAAACCTAAGATATAAAAATAATTAATCTTCCATAAAAGCAGGTACTGTTAACAGTAAGAGCGTAATTCAGACTTAAGATAATTACAATACGTGGAGTGAGTGTTAAAACCGTAGTTACTTTCTTTAGATACCAGGGCACCGAGATGGACTTAAAATACTTAATAGCACTTAAGGCGGTAATAATATAACGCCGGCACTAAGCGCCTTAAGAGCCAGTAAACCGAAAACTAAATCCTGTAACCTACAAAGCGCTTTAACGCCTATTACCGCCATTACGAAGTGTTTTACCGCCGTTACGAAGCGCTGTACCGCCAGGAAGACGCGTTGCAAACTTTAAATAAGACAAGCACCTTAGACAGGTGGCCACACCTTAGTAAACACTTATATCTGTAAGCATGTATAAAGTGACCGCCATTAGAAGGTGAGCTAATTAAAGCACGACTGTTACGCCGTAAAGAAGACCAGATTCGGAATCGATATACATATATACATTTACAACTCGTTACCTGTTATAACTTATTAGTTATTACTCTTTATAGAGGTAGGGTGAGAACCTGACAGAGTGGAAGCTAATTATATTTATATTTCTAAATTAGGAAAAGATGTGAAAGGAAAGGAGCTAAAAGTATAGGGATAACTAGCACCCACACTAATAAAAGGGTCTAATGAAACTTTAGATTAGAAAGGTGCCCAGGAACTAAATCACACGCTTATATATGCTAAGGCTAATATAGTTATTATTTAGATAATTATAATAGTTAAGATCATTATCGTCGTAATAATAAAAGGCCTAATTGCCAAACCTGCGTTACTTAATGTAAATGTTAACGGATTTAAATTATTAGGAGGAGCGCTGTTAGTAAGCACTGTCTTAATAACAGTACTGGTATTTTTTAACACGGCTTCCCCAGCACCTGATAAATTCTCGCTTATAATTCTGGCCACCGGTATAAGTGCTAACTTAAAGCTCCCAGATATGGTGGGGGAAATGGAAGGAGCCGAAGTAACTCCGGCCCTTAACATCACTGCCACCGTGGTACTCGTTCCACTCGTTCCGGAGGGCTAAGCGGGTTTGCCACTACTTTACAAGACTAGCGTGGAATTAGTAATCGTCAATGTAAAGACGGACTAGATAGTCTCCACGATAATTAAAGTGCCTTAAGTGAATGTGCTTAAAGTTATACTTATCTACAGGACCTGATTAATACATATAACATCCCCTTTCTTCTAAAGCTTAAGGCTGCTGTTAGTGACACCACCTGAAATAATTACCCAATTATAAATTAAGGACTTTCCTACACACTGCCTGTATATTTCTAAAGGTAAGACACTGTTAGTTATACATACCACTTAAGTGTGAAAAAGCTTACTATATAATATAGGTGTACCCGTTTAACACTTTAGCGGGCACTGTAAAGCTCTTAAGCTCCTTATTAGGGTATTAAGGTAACTAGAATATATAACTTACAGGTAAAAAATCTGCATCTGTAAAGGTTAAAGTGGTAATGTAATGTAATCCTAAAGGGTTACAAACATTATTCCTGTTAAACTTTAATCTAATGTGATAAAAGGGTGTTTTAAGATGGGTTATAGTATATACCTTACTGTTACATTTAACACCCTAGTGTTAAGCTGGACTGGTGGGCTTATAAGGTATAGATTTAACACTTAGCCCACAGAATACCTAACGAGGGTGAGGAATCCGATTATAATATAGTGCTTTATAGTGACGGTTAAGGTAATAGTTTAATGTTAGTTATAATAGGGATAAAGGATTAGAATGGAAATGGGTAACAGTTAGTAAAATATCTCCTAGTAGCAGCACGGATTAGGTTTTTACTAATCTTAAGTAGGTATTTACGTGCTAAAGTACTAAAGGTACATGTATCCTAATATACCCCCCCCACCCCCCCCATTACGCTACTAGATGTGCAGTAAAAAAAGGTAAAAATAACCGAGTTAAGTTTTCTACTAAAGCTACTTCCTGCATTCTGGTACCTAATTACTGAAATGCTAGGTGCTGCTCCTATAGGACACAGGCCTCCCACATTTAGGGGATTTTACTACGCCTTTATATCTTTAAGAAGCAGATTTTAATCCACTCGTCTAACGTAAGATAATCCCTAAATTACCACACATACTGCCCACCAGCTCCTTTAACCTATAATAACATCTTAAATTCTCACTATCTCTAACATAAACACTATGTTTAATACTCTATAGTGGCCCGACTTTAACTTTACTACGTCAGGTATTAAAAACACCGATCTCTATACGTTCTAACCACCTAATATTAATCCCTTAATCTTAAGGGCAGTTGATAATACCACTTTTACCACTAACGTTTTTACAGATTTACAAAACTACCTATTTAACAAGCCTGCTACCCCCAACCCTTCTTTACACTTAAGAGCTTTAAGACCACACACTGGAAACGACTTAGATGTAAGCTTAAATTAATCAGCTACTCCGTTTAATTATAGTTAGTAAGGTACGACTTTAACGATAAATATCATACTGCTATTATTATTAGACCACCGGTTTGTTCTCTTCCTAGGAAGCTATATAACACTATTAATTTAAAGTATGTAAGGGTATAGTGGAACGCCTTAAGCGTATAGAGTAAACAGTAGGCTGTATGTAGTTAATAATCGCACGTTTAAAGCTTACCTTTTCGCTAATTTAAAATAAGCTGAAGACTATGTTTAATAACCACAGCTGTGTTACAGCCTCGATTAAAATAATTAAAAACAGTATGGAAAAGTTCTTTACTTTATACATCACGCACATGCAGATTAAGGAAGTTAGTAGCATTAAAGATAACGTATATATTATTAAGGATTAAGGTAATAATATAGGATAAGGGTTTGTAAATATGTTATACTTTACCGTTACATTATATGTTAGTGGATTTAAAGTTAGTATTTACTGCTTTTTTTCAGTATTATTAAACTGTAGTAATAACTAAGCAATCGAATAAGTTACTAAATCCATACAAGGCAGACAGACCATTTTCCACATGCCCAATAACGTGATCAGGCAGTTCCCACTATCTTCAGTCCCTCAGACCAAGCTTAAGGTGGTGTGAATGTGTCAGAATTAACTACTTACACCCTGTACATCCTTAAGGGCAATTAGCCAGTTTTCTCTAAGATATTACATCTTTCACCTTCCCCGTAATCATCTGTAACAATGTCCCTATAAGTCCACTAAAAAGGGAATCACACAGCGTAAGACACTATATGCAAACACATCACACATATATTATATGTTATAACACATTAATCATGTCATACATCTCGCATTATAAACAAGTGAGATAAAAAGCGGGGTTTTAAAACTATATCTAATTACAGATTATTTATACGCCGTTTTCTTTTATTATTAATTTATAAGATATTATACAGGCAGATAAAATTCTATTTTATTACGTTTCTTTCTCATTATATTATAAATACACTCTTAACTTAACCACTTTTATTCCGTTTAGGGCGGGGTAGTTACACTATATTAAGTGGGTCTGACCCGATAGATTAATAGCTAATTATATAGGTTTTTAGGATTTTTAACTAAGCTACATTAGGATAACCAGGGAAACAGCTAATCACATATAAAAACACTAATCTCAGTTTAATTAAAAATAAAAAGATAGTGGTGGGACCTAGTTCTACTCCTCCTAATCTTTTCCAGCCAGCCCTCTTCCTCCCTACCCTCTTTCCTTCCACAGATTCAGTAACGCCATACATCACCAGTTCGCTTAAGTTACACACTTATAAAGAGTGAAATATTATTATTATCTAAAAAGCTTTATATAAACTAAAAAGATAAGGAAATACACAGACTGTAAATAATAACATACATAAAAGGAACTGTAAGTGACCTGCACTAAGTAGCTATTTACTTAAATAACCTAATGAAATACATAGTAAGGAAAATAATAATAAGAATAAAGGAAATGCCAGTAACCCGTATTATTAATAAAAGCGACTAATAAAAGACTATTAAAGCTCCTCTTTTACCTTATCTACTACACGCTAACCCTGCTTTTCTCCCTTGTTCCCTACACACTAACTTGTCAGCTACACACCAGTTAAAGCGCTGTTAATAAGTATCTGCTAACTGGTAATCCTTGTAATTCTTTTAATTAATACTTTAGCCACCCTTTTAATAAAATGCTTACCTAACGTGGTTTTTAAGAACATTATAAACTGGCAATCTGGCTTATTCCAGGGAGCTATATAAACATAACCACGCCACCTCTAACCCTACAGTAAATAAAGAGCACAGTTTATCTTAAGCTACTTAGGCAATTAGTACCACTTCTAAAGTATATATAACTTCCCCTCCGTAATAATACAGTTTACACCATTTTCCATATACATCTCCAGAGCCTTTTTATATATACCCTTACAGTAATTAACATAATATACCTGGGAAAGTTAGCAATCCAGGTCTATATTAAGGGCGACAGTAAGGAAACTGGGCCGTATAAGGTATATTCCTAAAATCTCCCCTTTAACCCACCAGCCTAAATATATTAAGTCTTTTATAGGGATAAGATCTACAGCACAGTATTCTTATGAAGTAAAGCGTCTTAGTACCTAATTAAGTATAGAATTATATGTCGTCTTCTGCCTACTATAACGCTAGAATAGAGTAAGCTGCATATTGTTAAACGCCTAACCTGCTTACACCTCCCTAATTTTAACAGTAATTCTATTAATAAGGGGATCTGGCTTATAAAGGGCTTACCAGTTAAGCCTAGTTTGTGATAATAACTTTAAAGCCTTACGCCACGTCTGTAAGGTGGGGTGTGCTGGTAATACTTAAAGATCTGCCTGTAAAACCTTCTTACTTATAATTTTCCTTTGCTGCTTAATATCTCCTATCTCCTCCTCTTCGTAATCGCTTTTTAAAGGCTGACCATCCACGCTACGTTACTTTAGCTTATATAACCTGTCGTAATCCTCCCAGAACTCTTTATACTGCCACCTAGGATTAAATTCCCCTACTCCTAATTTAATAAAGTCTTTAATAATATCCTAACACTTATCCTTCTAATCTAATAAAAGGACTTTAAAGGCAAAATACTAATAATCACCCACCCATTTATTTAAGTGGTTTTCTAAGAATTAACCTGCATTAGTGAGTAGGAAATCACATTCTCTTTTAATTTCCATATTTAGTGTGTTAAGGATTTCCTTAACAGTATCTTACTATTAAAACGACCTTAATAGATCCTAATCGTTTCTCAGTTTAAACACGTTAAAATCCTCCTATAAGTGGTATTCTTTATCATCTTAAAGTTCCTTAAAAGACTGTGTCCACGATACGGCTTAAATCTGTAAAGGGGGAGGTGGAGCTGTAGATATGGCTTTAATTATTAAGGAAGGCGGTGTCTACAATTTACTAACTTAGGTTTATAAGGGGAGAATTAAAGTGGTGGATATGTCTTTATTATTAAGGGGGGGTAGTGGTTACGATTTACCAGACTGGGTCTGT
>Ga0247781_1000077_pt1 | contig 26627 bp, 14 predicted proteins | sample UWRJL184509B5_FD_179922 | JGI IMG/M metagenome (GOLD analysis project Ga0247781, IMG submission 179922) | Plant litter microbial communities from Arlington Agricultural Research Station in Wisconsin, United States - UWRJ-L184-509B-5 | ecosystem: Environmental > Terrestrial > Plant litter >...
AAAAAGCTGTTAAAAGCTTACTTTTCACACCTATTCTTTACATTAATCCTTACTAAAACTTTAACATAATTAGTTTATCTTAATTTATAACGATGTTATTTAATTAAAGGTGTTATAAAACTACCTTTTTCTTAAAGATATAAGTAAGTTACTCCACTATTATATCTTTTAAGGTTAGTAAAAAGTAAGCCTATTTCGTTAATTTATTAACTACTATAAGGATTTAATTATAAGTAACTCTTATAATAAGGTCCTTAAACTTTAAAATCCTAATAACAAAGTCGAGTAAGATTAAACTTTATAACGCCTGTAATATAGGGAGTGGTTTAAGAAGCTTATAAGGCTTATAATGTCAATTCTGCTTCTAGTAGCAGATATCGCAGTTATTAACCACTTCCTTAACTAACTTCTTTATTCTTAAGAAGGTGTATGCTTATTAAGTTTATATAAGAGTCTTAACTCGGCCTATATATCCTTTAAGTTAAGATTTATAAACCTGTTAAACATACTCCTTTTACTTATCTAAGTTATAAATATACAGTTTCTCTTAATATTAAAGCTTTACTCCTAATCTAAACGCACTGTCTACACCTTCTAATAGCTATTTTAGCTAATAACTAGTTTCGTTATAATTTAAATACTTTAAGCATTTTTTACTACAGTCTTATAAGTGCCTTAAAAAGTCTCCTAAAAGGTACTTATACTTATAAGTTCCTTCCACTAACCTTTTTACTTAAAAGTCCTGTTATTACTAATAGATATTATACTCTATTTATAAGTTTATATAAACGTTAATAGTTTATTCTAACATCCAGTTATCTAACATTTATAACGTGTATTTTAAAGTACTGTTCTTTACTTTATTAAACATAATAACAAGGATTAAGACTAGATTAGCATCCTTATAATCCTGTCTTTAACTAAGAGTATCAGCTCACTTATTATCTTTTCCTTTAATATGGTGAATCTGGAAGTGGAACGGGGCTATTAACTCTACCTATCGTGCTTACTATAAGTTAAGTTCCTTTATTAGGAAGTACTAAAGGTTATTATAGTTTAAAAAGACCTAAATTAGTTCTTCTATACCGCTTAAATATAGTACCTACTTAATAAAGCACTAAATAATCACTATCAGTTCCTTATTATAAATTAGATATCGTAAGGCTAGGCTGTGGATTCCTTTTAATAGGAAGGTAATTAAGTAACGTTTCTTATCGTCCTAAACTTAACTAAGTTCTCTACTAATTACGACCTTTAAAGAGTTTATCTCGACTTAAAAGGACTTTAAAAAGTCAGGGAGGGTTAAAACTAACGCTGTGATAAAGGTATACTTAAAGTCCTTAAACGCCTTCTACTATCTATTAGTCCACTTAAACGGTTTACCTTCTCCTATAAACTTATATAGTAATTTTACAGTCTTTATAAAGTACCTAATAAAACAGTAATAAAAGTTCGCAAAGCTAATAAAAGCTTATAATTCTTTCTAATTCTTTAAAATAAGCTAATCCCTAATTACTTCTGTTTTCTCTAATTATATTTCGAGTCTTCTAAGGGTTACTTTAAACCTTAAATAGTTTAGTTCCTAAATGTAGAAATAGCTCTTCTTTAGGTTCACTATCAGCTTTACTTTCTTAAAAGCTATTAAAACCTGTTATATGTGTTTTTAATATTCTTTTAAAGTTTCAAAATAAATTAAAACGTTATCTAAATATATAAAGATAAACTTATTAAGGAAGGGGTAGAGAACACTGTCAATAAGGCTTTAAAAGGTCGTAAGGGTGTTTATTAATCCTATCAGCATAATACAGTACTAGTAATACCCGTTATAAATCCAAAAGGCCGTTTTATACTTATCCTCTTCCTTCACTCTGACGTAGTTAAATCCTATAGGGAAGTTAAAACTGGAAAACCATTTTGCCTTAATAATCCACTCTTACATTTCCATAATAAGTGGTAATAAGTAGTAATTCTTAATTATATTCTTATTTAACGTTTAGTAATTAATAATTATACGTAACTTACTGTCTCCCTTTCTTAAGACAAACAGCACTAAATACCTTATTAGGGATTAGGACTTTATAATAAACCTGTTCTTTAAATTCTCATTAACGTACTCCTTTAAGGCCTTAGCCTGTTAGGAGTTTAAATAATAAAGCTAGAAGTTACAGAGCTTTACTTCTAATTTCAGTTTAATTTCGTAATCTTACAGTCTATAATCTAGTAATTACAGTATCTTTTTTTAAAACAGAGTAAACTTCCTATATTTAATAAGTACTTTAAATAAGTCGACTTCTTTACTTATCTGTAAATCAGCTTCTTACTTCTTTCTACCTTCTAAATCGTTATTTAAGCAATATAGTAAACTTTCTAGTCCTTTAACCGTCTTAGTAAACCTAACCTAAACCATACTTAGTTCTAAGGGTTTAACGTGCTTTTAAGTGCTTCGTATACCTTTGAAACGGTTTAATACCTTCTTAACTTCCTTTAAATAATGATTACAGCTAAGGGACTTACTAAAGGTAAGGTGGCTACTCTTTTAATTAATTATAAGGTTATATTTTTCTAGCTAGGGTAGACTTAAGATTATATTATAACCTATAACTAATGTAACGTTAAAGTCTACTTATTATTCGTCTTTATCCACTTTAATTAAAAGTAGTAAGTGGTAGGTAACTTTACTGTTATTATATTAATATAAGCCTCCTTCTCCATTTCGTATAAGAATAACCTCTTTATACTCTTAGTTAAGGAGTTTCCTTTAATTAACTAACAAGGGGTGCACTAAGTTAAAAGTACTCCTACTATTAATTACTACTCTTACCCTAAACAGCCTCCCTCTTCTATCTATTATATTAATATTAACAGAATAATGCTTATACTCCTTTAATATTTAAGTTATAGTAATTATTTATCTTTAAGGTCTTATCTAACCTAACCTTTAAATACCTCTCCTTCTTCTTAAGGTTTTTACTAACTAACAAATTACTAATTTCCGGCCCTTCTAAAGGGCCTGTAACCTTTTCCTAATTCCTTCTGGAAAAACAGGCAGCTTTAATAAACTTAGCAATTAACTTTTTTTAAGTTCTTACACCTTAGCGTCCAGTCGACTTCGAACGGTACGATGTTTCGGAAGTCCTTAATAAGACGATAATACGTTTTACGAGACTAGATCGCAGTAATGTCTTTTTACTTTTAAATCCGTTAGTAATCTTCTCGCTTCTATTACTCTTAGGCTTTCCCGTTAAGGTGTAATAAGCACGTTATAACTAGGTAGTTATTAAGTACTCCTCCTTACCAGTACGTTACAGGAGCCTAATTAACCACAGTAACCTTCCACTTATTACTAAATTCTCTTATTAGGAAGTAGGAGACTTAGTAGTAAGCTAGTTCTAACTCTACCTTTATAATAGCGTAATCCTATCTTTATATACTTAAGAAGTAGTTATAAAGGGCTTTAAACTTATAATGCCAGTTAAAAGTGTAATTATTATACACGTAATCGATCTACAGTATATCTTTATAATTAGGGTAGTTAATGTTAACTGCTAGTACTGTGGTTATAAAGTATAGAACGGGGGAAGTGGTGCTTTATTCTTTCTCTTCTTCCACTTACTTCCGTATACGTTATTTCTCCTAAACCTCTTCCTAAAACTTAAGTAGTAATAACTTAGCTTATTCTTCTATAAAGTGGTCTTCTTTAACAAGTTGATACTTAAGCTAATTAGCGAAGCGAACCTTATTATAGAGTTATAACTTAATTTCCACTACTTTATCTTTAAATATTATAATAAAACCTTTAACTTACAGGTCCTCCACTTTATCTATTAACTTTTAATGTTTTTCCTTTAGCTCCTGGACTCTCCGCTAATGTGTTTACTTTATACCTTCTCGGGGGACCCTTAAGGTACCGGTCTAAAGTATACCAGCCTTAATATAAGGCAGTTATCTAAACTGTCCTTCTTCTAAGGAGGTAAGGGTGTTAATCTACTTAACATATTTAAAGTGTTTAAGAGTCTTAAGGGGCATTATTAAGAAGAACTTCCGTTTCTCTAGTTTAATTCTCTTAACTTACTCTTTTTCACCTTTTAAAGCTTACTTTACTGTTTAAGTGGCCTAGAGGGTTAGTTCTTCGACTCCTTTTACCATCTTGGTGACTTTTAAGTTAGGGTCCTTCCTGGACTTCCTTAATTCCTAGGCTTATAAGGTAAGGTTTTCAAAGCCTATAATAATTAACTGGAATATCTTTTCCTAAAGTTAGTCTTCTATAACCTGTACCTTTAGCGGTTCTAAGTTTCCACTTTAGAGTTAGTCTTCCGCGACCTGCATCTCCGTAACTAACTCTTTTAAGACACCCTTAAGGACTAGATACATTACGTCTTAAGGTTTTTCTTCTTCTTCCTTATCTCTTAAGTTACACTTATCTATTTAGGTATAATCCTCTTTATTACTTACTATCTTAATATAAACGTCTTCTAAGTTAAACTTAACGTGCTTTTCTCCTTCTGGAACTAGTTTTTAACTAACTTACTTTAATAACAGGTATTACTATACTATATGTCCTTTTTTATCACAGTTAAAGCACTGGACCTGTGATAGGTCCTTAAACTGCTTTTATTACTGCTGTTATTAAGGTTTATTGCAGTTAGGTTGGTTCTGACGGTTTACTATACTAATGTCTATCGGCTTGGGGTGGTAACCTATTATAGTCGACTAGTTCCCCTTCTTAGGTTTACTTAGTTAGTAAAGGGTCCGTTCCTTCTAAAAGTTCTTCTAATAATAGTAATTATAATACTAGTTATTAACTTTAATAACTATCTTAACTAACTCCTGAAGACGGTCCGGTTAGTCTTCTTAATAAAGGTTTTTAATAACGTGTTCTTTCAGACTATTCTAAAATAGTATTACTAAAGCCTTTTAGCTAAGTTTAGTCTTTACTACTTTTAGTTTAAAGCGTATAGAGAATTTAAAGACTAAGGACGTCTATCTTAAGGCTATAAGGTGTTACTTAGCCTGCCTAGAGGCGTTTAGTTCTCTAAACTCAGTCTGGAGTTAGTTAATAAAAACGTTAAAGTTGTCGAAAAGGGCTTAAGTCTTAAGGGCCTCCTTACACGCTTTATTTATAAAGAGGTCCTTAATTATCTTCGTATAAGGTTTATACTAGTAAGTAACTACTCTATCTAATAAGGCTCTAGTAAACCTAACCTTTCCTTCTTTTTTAAAGAACTACTTATCGTAGTAAGTAACGTAGCTTTAAAGCTAGGCTATTTAAGACTCCAGCTATACTAAGTCTCCCTTAAAGCATAACGGTAGGGGGAGCTTTACTCGCTTCTTCTATAAGCCCTTAAGGTTGTTATTTTCTAGCTTAACAGCGTTAAGTTAGGCCTAGAGTTTTTTAATAAGACCGATACGGCTTTTAATATCTCTTAGGAAGGTTTTGTTAAGTTCCTTAACCAGTCCTTACTAGTTAAAGTTTAAGTCTTCGAAGCGTACAGCTAATTCGTTAATAGTAAGGAGCTAAGGTTAAGCTTACGCCTCCTCAATCTCTTTACCTTTTCTAAAAGCCGACATGTTAGTAAGAGGAGGGAGGTAGTGTCTGGGAGTTTAATAAACAGCGTTTAGAACTAAGACGTTAGTATTGTATTACGACCTGCACCTGACATAGGCCTTAAGAGGACTAGTGCGGGTTAAGACAGAACGTATAGCAGGACGCTAACAGGTAAGGGGCGTTCCAAAGACGGTTTATTAAGCTAGCACTTTTAAACAGGGGGTTTAATGTTACTATAGGTTGCTGTTATTATAATACATAAAGGTAAGTCTGAATAGTAAGATATAAATAAATAATTAAATATTAGCGTAAGGAATTAAAGTCCCTTACGGTAGTTATGGGCATAACTATAGCTATCTTATACTAACTAACTAAAAGGTACCTTGTACTTTGTTTGTAATATTGTAAGTGCTCGCAGAGCAAGCACTCTACCTGCGCAAGCACTTTACTTACAAGGTTTCTCTTGCTTATAGTGCGAGCACTTAGTATGCTGCGAGCACCATCTTATTAGTCGTAAGGGCTTCGGGTCTTTGCACCCCTGGCCCAGTGCGCAGTACCGTGCGCACTGTCTTGCTGCACTGTTCCTTCTGCGGGGGATTCGTCGGGCCGCTCCGGCCTAAGTGACGGCCTGCAGGGTTGTCACACTAAGCTGTATAACGTATCAATTACAACTCTCTATAACCAACGAGCTAGCTAGCCTGCACGACGTGATATTACAGCTAATTCACGTAAACTTACCAATTTGGAAGAGAAAACGATTATTCAGTATATAATTAAGCTATATACACACGCATTCTACCCCCAGCTTTCTTACATAGAAGATATAGCTAATCGATTGCTCTATAAACGTAACACGTCTCTTATTAGTGTATAATAAGCTTATAACTTTATTAAACGCCAGTTAAAACTTCAAACACGTTTTACACGTAAATACAATTACTAAAGGGCTAAATGTGAAGATCTAACAATTATTTATAAGTAGTTTATCCTTATATATAATATTAAGGTTAAATATAGTATTATTAATAACAATATCTATAATTTCGATAAGACTAGCTTTATAATAAGTATTATTATCACTATTATAGTAATTATTACCTCAGACAGCTATAGTAAGGCTAAACAGGCCTAGCCTGGTAATTAAGAGTAGGTTACAGTTATCTAAGAAGTAAATATTTTAAATTAATATTACAACCTGCACCTAACACAGGCCTTAAGAGGACTAACGCAGGTTAAGACAGAACGTATAGCAGGACGCTAACAGGTAAAAGGCGTTCCGAAGACAGCTTATTAAGCTAGCACTCCTAGACAGGGAGTTTAATGTCACTATAAGTCGTTATCACTATAATGCGCAAAGGTAAGTCTAAACAGTAAGATATAAATAAATAATTAAATACTAATATAAGGAACTAAAGTCCCTTATAATGGTTATAAACATAACTATAACTATTTATACTAACTAGATAGGAGGTACTTTATACCTTATTTATAATGTTATAAGTGCTTATTATACAAGCACTTTATACTGTATAAGCGCTTCTGCTTATAAGGTTTCTCCTGCTTACAGTACAAGCACTTAATATACTGTAAACAGCACTTTATTAATCGTAAGGGCTTTAGGTCTTTACACCCCTAGCCCAGTACACCTAGACGGTATACACTATCTTCCTACACTGTTCCTTCTACAGGGGATTCGTCAGGCTGCCCTGGCCTAAATAACGGCCTACAGGGTTATCACACAATTCCCCCTCTTTAACGTTCTTTTCCCACAAAGAACTTAAAAGGTAAGTTTTTCCTTTCACTACTTCACCATATAATAAATATCTGGTTCCTAGGTCTTAAAACAAGGGTAGGGTAAAAGCATTAACCACCGTCTAAACCTTACAGCCTACACACATGTGTTTAATAGCGAAATGTCCCCTTATTTTTTTTATAAGTCTGCCAACCCTCCACTCATCTGCCAGGTTTTAAACCAGTCTAACAGTTATAATTACTATCTAGAGAGGCATCAGCCTTTCCAGTATAATGCTTTTAATGTTAGCGAAGTAAAGTTAAAGGCCCTTCTTATTAAAAAGTAAAACCTTAACTTATAAGTCAAGTCTGCTACTTAGCAGCTTCACAAGGCTACTATTAAGCTGTAAGAGGCGTCAGTGCGCCTAGCACGCCTTTATAAGTAGTGGTCTTACCTTAAGGACTAGGCTGTAAAGGTGTTTAGTTGTAAAGCGGAGTTATTAGAGTTCTAAGAGAGTGAGGAAGCTAAACTGGACGCCCCTCCTAAAGACGTAAAGTCTTTTAACTAGGGGAACTTTTTAATGGGGTTTCTATAATAAACGGTCGCTTTATAACTTAATTTATAACTTTCTTTCTTTTTAATAAACAAAGGGTTATAAGCCTAAGTCCCATAAGGGTCTCCTGTTACTCTAGATCCTTACTCCTCAGGGCTGGAAGGTCTAAGGTGACCCCTTTTTTTTCTTTACTGACTTCTTTTTCTTAACAGCACTTATTCTCGTGTGGAGTTTTCCAGGGGCTCTAAAGGCCTACCCTCCTTATTAAGTCTAAGGTCCTTATAACCCTAGTTAAAAGTTCTAATAAATGTCTTTCTATACCTATTAAGGAGTTTCCTACTACTCCTTAGGCTCTAGGTCCCACACTAGTCTTACTCTTCAGTATAGTAATTTAGATATTAGATCTTATTTTATTTCTAGTTTTTACCGTTAGTTTTAATTAGTCTGGATTTTTCCAGTAAAACTCTGTAATTAAGTTTAGGTATTTAAGGTTTTTAACTAGTTCCTACAAATTACTTTTAAGGCTGTAATTTAACTACTTAATAAGATATTCGAACGTGTTCTTTCCCTTCTGTAAATCCACAACTTTCTCAACGTTATACTTATTTTTATCAGTGTTAATCTTAATCTTCTTTTCCAGAGGAACTCCCTTTAAAGCAGGTTTTAAAAGTAAGATGTGAAAAACCTTAATCCGCACCTTTATATTAGTAAGTAAGTTTAGTTTATAATTAAAGGTAGTAATCTTTTTCTTAATTTAGAATAGTCTGTACCTTTTAAAGTTAAACTTTTTACTAAATTGTTTTAAATATAGGTTTTGCGAAAAAAGGTAAATATAATCCCCTTTTTAAAGAGTTAATCCTTTAACTCGTTCACTATTATAATAAAGTCCCTTTTTAAACATTAGTTATTTAGTTTAATATTTATTAATAAACTTCTTTATTCGTTCACGTATGAACTCAAGTTCGGCTTATAAGTGGTTATGTAGCTCTTATATCCGGTCTATGTGGATTACAGCTTAGGGGGCGCTAGTAGGTGGGCCTTAACAGAGCTTAAGCTCCTTTTTATAATTAGTGAAGAATAGTAACATACCTGTTAACTTAACTAATGTTATATTATAAGCTATTTACGTTATTAATAATAACTTAAGCTAGTTATCTTATTTAAAGTTAATGTAAGCTTAAAGATACGTTATAAGTATTTAATTAACTTACTCTGTTTAGCTATCTGTCTGTAAGTAGAAAGCTGTTAAAAGCTTACTTTTCACACTTATTCTTTATATTAATCTTTATTAAAACTTTAACACGATTAGTTTATTTTAATCTGTAATAATATTATTTAACTAAAGGTGTTATAAAACTACCTCTTTCTCAAAGATATAAGTAAGTTACTTTATTATTATATCCTTTAAGGTTAGTAAAAAGTAAGCCCATTTCGTTAACCTATTAACTATTATAAGGATCTGGTTATAAGTAACTCTTATAACAGGGTCTTTAAACTTTAAGATCCTAGTAACAAAATTAAGTAAGATTAAGCTTTATAGTGCCTGTGGTACAGGGAGTGGTTTAAAAAGCCTATATAGTTTATAACGCCGATTTTACTTTTAATAGTAGATATTACAGTTATTAACTACTTCCTTAACCAGCTTTTTTATTCCTAAGAAGGCGTACACTTACTAAACCTGTGTAAAGGTCTTAGCCCAGCTTATATATCCTCCAAGTTAAGACTTATAGACTTATTAAATATATTCTTTTTACTTCTTTAAGTTATAAATGTACAGTTTCTCTTAATACTAAAGCTTTACTCCTAGTTTAAACGTGCTATTTACACCTTTTAATAGCTATTTTAACTAATAACCGGTTTTATTATAGTTTAAATGTTTTAAACACTCTTTACTACAGTCTTACAAATGCCTTAAGAAGTCTCCTAAGGGGTATTTATACTTATAGGTTCCTTTTACTAACCTTTTTACTTAAAAGTCCTATTATTATTAATAGATATTATACTTTATTTATAAGTTTATACAGATGTTAATAGTTTATTCTAATGTCCAGTTATCTGATACTTATAGCATGTGTTCTAATATGCTGTTCTTTACTTTATTAAATACAGTAATAAAGATTAAGACTAGATTAATATCCTTATAATCCTGTCTCTAATTAAAAGTATCAGCTTACCTATTATCTTTTCCTTTAATATAGTAAATCTAGAAGTAAAATAAAGCTATTAACTCTACTTACTATACTTACTGTGGATTAAGTTCCTTTATTAAGAAGTATTAAAAGTTATTATAGTCTGAAAAGACTTAAACCAGTTCTTCCATACCACTTAGGTACAGTACCTACTTAGTAAAGTATTAAATAATTACTATTAGTTCTTTATTATAAATTAGGTATTATAAAGCTAGGCCGTGGATCCCTTTTAATAAGAAGGTAACTGGATGGCGTTTCCTATTATCTTAGACTTAGCTAAGCTCTCTGCTAATTGCGAATTCTAAAGAGTCTGTTTCGACTTAAAAAGGCTTTAAGAAATCAGGGAGGGCTAGGACTAATTGTGACGACCCTACAGGCCGTTACCTAGGTTAGAGCGGCCTGACAAGTCCCATAGAAAGAACAGTGCGGGAGGACGGTGCACACCGTCTAGGCGCACTGGGCCAGGGGTGCGAAGACCTAAAGCCCCTACAACCAGTAAGAAAGCGCTTAGTAGTCTATAAGGACTAATAACACTAAGCACTGCTTAGTTAACTACTTAGCTGTAACTGCGTGGTGCACCACTAAGCATAACAGACTAAGCAAGGTACGAAGTATCTTTTAGATAGTTAGTATAGATAGCTATAATTATACCCACAACCACCGTAAGGGACTTTAGTTCCTCACACTAGTATTTAATTATTCATTTATATCCTACTGTTCAGACTCACCTCTGTGCATTATAATAATAACAACCTATAGTGATATTAAACCCCCATTTAGGAGTGTTAGTTTAATAAGCTATCTTCGGAACGCCCCTTACCTGTTAGTGTCCTGTTATACGTTTTATCTTAACCTACATTAGTCCTTTTAAAGCCTGTGTTAGGTGTAGGTTATAATATAATATTAACGTTACAGTTCTAAACGCTGTTTATTAAATTCCCAGATATTACCTCTCTCCCACTAATATATTAACTTTAGGAAAAGGTAAAGAGATTAAAGAGGCGTAAGCCTAACCTCAGCTCCCTATTATTAATAAGTTAGTTATATACTTTAAAAACTTAAACCTTAACTAGTAGGGACTGGTTAAGGAACTTAATAAAGCTTTCCCTAAAGATATTAAGAGCCGTATTAGTCTTATTAAAAAACTCCAAGCCTAACTTAACGCTATAAAGCTAGAGAATAATAACCTTAAGGGCTTATAAAAAAAGCAAGTAAAGCTTCCCCTACTATTATGTTTTAAGGGAGACTTTATGTAACTGGAGTTGTGGATAACCCAGTTTTAAAGTTATATCACTTACTATAACGAACAGTTCTTTAAGGAAAAAGGAAAGGTTAGGTTCACCGGAGCCTTACTGGATAGAGTAGTTACTTACTAATATAAACTTTATATGAAGATAATTAATAACCTCTTTATAAATAAAGCATATAAGGAGGCCCTTAAGACTTAGGCCCTTTTTAATAACTTTAACGTGTTTATTAACTAACTTTAAATTAAGTTTAAAGAACTAAACACCTTTAGGCAGGCTAAGTAACGCCTTATAGCCCTAAGATAGACGTCTTTAGTCTTTAAGTTCTCCACACGCTTTAAATTAAAAGTAGTAAAGACTAAGCTTGGTTAAGAGGCCCTGGTAATGCTGTTCTAGAGTGGTTTGAAGGAGCACGTTATTGGAGACCTTTACTGAGAAGATTAATTAGACTGTCTGTAAGAACTAATTAAGATAATTATTAAGGCTGATAACTAGTATTATAATTACTATTATTAAAAGAACTTTTAAAAAGAACAGACCACTTACTAGCTAAGTAAGCTTAAAAAGGGAAACTAGTTAATTATAATAAGTTACTACCCTAGGCTTATTGATATTAATATAGTGAATTGTTAGAACTAACTTAACTGTAATAAACCTTAACGATAGTAGTAGTAAAAGCAGTTTAAGGACCTATCCCAGGTTTAATACTTTAATTGTAATAAGAAAGGATATATGGTACGGTAATACCTATTATTAAAGTAAGTTAGTTAAAAGCCTGTTTTAAAAGGAGGAAAGTATATTAGGTTTAACTTAAGAGACGTCTATATTAAGATAACAGGTAATAAAGAAGACTGTATTTAGATAAATAAGTGTAACTTAAAAGATAAAGAAGAAGAAGAAGAAGAACCTTAAGATATGGTGTATTTAGTTTTTAAGGGTGTTTTAAAAGAGTTAGCTATAAAGGTGCAGGTTATAAAAGACCGACTTTAAGGTGGAAACTTAAAGTTACTAAAGGTGTAGGTTATAAAAGACTGACTTTAAGAAGAGATGTTCTAGTTAGCTGTTACAGGCTTTAAAAACCTTACCCTGTAAGCCTAGGAATTAAAGAAGGCCAGAAAAGACCCTAACTTAAACCTTACTAAAATGGTTAAGGGAGTTAAAGAATTAGCCCTCCAGGTTATTTAAATAGTAAAGTAAGCCTTAAAAGGTGAAAGAGAATAAGTTAAGAGAATTAAGTTAGAAAAACGGAAGTTCTTTTTAACTGTACCCCCTAAAACTCTTAAACACTTTAAGCACGTTAAGTAGATTAGCACCCTTACCTCCTTAAAAGAAGGATAACTTAAATGGTTACCTTATATTAAAGCTAATGTGCCTTAGATTAGTACCTTAAAGGTCCCCTAAGAAGGTATAAAGTAAGTACATTAATAGAGGGTTTAAGAGTTAAAGGAAAAACATTAAAAGTTAGTGGATGAAGTAGAGGACCTGTAAGTTAAAGGCCTTACTGTAATATCTAAGGATAGAGTGGTAGAAATTAGGCTGTAACTTTATAATAAAGTTTACTTTACTAATTAACTTAAACACTGGCTTGTTAAAAAAGGCCACTTTATAGAAGAATAAGTTAGTTTATTATTATTTAAGTTTTAAGAAGAAGTTTAAGAGAAGTAGTGTACGTAGAGGTAAGTGGAAAAAGAGAAAGAAGGCACTGCTTTACCTGTTCTGTACTTTATAACTGTAGCACTTACAGTTAACATTAACCACCCTAATTACAGGGACATTTTATAAATTAACTGTGTGTATAATAACTACACTTTTAACTGATATTATAGATTTAAGGCCCTTTATAACCACTTCCCTAGTATATAGAAATAAGATTACACTTTTATAAGGGTGGAGTTGGAACTAGCTTATTACCAGGTCTCTTACTCCTTAATAAAAGAATCTGATAATAAGTGGAAGGTTATTATAGTTAACCAGGCCCTTATTATATGCTAGTAAAGAGGGGTATTTAATAATTACCTAGTTATAATATGTTTATTACACCTTAACGGAAAAGTTAAGGAGTGGTAAAAGTAAGAAGATTACTAATAGATTTAAGAGTAAAAAGATATTATTATAATCTAATCTTGTAAAGTGTATTATTAACTTATTAAGGATTTTAAAAACATTATACTATTTAAAGTTAATTAGACGTTAAGGTGTGAGAACTTAGGAAAGGTTAATTACTAAGTTTATTAAAGTTACCTGTTTTTCCAGAAAGAGTTAGGAAAAGGTTACAGGCCCTTTAAAAGGGCTGGAAACCAGTAGTTTGCTAGTTAGTAAAAACCTTAAGAAGAAGAAAAGGTATTTAAAAGTTAAGCTAGATAAGACTTTAAGGACAGATAATTATTATAACTTAAATGTTAAAGAAATATAAGTATTATTCCATTAATGTTAATATAATAAATAGAAAAGGGAGGCTGTTTAAGGTAAGAGCAGTAATTAATAATAAGAGTGTTTTTAACCTAATACACCCCTTATTAATTAATTGAAGGAAACTCCCTAATAAAAAGTATAAAAAAGCTATTCCTATACAAAATGGAGAAGGAGGCTTATATTAGTATGATAATGGTAAAGTTACCTATTACTCACCACTCTTAATTAAAGTAGATAAGGATAAATAATAAGTGGACTTTAATGTTACACTAATTACAGGCTATAATATAATCCTAAGTCTACCCTAGCTAAAGAAGTATAACCCTATAATTAATTAAAGGAGTAGCCACCTTACCTTTTGTTAAAATGCAAAAGGGGTCAAGGCTTTAGAAAGCAGAGTGTGTTGAAGGTGATTAATTATTTCTATCTTTGAGAGTGGAAGCCGTGTTATTATAGCCGTGAGGGTGGCCAGTGCACGAAGTGCATTGGCCACACTCGCTTCTGCGAAGCGAGGTTAGCTGACTGAATACGAGGTTGGCAGTGGAGTCTGGCGTTCTTGGCTGTGCAGATCCACGAAGCTAGTGGCTTCGTGGGTGCGCGGATCCACGGATCCAGCCGCGGAGCGGCTGGGTGGATCCAGCCACACTATTCCAGCCACACTGGCCGGGCTAGGGTTGTGAAAACCCAACACTGGTTAAATATAGCCGACTTACACGTACGTTATTCTTAAACTTAGTAATTTAATAATCCTGGGAAAACTGTGGATAAAGTAATATAAAGTAAAATTTAATCTAGTTAAAAAGAGGCTCTGGATTAGCTTTATATACTGATATGTGTAATATTGGGTTAACATCACCTATATATTACAGTTAAAAGAGTTACACTTTATAGTAAAAGTAGTGGTGGTAACCTAGAAAGGCTATGTGAAAAAGTTACTCTGCTCCTAGGGAGGCGAGGCACTTAGAATCTTAATATTCACCCTTTTTATAAAGGATGTGGAATAAGCGTTTATAAAGAAATACCTTTTAGCTGAAGCTGAATTAAAGGTTAGGATCTTTAAGGAATTTTATAACTTACTTTTACTTTTTTTAAAGTGGGGAGCTGATGCGCTTAACCTTTATAAGCTTAGTGTTAATTACGAAATCTATATTAAGAAAGATATTAATAAGAACAAACTCTTACTATTATTTAGCTTATTTTATAGTGTATTATAAGAAAAACTCCTAGTTTTAAAGAAAACGCTTAAGGACTTATTAGATAAGGGATTTATTAAAGCCAGTAGCTTTTTAACTAAAGCCCTAGTTTTATTTATGTAAAAGTTAAAAGGAGGACTAAGATTCTGTTACGACTATAGAGCACTTAACGCCATTATAGCTATAGATTAGTACCCCCTTCCGCTAATTAAGGAGACCCTTTATAACCTTACTAGTATTAAATGGGTAATAAAAGTTAACGTGGCTTAAATGTTTTATAAGATTTAAATCACCTTAGGTGAAGAATGGAAAACGGCGTTTTATATTAGGTATAACCTGTTTAAGTGGCTAATAACCCCCTTTAGTTTAAGTGGAGCCCTGGTTACATTTTAGTAGTATATTAACTTTATATTTAGTAATTACCTTAATAACTTTATAACCACTTATATTAATAATATCCTTATTTATATAAACGGAATAAGGGAAGAATATAATGTATAAGTGTGGAAGGTTTTAACCTGTTTAAAGAAGGCAGGCTTACACCTTAACCTTAAAAAGTGTGAATTTAGTGTTAAAACGGTTAAATACCTGGGATTTATTATTAATATTAATACTGGTATTTAAGCGGACTTTACGAAGATTAGCGCTATCTTAGACTGGTCCACTTTTATAATAGTGAAAGGCTTACGTAGCTTTTTTAGCTTTACTAATTACTATTAGATATTTATCCCCAGCTTCTTATAAGTAGCTGCTCCCTTAATGGAGCTTACAGGGAAAGGGGTCTTTTATATATGGGGGGAGAGGTAAAAGTATATATTTTAACTAATAAAGACCCTTTTTACATAAGCCCTTATCCTTATATAATGGGATTTTAATAAGTTTACGTTCCTGGAGACAGATTATAGTGGCTATATTTTAAGTGGCGCTTTTATATAGGGGGAAGAAGGTAAGTGTATTATAGTGGCGTTCCACTTTTAAAAGCTGATAGTGGTTAAGAGGAACTACCTTATTTATAATAAGGAGATATTAGTAATTATTTGCTGTTTAAAGCAGTGGTTGGTGGAACTTTATAATTGTAAGGGCTTTACTATACTTATAGATTATTATAACCTGGAATATTTTACTATATAAAAGAACCTTTTAGAACAGTAAGCTTATTAAGTTAAATACCTCTCTTGTTTTAATTTCGAATTAAAATACCACCCTGGTAAGGAAGTAGTAATATTAAACACTCTCTCTTATAGGGATTAGGATAGAGTAATTATAAAAGACTGGGAGGTATAAGATATATAGTTTATTCCTGAGAGCACCCTTTAGAATTATGTACGGATCTTTGTAATTAAGATAGTGGAAGAACCGATTCCTTATATTAAGGTGTTTGAAGACGAAGAATTATAGTTACTTTGGAACAGAGTAGTGGAAACAGACACCTTTTATAAAGACGTATATTATATAGTGAAAAAAGGGGATTACACTTTAAATAGTAGAGCAGTTTTTAAGGTTTAAATCTTAGATTGTAAGATTGATAAAACAGGGCGTTTAACTTATAGGGACTGGATCTGGGTCCCTGGAGTGCTGGTAGCTTTTAAATAAGTGGAATAAGAACTTCCTTTACAGTTATTAAAGTGGAATACACTTAGAATTTAGCTTATATAGGTAGTTTATAACTTTAATATAGTAAGCCACCCTGGGAGAGAAGGTACCCTGGTAGTGGTTAGTAAGTAGTTTTATTAGCCCCTGCTTTACTATTATGTACGCTACTTCTTTTATAATTATAACGTATATAGCTGTAATAAAATCTGGAGAGAATATAAAAAAGGCCTTTTAAAGCCACTCTTAGTATTAGAGTGTTTTTTTATAAACATTTAGATAAACTTTATCACTAACCTCCCCTTAATTAACGGTTATTAAAACCTGTAGGTTATTAAGGACTGCCTTAATAAGTACGTTATTTTAGAACCTACTGTTTTTATAAACGTGGAGGAGTATGTAACCTGCTTCCTTTTCTACTGGGTGTGTTATTATAACTGGTTTAAACGTATCGTTAGCGATTAAGGGTTAAACTGGATTAGTAGGTTCTGGGTGTATATATGTAAGCTGTTAAATATTAAATAATAGTTAAGTATAACCTACCACCCTTAGATGGATGGAGGCCTAGAACGGATGAATTAAAAGGTTTAGGCCTACTTAAGAGCTTATATCGCTTTAAATTAAGATAATTAAGATATATATAGTATTATTATTTAATTAGTTATTAACTGTAGGATAAATAGCTTTATTAGTATGTCCCCTTTCCTGGTAATATACGGTTATAAGCTGGCCTCTTTAATACTAATTGCTGGCGACGTGTATACGGAAGAGTACTGCCTTAGTACCTTTAAAATGCTGGTTAAGAACTATGTTAAATGTATAAAAGACATTATAAAGTTATATAAGGCTGTTATAACTATTGCCACGCTTAATTAAAAGTAATATGTTAATTAGAAATATATACCTGTTTAACGGTTTACGGTAGGGGATAAGGTGTGGTTTAACTTACGTAATTACGCTTTTATAAGGCTGAAAAAAAAGCTTAACTGGCTTTATGTAAAATTTACCGTTTTAACAGTAAAGGGCTTTTATGTGGTGGAACTTTAAGATATATTATGGGGGATTTACCCTTATTTCTACGTGGACCTTTTTTACAGGGCTGGAGGAGACCCCCTCCTTAGCTAGATATAAGCAGACCCTTAATTATTAGTGGTTATATTAGGTATATATAACGTTAATAAAATTTACTATGTAAGAACTTATAAGATAGGATAAGGTTTACGGTGTAAAGCCTTTATTAAATAAACTGGCTATACTGTACCTATATAGGAGCTTATAATTAACGTTAAAGGTACTGTCACCTTATAGGAGTATAAGGAACTTTACGGCCTTATAGTAATGGAGGACAGGTTAAGGGAATAATTTACAGGTTAGGAGAAGAAGGTGTAAAAATAGCTAGGAAGTGGTAAAACTGTAATTAAATTAATTTCAGCCTTAAAGGGCGCTTATAATAATACGCTTATAAGGGAGTAGAGAGCCCTTTTAATAAGGTGGGTAGTTAGTAAATTATTAATAAAATAAAAAAGTAAAAAACACTGTTAAATTCCTCTTTATATTAAAGCGTTATAAGCCTTTTTAAGGCTTAAAAGCCTTATTAAAATGGTGGTAAAGGCCTTTGTATTAATAAGAGTGGGAGTGGGGACTGTGGGAGTAGGTAGGGTTGGGGGAGTGGGGGATGGTGATAGTGATGGTATAATTATTAACGGCTCTTTAAAAAGAATTAGGTTTAGGGAGCTTATAGTGTATATAAGAGTTAGTTGCGTTTAAGAAACCACTTTTATAAAAGGGGATTTACGGGATAGGGTATACTTGGTGTTTAGTAAGTTAGTAAAGCCCGTTTATTACTATTATAGTAGTGGTGAAGTTTACTTAAGGGGTACTTTCCTTAGAGCGGCTGGCTGTAATCTAGGTGGTACGGTAGTGTAGTAATACCTTTAGGGTAGCGCCCTTATAAAAGTGCTGGTTTGTAGTGTAGTGGAGGTATATGTTACTTTTAGGTTTAGAATAGACTTTATAGGGGAAGTCTAATCTTATATAATAGGTGTAGGGTACTGGGTTTATATTAAGGGGTTATATAATAGTGGTTAGTTAAACTTTGTCTTTTAGAAAGTAGGGATAATATTTACAGGATATTTAATAGTAAGGTGTAAATATACTTAGGTGGGAGTATCTGACGTGTAAGAGTAATAAGGGGTCTTTACAGTTACGGACTTATTATCTGACTCTGAAAAGTTAATATGTAGTGAGAAGGATAAGGGAGGGGAGAGTTTTGCTTTAAAGAGGATAACCTCCTTTTTAAGAGAGGTGGGGGGAGGTGGTGGTGGGGTGAACGACATATTAGTAAAAACGTCTTCCTGCATTATAATAATTAGTATAATAATTATTAGTTTACTAGAACGCCTATTTATAAGAGTAACGGTTAAAGCCGATAAGTCTGCGCTTATAGTAGCGGGAAGGAGGGGTGAGGGGGTGAGTCTTTAAGTGCGTTTTGAGGAGCGCACGGAGCTGGTAGGTGAAGTGGTGGTGTAGTGAGTAGGAGTGACTGGAGTTACAGTGGTGGAGTTTATACTTTTTAATAATTAACTGGTAACTTTACTTGTTAGTAAGCGGTTTAATCGGTAAGGAACGCTGTGTAGAATCTTTAAGAACGGGGGGGATTACTTACGTTGGGTAACGGTTAAAGAAGAAGAAAAGAAGAAGAAAAATAACGAAGGCAGTTGCGTGAAGAAATTACTATCTACTGGTGGATTACGCGCGCCTACGCGCACGTGCGTGAGAGCACGGGCCTAGTGGGGCTCTAGTAGGGGGGTGATGTCACGGGGCTAAGGCCCCAAAGTGGGTCTGGGCTGAGAGCCCAGACCACCGCTCCCATGGAGGCGGGTCTCCGCCTATATAGCTGCGCTCCGCGCAGCTCCTGTATCTACTCTTGATCTTCTTCTTCATAGAAACCATAATCGATTCAGTCACCAAGTAACGGTATCCACCTTACTCGGCCCCTCACAGTCTCTCCTCCGCTTCCGCGCACTGTTCGCTTTCACGTCCACCCTCTCGGTCCCCAGCCAGAGTCTCGTCGCTCTCCATGTCCACGTCCACGTCCGGGGGCAAGTCTCGGCGCAAGTCTTGGCCCAAGTACCGATCGAAGAATCGGCGCAAGTCCCGGTCTGCGTGACGGGCCTCTTCCTCAGGACGATCAATCCTAAACCCGTCACTCATCACCTCACTCACAGCTATCCCATCCGCAAACCCCCTGATCTTCACCCAAAGATGATACTCCCCCTCCCCCACCCACTCCGCAATCCTCAGCAACCCCTGCTGCTGCTGAAAGCCCTCAGGCCACTCAAACCACCAACCCGTCTTCTCCTCCGTCGCCACCACCACCGTCGTCCCCACCAAGCCTCCCTGCACCTCTCCCTGTACCGGACCGGGGGCCAGCAGATGCTTGATGGGCGGCAGAGTCACATTCTGCGGCGGCGCCTCCAAACCCAACATAGGGGCCAGCTTGAACCCCTGCTGCGCTGGAATATCATCCCGTGGCTGCGGTGCTGTCCCCGCTCGCACGAGACAGACCTCCGCCCGCATGGGAATAGGCGCGAGCCTCAGGCCGACTCCCTCCGCGGCGGGCACTCCCCACTTGTGGTCGCCGCTCCAGCGTGTACCGCCGCCGCCGCCGTCGTGTCCGGACTTGTCGGTGTGCACGGCGGCGACGACGACGGGCGGGTTTCCTCCCGTCGGGTTCCAGCACTTATCGCCGTAGTAACCGGGGGTTCCGTCCGCGTGTCTACCGCCGGTGGCGTAGCGGACGGCGACGCGCGGGACGGAGATGGTCCCTTCCCCTTGCCCTAGGCGGGGTTTGTGCAAGACAGCCGGCAGGTAGATGGTGAATTCCGAGGTCGTGGCCAAGGAGGGGGCGTTTCGGAACTCGATGGGGCCCCGGGGTTCGAGCGGGGGAAGACTGAGGTTCGCAGCCATACCTGTACCGAGGGGGGGCAAGGGCAGGTGCGGCCGCGGGCGCGGGCGCGGGGGAGGCGGCATCGCGGCGGGTGTGTGCGGCGGCGGTAATCGATGCTGTCGGTGCGGGGGGGTCATCGCGGAGTGCGGCGGTTGGCACCGTACGGCCGGAGGCAAAGATGTACAATAGGTACCTTATGATATGTGACTTGCAAGCGATGTTTCTATCCGTCAGTATGCTGCTTCTTTGCTAGGACTGCGAGCGACGCGAGAGAGAGAGAGAAGAGGATGCCCAGAAAAAACAAAATGCGAGAACTTATATACCGCTGAGAAATAAAACCGGAACTAACTTTGGTTGGGGGAGACAGACTTCGCGATGGCATCGCATACTTTCGCGATATCATGGCAAGTGTGGGCCCGCAATGCCAATGTGAACTTAGTGTCGCGGCGGCACACGTCCATCCAGTGGCCCTGCTGCGCATTGGATGGGGCAGTCTGAAATCATGGGTGTTGTTGGGGTGGGGTAGGAATGCTTGGCCGGTGGGATGCGAGGACCTGCTGAATGCTACTGCGAAGGACCATCGGAATGCCAGATGGCCTTTTTGAAATGCAGCAAGGTCTTTTAAATATTTATGTATGTGTTTTCAGAATCGGAGGTGGCCTGTAATAACGAGAGTTTGGGCGGTCTTTGGAGTAAGAAGGCAGTCTTCACACTGGCTCAGGGGTCCCTTTCTTTTGCCCCGAGCCTTCGTAGATAGCCACAACTTCCCAACCACACCAACAGGGGATGTGGACGGCAGGCCTGCGTGGGAACGATAGCTACCGCTGTCGTTTACCATCTGATGCTGAAATAGCAGGGCTTGTGATGATTCGAAAATGGCCTCATTAATATCGAGAGAGATCCCGTTCGCATCGCGGGAGGTCTTCGTTGCCTTATAACAGAACGGCCGTCATAAAATGCAGGGGCACCTCTTTCCATGGTAATAAGACCTCTAGCGATGGTAGGAACTCGTCTTCGACATTGGGGGTACGGAGGAAATAGAGTTCTCTACCCGTAGCTGTATTTCATATACCGCTGAATCGCTATACAAAACACATCCGCTCGGCCAGCCTTAGGCCCCAACCAATCAGCTGTTTTTATGACCTAGTCCTTTCAGCTTTTCCCACCCGCTACGAGCTCTGTCACGGAACCCGCGCTTCTTCTGCTTCTTCTTGTTAGCTGCGATGCGAGCAGCGACTTCGGCTTCGATGCCACTCCATGCCGTGGAAGTATTGTCCCATTCTGCCTCTCCGAATTGAGCCCGGTTGTAGACGTTGGCGGGCGCAAGATCGAAAATCTTCTCATGATCCTCCAGCCCTGAATCTGTACGCCGAAGCGGTGAGTTAGTATTGTATCAGCAGAGACAGCAGAGAACTGGGGACTTGGTAAGTGCTCACCGGTTACTGGTATATTTTCCCGAAAAACATGACTGATGTACGGCGCCCTCATGACCTTGATGATGCCGTCGTTGTCCGGGCCAGTCGGTCCAAACCCAGGGGTATAGCTCCCACTGCTGCTGCTCTCACCTTTGCTGCTCTCACCCTTGCTGCTCTCACCCTTGCTAATCTCACCCTTGATACTCTCACCCTTGCTACTCTCACCTTTGCTAATCTCACCCTTGATACTCTCACCCTTGCTGCTGCTCCCGCCTTTGCTGGTCTTCCTGGCCCTCCTGCCGGGCCTCTCATCTTTGGCCTGACTGCCGTCGCCGTAGGTGTCATATGCTTTGACAGTGGGGTCGTAGTATACAATGACCTCGAAGATGACGGGCCTGGCCGTGTATGTCTTTCCGATTCCAATCTTGAATTGTGGCATCCACTCCTCAAAGAGATACCTCGTTGGCATGATTCCGGGGAACTGGAAGTACAGGAAGCCGTCGTACAAATCATCTCGTTTCACGATAGCCCCAGCAAAGTTGCTCTGCATGAAGTTTCCGGAGGGCTCGAGGACGCGTCTAAACTTGGCGTTGTCACTGATCTCGACGGGCATCGCAACAATTCTCGCTCTGTATTGGGACAACACCCTCGGAATGTCGGGGCCGACGAACATGCGCACCGTTGGCGGTGGGTACATCTGAAGGTGTGTCCTGGCGAGCAACGGCGGACGGATGAACCACTCGATGTGCCACTTTTTCGGCATCCGGACTTCCACAATAATTGTTGAGCCTCCGTCGCTGGCCTTGTCCTCGGGCGGGTCTCGGGTACGTTCGTCCCCCGGAGGGTTCTTGTCGGGTTCGTCTTTGGATGGATCTTGGGCGGGCGCTTTGCCTTTGCCTTTGTCTTGGGGCGGATTCTGGGAGGGTTCGTCTTCGGACGGATCGTACGCAGGCGCTTTTCCCTTGCCTTTGTCTTGGGCTGAGCTCTGGGCTGGTGCTTTGCCTTTGCATTTCGGAGAGCTCTGTCCGGGCGAGTCTTTGAGAGTCGGGTTCTCTTCGAGAATTGGGTTCAGGGCTGACGCTTTGCCTGTATCTTTGTCTGTGGAAGAGCTCTGGGATAGCAACGCTGTGAGGTTCAGTTTAAGGGCTGGCGCGTTGCTTCTGCTTCTGGACTTGAAATAGCTCAGAACTGGCGCTTTGCCTTTGTTTTTGGAAGCGCTCTGGGCTATCACGCGCTTGAGAGCCCGGTTCTCCTCAACAAATGGGTTCACGGAGCTCTGGATTGCCGGGTTCTCGCGAACTGAGTTCAGGTCTGGCGCTTGCAGGGGTGGCACTTTGCGTTTGGTTTTGGTTTTTTCGGAATAGGGCTCAGTTGGTACCGGTCTGGGTCTTCCGCTGTCTTGAAAGGATCTCCGAGCCAGCATGGCTTTTAGAGTCGGGCTATTCTCGGAGACTGGGGCTAGGGCTGGCGTTTTACCTTTGGCTCTGCCTCTGGCTCTGTCTCTGAGAGGTTTCAGGGCTGCCAAGGTTTTGAGAGTTGGCTTACCCTTGAGAACTGGTGCCAGGGCTGGCGCTTTGCCTTTGCCTTTGTCTCTAGGAGAGCTTAGGGATGTCGAGGCTCTGAAAATTGGGTTCTGAAGAGTTGGGCTCAGAGCTGGCGCTTTTCCTTTGCCTCTGCTTCTGGGAGAACCCAGGGCTCTCGAGTTTCTGAGGGCCAGGTAATTGACAGTTGGGCTCGGAACTGGCATCTGGCGCTTGCGGACGCTCGGGTCTAGCAAGTCCTCGAAAATCGGGAAAAGATTCTGGGCTGGCGCTTGATCTTTACCTTCTTCTTGGGGATAGCACTTGAACAACAATTCCTCGTAAATAGGATGCAAGTCAGGAGCTGGGGCTTTTCCTTTCCCCTTCTCTAGCGATTTCTCGAAGATCGGGTGCCAGTCATGAGCTGGCGCTTTGCCTTTGCCTTTGCCTTTATGTGCGGAAGGGCTCTGGGATAGCAAAGATGAAAGAGCCGGGTTCATGATTGGCGCGTTGCTTCTGCTTCTGGACCTGAAATAGCCCGGGGCTAGCTCTTTGCCTCTGTCATCGTCTCTGGAATAGCGATGGCCTGGCGCGATGCCTTTGCCTTTGCGCGGGTATTTCGCCGGCTCCCGTTGCTGGACAGAAGTAGTCATTCTTCATAGGGTACTGTGTTTGCTAATCGATAATGTTTGGGGTGAAATGAAGGCAACCTGATAGCAGGTGCGAAATGTGTGGTGGTCGAGCGTGGAAAAACGGCAACGGCACGGCCCGGTCGGAATTGAAATCGTATGCGGCAGGTCGGCTCCTTCCCGAGCTTAAACTGATCGTGGCTCGCGTGATAAGCGGTCATCGACATTTCGAGGCACCGGGAAGGCGCCCCGTACTTGCCAAACAATCCATTTCGCCTCAGGTAATATGTGCCAAGACGAAACGTCTGGCCTCTTTCCAAATATACGGATGTCTAGCTCCCCTTTTTCCGGGAAAAGACGGGGATGAGTTCGTCTTCCTGGGCTGTTGCCCACCGAAGGCTCATTGCATCTGCCCTGCACCTGAAGGAAGGCCAACAAACTGGTCGGACCCTCAGCAACCCCCCTTACCCCCCTTTGGATCGGCAACACCTTTCAACCAGCATGGCGGAACTCCTGGCCTCGTGAAACCCTAACCCACCTCGCATTCGCCCAATGGATCGTTCCTTCCTTTCGGCGTGCCCCAGCAGATCTGCCCTGATGAAACTGGAGCACCGCTTGTCGAGCAGGGGACCTTGACGGGCTGCTTGATCCTTGCCGCGGCGTGATTGGCAGACATTCCCCTATTCAAAGTAAACAAACCCCTAGACGTGGAATGCAACAATTGTACTGTGGCCACCGCGATGGCCTTGCAGTCAAATACCTGCCATTGCTAGTCGTTTGCATCAGCCGCGTGTTTGAAGAGCAAAATGAATGTAAGAAACCCGTAGCCGTTGCAGCCCCATCAATACATCCCAAGGTAACGCCCCACTTTCTGCCTCGGCGCCGTGTCCGGAAAGTGGAGACCGCTTCAATCACCAAGTGAGGTGCGAACGGAAGAAAATCCCCATTGATACCGATGAAGTACTGCGCCGCAGGCTACAGAGCACCAAGACGCTGACTCCAAGAGCCCCCCACGCAATCCAAAGGCATCAACCTTTGGCAAAAACCCAACAGGATCCCTAAATAGCCCTAGCACTTCTCATTCGTAGTTCTAGGCGCATTAATATAGCCGATTTCCTCCTCTCTGGGCGATACCACCACCCCTGGGACAGTCGCTCTCGCACCGATCATCAGCCCCGCCTGGGCGAGCGCCCGGATTCCGTGCTCTGGGCGCAGGAGACGTTCACGATAGGGCATGACAAAGTTCTCGGTCTCGTGACACCTCTCTGTCGGATGTGACAGGACCGGAAAGGACTTGAAGATGGTCGAATATAAAGTACAGACAACCGTCGTCGTGGATCCCCTTCTTAACCGTTGCGTTGGCCTCTGTCAATAACGCGAATGGAAGGTGGCAGGGAGATTGTAGTCTGGTAAGAGGATGAAAATCTCGGCCTTTGCCTTGAAATTGGCAATCTTGAAGTTAATCGTCCTTTGGTCGAGTGCATTTCCTGCATTCATTCGTATGGTTGGTGCTGGGGTTATTTTCTGGGATCCTACCGCCAATGGATGAGGATAGACGACAAACTCCACCTTGATAATTCGGCTCATCTTTCTGTCCAAGATGAGTTTTTGCTCGGAAGAGGTAATTGACAGATAGGTGCAAGATTTTGCGTAGTGCAATGGAATGGAGTTTCAAGAAAGCTGCGTTGGATTTCCAAAAGGGATCTGCACCTTCATGTATACTACTTCCTATGGAAACATTAGAAAGACAGAAGGTACAGCTTTCCTCGTAACTGAAAGAAAGATGTTCATCAGGTGTGCCCGGCGTTTTCCGACATGTCACATTGTGACACATTCCGTGGTGACATGGTGGAGGATTCGTGGAATAGCCTCGGTGCGATGTGATGCCGTATTCTGAATGGCATTATCCAAGATACTTGTAGCACCTCTCCAGTGGCTCAACCACCTTTTCCACCATGAGTTTTCTCCACGATCCGTCGCTTGGCAACGTCCTGCATCCAGCTAAGCACCACTCCACGGCTTCTGTGTAGTCGGCACCTGCCTCGTCATTGACATCTTTCAGCCACTCTAGCGCAGCGATCAGGTCCAGAGCCGCCCGCATTTGCTCCTCCCCTATCCCACCAGGCAGCACCAAACGGCTTGGATGATGCTCAATCGCGCGCCCGAAGCAGAGTTCGAGCAGTAATATCCCCAAGCACGCAATACCTGCCACGTCATGGCCACCAACAGGGGTGCTCCCAGTCCATGGGCCATCATGAATGGAGGGGAGATTTTGGTCAAATTGGGTGATGATAAATGGCGAGTCTAGACTTGGTATCCCCGGCCCAGGAGTAGATGTATGGAAGTACACGCAACGCTTGTCCCATGACATCTGGAGCCAAGCTGTGTCCTTGAGTTGGACGAATGAAGATGCAAGTACAAGGGATAGGCGATAACGCTGACGCCGTGTCAAGGGCGGCTTCTCTGAGCCGAAGATGAGACTGGCAAGGCTGATGTGCGGATGTTGGGCGGGCGTAACTGGGTTGGGGTGGATGGCGAAGCGGATATCAGAGTCTGCCGGCGCGAGGTATCCAAGAGGATCTGAGTTTTTAGATGATGTGGACGGTGCTTCGATGTCGAGTGCGTGGCAGAGATCAGTGATGATATTGAGTGT
>Ga0247781_1000078_pt1 | contig 26373 bp, 11 predicted proteins | sample UWRJL184509B5_FD_179922 | JGI IMG/M metagenome (GOLD analysis project Ga0247781, IMG submission 179922) | Plant litter microbial communities from Arlington Agricultural Research Station in Wisconsin, United States - UWRJ-L184-509B-5 | ecosystem: Environmental > Terrestrial > Plant litter >...
TCAGCCTGACACAGCCGCAACCCCCACCGCGAGACCCCACAAAAAACACCAGCCACCTAGGGGTGTTCAATGCCGTCCGCAGCGCCGGGCTCGGAACCATGTCGGTGCTGGCATCCCAGCACGAAGAGCAACGGCACACCGGCGTCGAACAGACCCCGTCCGGCAAGACCGGACCTGCGCCGACGGCGAAGTACGTGGCGAACCCCTCGTTCGCGCAGGTCCCGGCGGCGTACCAGTCCTGCAGGTCGGCGAGCTCGGTGCGCAGCCGGGCCCGGTGGGCGGTCATCCGGGCGACGAAGTCATCCGGGAGCCGGCCCGATCCGTGCCGCGGGGCGACGGCGACCAGTGTTCGGTTGTTGCCGGCCTGGGACACGTCGGTGACGCCGAGGTCGTGCAGGGTCGCCAGGACCGCCCAGGTGGCGGCCGGGTCGCCGGCGATCAGCCGGTAGCCGGACACTTGCTCGGTCAGCATCCGGTGCAGGTCGGTGAGCCGGTGCCGGCCTCCCGGCAGGCTGGCGGTGAAGCTCGCTGCGGCGGTCAGGGTGTGCTCGTCGCATCGGGCCGGGTCGTCCAGCGGGGTCAGTGTGATCGTCGCCGGGAAGTCCCCGCCATCGTCGACCGCGCCGGTCTCGGCGAGCACGGCCAAGGCGCGGATGACCGTGGAGCGGTACTGCGAGACCGTCGCCGGGCGGCGTGCATCATCACGGGTGAGCCGGCCCGCGGCCAGGTCGGCGGTCACGCAGGTGTCGGTGACCCGGTCCGGATCCAGCACCCCGCCGGAACGGGCGGCGGCCAGGACGGCCTCGCCGACCGCATGCAGGGTGGCAGGCTGCAATCCTTGGGAGGCCATCCAGGCGACGGTACGAAATCCACGGCCGGTGCCAAGGGCGAGCCCGTACGAACCGGTCGTGACGGTGCGCGGATCCTTGCCGGCCTGGTCGCGTCCGGCCCGGCCGAGCTGTTGGTACAGGGCGGCGAGGTCGGTCGGCGGGGAGACGACGAACACGCAGCGGATGTCAGCACGGTTCACACCGAGCCCGAACGCGCTGGTCGCGACGATCAGCAGCGGGGCGAACCCGTCCTCGCCGCTGGCGGGGGCGTCGCGGAATTCGGCGAGTACGGCGGCCTTTTCCGCTTCGGCGAGCCGGCCGTGGAAGCGCCGGACCCTGCGGGTGCCGTCGCCGACGAACTCGCGCAGGTGCGCGTAGACGGCGTCGACCTCCTTGACGGTCAGGCAGTAAAAGATCGTGTGGTCGGTGCTGGCGGACGCGACCTGTTCGGTGAGCCCGGCGACCGCGTTCGGGCCGCCCTTGGCCAGGGTCCGTCGGTAGATCGCCAGCTCTGGGCGCAGCGGGTCCGCGGCCACCGTCACCAGTGGCTCCCCTGCGGCGGGGGTGGCCGGGAGACCGAACAGCCCGGCGCGCAGCCCGTCACGGACCGCCCGGTTCGCGGTGGCGGTCACCGCGGTGACCGCGACGTCGTGCCGGGTCCGGAGCTCGGCGAGCAATTGCGCCGCGCGGCGGAAGCTGGGCCGGAAATCGTCACCCCACTGCACGAACGTGTGTGCCTCGTCGACCGCGACACGGCGCAGGATCCCGGCTGCTGCGGCGGTGCGCAGCAGCTCCTGGAATCGGCGGTTGCCGAGCCGCTCCGGCGAGATGTAGATCAGTTTGATGCCGTGCTCGCCAGCGCCGGTGAGCTGTTCTGCGACCTCGGTCTTGCCGCGGCGGCTGTTCGACTCCGTCATCGGCCCGACCAGGGCCCGCACGGCCCCACCGATGCTTGCGTTTAGCTCCAGGGCCTGATCGGCCATCAGTGCGATCAGCGGGGAGACGACGACGGTGACACCGGGCAGGGCGAGCGCAGGCAGCTGGAAGGTGTACGACTTGCCGAACCCGGTCGGCAGCAGCGCGAGCACGTCCTGGCCGGCTGCGACAGCCCGAATGACTTGCTCCTGCTGGGGCTTCAAAGCGAGCGGCTCGTCGCGGAAGCGCAGGTGGCCGGCGATTTGCGCGCATCGCTCGACGAGCAGATCGCCCAGGGTGCCGTCGGCGGTCGCGGCGGACTGTTCGACGGGGCTGATCCGCGCCTGGCGAATCTTGCGAGTGGCAGGCAGCAGCGTGTGCTCCTCCAACGCCGTCGGCGTGCACAGCTCTGCCGCCCTCTCGGTGGTGAGCATGTCGTGGGTGGCGAGGAAGGTCCAGATGCGCTGCCAGCCGTCGGCCATCGTTGTCACGTTCCCGCCGCCCGGCTCCCCGGGCACGGTGTCACCCGCCCCGACCGATGCATCGTTGGTGCCGGGGATGAGCAGGCCTGGGTCGAGCGACTCCAGGAAAACGCGGCGGTAGCTGCGGCGCAGGGCGGTGCGGCCGGCGAGTTTGCGGTCGCTGATCACGATGATGCCGCGGTGGTCGCGGGAGCGGATCAACCGGCCGACGGCCTGGCGTAGGTCCATCGCGGCGAGGGGCAGGTAGTACGCCTCGGTTGCGGCGCGTTCGGGGTCCGGGTGCCCGGAATCGGCGGCCCTGCGGGCGGCGGAGGCGCGGCGGGCGGCGATGACCGGGTCAGCGAACAGCGCGAACGGCAGCTTGTTGATCCACACGAGTGACAGCCGGTCGGCGGGGAAGTCGACGCCCTGCCACATGCCGCGGGTCGCGACGCAGAACCCGCCAGAGCTGGTGAACGCGGCTGCGGCGCGGGCGTTGCCGAGCACCGGCGCCGCAGCGACCGGGATACCCGGCGCCCGGAAGGGGAGTTCGGCGAGCAGCCGCTCGGTGATCGCGGACGCGGCCTGGGTCGACGTCGTCAGGACCAGCGCCCCACCGGTGTACCGGCTGCCGTACCCGCCGTCACCGTACCGGTCGTCAGTGGTGTCCTGTTCGGGTTGGATGACTTCCCTGGCATAGCCGGCGAGCTGGTGGGCGACGGTGCGCACGGCGCCGTCGGCCTGTTCGGCCCAGCTCGGGAAGTCGGAGAAGCAGACCAGCCGCGCTTGGCGAGCGAGGTCGAACGGACCTTCGAGGCTGTGCGCGTCCACGTCAGCGCCGAGGCCGAGCCGGTCGCGGATGTAGGTCCATTGCCCGGCGACCTGCAATGTCGCTGACACGTAAAAGATCCGTTCGAACCGGGCACGGGTGTCGGCCCACTGCGGGTCGCGGGAGAGTTCGATGGGAGCGGAGGCGACGCTGAACGCGTACCGGCGCGCGGACACGGTCAGCCCGGTCAGATCCTGTTCGACGGCGTACACGACCCGGTTTGGCCCGGCTGGCATGGGCAGGTCCGGATCCGGGCCGGCATCCGGGGAAGGGGTCACCTCGGTGTCGTCGTCGGCGAGTTGTTCCTCGTCTGGTGTGACAGCGTCAGAGATCTCCCCGTCAGTGTCCGTCTCGTCGGATCCGTCCTGGCTTGCTGCGTCCTGGTCGGTGTCACCGGTCTGAGTGAGTCCAGTGCCTTGGCCAACCCGCGCCAGGGGGGACGATGCGGCGGCGGCCGGGTCGTCGCCGGCGGGGGCCTCGAGAATCTCGGCGGCGTCGTCGACGATGCGTGACGCCGCATCGACCAGGGCGGCGACCCGGGACGTCAACGAGCGGGTCCGTTCTCGCTGCCACCAGGGCGCGGTCAGCATCTGCGGCGTCTGCTGATATCCGGCCAGCATCCGGTGCACGCTGCGGGCGACCGCGGCGAGCGCGCTGACACGGAACAGCAGCTGCCGAGCCGGTCCGTTCCCGCCGAGACCACCGAACGGACTGGCCAACGTCGCTGCCCGGCTGCCCGGCTCGGTGTCGGCGGTGTCGAACAGCGCCTGCGCCGAGCGGGGCAGCACCTCTGTGTCCATCTGCGCCTCGAGATCGCCGACCCGGGCAGCGAGTTCGGCGGGGGCGTCGCGGTGTTCGGCGGTCCACCGGCGCAGGTCGGTGACCAGGTGCTCGACGAGGCGGTAGTCGAGGACGGCGGACGCGGCGCCGGTCGCGGCATGCTCGAGGGAGTGAGCCTCGTCGACGACCAACAGAGTGCCTGCGGCGAACACGTCCGCCCTGGCCATGAGCAGGGCATGGTTGGCGATCACAAGACGATGCCCGGCGAGGGCCTCCGCCGCCGTGCCGGTCAGCGCAGCCAGCGGGGACGGCGAATCACGGTCGTAGTCGTCGGCCTCCTGGCTGACACTGCGCAGCCACACGCCGAGGTAGGGACCGTAGGTCTGCTCGATGTACGAGGCGAGGAAAAGGGGCAGGTCGACCGGGTCGGCGCTGCGTGCCGACCAGCCCTGTACGACCGTGCCCGCGGTGACCAGCCGTGACACCAGGTAGGTCATGATCTCCCGGCAGCCGGGGTGGGCGGCGAACCCGGTCCTGCCCGTCCGGCCTCGTCCACCTTGGGCCTGGCCGGGCGGTCGGCGGGTGTCCGGGTCGGTTGCATCGGCAAGGGCGGCCACCAGCGCCCGCAGCGACAGCCGGTTGACGGCACCTTTGACCAGGTCGGTCGTGTTGACCAGGCCGGGGATGGCGGTGGTGAGCCGGTCGACGTCGCCGGCGAGCTGTGACTGCAGCGCCTTGGTGTAGGTGGCGATCACCGCGGTGCGGGCCGGATCCCCGGCCAGCCACCGTAACGCGGTCGCCAGCACGGCGAAGCTCTTACCGGTGCCGGTCGGTGCCTCGCACAGCGCGTCACGGCCGCGGCCGATCTGCGTGGTGAGCACAGCGGTCATCTGCTGCTGCGCAGCTCGGCGTTCGACGGTGCCGTGCGCGGCGGCCTGGGCGAGCGCGTGCGGGTCGACGACCCCGTCCGGGCCGCACACCGACACCGGGATCTGCAGCGCCGGGACCGGACGGCCACGGCGGACCGGTTCGCAGCCGGTCGCGGTGGCGGTCAAGGCGTCGGCGATGGTCTGCGCGACCGCTGCGTCGTCGACCGGGCCCAGGGCGGGGGCAGCGGGCAGCAGCGAGGCAAGCAGGTCCCAGGCGGCGGTGCCGGTGCCGGCGGCGCAGAGCAGTTCGAGCAGTGCCGGGTCCCAGCCGGCTGCGGTCGTGGCGGCGTGGCGCAGCAGCCGGGCGGTTAGTTCCGCGTCGTCGCCGGCGTCGTGCCAGGACAGCCCGGCCGTGTCGACCCCGGCTGCGGCGGCGAGCTCGGCGAGGCGGTGCGAGGCGGCGTGCGGCCAGACGACGTGGGCCAGGTACAGCGCGTCCGCGCGGCGCATGCCGCCCAGCGGCGGCTGGGAAGCACGTTCGGCGGCCTCGTCGAGCATGGGGAAGTCGGCGCCAGTGCCGTTATAGGCGACGAGCACGTCGGCCTCGGTGAGGAATCCCCGCAGCTCGTCCAGGGCGTGTGCCGGGTCGGCGGCGTGCGCGTTGTACATCCCGCGGACGGTGGGCGAGCGGATCTCGTCCTCCCAGTCGGTGCCGGGCAGCCGTACCCAGATGGTGAACCGCGGCGTTGCCTGTTCCCAGCCGGTGTCGGTGGACAGCCGGACCGCGCCGATCTGGTAGATGCGTCGGTCACCGTGAGGGTGCTCCGCGCTCGGACGGACGATCGACTCGACGTCAACGATCACCGCGCGCAGCGGACCCGCCCGGCGTCCGGGCCAGCGTGGGCCGGTGCGGGAAGTGCCAGCGTGGTCCTCGATCGGGGAGGAACCGTCTGCTTCACCGCTCGCGCGGACGATGGCTGGGTCCGCATCTGTGTCGGTGTGTCCGGGTGACGGTGTCGCGGGTGGGGGTGTCGCGGATAGAACGCCATGGTGGTCGCGGACGAGTCCAGTACGGATGGCGGCGGCGACCAGGGTGCGCAGCCGGGCCTGGCTCAGCCCAGGCCAGCGCCGCTGCGCCGCCGCGAGCAGCGCGGTGTCATCGCACGGTCCAACCTCGCGCAGCAGCTCTTGCAAATGCGTTTCCCGGCTCTGCGGCATGTCTGCACGACCACCCCCTCTCGCGAGCCCCTGCTTCCCGCCTGACCGGCTTTGCCGGGCGGCGCATGGGTACCGATCGATTGTGCCGTTACCCTCTGACATTTCTCGGTTACCGAGCCAGCGCGTCATCCAATTTTGGGTGATCGATCGTCGTGCGTTTGCGGCCGCTCCGGCGTTGACACCACCTGGATGCAGGTACGTTCATCCCTGGGCGTCGATATCAGCTTCCTCGTCGGCGGACGTCTCATTGCGGCGGTACTGGGGGTGGTCTTTGTCCATCTGGATTGCCGCGTGTAGGGCTACGGGGTAGCGGGCGCGATCGGACCAGTACAAGGTCTGGTGGCAGAGCTGGGCGGTAGCAAACGCCAACGCTTCGGCGGAGACGCGGTCGTTCAGAGCGATGGGGAAGATCTCGGTGGCGGTCATCGTGTACCACGTTTCGGGTATTTCACTCTTGCGGCGATCCTCCTTGTTCTCGGAGTTAACGGAGTGTCTCGCGTCCCATCGGGTGTACTTGGCGCCGAGCCGGCCGGAGTTGCCGCCGTCGTAGTTGCGGGGCACGTTACAGAACAGCCACACCGGGGTGCCGAAATCCGTCGCAACCTCATACAGCACTTCGGTCGTCCCGCCTTCTCTCTCGGCCTCCCGAGTACTGAGGACCTGGGTGAAGGCGATCGGTGGGGGCACGCGGTCGTCGGCGATGTTGATGCGGATGATCGCGTCGGGTCGTTCATCGACGGGAAGGCTGTAGCCGGGTAGCCAGTATTTGCTCTTGCGATTGTCAGGACGGCCGCCCTGCTTGCTGTTTTGCAGGCCGTCCCAGATGCGGCGGGCGCTGTCTTCGTCGACGGTGACGGCGTAGGGGCGGCCGTCGAGCTCTTCGACGAGGTCCTCCAGCGCGTGTTCGATTACGGCGCCGATGTCGTCCCAGCGTTGGCGGTGGGACTTCTTACCGCCTGCTTCTGTCGGGTAGGCGGTGGCGTGGAATTGGTTCTGGGCCGAGCGGTAGGGCTGCCAGCGAGCAGCACTTGAGCTCCAGCCGAGTAGCTGCCACACGTCACCGGCCGTGATGGGCGGGACCAGCGCGGTTGCGGTCACGATGGCCTTGGGTGCGCCCCTCTCGCCCTTGCGGTTGTTCTGCTGGCGGATGTGGAATCCGACGTGGGCGATGCGGTCGGGCCCGTACGTGGCGTGCCGGGCTTCGGGACGTAGGGCGTTGGCGATGCGATCGTCGATGATGCCGAGGGAACGGTAGAGGTCGAGCAGCGCCATCTCGCTCGGGTGATCGGCCAATTTCGGCTCGATGATGCCCTGGGCGTTCTTGCCGAGCAGGTATTGGCTGGCGACGTCCCGGGTGGCCATGATGGTCTTGGTCTGTGGTTTGGCGTCCAGTTCCTCGAGCTGGGCCGGCTTGAGACCTGGGCCGTCCTCGGCAGTGGGGATGTGGGTTTCGCACCACGTGCCGATCAGGACGCCGCCGGTGGGGTCGAGCGCCGCATCCGCTGGCTTCAACGCCTTCGTTCTGCCGTTCGGGCTGCCATGAGCGAGGAAGTCGCCCATGAAGTGGAAGACCGCGGTGACCGTGCCGCCGTAGAGGTCGATCTCCTGGCCGTCTTGCGGATCGAAACCCTCGGTGTCGAGGTTGTAGGTCTTGGCGAGGGTGGCGAGCATCCGCAGGCGGGTTTCGTCGCGGTACCAGAGGCAGACCAGGCGCAGTTTGTTGAACCCGGCCGCCTTGACCGCGGCGGTGATGGAGGCGGGCTCGGGGAACGCGCTGCCCTTGGCGCGTAGCCGTATGTCGGCGCCGGCTTCGCGAGCAGCTTTGCGCCGGTCCATCTCCGCCTTGGGCACTTTCTCGGCATCAGTGGGGCGGTGCGGCAGGGTCAGGGTGGTGGCGCGGGCGACCAGCGGTTCGGCTACGTCGCCGAATCGGTCCAAGATGTGCTTGTTGAGCACACGCAGGTGCTGCATACCGGTGCCGACCCCGATAGGGAACTGGCGGTTTTTTGCCAGCACCGGCCAGATCTGGTCCGGGTGTTCGTGAGAGAACGTCATCTTGGGTTTGCCGTCCGGGCCGGCCTTGGCGATGGCCTCGGCGCGCATCCGCTGTTCAGCCTGCGAGCGGGTCGCGATGGCTTGCAGGATGGAGTAATCCATGTCGAGGCGCCCGAGTGCTTCGAGCGCGTATCGGCTGATGGTGCGGGCGCCGCCGCCACCGTGCAGGGCTACCTCGAGGATCGGACGATCTTGTCCGGGTTGGACAGCCAGGACCGTCCTGCTGAAGATCAGCGCATCAGAGATGCGAGTCACCCGGGAGGTCACCATGAGCACCGGAGTGACGATGTTCGGCACCGTTTCCAGGCTGAGCGCGGTCCGTGACAGCGCGTACCGGCCGCCCTGGTCGCTTTCCCACGGCTTGTCGAGGGCGACCAGGCCGCCGGTGACGTCCGGACGCAGCGGGATGCTGAGCCCGTCACGAATCGTCCACGGCCCGGCCAGCTTCTGCGCCAAGCCCCACGCGATGGTGCGGAACACCCAGTTCGGGGCGATCGGCTGAGTAGCAGTCTGCGGCCGGATGTTCTCGGCCAAGAACGTCGCCATTTCCGGCGTATCGGCGATGCTCTGCGCCACCTGTGGGGGGCGTCGCAGGTCGATCTCGTGGATCGCGACCCCGTGGGCAAGGCCGTAGGTAAGGGCGAACACCCGGCACAGCAGCTTGTCGTCGATCGGCTCCCGCGAAGCCAGGAACGGGTGGGCGCCGCCGGGCTCGAAGTAGACGTACCCGCCGGTGAGCACGCTGAGCACCGTTGTGGCGATCGAGTACGGCGCCTGCGCCGACTCGTTGCCGTACCGGTCCTTGCAGGAGCGCTCGAAGTTCTCCCACAGGGAGCGGGTTTCGGCACTCAGGTGGCGCAGGTACACGACGTCGTCGCCGACCAGATCGGGGGTGCAGCGATAGGCGAGCGTGTCGAGGTAGCGTCCGGGCTCACGGCGTTGTGGGGTCACTCGTCCTCTTCTCGGGAAGCAGCGGTCAGGGGGTACTCGTCGGGGTCGATGCCGGCGTACGACAGGAACGCGTTGAGCGCCTCGCCGTACAGGGCGTTCATCTGGGCTCGCACCTCGGGCGGCCATTTGGCGTGGATGCGACGCAGGATGGTGTCGAGGTCGGCGCTCCAGGTGTCCTCGTGGAACGCGAAGTCGACCATGTGCAGGACGGCTTCGGTGCCGCCTCGGCGGGCCCGTCCCGCGAGCTGGATGAGATCGACGATCATGCCGGCGACGACTTCCTCCTGCAGAGACTTCTGCATGGAGGTGAACTGGTTGGCCGAGCGCAGCAGCAGCCGCAGCCGTTCCCAGGCAGCGTCGCGGGCGCCGGCGAGCGCGGCGATGGGTTCGCTGCTTCCACCGGCCGGCAGGGCGCGCATGCCGGCCGCATTGATGCTGGCGTACATCTCCGCCGGCTCGTTGAGCAGCGCCAAGGGCCGCACACATAGGTAGACCGAGCGCACCGCGGAACGGATGCCCTTGACGATGTTGAGCCCCCGCGCGATCAGCGACAGCGGCACGACCAGGATGTTGCCCCGGTCGGGGAAGGTCTCGAACTCTTCGCCGGTCAGCCGGACGGCGCGGTCCTCGCGGGGCAGGTCCGGGTTGAGGCTGTGCCGGTCCTCGGCGCGGACGGCCACGCACAGTCCCGACCGGTAGGCGCCGGACTGAGAGATGCCGCGGGCGAGCCAGGCACACTGCTCGTAGGAGTTCGCCACGACGAGCACGTGCGCGCGGTCAGGGTCATTGGCGGCGGCTTTTTCCAGCTCGCCACGGATGTAGCGGTCGTAGAGCTGGTCACCGAGTTCGATCAGAGCGTCGCGTTTGCGGCTGGTGTGCAGCCCGGACACCTTGATCGGCTCACCGAACAGCGCGTGGCCTTTGCCGTACTCGACGCGGCGTTTACGGGCACGGATGGAGCGGGCTTGCGCGTCGGTCATCCACCAGCGGACCGGCGCATAGACATGCTCGCGGACCGCTTGCGGGAAGAACGCGGTCGCGGACAGCCCCATGACCGGCCGCTGCGTGCCGGCCAGGCTCAGCGAGACGATCCCGCCAAGTTCAGCGGTGAACAGGTGCGGGTCACCGCCGATGGTCTGCGCGACCAGTTCAGCACTGCGCTCCTTGTCGTCCAGGCCAGTGACCCGGTAACCGGTCAGGGAACGGCCGAGCATGCCGATCGGCATCACCGCGGTGATCGCCGAGCTCTGCAGCTGGTCGATGATCTTCTGGGCGGACCGCAACCCCGACGAGCGGAAACGCTGCGCTGTCCTGCGGACCTCGGCCAGGGCCTCGTCGAGTTCGATCATCACCGCGCGGGTCGCTAGCAGGTTGATGATCTGCGCACGGCGGTGCCCGTCGGTGATCGACTCGCTCAGCAGTTCGTGTAGTTGGATCTTGATCGCGTCCAGCAGGGTTTCGCCGCGCGGTCCTACCAGTGCGCTCAGGCCGCGCTGAACGTCCGCCCAGATGGGCTCGAGCGTGCCGCTGGCGCGTCCGTGTCGGTCTTCTTGCTGGTAGCGCTCCGGCATCAGCGCGTTGATCCGTTCGACGACCTCAGAGGGGATCCCGGTGTCGCCTAGTTCGAGATCGGGCCACAGCAGGGCGGCGAGCGTTCGGTCGCGGCCTCGGGCCATGTGCCAGCGGCTGCTGGTCTGGTCGGGGATGCGGTCCTTGACACGATCATCCTCGACGACGGTCAGTTTGAGCGCGTTGCGGCAGATACTCAGCAACAGGAACTCGGCCATCAGCCGCACGTGACTGACCGACGGCAGCAGCTCGTTCTCGTCATCGATGGGCAACCGCTTCGCGTCGGTGTCCATCGCCTGCGGGGCGGAAGTCCAATGGCGGCGCGAGTGCAGCTTCACGTCGCTGGCGCAGCGTTCGATGGCCCGCGACTGGAACTGGTCCACCTCGTCGATGAGCACGGCATGGCAGGTGCGCAGCGCGAACTCGGCGGCCGTCAGCGTGTACACGGGGCGGCCGTCGAGGTTGACGCCGATGCGCAGGGTGCCTTGCAGGAACAGGAAGTGGTTCATGACGACGACGTTGGCGTCACACGCCTGGTAGACGGGGGTGAACTTGCTGCAGGTCGGAATCCACGGGCAGGCCGACATCCCGACGCCTTGCCGGCCGAGCGAGAGGCAAGGTTCACGGCCGGGCGGGTAGTCGCCAGTGGCCTCGGTGAACTCCCGTTGCGCACAGCCGTAGGCGAGCGGGTCGATGTCGCGTTGCCCGCGCAGCCCCCAGTCGCCGGGCGACTCGGGATCCTCGTCGATCAGCGACGCGTGTTTGACTGCCCGGTCCTGCATGCTGCTGGTGGACATCAGGTGCGCACAGCTCGGCGTGTGATCCAGGGAGCGACTGGTCTGCAGATGGGCCAGGTCGCCTTGGATGTTCCAGGTCATGGCCAGGCAGGACTTGATGTCGGGCTGCACGATGGTCAGACGCCGGTTGTTCAGAGCGAACCAGCTGGCCATGACGCGGACCAGGACGCTCTTGCCGGTGCCGGTGGGGGCGTGGAAGATTTCCAGGCCGCTGGCCGACATTGTCAACACGTCGCGGGGCGCGACTGCATCGGTGGTCTGCAACACCGCGAACAGGCCGGACAGCGTGGTGTGCAGGAACTGCTTGTCGGCGGGGAACCGTTCGTCGATCTCGGCGGCCAGCGCCAGCAGCTCGTGCGTGGGGATGGCCAGCTCGGGCGCGTACGCAATAGTTGAGAGGTGTGGCAGCCGGTCGAGGTCGAACGGTTCGGTGAAGTGCGGATAGCGGGGGATGCGCACCCTGCCGGAGATCTGACCGCCGTCCCTGACGTAGATCGTCGGGGTAGTCCACGTACCAGGGCCGGCAAAATTCGGTGGTTTAGGCCGGGCGCTGGGGCGCCGGAACCGGGCGGTCTGACGGTCGGCGTAGTCCAGCAGGTTCCCGCCGACCCGGGGGAACGCGGCGTCGGCCTTGAACGGGTTGGTGCCGGCCAGCTCGAAGGCTGCCAGCGGTACTGGTACGTCGTCCTCGCCCCGATCTTGCGGGGTGAGGGCGGTGCGGGCGGCGACCGAGAAGGCCCGGTGCTCGGCCAGGTCGGCCGGGGCGACCGATCCGAGCAACGCGATGCGCTGTTTCTCGTCGTGGGTGAGGCCGTTCCAGCGGTCCCAAGCCGTGTACTTGCCGGACAGCAGGAATGCGGCGTCGGCGAACCCGGCGGCGTTGCGGGTGTCACCGGGGATACGGCGCGGGAAATAGTGTGCCGCCAACGCCAGGGCGGCGTTCACCACGCTGGTCTGCACGGTGGGATCGCTCATGCCCAGCTCACCCCCGCCCGCATGCAGACGAACTCGCCGAAGGCCGAGGCGGTGATCGCCTTCATGCCGTAGCGGGCGCACACCTCGGACAGCAGGGGGATCTGACCGGCCCGGTAATCCGGGACCACGAGCCATTCAGCGCCGCCGCGGTCGCCTTCCTGGGCGTGGATGAGGCTTCCCAGCGTTGTCGCCGACGTGTAGTCCTTGACATCGACCTTGAACGGCTTGTCGGTGCCGGGAATCGTGACGAGCAGGTCATAGGCATCCAGGGACGGCCAGAGATCCGCTTTCAGGCCGCGTTTCTGCAACTGGTCGCGCAGTGCCAGCTCGGGAATCCCCGGCACCGTGGTGTAACGCCAGACGCCCCGGACCAGAGCCTTGTGCTTGTCCACCGGCAACGGCTCAGGAATCGCGTCAAGGTTGGGGAACAGCACCGCCTCGCGGCCGGCGGGCAGGTCCGGACGCGGTTCGGGAAGCAGCGCGGCGGCGGTTCCGTCGCTGGTCGGGCGGAACAGGTACGAGGCACCCATCTCCGCGTGCGGGGCGTGCCAGCAGCGGGCCGAACCCGCCAACCTGCCGGCGCTCTTGCGCAGCACCAGCCGCATCGGCCACCGGCAGATCGGACACGCATACCACCAGCCCTGATGAACCGAGCCGTACGGGATGTCCTGGTAGAACTCGACCACGCTCGGCGGCAACCGCAGGTCCGCCAGCTCATCGGTGGACCCGGCCGGATACCGGATCAGATCTTCGCGCCCGTTCTCATAGATCGACTGGATGCCCTGCTTGCTCAACGCCTGATAGACCGTCTCCTGCTCGACCTCCTCGCGCAGTTCCCGCACACCCGCCACGCCCGTGACCCGGTTCAGCTTCTGCAGGGTGTACAGCAGCATCCGCTGCTCGAAGTCCAGGTCGAAAGCGTTCTCCGTGACTTGCCCATCTTGATCGACGACGGACAGTCCCTTGAGGTCGACTGGCTCGACTCCGGCGGGCAATAGCTGAGCGAGGTCACCCGATAGCGCGTCGCGGAATTGACCGAACGGCAGCGGGCTCCCGGGTCCACGCGCGGCCAGGACACTGCCGTGGCAGTCCATCAACGTGTGCAACCGCTGCTCCGGTTTCACTCCGGGGCTGGTCAGGGCCTTCGCCGCGTGCACGGCAGCTTTGGTTACGAGGTAGCGAGCATGAAGATCGCTTAGTGTGCTGGTGTCGTCATCGACAGCATTGGTCACGAGGGCGGATGGTAGACCCACCCCCCGACAAAAACCCGGCCGCGAAGCGACCTGGCTCGGTGTCAGGAATCAGACGAGACCTTGAGCCCGGTGCAGTCCACCCGTGGGTACCGCCGACGGTAGAGATCAACGAACGCGGCGACGTGATGCCGACCAAGATCGGTCAACCGCCACCGGTACTCCTCGACGTGCGTTCCGCCGGCGGCAAGCACTGCCACCGATTCGATCAGCCCTCGGCTCGGCGGCCCGCCGCCCGAGTTGCGATAGCCAACGCCGAGGAAGAAAAGCGACCGGCCCGCCAGCCGGTCCTCGGGCAGGCCTTCGGGCTCGGCTGCCGCGACCCGGACCAGGACACCCCACAGCCACTCCGACAGCAGATGTGGTTCGTGATCGATCTCGACGGGCTCGTTCAGGCCGGCGCGGGCCGCGGCGCGGCCGCGGCGGGTGATCTGGACCAGAACCCGGACCACCTCGCCGGCAACCGGGTGATCGATGACGTCCTCAGTCACGACCACCAAGCCCCGCCGGGCTAGGGCATGCACCGTTCCGCCGGTGCCCGGATCGTGGACTCCACGCCGACGCAACCGCTCCTGCAGACGGGTGTATCCCGTCTGCGTAGGCGCGCCCTTCAGCGCCAGCGGAAGCTGACGCCACTCGGCAGCCTTCGGGACCGGTAACCGCTGGAGCCGGCGCATCCACATCTCAGCGGCCGTCATCCGATCGTCGCGCATGATCTCGCCCAGATATACCCGCTGGCGCTCATTGAGCGACGTCCACGCCGCGATCGCGGCGCGTGACGGGCCACCGCGATCCGGTGTCTCCACGAGCGGCGCAGACTCGTGCGGCCGAGTGCGCATCCACGCATCCAGCACCATCCGAGTCGGCACCCCGTAGATCTTTGCTAGCACAGCCACCAGGCGACCGGTCACCACCGGCTCGCCCCAATCATGCCCTTGCACAGGCTCCCCGCGCTCGAGCGCGGACAACGTCTCAGCCGATACATGAAGCTCTCGACCGGCCGCGGACGTTGCCACCAAATCTGCCGCGTCCGCAAGCGTCAGCCCGACGGAGAATCGCAGGTCAGCTAACGTCTCACGGCCCAGCTCGATGTCGATGAGTTCATCGGGGCGGCAGCCCACGGCTGCCGCTAGGCGCTCCACCTGGACCAGGCTCGCCGCGCGTAATCCTTCCTCGTAAAGGAAGACCTCCCGGGCGGACATGCCGGCCAGCGCAGCCAAATCGCGCCTGGAAAAGCCACCCGTCATCCTTCGGGTGGTCAGCGCTCCTGGGATCAGATGACGATCGCTTGGTGCGACTGTGTCGGCGCTGGCGATGGTCGTCATCGCGACCACGTCAGTGCCACATCAGCAGGCGTAACCCTCGAAGCCATCACAGCAGTCACCACCCGCGACGATAGCCCGTTAGCCACTGAGCTGCAGAAACCCGCCCAGCGTCACCGGCTTCGCCTCCATGGCAGGCATTCGAACACATGTTTGATTATGGCACGTACATGCTGGCGAGGTCGAGTAACTCCCGATCAAGGAAACCGTGGCGCCCGGTGTGGTGCAGGCGTTGCCCGCTGTCACGACAGGCCGCCGCGGTCGAATCCGCTACGGGCTCGGGAGCATTTGAACGCCTCGGACGCGAACGACATCGCCTCGTCGGCAAGCGAGGGCGAGGGTGGCGTGTCGCCGATGATCCGTTCAGTAGCGGGCTGGCTAGAGCGGTAGGCAAACGTCGGCAGAGCGCGAGACGGGTCTGTCCACTTGGCGAATTAAGTCTGGAAAACAGTCTCCTAGGATGCTTTAGCCACAGTGGCGTCGCTCGACAACGCGTACCAGGTGCTCTCGAAGTGCGGCAGGTCGTAGAGTGCTGCCGTGCATTCGGATCCCGCCAGACGCTCGACACGCGTGCGAGTGTCCGGGGATCTTTACCATCCGGTAGTGCCGCCTGGCGCGATCTATGTAGGACGTCAGGGTTTCGGCCTGCGCCGTTCGCCGTGGGCCAATCCCTACGGCGTCCGCACGCACGGCCGTGGGGAAGCGCTGCGGCTATACCGTCAGTGGCTGCAGGAGCGACCCGAGTTGATCGAACGGGCGCGGCGTGAGTTACCGGGGCGCGCGCTGGCGTGCTGGTGCGCGTTGGACGTCGACTGTCACGCTGATGTCCTGTTGGACGTCATCGGTTCACCCGCAACCGGTGCCGGCTGGTAGGCCGACGCGGGGCGTAGACGCCGCCGATGCTGAAGGCTTGTGGTCGTGCGGCTTGATTGCCGACGTAGAAGGCGACCTCACGTTCGGCAGAGCACAGCTGGTCGAGGAACTTGGTACGCAACTGGCCGGCGGCTTCGGCGTCGGTGAGCCCGCCGAGGCGGCGTTGCAACGCGACGAACTCCCAGTCGAGCAGGTTTTGCCGATGGCCGCGGCAGCGTGGATCGGCGCACCGGTACCGGTACGAACCGGTGAACCGCGGGGCCTGCAGCGGTGCGCGGTGATGGTCATCGAGGATGTCGAGCTGGCTCAGGTAGCCGTTGATCTTGGCTTGTTGTTCGGGTGTCCAGCCCTGGTGCCGGGTGATGGTCAGGCCGCTGATGTCATGGGCGCGGATGAGCGCGATCGACGGGGCGTCGGACGCCTCGCGTGTCTTCCCGATGAGCCGGCACATCGATTCCTCGACGTACGGGTCGAGATAGCCGCGCCGGGCGGGACCGGGGTTGAGATGGTGCTCGGGCCGGACGGTACCGACGATGGGTTGCCAGCTTTCCGGACGCCGGTCCTGGAGGGCCGGGAGCGCGTCGACGGTGACGATGTCGTACTTGCGGAACTTGTTGTCGTCGTCGAGGTCACGAAAGTGGATCGGATAGAGGCGGATCCAGCTGCGCCGGCCCGGGTCCACGCTCAGCGCGCCCACGCATACGGTCTCGCCGTGCCTGGCTGACGGGTTGGGCCCCGCCTTGACGGTGATCAACAGCCGCAATGTCGCTACCTTGCCAGCCTTGGGCTCAGGGCTGCGCTGGTCGTCGGGGCCCCAGAAGGACAGTTGGGTCATGCCGCCATCCACACGAAGAGTGTTTACATGATGACTCCTAGCTACAGTGATGCTGACAGATGTCTTTCATGAACGCGAGACGGTGAACCACACCGTCGGCATTACGACAATCACCGATTCGTGGTCATGCGGTCAGCGCCGAAGATTGACCATGCAGACGGTCACGCTTGCCGATGGTCACGGCCGGAGGCGAGCCGTTCGGCCCCAATCCGATCCGCCCGCGCGCCACCACGGTCAAACCGCGGCCTGTATCTCGTACGGTCCAGCGAGGACACCGCCCAACCTGCCGCCCCGATCGGCGGGGCCAGGCACGCAGCGGAGGGAAGCCATACGTGTACCTCGAACAGATCGACATCGAAGACTTCCGCTCCATCGCCACAGCGTCGGTCCACCTCAACCGCGACCTCACCGTCCTGGTCGGCGAGAACAGCAGCGGCAAGTCCAACTTCATCGAAGCCATTCGCCTGCTGACCGAACCCCTCGACGGACGCCGCACCCGCTTCCTGAGCAGAGAAGACCTCTTCCGTCGGCCCGAAGCCACCATGGTCACCCTGCGTGCCTCCTACAGCGGCAGCACCGAAGACCTCGCCCCCTATCACCACGCGATTGCCCTCGGCGCCGCGAACGCCACCTTTACTTTGACCTACACCCCGCCACCACCCACGGTGTTGCGCGGTCGCACCGACTGGATCGCCGGCAACGGCGCCGACCCCAGCGACCCCACACCGAGAGCCCGCGAACGCATCCGCCACGTCTACCTGCCGGCCTTGCGTGACGCCGTCCGCGACCTCGGCAGCAGCACCGCCACCGGTGTGCAGATGATCATCGAGAGCCTGATCGCCGAGGCCGACAGAACACCCCCACCCGACGGTCAGCTCAACAACCGCGACCAGCTACTCGCCCACGCTCACGAGCACTTCCAGCACATCCAGAACCACAAACTGCTCGATGCCGCAGCCCGCCGCGTCGCCGAACCCCTGGCCCAGTTGACTCGCGGCGCCTACGAGCAGAACACCGGACTCGGCTTCGAGGCAGCCACCATCCAATCCCTTGCCCGCTCCCTACGCGTACGCATGGCTGACGCCGGCCTCGACCCCCGCGACATCGCCGACTCCGGCATGGGCTACGCCAACCTGCTCTACATCGCCCACGTCCTCACCCAACTCAAAGCCGCCGCCGAAGCGGACCTCACCCTGCTACTGGTCGAAGAACCCGAAGCCCACCTGCACCCACCGCTGCAGGCGCTACTCATGGACTACCTCCGCGAAGCCGCCAGCAACAGCCGCACCGCCACCCCGACCGGCGACTGGCGCGGGCACATCCAAGTCGTCGTCACCAGCCACGCACCCTCCCTGGCGGCCTCCACCCACGTTACCGACCTGGTCGTCCTGCAGCGCCGCCCCCACGCGACAACACCGGCACGCCCAAATGGCTCCGCCGAACAGCATCAGCGGACCGAGGAGCGCCCCTCCGGCGACATCAACCCACCCGCAGGCGGCAACAAGCCGGCAGGGGAATGGGCCAAATACGAAACCGCCGCAGCCAGCGTCGCCCAGATGAACCTCGACACCCAGCACATCCACAAGCTCAACCGCTACCTCGACGCCACCCGCAGCTCCCTGCTGTTCAGCCCGCGCGTCATCCTCGTCGAAGGCATCGCCGACGCCCTCATCCTTCCCGCGGCTGCAAAACGCCTCTTTCCCGCCGGATCTCTCGAGCGGGCCCGCTTCCTCGGCACGGTTCTCGTCCCCATCGACGGCGTCGACTTCGACCCCTACGTTCGCGTCCTGCTCACCGAGGTCAACGGCGCACGCGCCGCCCAGCGCGTTGCCGTCATCACCGACGGAGACCAGCAGAACGCCGTGGAGAAAACGGATGACGAGCCAACCGCGGATCGAACAGGCGCCCCACGCATCGCCGCACTCACCACGCTGATCAGCACACTCGGAGCCACCGCCCACGCCGACGTCTTCCACTCCACGACCACACTCGAGCCGGAACTGCTCGGCGCAGGTAACGCCGACGCCATCTGGGTCGCATGGAGCAAGCAACAGCCGAGGGCCTGGACCACCGTCAAGACGGGGATCGACGCAATCACCGCCGTCGAAGACAAGAAGAAGGCCTTCGCCAAGAGCCTGTCCGACAAGGAGCTCCGCAAAGGAGACTTCGCCCAAGACTTCCTCGAAGCTGCCGGAAACGACTGGCATGTGCCGGACTACATGAAGGACGCACTGATCTGGGTGACAGCGGAGATCAGCCAGTGACCCCGCACCCCGACCTGCACGCCGAACGGCTGCACGCCAATCTCGCCCAAACGGCCCTGACCACCGCCCACCCGCCCTTCGCCGTTACGGCTTGCCCCGGTGCCGGCAAGACCCGGATCATCGTCGACCGCCACATCAACCGGGCCGTCTCCGCGCGTAAAGGCCGCGCAATCACATCGTTCACACGGGTCGCTGCTGCCACGATCAACCGCCGCTGTCAGGCCGAGAACCGCCTCGACCTCACCGACCACCCCCACTTCATCGGCACCTTCGACACCTTCCTCTGGCTGCACCTCGTACGGCCGTACCTTCCAACCGGCCGAGACTGGCAACGCCTCGACTCATGGCGCGACGCCCCAGCAAAATTCAGAGCTGTCCCTGTCGGCCAAACCACCATCCAGCTCTCCGACGTCCATTTCGAGCCAGACATCAACGGCGTCTACTCCGCGAAGCTGATAGGACCCGCCGCCTACGCCCCGCCACCGGCCGGCTGGGAGCAAGCCGTCCAGCAACGCCGCACCGAGCTCTCCGTCATGGGCTTCCTGACCGGCGCCGAGCTGCGTGTCGCGGCCTGCCGCTACCTGGGCAGGTACGGCGACCATCTCGCTAACATCCTCACGGCCAAATACGACGAACTCATCGTCGACGAGGCGCAAGACTGCTCGGCCACCGACCTGCACATCCTCACCCAACTGCACGAGTACGGCCTGCCGCTGATTATGGTCGCCGACCCCGACCAAGCCATCTACGACTTCCGCGGCGCTGCCTCAACAGATCTGCACGCCTTGAACCACCGGCTCGGCACCCGCGAAATCACCCGCAACTGGCGAAGCACCACCACCATCTGTCGCCTCGCAGCCACCCTACGCATCTCCGGCAGGGCCGCAGACATCTCCGTAGCTGACCACCACGACGACGACGCTCCGATCCTGCTGTACGACGCCAGCGCACAGGACGCCGCCGTCCACGACTTCCTCACCTACGCACATAAGCGAGACATCACCGCCGACCAGTGCATGATCCTCGCCCACAGCGCGAGCACCCTGCCCAAGAAATACGCCGGCCCGCAGCAACCGCCCAGTAACAACAACACCGCGCTCATATGGTCGGTCGGTATCCTCAACGACTTCCCCGCAGCGCCAGCCAAGACCCGACTCATCGCACACGACGTCCTGGCCCGCACCATCCTGCGATGGTGGTACAGCGAAGCCGACATGCGAACACGGATGGCAGCACTGAACGAAAACGAGCTCGACCCGACAGCCTTCGAGCGACTGATCCACCGCGTCCGCACGGCACTGCCCTCACTCGACAACCCCACCAAAGACTGGCTCGCCGCCGCCACCAAAGTCCTCAACGAAAACCCACCCGCGCCGGGGCTCGAACGAACAACCACCAAATTGATAACCCCATCCGGAAAATCGGCAACTCCCGCCCGGAAACTGGCGTCACTGCCCGATTCGTATCCCGTGACCACCGGGCTGCCCCGAATCAGCACTGTCCACCAAGTAAAAGGCGATGAGGCAGAAGCCGTTCTCGTACTCTTTCCGAAAGGCAGAAAAGGCGCGGAAGGTAATAGCAAAGCCTCGGCGACCATGGAAGAGTGGCTCGGCGCCGAAAACCTCTCCAGCGAAGCCATACGTGTACTTTATGTAGCAGCTACCCGCGCCCGACGCCTGCTCGCCATAGCTGTACCAGCCGATTTCAAAACCAGAACGGCGGAATTCCTCAAAGGCCTCGGAGTGCCGGTGCAAAAACGCTGAACGAGCACATCGATGCTTCCGTGCGTCCCTCTGCCGTGCAGCTATGTGCGTCCCCAGACGGGCATCGGAAACGCGGAGAGGACGTCGCTGCCAGAGCTGCGGCGGCAAACATGCAGGTCAGGTACGATGACGTCAGCCCCGGAAGGGTGATGGGCTTGGACCCCATTACTCGGCCGAGTATACTTTTCAGTGACCTGGTAAAACGTTTGTTAGCACGTCGCTGGGCCCTCTAAATGCTGGGGTCAAGGGGTCGCAGGTTCAAATCCTGTCAGCCCGACTTTCTGGAACGTCTTCGCAGGTCACAGACTTGCGGAGGCGTTCTTTTCATTTACGCCGAGCGATATTTGCTGCTGATGGAGCCCTTTACTCGGCTCTTTTGGATGAGGTCCGAAGTGCGCTTCGGGTCGGCATTTCCGCAGCTCAGGACCGTTCCTGGTGGTTCTGGTCGGTTGCTTCTTGGACTCCTTAACTCGGCTCCTTTCTCTCCTGGTTCCCGCGTCGGCCTCGCCGGAGCGGGTACGCATTTCTGCAGGTCAGAGGGTTATGTAAGCCGTTCGGGTGTATCGCCTTGAGGTCGGTGCCCGGTGGCACCACCCTTTACTCGTGAGCCAGCTGCTGCTCCGCGGTGGCGCTCAGCTGGGACTTGTGAGCACGCCGCTGTGCGACCCCTTAACTCAGTCGGTTGCGAGACCTGTCAGCGATCCCTTGACTCAGGAGTGGACATTGAAGATCGAGAATCTTCTGGCGACCGTCCGGAGCGAGTCCTGGGCGGTGTTGTTGAGAGACTGGGACCGGTCGTTGCGTGCCGGCAATCATCCGGAGACCACCAGGTACAACTATGTGCTTGCCGCGTCGCAGCTGGCTGCGTATCTCGGTGAGGGGATGGCGGAGGCGGGTGGTGCTTGCGATCTGGCCTCGGTCGATGGTCGGCAGGTGGTTGCGTTCCAGGCATCAGTGGTCGAATCCCGCTCGGCGGGAATAGGGCTGAACAAGCACAAGGCGTTGCAGCAGTTCTTCCGGTGGCTTGTCGCGGAGGGCGAGGTGGAGCGGTCGCCGATGAGCGAGGTGCCGCGTACAGGAACTGGTCGAGGTCCTCAGCGATGAGCAAACGCGACGGATCCTTGATGTGTGCCAAGGGCAGGGGTTCGTGCAGGTACGTGACCAGGCGCTGGTGCGGATGTTCTACAACACGGGCGCGCGCCTGTCCGAGATCGGTGATCTGCTGGTGTCCGAGGTTGATCTGGATACTGACTCGGTGGTGCTGACTGGTAAGGGCGGCAAGTAGCGCCGGGTCCGGTTCGGCGCCAAGACCGCGGCGGCGCTTCGCCGGTACGTACGTGCGCGCAGCCGGCGTCCGGACCTGACGGGTATTGACCAGTTGTGGATCGCTGCCAAGGGTGCCCGGCCCTTCAAGTCGAATGGCATCAAGATTCGCCTCAGAGTGCTGGGGGAGAGGGCCGGGGTTGAGCATGTGCATGCGCAGCGGTGGCGGCACAGCTTCGCGCACGAATGGAAGCTGGCCGGCGGGGATACCGGCGACCTCATGCTGCTGATGGGCTGGTCGTCGGAGGAGATGCCGCGCCGCTACGGTGCCAGTGCCGCTGCCGAGAGAGCTCAGGCCGTCCACACTCGGCTGGGCATTGGCGAGCGCGTCTGATGACGTGTGTTGCTACCGCCGGTTTCCTTGGTCGCGCGGTGTCGTCCCCCGCCACCGCGTCGTGCTGGTACCGCCACGGCGACAGGGCGGAGGCTACTTTTTGAGCGGCGTTCAGTATTACGCGGACTCGGCGGTGAGGTACTTGTCGAGGCGGGCCATCGCCTCCTTGGTATGTGTGGCCTGTTCGTCCTGCGACATCCGGACGTAAGCGAGGGATGATGCGCACTGCTCGCGAAGGTCGTCTCGGTCGAACCAGCGCAGCGGGTGTCGTGGGTCGGCGGTGTCGTAGATGCCCTGACCGTGGGCTTCCATGACGAGGAGGTCGTGGCGACGGTAGTCGTGATCCTCGTCGGGGGGAAGCAGGGCGCCTAGTAACTGGTCGCGCCAGTCCTCGATCAGCTCTTCATCTTCGTAGTCTTCGTTGCCGGTTTCGCCGTTCAGGCCTGGGTACATGTCGAGCGCCGCGCCCATAGCGGGCGGTTCCGAATTCATGATGACGATGGATAAGGCGTATTCGTCGGCCAGACAGTGAGGGTGGGGGATCCTTCCCTCGCCGAGTTCATCGCCGACGCGCATGATGCGTTCGCCCATACGGACCAGCCAGTGGTTGTTGACCTGGGTGAGGGCGAGCTCGGGCAGGTCGCGGAGAAGGTCGACCTCGCGGATGGAGGCTTCTCCCTTGAGGAAAGTGGGGAAGCCACAGCCGAGGGCGTGTTCGGCCAGGAACTGACGCGATCGGTGCGATAGCGGGGGACCTGCCGGGTGGTGTCACGCCGCCGCCGAACCCCGGGTCCGCGACGGCTCCCTCACCCCGGCCGCCTCGGCCGGGGTGATGCTCGCCGCCTACGACTGCTATAGGAACGTCGGCACTTAGTGCGGTTCATCATGATCTTCAATATCTACGGTGATGATAGTCACGCTAGATAACTGTCCGATCACTGCTCAATACTCTGTCCACAGTGGCTTCCTACGGGAGGTTTGCCATGCGGGCACGGCTGTGGGCCGGATTGGCCGCCACATTCTTGCTGGTCGGACCGTCGGTCCTGGTGCCGGGAACCATGGCGCAGGCCGCGCCGGCCGCTCCCGGCCGGGCCGCCGCGTTGCCGTCCGACCCGGTCGACTACGGCTATGACGGCGCGGGTCAGCTGCGGGCCGCGTCGGAGTCGAACTCCGGCGGGGCGGCGGCGCGCTACGACTACGACGCGTCCGGCAACGTCAAGCAGATCTCGCGTTTCTCGGCGTCGACCGTCTCGGTCGCGTCGGTGGTGCCCGCGTCGGGCCCGGCCGGTGCCCGGGTGACGTTGTCCGGCACCGGGTTCGCGACCACGGCCTCCGGCAACACGGTCAAGTTCAACGGCACCACGGCAACCGTCGTCGAGGCGTCCGCCGCCCGGCTGGTGGTCACCGTCCCCGGCGGCGCGAGTACCGGGGCGGTGTCGGTGACCACCTCGGCCGGCACCGGGACCTCGGCCGAGTCGTTCACGGTGGCCGGACTGGCCGGCGCGCCGACGGTCACCGGCTTCTCCCCGGCCGTCGTGGCCGGTGGCTCCACCCTCACCATCACCGGCACCGGCTTCGACACCGTGGCGGCCCGGGACGATGTGGTCATCGGCCGGACCCGGGCCCAGGTCACGAGCGCCTCCGCCACCTCGCTGCAGGTGCGGGTCCCGGCCGCCGGCACCGGATCGGGCCGGGTCACGGTCACTACCGAGGCCGGCACGGCCGCGTCCGGCGCCGACGTCGTGGTGGTGCCCGCGCCTTACTCGACGACCGACGTGGCGAGCACCCCGTCGGTGACCGTCGACGGCGCGGCCACCACCGTCAGCGTCGACACCGCCGGCAAGGTCGCGATTCTGCGGTTCGCCGGCACCAAGGGTCAGAAGCTCAGCCTCGGCCTGACGGGCTCGACGATGACCACCGATGTCAGGGTGCTCGGCTTCTCGCCGTACGGCGTGGCCTTCGACCGTGACACCTATGACGTCGGCTGGAACCTGAGCGGGTTCTCCGGTGGGCACGCCATGGTCGAGGTGCCGACCGATGGCATCTACCAGCTGGTCGTCGACCCCGAGGGCAGCGGTGTCGGCAGCGTGACCGCGACCCTGTCGACCCGGGTGAGCGGCGTGCTGACCACCACCGGTTCCGGCGCCCTGATGTCGCTGAGCCGTGCCGGTCAGCAGGCCGAGCTGACCTTCCCCGGCGTCGCCGGTCAGCCGGTGAGCCTCGGCTTCAGCGGCACGACATTCGCCTCCACGACAATCACCGCCGCCCTGACCGGCCCGAACGGGACCCCGGTGCTGTCCGGCAGCAGCACGCGTTACCTGGTCACCGTCTCGCGCGGCGGCAACACCGACTTCGTTCCCGACCAGACCGGCACCTACCGGCTGATCTTCGGGTCCACCGACGCGGGCACCGGCTCGGTCACGGTCACCGCGTCGAGCCGGCTGGCGGCCGGCTCGCTGTCGCTCGGCGTCGCGAGGTCGGCCACGGTGAGCCGTCCCGGCCAGGACGTGACGCTGACCTACGCGGGCACCGCCGGTCAGTTGCTCGACTTCGAGTTCACCGCCTACACGATGACCTACGGCTCGCCGCGCCTCGAGGTCTACCGGCCGGACGGCACGCTGCTGACCAGCCTCAACCCCGGGCTGTACCGCTACGAGCTGCCGGCGCTGCCGACCACAGGGACGTACACCCTGGTCTTCGACGTGTTCTCCAGCACCGGGTCGCTCACCGGTACCCTGGCCCAGCGGCAGAGCTCCGGCACGCTCACCACGACCGGCTCCGGCGTGGCCGTGACGATCGGGCAGGCCGGCGTGAGCGCCGAACTCACGTTCACCGCGTCGGCCGGTCAGCGGCTCGCGTTCGGCTTCACCGGCTGGACGTTCCCGACCGGCGCGACCGTCCGCGCGCAGATCCTCGACCCGAACGGCCAGGCCATCGTCCAGCAGACCGTCGCCTCGCAGTCGTGGTTCTGGAACACCTTCGCCACGGCCGGGACGTACCGGCTGGTCCTGCGGGCCACCGACGGGGTCAGCACCGGCGCGGTCACGGTAACCATGTCCGAGGAGATCAGCGGCGGGGCCCTGACGATCGGGACCGCCCGGACGATCTCGGTCACCCGCCCGGCCCAGACGACCCGGTTCACCTTCTCCGGCACGACCGGCCAGCGGCTCAGCCTCTCATTCGGCTCGTACACCTTCCCGCACGCACTGAACCTGCGGTTCGTCAACCCGGACGGCACCACCCTGCGTGACGCGACCCCGTCGACCACCCAGCTCGACCTCGATCCGCTGCCGACGACCGGCACCTACCAGGTGGTGGTCGAGCCGATCGCGGAGACCGGATCGGCGCAGCTCACCCTGCTGGAACGGGTCGACGCCGGCACCCTCGCGCCCGGAGCGGCGGCCAAGACCGTCACCATCTCCTCGGCCGGGCGGTACGCCGAACTGGCCGTGACGGCCACGGCCGGTGAGCGGCTGACCGCCGGGTTCAGCAACTCGACGTTCGCGACGGGGACCCTCCTGCGGGTACGGCTGATCAGCTCGGCCGGCCTGGAGATCTCCGATTCCCAGATCAACATCGCGAACCGGGGCAGCTGGGACGCGACCGTGCCGACGGCCGGCACCTACCGGCTGATCATCGGGTCGATGACGTTCGGGGCCGGCGCGATCGCGGTCACGCTGTCCGACCAGACCAACTCCGGGACGATCACGCTGAACTCGGCGAAGACGGTGACGTTCAGCCGGCTCGGCCAGAGCACCCGGATGACGTACTCCGGAACCGCCGGGCAGTTGCTCACCCTGAACAGCACCAACGTGACCCTGCCGTTCTACCCGAACGTCCAGGTGCTGCGGCCCGACGGCACGGTGCTGAGCTCGACCTCCGGACAGGCGAGCTTCCCGATCGCGGCGCTGCCGTCGACCGGCACGTACACGCTGATGATCTCGCCGTACTCGGCCACCGGCGCGGCGACCTTCACGCTGGTGACCCGCACCTCGCTGGCCGAGGCCCGGACGACCGGCGCACCGGTCCGTGGATCGGACCTCCCGCGGCTGCAGCCCGGCCCGGCCGCCCGCCCGATCCCGGCCCTGACGGCCAAGCGGCCCGCCGAGACGGTTCCGCTGCCGGCCAAGGGCCCGGTGTCGGCAAGCGCCGGTGGTGAG
>Ga0247781_1000079_pt1 | contig 26323 bp, 8 predicted proteins | sample UWRJL184509B5_FD_179922 | JGI IMG/M metagenome (GOLD analysis project Ga0247781, IMG submission 179922) | Plant litter microbial communities from Arlington Agricultural Research Station in Wisconsin, United States - UWRJ-L184-509B-5 | ecosystem: Environmental > Terrestrial > Plant litter >...
TGGCGTCTGAGGCGCTCAGTGTGCCCAATTGTTGCACCGCAAACACCCCCGGTCGAATGATGCTGCTGGGCTCGACGCAGGATGCACAAGCTGATTCAGAAAGGAACGAATTGAGAAAGGCTGCGATCGCCATCCTCAGTATGTTCGATATTAACGCTATAACCCTTACCCTTGACATGCATTGGCGTTTCGGGCATTTTAATATCTTCAAGCGTGCAGCAGACGCTCCCCTACATACCTTCGGTAGGTACCCGTCGTATCCCCGTATTTCTCCCTTGGTTAGCAAGCTTTCTTACTGCAACTTCACTCAATCATACCTAATGTTCAGTTCCCGCACTCCACACTGCCTGGATAGAGCATCCGGCCGCGGCCGGTGAACGTAGAGCCAGGTCGCTTCGAGATTTGTAGGATCCCTAAGGTCTCATCGATGATTGGTGACGAGGACTGGAGATGGTTTGGTAATGGTACTGCCTACAGCTTTACCCCAGCTCTTTGCGTCCGTCACGGGTTCAAAAGTGGGCATAGCCCCAAGGCGCCAAGCCCCAAGAATGACAGTGTGGCTGACGTTGCCTGTCCTGTCACCATGCTATATTAGAAGACGACAAGCCACAAGGTCTCCGTATTGTTACCACGCACGCACATGAGCTCTTACGTGATTTTTTTTCTTTTTTCGTCTTTTTTCTTCTTCTACGAGGATGCTACTTACTGCCCCTAAACTTCAATCAGAAGGTTCAAGCTCGAGTAATCGCCACAGCCGACCGGGACGACGCCCACATTATCACTCCGGTAGCTGACCAGGCAGAGAGCCATCCGATGGACCGCGAGGCGAAGCGTTCCTTTCTGCGTGATGGCTACGATAGCATGTGTGGCATGTTCCAACAGGTGGTGCAGGGCCAGCTCAGGGTATATCGGAGATGGTGCCTTGCGGACGTCGACCTACTCTTCCGTCATGAAGGACTTTGGGCCGTACCGCCCTTTTCTTACGCGAAAGGGTTATGTTGGACTCACCCCTAGCTCTTGTGCGGTCGGTGACGTAGTTGTTATCTTCCTCGGGGCAAAGTTGCCATCGTTGCTGAGACCGACGGGAGATGGGGCGGCTTATCAGCTGCTTGGGGAGATTTACGTGCACGGTGTCATGTACGGAGAGGCTATGACTGGCGAAGTGGAGATCCGGTGGTTTATTCTTCACTAACTTGAAGGACTTTTCTAGGTTGTTAACGACCTTTTGCGTATTGGGAGTTGGACCAGGTGGCGGCGTAGGTGGAGCTGGACGGGCTGTTGCGGAAGGAACGGAGTGGGTACCCTGATAGGCTGAAGTGCGAGATGTAGTTTTAGCATTAATTATCTCGATGAGGTTTAAATTGTTTCAGTGAGCATGATTGGCTCAAACTGGCTGGTCAGCTGATATACGCGCAACGCAAGGAGGCGTCTACCAAGCGTAGCTGTGCCCGTTTACGCTCGCATGAATCTCTCCATTCCAATCAGCCGACAGAAGAAACAGCCGCAACAAAATGCGGCTACTAAACACAGATACACTAATAGTCGAGGAGTTTCCCGGTCCAGAGCTCAGGGGATGTCCTCCTTTCAGCATCCTCTCACACACCTGGGGCCAAGAAGAGGTCACGCTACAGGAAATGCAGATTCCCACGCACGCCATCCAGTCAAAAGCGGGGTACAAGAAGGTCGAGAGCTGCGCCGCAAAGGCGAAGAGCGACGGATACAGATATATCTGGATTGACACGTGCTGGTGAGCATTCAAGTCTTTGTCCCCCCCCCTTCTCTTTTACTTTTTGTTTCTTTTCTGTTCTGCCCTCAAGGCTGAATTCCGCAGTATCGACAAATCGAGCAGCGCCGAGCTGTCGGAGGCCATCAACTCCATGTACTTATGGTACAAACTCTCGCATGTCTGCTACGCCTATCTAACCGACATCCCGACTTCCTCGGACGTGCTCGGCCAGGAGGCTGACGATAGAGAAACCGACTTGGATTCGGGCTTGAGCTTGGCCGACTTGGACTTGCCTGACTCAGACTTGGCCGACACGGAGTCGGACAGCAGCAGCGACCTCGGCGATTCCTCGTTTGACCGCGACGGTCTCTTCGAGCGTAGCCGGTGGTTCACCCGCGGCTGGACCCTGCAGGAGCTGGTGGCGCCACAAGTGCTCGAGTTTTACGCTGCTGACTGGACCGAGATCGGGACCAAGCTCAGCTTGAGCGATCACCTATCCGTCATCACGCGTATCGATATCGAGGTCCTACGCGGAAATAGGGAGCCGTCTGACTGTCTCGTGGCCGAGCGCATGTCTTGGGCCGCCCGCCGGACCACCACTCGTATCGAGGACCAAGCCTACTCTCTCCTCGGAATCTTCAACGCCAACATGCCGCTAATCTATGGCGAGGGCAGCTATGCATTCCAGCGACTGCAAGAGGAAGTCATGAAGGCCACCGAGGACTACTCCCTCTTCGCCGCCCACACCCTAACCGATGATGGAGACGGCCGCAATAGTTACGGCCGGAAGATACGGAAAGCCAGCTCCCTCATCCTGGGTGTGCTGGCCTCCAACTACACCATCCATCCGGCTGGTCTCTTCGCCGAGCATCCCCGCAACTTCAACTTCCGGTCACGCGATTTGACCCAACTCGCCCCTAACCACTCGTACCTCAACCCCCTCTCAGAGTCCGACGGCGGTGGCAATGTCTATGACGCACCCTTGATGACGGGGCGGGGCCTGCGGATCCGCCTGCCCATCTACCGGGTCACGGGGAAGGGGGCAAAAACAGCGCGGGGACAGGAAGAAGAGGAATTCTGGCTTGCCCACCTCCACTGCTCTATGTATGGACGGCCCCTCTGCGTGGCTCTGCGGCGGGAGAGTCCGGTGTCGGTCGTGTACCAGCGCGTCCTTGCAAGGGGAATGTGGATGTACTACTCGCACGTACCCGTGCAGGACTTCAAGCCCACAACCATCTACATACGCCACGCCAGGACCCCGTTCTGGAAGAGTTCCCGGATGGCTGATCTTGGCCGTGACCACGGCCGCTTCTCCATCCGCATTGACATGAAGTTGCCGCGGCCGCTGGAGAACCCAACCATCACGTTCCGCAAAGTCAACTTGTATAACCCAAACAGCTGGACACTATCCCGGCTCCAGCATTCACCCGTTGTTCCCGAATCGCTCGGCATCGGCGACACGGTCTTCATGCGGTGTGTGCCTAGAGATGCCGGCTTTTCCTTTATCCTCGCTTTTGGGCAGAGGTGGTGCCGTGTCTTGGCTCTGGATGACCCGGTCTTTCCCAGCGACCAGGGTGGCTTGTTTGATGTTCCGAGTCTGTCGCTAGACAACTCATCACCTGTTCGGTCGGTTGTAGACCGGTTCCTGCAAAATTGGCCCGAGAAAAGCGACAGAAGTTCAGCGGCAATATGCGGCTACCGTGTCGAGGCTGGTTGGAAGACAAGCGGCGTCGATTGGGGATATGTATTACTTGTGACAGCAGGCCTCGTTAGCGGCGACAGCTGAGTTGAATGTATTCTCTCTCCCAAGGTAACAAAGAATCCCCACTGGCACTTACAGCACAACCACCTCATCCATTACCAAAATGTCAGCCTCTTCACCCCTGCTTAATAACTCAAACATCAACACCAAAATCCCCCCCTCCCCGCTTGCCAAAACCCTCCTCTCCCTCATCGGCATCACTTACACTGCCTTTAGCATAGGCTGCCCCCTCACCCCTCCTTCGCCCTCTCAATTATCAGCCTCTCCAGCCCTCTCTCCCCCGCTACCTTAATCATCACATGTATATTTAACATACGGGAGATCATCGTCAGTAAGGCTTTTCTCCTTATAAAGTGTAGCGCGTCTTTAAAGTGCGGCACAGTGCTGTATGCGAGGATGGGGTTGGGGACTGGGTGGTGATATGGTAAATGATTTAGGATGAGGGTTGTGCTTGGTGTTAATGTTGATTCAGGGGTTGGTCTGTTAGTGCGGGTTTAGAATTTCATGGGGTGAATGTCAACTGGGATTCGGTCGTCCGGAAAACTCAAATTATCTACCTAGTCATTGAAGATAAAGACTAATATCGTTTTCTTTCTGCGAGAGAGGCTTGTCACAGCAATAGTGTGATCAAAGCGTAAAGAGATCAGATAGGTAGGCGTCAACGATCGCCCCCTTAACCACCCAGACCCCAGACTCGAGATATGTTGTAAATACAGCCTGGTTTCCTGCAACAAATCTGGGCTCCCAAAATTTCCTTTTTCGTCTGTCATCCTGAGTTAGGGTTAGCTGAGGCTGATTTGTCCTGAGCTTCCCCTGATTCTTCCCTGAGCTAGGGTGATCCCATCCGCCTCTGCAGCACAGCCTCAGAGGCCCCTTTTCAGTCACCCCGGCTAAAGTTTCCCCTCGATGAAAGCAGACGACGCGTAATCTGTAAGGGTAACTCGCAGGTAACAATTTCAATTACGAACTACACACGTATTAGGTGTGCGTATACTTGGCCTAGTTATTGTTAAAGCTGAGCAACTGTCAGAAACACTGCACCGTGGATTGTGTGGAAATAATGGCAATTGAGTTAGGTTGCAATGGATTGATTGTATTGTGCGGGGAGGTTCTGGCTGAAAGCCAGAACCTTCTTCTTTATAGACCACTTCGTAGGATTCAGCTTCGTCAACACCATGGCTGAGGCTGACTGGCGTTCAGATAGTGCCAGGCATCCAGTCAGCTTCGCTAACCGGAAGCCCAGGGCCCCTGAACCCCCTTTCTTTCTGACGGCAACCTATACCTACTAACAGGGTTCGAAATTAATTTCTAATTTTTTAATTTTAATTTTAGTTTTCTAATTTAATTTACTATTAATTTTGCAAAGAACTAAACTAGGCTAATTTAGTTTTGGTCAAAATTAAATTAAGCTAATTTTAATTTTAGTAAAAATTAAATTAAAAAAAATAAAAAATAAAAATATATATAATAAAAAATATAAAATACAAAATAACCCCTTTAAGAAAAAATAAATAGTATATTTGTAAATACTAAGTTAGTATTATATTATAAGCTGTAAATAGTACTGTTATTAAATGTTTATATATAGAAATACTTATTAAATTCTAGTGGATTCTACGAAATTCCATAAGATTCCACCAGATTCCACCAGCTTATACATCGTTTTACAAGATTCTATTCCTAATATAATATGACTTACAGTATTTCTAATGTAGAAAAAGAAAGTGTTACGGCCTGCTCCAGGTCGCCTATGTGACCTAGTATTACAACCTGCACCCAACACAGGCCTTAAGAGGACTGGCGCGGGTTAAGACAGAACGTATGGCAGGACGCTAACAGGTAAGGGGCGTTCTGAAGACGGCTTATTGAGCTAGCACTCCTAGACGGGGGGTTTAATGTTACTGTAGGTCGTTATCACTATAATGCACAGAGGTGAGTCTGAATAGTAGGATATAAATGAATAATTAAATACTAGCGTAAGGGACCAGAGTCCCTCACTGTAGTTATAAGCACAACCATAACTATTTATATTAGCTGACTAGAGGTACTTTATACCTTGCTTAATCTGTTATGCTTGGTGGTGCACCACGCAGTTACGGCTAAGCAGTTAGCTGAATGGTGCTTAGTGTTATCAGTCCTTATGGACCACTAAGCACTTTCTTACTGGTCGTAGGGGCTTCGGGTCTTTACACCCCTAGCCCAGTGCGTTTGGACGGTTTACACCGTCCTTCTACACTGTTCTTCCTGTAAGGGATTTATCAGGCTGCCCTGGCCTAAGTGACGGCCCGTAAGGTCGTCACACGATTCCCCCTCTTTAACATTCTTTTTCCATAAAGAATTATTAGGTCTATTCCCTTCCTTTTCCACCTTCACCATGTCTTCTAACTGTGTTGAAAAGTGTAAAAGATAGAGAAAACAGGAAAAGGCTCCTCACGACCGTTATATTCGTCTTACAGAATCCCTTAACGCCTTTAGCTTACAGATGTCTCCCTGCACTCGTTATTAAGTTAAGTCCTTACTATGTTAAGTCGCTATATAATCTAACAGCTATAATAAATATTAATCCGCTGGTATACCTTCTTTATACGACGTGTTTAACCACTCTAACGAGTTTATTAAAGGTTTAGTGGATAAGAAAAAGGAGCTAGACACCTTATATAACTAAATGGTTATTAAGCACTGTAACTCCCTTATAAAGTTATAACGTGTTAAAACCTAACGGCACGTTATTAAGGTGAAAGTAATGAAAGTGTTCTCCTAAGAGGCTGAGGTTTTATCTTTCTAAGAGTGGGTAAAGGTAGTAGACCTAGTCTGGGCTGAGCCGGTTTCCTAGGACTGGGACTCTTTTCTTATGGGCTTCCCTCCTAAGGGGTCGCCACAGCCTGCAACGTCTTCTTAACTTAGTTTATAGCTTCCTTTTTCTAGCGAAAGGTTATAGGTTTAGCTCCCATAAGAGTCTTCTTATCGCTCTAGGTCCTTGCCCCTTAAGGCTGGAGGGCTTAAGGTGATTTTTTACTTATTTTCTTTTATTAACTTTTTTTTTCTTTCTCTACAGCACTTATTTTTCGTGTAAGGCTTATTAGGAGCTTTAGAGGCCCGGCCTCCTTATTAGGTCTAAGGTCCTTATAACCTACGGCTAAGGGTTCTAATAAATGTCCTTCTATACTTATTAAGGAGTTTCCTGCCGTTTCTTAGGCTTTAAGTCCTATAGTAATCTTACTCTTTAATATAGTAGTTTAAATGTTAGGTCTTATCTTATTTTTAATTCTTATCGTTAGCTTTAGTTAATCTGGATTTTTTTAATAAAACTCTGTAATTAGGTTTAGGTATTTAAGGTTTTTAACTAGTTCTTATAAGTTACTTTCAGGGCCGTAATCTAATTACTTAACAAGATACTTAAACGTGTTCTTTCCTTTCCGTAAATCCACAATTTCCTTAACGTTATACTTGTCCTTATTAGTATTAACTTTAATCTTTTTTTTTAAGGGAACTCCCTTTAGGGCAGGTTTTAAAAGTAAGACGTGAAAAACCTTAATCTGCACCTTTATACTAGCAGGTAGGTTTAGTTTGTAATTAGAGGTAATAACCTTTTTCTTAACCTAAAACGGTCTGTACCTTTTAAAGTTAAGCTTTTTACTAAGCTGTTTTAAACGTAGGTTTTGTGAAAAAAGGTAGACGTAGTCCCTTTTTTAAAAAGTCAGTCCCTTAACTTATTCGCTATTATAATAAAGTCTTTTCTTAAGTATTAGTTATTTAGTTTAATGTTTATTAGTAAACTTTTTTATTTATTTATATGTAAACTTAAGTTTGGTTTATAAGTGGTTATATAGCTTTTACATCCGGTCTATGTGGATTACGGCTTAAGGAGCGCTGGTAAATAGGCTTTAACGGAGTTTAGGCTCCTTACTGTAGTTAGTGAAAAACGGTAATATACCTGTTAATTTAATTAGTGTTATATTATAGGTTATTTATACTGTTAGTAACAGTTTAAGTTAATTATCTTATTTAAAGTTAACGTACGTTTAAAAATACGTTATAAATATTTAATTAACTTACTTTATTTAACTGTCTGTCTGTAGGTGGAATATTATTAAAAGTTAACTCTTTACACCTATTTTTTATATTAATCCTTATTAGAATTTTAATACGATTAGCTTATCTTAATCTGTGACGATATTATCTGGTTAGAGGTGTTATAAAACTACCTCTTTTTTAAAGATATAAACGAGTTGCTCCGCTGTTATATCCTTTAAGGTTGGTAAAAAGTAGGTTTATTTTATTAACCTGTTAATTATTATAAGGATCTAGTTATAAGTAACTCCTGTAGTAGGGTCTTTAGACTCTGGGATCCTGGTGACGAAATTGAGTGAGATTAAGCTTTATAGTGCCTGTGGTATAGGGAGTGGTTTAAGAAGTTTATAAGGTTTATAATACTAATTTTGATTTTAATAGTAGATATTACAGTTATTAACCACCTCTTTAACTAGCTTTTTTATTCCTGGGAAGGTGTACGTTTGTTAGGCTTATATAAGAGTTTTAGCTTAGCCTATATGTCCTTTAAGTTAAGACTTATAAACCTGTTAGATATACTCCTTCCTTTTACTTAAGTTATAAATGTATAGTTTTTCTTAATATTAAAACCTTACTCCTGGTTTAAACGTGCTGTTTATACCTTTTAATAGCTGTTTTAACTAATAACTAGTTTTATTATAATGTGGATGTTTTAGGCACTCCTTACTACAGTTTTACAGGTGCCTTAAGAAGTCTCCTAAAGGGCATTTATGCTTATAAGTACCTTCTACTAACCTTTTTACTTAAAAGTTTTACTGTTATTAATAAATATTATATTTTATTTATAAGTTTATATAAATGTTAATAGTTTATTTTAACGTTTAGTTATTTAATATTTATAACGTGTGTTTTAACGTACCGTTTTCTGCTTTATTAAATATAATAATAGGGATTAGGACTAGATTAGCATTTTTATAATCTTATCTCTAACTAAGAGTATTAGCTTACTTATTATCTTTTCCCTTAATATAGTGAATCTGGAAGTGGAATGGGGTTATTAACTTAACTTATTATGCTTATTATAAACTAAGTTCCTTTATTAGGAAGTATTAAAGGTTATTATAGTCTGAAAAGACCTGGACTGGTTCTTCTATACCGTTTAGATATAATACTTACTTAGTAAAATATTAGATAATTACTATTAGTTCTTTATTATAGATTAGGTATTATAAGGTTAGGCTGTAAATCCCTTTCGATAAGAAGGTAACTGGGTAATGTTTTCCATTATCTTAGATTTAACTAAGTTCTCTGCTAATTGTAAACTTTAAAGAGTCTGTTTTAACTTAAAAGGGCTTTAAAAAGTTAGGGAGAGTTAAGACTAGTATTATGATAAAAGCGTGCTTAAGGTCCTTAAATACTTTTTACTATTTATTAATCTACTTAAACGGTTTACCTATTCCTATAAGCTTATGTAATAGTTTTATAATCCTTATAAAGTACTTAATAAAGTATTAATAGAAGTTTATAAAGCTAATAAAAGCTTATAACTTTATTTAATTCTTTAAAGTAAGTTAATCCTTAACTAGCTTTATCTTCTCCGTTTATATTTTAAGCTTTCTAAAGGTTACTTAAAACCTTAAATAATTTAACTTTTAAATGTGGAAATGGCTCTTTTTTAAGTTTACTGTCAGCTTTGCCTTTTTAAGAGCTATTAAAACCTGTCGTATATACTTTTAATATTCTTTTAAAGTTTCAGAATAGATTAGAACATCGTTTAAGTATATAAAGACGAACTTATTAAGGAAGGGGCGGAGAATACTGTTAATTAGGCCTTAAAAAGTTATAGGGGCGTTTATTAATCTTATTAGTATGATATAGTATTAATAATACTTATTATAAGTCTGAAAAGCCGTTTTATACTTATCCTCTTCCTTTACTCTAATATGGTTAAACCTTATAGGGAAATTAAGGTTAGAGAACTAATTTACCTTAATAATCTGTTTTTATATTTCTGTAATAAATAGTAATAGGTAGCGATTTTTAATCGTATCCTTATTTAACGTTTAGTAATTAATAACTATATATAGCTTACTGTCTCCCTTTTTTAAGACAAATAATACTAGGTACTCTACTAAGGACTGGAACTTTATAATAAATCCGTTTTTTAGATTTTTATTAATGTACTCCTTTAAGGCCTCGGCCTATTAGGGGTTTAAATGGTAAGGCTGGAAGTTACAGAGCTTCGCTCCTAGCTTTAGCTTAATTTCATGGTCTTATAATCTGTAATCTGGTAGTTACAGTATCTTTTTTAAAATAGGGTAAACTTCCTGTATTTTACAGGTACCTTAGATAAGTTAACTTTTTCGCTTATCTGTAAGTTAGCTTCTTACTTCTTTCCACCTTCTAAATTATTATTTAGGTAATATAGTAAACCTTTTAATCCTTTAACCGTTTTTATAAACCTAATTTAAACTGTATTAGGTTCTAAGGGTTTAGTGTGCTTTTAAATGCTTCACGTATCTCTAAAGCAGATTAGTGCCTTTTTAGTTTTCTTTAAACGGTAATTACAGCTAAGGGACTTATTAAAAGTAAAGTAGCTACTTCTTTAATTAATCACAGGGTTATACTTTTCTAGTTAAGGTAGACTTAAGATTATGTTATACCTTACAACTAATGTAATATTAAAATCCACTTATTATTTATCCTTATCTACCTTAATTAAGAGTAGTAAGTAGTAAGTAACTTTACTATTATTATACTAGTATAGGTTTCCTTCTTTATTTTAAATAGAAATAACCTCTTTATACTTTTAGTTAAGGAGTTTCCTTTAATTAACTAATAAGGGGTGTATTAGGTTAGAAGCACTCCTGTTATTAATTATTACTTTTACCTTAAACGGCCTCCCTCTTCCGTCTGTTAAGTTGACATTAACGGAATAATACTTATACTCCTTTAATATTTAAGTTATAATAACTATCTGTCCTTAAGGTCTTATCTAGCTTAACCTTTAAATACCTCTCCTTTTTCTTAGGGTTTTTATTAATTAGTGAATTACTGGTTTCCAGCCCTTCTAAAGGGCTTATAGCCTTTTCTTAATTCCTTTTAGAAAAACAGATAACTTTAATAAACCTAGTAATTAACTTTTCTTAAGTTTTTACACTTTAATGTCCAGTTGACTTTAAATGGTTTAATATTCTTAAAGTCCTTAATAAGTTAATAATACGCTTTACAGGATTAGATTACAGTAACGTCCTTTTACTCCTAGATCTATTAGTAATCCTTTTATTTTTACCATTCTCTAGCCTTTCTATTAAGATATAGTGAACACGTTATAACTAGGTAGTTATTAAGTACCCCTTTTTACCAGCATATAGTGGGAGCTTAGTTAATTACAGTAACTTTCTATTTATTACTAGATTCTCTTATTAAGGAGTAGGAGACCTAGTAGTGGATTAGTTCTAACTCTACCCTTATGACAGTGTAGTCCCGTTTTTATATGTTAGGGAAGTGGTTATAAAGGGCTTTAGGTTTATAATACCGGTTAAAAGTGTAGTTATCGTATATGCAGTTAATTTACAGTATATCCCTAGATATTACGACCTGTACCCGACACAGGCCTTGAGAGGACTGGTGCGGGTTAAGACAGAACGTATGGCAGGACGCTAATAGGTAGGGGGCGTTCCGAAGACGGTTCGTTAAGTTAGCACTCCTAAACGGGGGTTTAATGTCACTATAGGTTGCTGTTACTATAATGTATAAAGGTGAGTCTGAACAGTAGGATATAAATAAATAATTAAATACTAGTGTGAGGAATTAGAGTCCCTTATAGTGGTTATAGGCATAATTATAACTATTTATACTAATTAACTAGGAGGTACTCTGTACCTTATTTGTAACGTTGTAAGTGCTTGTTGCGTGAGCACTTTACACTATGTAAGCGTTCTGCTTATAAGGTTTCTTCTACTTGCGGTGTAAGCACTTGGTATATTATAAGCGGCACCTTATTAGTTGTAAGGGCTTTAGGTCTTTGCACCCCTGGCCCAGTGCGCCTGGACGGTGTATACTGTCTTCCCGTACTGTTCTTTTTACGGGGGATTTATCAGGCCACCCCAGCCTAAGTGACGGCCTATAGGGTCGTTACATAACTTCCCCTTTTTAACGTTCTTTTTTTATAAAGAACTTAAAAGGTAAGTTTCTCCTTTCACCACTTTACCATATAATAAATGTCCGGCTTCTGGGTTTTAAAACGGGAGTAGGGTAGAAGTATTAACCACCACCTAAACCTCACAGCCTACATATATGCGTTTAATGGCGAAATGTCCCCTTATTCTTTTTATAAGTCTGCTGACCCTCCGCTTATCTGTTAGGTTTTAAACCGGTCTGACAGTTATAACCACTATTTAAAAAGGCACTAGCCTTCTTAATGTGACACTTTTAATATTAGTAAAGTGAAGTTAAAGGCTCTTTTTATTGAAAAGTAGAACTTTAACTTATAAGTCGAGTCTGTTATTTAACAGCTTTATAAGGCCATTACTAAACTCTAAGAGGTGTTAGCACACCTGGCACGCCTTTATAAACAGCAGTCCCACCTTAAGGACTAGGCTGTAAAAGCGTTTAGTTATAAAACGGAACTGTTAAAGTTCTAGGAAAGTAAGGAGGCTAGGTTAAACGCTCCTCTTAATAACGTGAAGTCTTTTAACTAGGGGAACTTTCTAACAGGGTCTCTACAGTAAGTGGTTACCTTATAACTTAGTTTATAACTGTCTTCTTTTAATAAGGGGTTATAAGTTTTAACTTCCTATAAGGGTTTTTTGCAACTTTTTACTTTTTTCTTTTACTGACTTTTTTCCCTTTAATAGCACTTATTTTCGTATAGAGCTTATCGGGAGCTCTAAAGGCCCTACCTCCTTATTAGGTCTAAAGTCCTTACAACCCTGGTTAAAGGTTTTAATAAATGTCCTTTTATACCTATTAGGGAGTTTCCTACCACTTTTTAGGCTTTAAGTCCCATAGTAATCTTACTCTTCAGTATAGTAATTTAAATGTTAGATTTTATCTTATTTCTAGTTCTTATTGTTAACTTTAATTAGTTTAGATTTTTTTAGTAGAACTCTATAATTAGGTCTAAGCACTTAAGGTTCTTAACTAGTTCCTATAAGTTACTTTTAAGGCCGTAATTTAACTATTTAATAAGATATTTAAATATGTTCTTTCCCCTTTTTAAATCCACAACTTCCTTAACGTCGTACTTATCCTCGTCAGTGTTAATCTCGATCTTCTTTTCTAAAGGAACTCCCTTTAAAGTGGGTTTTAAAAGTAAAATGTGAAAGACCTTAATCCACACCTTTATATTAGCGGGTAGGTCTAATTTATAATTAAAGGTGGTGACCTTTTTCTTAATTTAAAACAGTCTGTACCTTTTAAAGTTAAGCTTCTTACTAGGTTGTTTTAAATGTAAGTTTTATAAGAAAAGGTAAATATAATCCCCCTTTTAAAAAGTCAGTCTTTTAACTTATTCGCCATTATAGTAAAGTCCTTCCTTAAGTACTAATTACTTAGTTTAATATTTATTAATAAACTTCTTTATTTATTCACATGTAAACTTAAATTTAGCTTACAAGTGGTTATGCAGTTTTTACATTCAGTTTACGCAGACTGCAGCTCAGGGGATGCTAATGGGTAGGCCTTAATAAAGCTTAAACTCCTTACTGTAATTAGTAAAGAACGGTAATATACCTGTTAACTTAACTGGTATTATATTATAAGCTATTTATACTGTTAGTAACAGCTTAAACTAATTATCTTATTTAAAGTTAACGTAAGCTTAAAGATACGTTATAAGTATTTGATTAACTTACTCCATTTAACTATTTATCTGTAAGTGGAATGCTGTTAAAAGCTTACTTTTCACACCTATTTTTTACATTAATCCTTACCAGAACTTTAACATAATTAGCTTATCTTAATCTGTAACGATATTATCTGGTTAAAGGTATTATAAAACTACCTTTTTTTTAAATATATAAGTAAGTTACTCCACTGTTATATCCTTTAAAGTTAGTAAAAAGTAGGCCCATTTCGTTAATCTGTTAATTACTATAAGGACTTAGTTATAAGTAACTTTTGTAATAAGGTCCTTAGATTTTAAAATCCTAGTAACGAAGTTAAGTAAGATGGAGCTTTATAACGCTTATAGTATAAGGAGTGGTTTAAAAAGTTTATAAGGCTTATAATATCAGTTTTACTTCTTATAACAGATATTGTAATTATTAACCACTTCTTTAACTAACTTTTTCATTCCTGGGAAGGTGTACACTTATTAAGCTTATGTAAAAGTCTTAACTTAACCTATATATCCTTTAAGTTAAGACTTATAAACCTATTAAACGTACTCCTTTTATTTATTTAAGTTATAAACGTATAGTTTCTCTTAATATTAAAACCTTACTCTTAGTTTAAATATACTGTTTACACCTTTTAATAGCTGTTTTAACTAATAACCAGTTTCGTTATAGTTTAGATACATTAGGCACTCTTTCCCACAGTCTTACATATACCCTAAAAAGTCTCTTAAAGGGTATTTATACTTACAGGTACCTTTTACTAACCTCCTTACTTAAAAGTCTTATTATTACTAATAAATGTTATACTCTATTTATAAGTTTATATAGATATTAATAATTTATTCTAACGTTTAATTATCTAACACTTACAGTGTATACTCTAATATACCGTTTTTAACTTTATTAAATATAGTAATAGGGATTAAGACTAGATTAACATCCTTATAATCCTATCTCTAACTAAAAATATTAACCTACCTGTTATCTTTTCCTTTAACGTAGTAGATCTGGAAGTGGAATAGGGCTATTAACTCTACCCATTATACTTACCGTAAGTTAAGTTCCTTTATTAGGAAGTATTAAAGGTTATTATAATCTGAAAAGACTTAAATTAATTCTTCTATACCACTTAAATACAGTGCCTATTTAGTAAAGCACTAAATAATTACTATCAGTTCCTTATTATAAATTAGATATTACAGGGCTAGGCTGTAAATCCCTTTTAATAAAAAGGTAATTAAGTAACGTTTCCCATTATCTTAAACTTAACTAAGTTCTCCACTAATTACAAACTTTAAAAAGTCTGTCTCGACTTAAAAAGGCTTTAAGAAATCAGGGAGGGTTAAAACTAACACTGTAATAAAGGTGTGTTTAAAGTCTTTAAATACCTTTTATTATCTTTCAGTTTACTTAAACAGCTTTCCTTTACCTATAAGTTCATAAAGTAATCTTATAATTTTTATAAAATACCTAATAAAATAGCGATAAAAGTTCATAAAGCTAATAAAGGCTTATAACTCTTTTTAATTCTTTAAAGTAAGTTAATCCCTAACTACCTTTATCTTCTCCAGTTACATTTTAAGCTTTCTAAGGGTTACTTTAAACCTTAAATAGTTTAGTTCCTAAATATAGAAATAGCTTTTCTTTAAGTTTATTATCAGCTTTACCTTCTTAAAAGCTGTTAAAACCTGTTACATATATTTTTAATATTCTTTTAAAGTTTCAGAATAAATTAGAACGTCGTTTAAATACATAAAGATAAACTTATTAAGGAAAGGGTGGAGAACATTATTAATAAGGCCTTAAAAAGTTACAGGGGCATTTATTAATCCTATTAATATAATACAGTACTAATAATACCTATTATAAGTCTAAAAGGCTATCTTATGTTTGTCCTCTTCCTTTACTCAGATATAGTTAAATCCTATAAGGAAATCGAAACTAAAGAACTAATTTACTTTAATAATCTGTTTTTACATTTCTATAATAAGTAGTAATAAGTAACGATTCTTAATCGTATCCTTATTTAACATTTAATAATTAATAACTATATATAATTTACCATCTCCCTTCCTTAAGACGAACAGTACTAGGTACCCTACTAGGGATTAGAACTTTATAATAAACCCGTTTTTTAAATTCTTATTAACATACTCCTACAAGGCCTTAGCCTACTAAGGGTTTAAATAGTAAGGCTGGAAGTTATAAAGCTTCGCTCCTAGCTTTAACTTAATTTTATAATCCCATAATCTATAGTCTAGTAATTACAGTATCTTTTTTTAAAACAGGGTAAACTTCCTGTATTCTACAGGTACTTTAAATAAGTTAACTTTTTCACTTATTTATAAATCAGCTTCTTACTTCTTTCTACCTTTTAAATCGTCATTTAGGTAATATAGTAAACCTTTTAATCCTTTAACCGTCTTAATAAACCTAACCTAAACTATACTTAGTTTTAAGGGTTTAATATACTTTTAAATACTTCGTGTATCTTTAAAACGGTTTAATACCTTCTTAACTTTCTTTAAATAATAATTACAGCTGGGGGACTTATTAAAGGTAAGGTAGCCACTCTTTTAATTAATTATAAGGTTATACTTTTCTAGCTAGGGTAAACTTAGGATTATATTATAACCTGTAACTAATATAACGTTAAAGTCTACTTATTATCCGTCCCTATCCACTTTAATTAGGAGTAATAAATAGTAAGTGACTTTACCGTTATTATACTAATATAGGTCTCCTTCTCTATTTTAAATAGGAATAGCCTCTTTATACTCTTTATTAAAGAGTTTCCTCCAGTTAACTAATAAAGGGTGTATTAAGTTAAAAGCACTCCCGTTATTAATTACTACTCTTACCTTAAATAGCCTCCCTTTTCTATCTATTATATTAACATTAACGGAATAATACTTATACTCCTTTAACATCTAAGTTATAATAATTACTTATCTTTAAAGTCTTATCTAACCTAACCTTTAAATACCTCTCCTTCTTCTCAGGGTTTTCACTAATTAGTAAACTATTAGTTTCCAGCCCTTCTAAAGGGCCTGTAACCTTTTCTTAACTCCTTTTAAAAAAACAGGTAACTTTAATAAACTTAATAATTAACCTTCTTTAAATTCTCACACCTTAACGTCCAGTCGACTTTAAACGGTATAATGTTCCTAAAGTCCTTAATAAATCAATAATACACTTTACAGGCTTAAATTACAGTAATATCTTTTTACTCTTAAATCTGTTAATAATCTTCCCACTTTTACTATTCTTTAGCTTTTCTATTAAGATATAATAAGCACGTTACAACTAAGTAGTTATTAAATACCCCTCCTTACCAGCACGTAATAGGAGCCTAATTAATTACAGTAACCTTCCACTTATTACCAGATTCTCTTATTAAGGAGTAGGAGACTTAATAATAAGCCAGTTTTAACTCTATCTTTATAATAACATAATCCTATCTTTATATACTTAGGAAGTGGTTATAAAAGGCCTTAAGTTTATAATACTAGTTAAAAGTGCAGTTATTATATATATAGTTAACCCACAGTATATCCCTATAACTAAGGTAGTTAATGTTAATTATAGGTGCTGCAGTTATTAAATACGGAATAGGAGGGGTAATGCCTTATTTTTTCTCTTCTTCTACTTACCTTTATATACGTTACTTCTCCCAAACCTCTTCCTAAAACTCAGGTAGTAATAACCCAGCTTATTCTTTCATAAAATAATCTTTTTTAATAAGTTGATATTTAAGTTAATTAATAAAGTGAACTTTATTACGGAGTTATAACTTAATTTTTATTACTTTATCCTTAAACGTTACAGTAAAACCTTTAACTTACAGGTCCTTTATTTTATCTACTAACTTTTAATATCTTTCCTTCAGCTCCTAAACCTTTTATTAGTATACTTACTTTATACCTTCTTAAGGGACCCTTAAGGTACCAGTTTAAGGCATACTGGCCTTAATACAGGGCAGCCACCTAAGCTATCCTTCTTTTAGGGAGGTAAAGGTATTAATCCACTTAATATACTTAAAATATTTAAAAGTCTTAAAGGGTACTGTTAAGAAGAACTTCCATTTCTTTAGTTTAATTCTCTTAACTTATTCTCTTTTACCTTTTAAGGCTTACTTTACCGTTTAGGTGGCCTAAAGGGCTAGTTCTTTAACTCCTTTTACTATCTTAGGGATTTCTAAGTTAAGGTCCTTCTTAAACTTCTTTAATTCCTAAGCTTATAAGGTAAGGTTTTTAAAGCCTGTAACAGTTAGCTGGAATATCTCTTCCTAAAGTTAGTCTTTTACAACCTACACCTTTAATAATTCTAAGTTTCCACCTTAAAGTCGGTCTTCCACAACCTACACCTTTATAGCTAACTCTTTTAAAACACCCTTAAAGATTAGGTACACTACATCTTATAATTCTTCTTCTCCTTTTTTATCTCTTAGGTTATACTTATCTATCTAGGTATAGTCTTTTTCATTACTTACCATCTTAATGTAGACGTCTTTAAAGTTAAACCTAACGTGCCTTCCTCTTTTTAAAACAGGTTTCCAGCTAACTTACTTTAATAACGGGCATTACTGTGCTATATAACCTTTTTTATCGTAATTAAAACATTAAACCTAAGACAGGTCCTTAAGCTACTTCTATTATTACTGCCGTTAAGGCTTATTACAATTAGGTCAGTTCTGGTGGTTTACTATACTAATGTCTATCAGCTTAGAGTGGTAACCTGTTATAGTTAACTAGTTCCCCTTCTTTAGTTTACTTAGCTAGTAAAGGGTCTGTTCCTTCTAGTAATTCTTTTAATAATAGTAGTTATAATACTAATTATTAACCTTAATAGCCATTTTAACTAATTCTTATAAACGGTCCAGTTGGTCCTCCTAGTAGAGATCTCCAGTGACATATTCCTTTAAACTAATTTAAAACAGTATAACTAAGGCCTCTTAGCTAAGTTTAATTTTTACTGCTTCTAATTTAAAGTATGTGGAGAACTTAAGGATTAAGGACGTCTACCTTAAAGCTATAAAACGTTACTTAACCTGCTTAGGGGTGTTTAGTTTTTTAAACTTAATTTAGAGTTAATCGATAAAAACGTTAAAGTCGTCGAAAAGAGCCTAAGTTTTAAGGGCTTCCTTTTATGCTTTATTTATAAAGAGGTTGTTAATTATCTTTACATAAGGTTTATACTAGTAAACAGTTACTTTATCTAATAAGGCTTTAGTAAACCTAACCTTCCCTTCTTCTTTAAAGAATTACTTATTGTAATAAGTGATATAACTTTAAAGCTAGGCTACTTAGGACTCTAGTTATGTAAAGTCTCCCTTAAAGCGCGATAGTAAGGGGAGTTTTACTTATTTCTTTTATAAGCCCTTAAGGTTGTTATTCTCTAATTTAACGGCGTTAAGTTAAACTTAAAGTTTTTCAATAAGACCGATACGGCTTTTAATATCTCTAGGGAAGGCCTTATTAAATTCCTTAACTAGCCCTTATTAATTAAAGTTTAAGTCTTTAAGGTATGTAGCTAACTTATTAATAGTAGGGAGTTAAGGTTAAGCTTACACCTCCTTAATCTCCTTTCCTTTTCTAGAGGTTAATATGTTAATAGGAGAGAGGTAGTGTCTGGGAATTTAATAAACAGCGTTTAGAATTTGACGTTAGTATTGTATTATAACCTGCACCTAATATAGGCCTTAAGAGGACTGGCGTAAGTTAAGACAGAACGTATAGCAGGACGTTAATAGGTAAGGGGTGTTTTAAAGACGGTTTGTTAAGTTAACACTTTTAAACAGGGGTTTAATATCACTATAGGTCGCTATTATTATAATACACAGAGGTAAGTTTAAATAATAAAACATAAATAAACAATTAAATACTAGCGTGAGGAACTAGAGTCCTTTATAGTGGTTATAGGTATAATTATGATTATCTATATTAACTAACTGGGAGGTACTCTGTACCTTGCTCGTAGCGTCGTAAGTGCTCGTCGCGTGAGCACTTTGCACCGTGTAAGCGTTCTGCTTGTGAGGTTTCTTCTACTTGCGGTGCAAGCACTCGGCATACCGCAAGTGGCACCTTATTGGTCGTAGGGGCTTCGGGTCTTTGCACCCCTGGCCCAGTGCGCCTGGACGGTGTGCACCGTCTTCCCACACTGTTCTTTCTACGGGGGACTTGTCGGGCCGCCCCGGCCTAAGTGACGGCCTGCAGGGTCGTCACATTAGAGTTAGGGTAATTAACGTTAATTATTAGTGTTACGGTTATGGAGTATAGAATAAGGGGGGTAGTGCCTTATTTCTTCTCTTCTTCCACCTGCCTTTAAGTCTGTTATTTCTCTTAAACTTCTTCTTAAAACTTAAGTAACAGTAACCCAGCTTATTCTTCTATAAAGTGGCCTTCCTTAATAAGTTAGTGTTTAAGTTAATTAGTAAAGTGAACTTTATTATAAAGTTATAACTTAACTTTTACTGCTCTGTCCTTAGTCGTTATAGTAAGGCCTTTAACTTACAGGTCCTTTATTTCGTTTATTAACTTTTAATGTTTTTCCTTTAACTTTTAAACCCTTTACTGGTGTACTTGCTTTATACCTTCCCAGGGGACCCTTAAGGTACCGGTCTAAGGTACACTGGCTTTAATGTGGGGCAGTTATCTAAACTGTCCTTCTTTTAAGGAGGTAAGGGTGCTGATCCATTTAACGTGCTTAAAGTGTTTAAAAGTCTTAAGGGGTACTGTTAAGAAGAACTTTCGTTTCTTTAGTTTAATTCTCTTAGCTTACTCTCTTTCACCTTTTAAAGCTTACTTTACTGTTTAGGTGGCCTGGAGGGCTAGTTCTTCGACTCCCTTTACTATTTTAGTAAGGTTTGAGTTAGGGTCTTTCTTAGACTTCCTTAATTCTTAGGCTTATAAGGTAAGGTTTTTAAAACTTATAATAATTAACTGGAACATCTTTTCCTAAAGTCGGTCTTTTATAACCTACACCTTTAATAACTTTAAGTTTCCACTTTAGAGTTAGTCTTCTGTAACCTGCACCTTTATAGTTAACTCTCTTAAGATACTTTTAAGAACTAGGTATATTATATCTTTAGGTTCTTCCTCTTCTTCTTCCTTATCTCCCACGTTACATTTATTTATCCAGGTGTAGTTTTCCTCGTTACTTACTATCTTAATATAGACGTCTCTAAAGTTAAACTTAATATGCTTTCCTTCTTCTAGAACCGGTTTCTAACTGACTTGTTTTAGCGACGGGTATTACTATATTATATAGCTTTTCTTATTATAATTAAAGCACTAGATTTATAATAGGTCTTTAAGCTACTTTTACTGCTGTTATTATTAAGGTTTGTCACAGTTAGGTCGATTCTGACAGTTTACTATACTAATATCTATCGGCCTAGAGTAATAACTTATAATAGTTAACTGGTTTCCTTTCTTAGGCTTACTTAGCTAATAAGGGGTTTACTCCTTCTAGAAGTTCTTTTAATAATGGTGATTATAATACTGGTTATTAACCTTAATAGCCATCTTGATTAGTTCCTAAAGGTAGTCTAGTTAATCTTCCTAATAAAGGTCTTTAATAACATATTCCTTTAAACCACTTTAAAATAACATTATTAAGGCCTCTTAGCCGAGCTTAGTCTTTACTACTTTTAACTTAAAGTGTGTGGAGAACTTAAGGACTAAGGACGTCTATCTTAAGGTTATAAGGTGCTGTTTAGCCTGCCTTAAGGTATTTAGTTCTTTAAACTTAATTTAAAGTTAGTTAATAAAAACGTCAAAGTTATCAAAAAGAGCTTAAGTCTTAAGGGCCTCCTTATACGCTCTATTTACAGAGAGGTTATTAATTATCTTTACATGTGGTTTATACTAATAAGTGGTTACTCTGTCTAATAAAGCTCCTGTAAACCTAACCTTTCCTTTTTCCTTAAAGAACTACTTATTATAATAGGTGACATAGCTCTAAAGCTAGGCTATTTAAGACTTTAGCTGTGTAGAGTCTCCTTTAAAGTGTAACGGTGGGGGGAGCTTTACCTGTTTCTTTTATAAGCACTTAAGGTTATTATTCTCTAGTTTAATAGTGTTAAGTTAAGCTTAGAGTTTCTTAATAAGATTAATGTGGCTTTTAATATCTTTAGGGAAGGCTTTATTAAGTTCCTTAACCAGTCCCTACTAGTTAAGGTTTAAGTCTTTAAGGTGTACTGCTAACTTATTAACGGTAAGGAGTTAAGGCTGAGTTTACACCTCTTTAATCTCCTTACCTTTTCCAGAGGTTGACATGTTAGTGGGAGGGGGGTGGTGTCTGGGAATTTAACAAACAGCGTTCAGAACTGTAACGCTAGTATCGTATTACAACCTGCACCCGACACAGGCCTTAAGAGGACTGGCGCGGGTTAAGACAGAACGTATGGCAGGACGCCAACAGGTAAGGGGCGTTCCGAAGACGGCTTGTTGAGCTAGCACTCCTAGACGGGGGGTTCAATGTCACTGCAGGTCGTAATACCTAGATGAAGACAGATCGTAGTAGCGGACAGAGTCCAATTGCTACAAGATGGGGAGGTGCAAGATGACTGAGTGAAGGCTAGCACAACTCTCGAGGCAGTACACTGTCAAACAGGTCGCGGACTCAGAGGTTCCAAATAGTAAGTCCCTAGAGAACAATATAGTTATCTGAACAATGTATTGCTAGCGAGAGGAACCAAGAGGTCCCTCACTTCATCGCGGGTACAGCGATGGTATCTATACTACTGTTTCCTGCTGGTAACATGTACTCTGCTCCGTTGCTCTGTCTCCTGTCCCCTCGGAGCGACGGAGCACAGGGAGTCTGCTCCGCGAGTTCCTTGTTGCTCTGTCGCGGAGCATCTTCTACAGACGGAGCACACAGTGCTGGTACAGTGTTCCTACTGTTCCTTCTACTGTACGAGCTGCGGGGACACGTAGGCCCGTCCCGGCCACAAGGGTGGCCTGCAGGTCGTTACAGAAAGAATCTATTAGATTTAATATTAATAAGCTTTAAAAAAGTATAAATATGACGTTTAAATCACTTTTTTTATAATTTTTTTTTTACTTTTCACACATATCATAATTATTACCTCTTAAGATAGATTCATTTACTATTATTACCTTAGACTTGAAGTCTGCAAATTCTAATCCTAACACACTAATTGGAGACGCTGGGTGCCTTCGAGTCGGCCTTCCGCGCTGCCGAGCTAAGCGGTGGTGGTACGGCATGCAGATGAGCGGTGAGCGGTTTCCACGGTTGATTGTCTAAACCACTGCCATTTGTTCCTTCCTTGCCTGCTCGCTGCGGCTCCCGGGTGGGTCCATCGTCGCGCATGACTTGGAGTCTGCCCAGGCTGTGGCCGCCATCGTACACGCCACATCCCTTCAAGTTCTTCGGGCGGCCCACTCACCAACGCTCTTACGAAGCTCTCCCCCATTCAGTCCATTCGTCTCCTCCAGCTCCAGCAGCTCCTTTAGTACTGTGTGATGGAGGCGCTCGCTGCACTATCTGTCGCGGCAAGCGCGGTGCAATTCGTGACATTTGCATCGAGCCTCGTCTCCAATGTCGCCGAGATTAACGATTCCTCTCGGGGTACTACCGGCAACGTCCTGTCTCTGGAAGTCATCCATAAACGTCTTGCCGAGGTGTTAAAGGCACTTGCCCCGGATTCACCTCCGGATTCTGAGGCAGCCACGGAGACACACGAAGAAGAATCCAGGATCGCGCCGAGTACGAAAGCGATTCGGGAACTAGCTCGCATCTGTGGCGATGACTGTGAAAGGCTCTTGAGCGTAACAAAGAAGCTCAAGGCAAGGCAGTGTGATGGACTGGGACGTCAGTGGGTGGGCTTTCGTGTGGCTTTAAAGACGCTCTGGAAGAGGGAGGAAGTCCTGGATCTTGAGAATCGGTTGGCTAGGGCTCAGACGACTTTGATCCTGCACATATGCAAAGTTTCGGGGTAAGCAGGTGTGGGAATTACACAGTGGCTGCATCTGTAACTCGAGCATTGTGCTAACCTGCTTGGTTTATCAGGGATTGGCAGTTATCCCACCAGGAACAGCTGGAGCACTTACGCACCGAAACCCTTCGCCTTCAGTCCGGTCATTATGTGCGCCTTGAGCATATTACACAAGAGTTGACGCATGTCAGCAGAGCCATTTCATCACTCAGGACAGCTCTTGCCGACAGGTCCAGAGAAGATTCTTTCGACGCATTACTGAAGAAGATGGCCGCCGTGACAAAGTCTAATGACGATGTCGCAAGGCAACAAGCCATCCTTCAGAGTCTCAGCTTTCCTTCGCAATCCGATCGATCCGCCTCGGTCTCGAAAGCCCATGGCGAGACCTACGGATGGGTGTTTGGTGGAAGAGCCCCTGCCTCTGCCTGTCCGGATCCAAGCTTGAAGCTTTTGCGGTGGCTGGAAAATGGCTCGGGTATCTTTTGGGTCTCGGGAAAGGCTGGCTCGGGCAAGTCAACCTTTGTCAAATTCGTCGCCAACGATCCAAGGACTCTTAGGGCACTCCGTTCTGGTTGGGCGGGATCAGCGAACATGTTTGTTGCCAGTTATTTCTTCTGGGCAGCGGGATCCGCGATGCAAAGGTCCCAACAAGGTCTTCTCCAGTCACTTCTTTTCGACATCTTCAGGCAGGATCCAACCCTCATCCCGACGACCTGCTCGCATCGCTGGTCGAGTGCCTCACCTTCGTGGCAACCGCCGTGGGATGTTTCTGAACTTCAGGGCGTCTTGCGCCAAGTTGCGGGCGTGCCTGCTTCGGATGCCGATGGCCCCGTCTCGAACGAAACCCGCATCTCCACCAAATTCTGCATATTCATCGATGGTCTTGATGAGTATGAAGGTGACCATCTGGAATTCTGTGATGCTATCAAGAAGTTGTCGCAATCTACTCGCATCAAACTGTGTGTCTCAAGTCGTCCCTGGAACGTTTTCGAGGACGCGTTCGGGCATGATGCAGGGCAGAAGATATACATCCACGAGCTGACAAGCAAGGACGTAAGGAGTTATGCAGAGAGTCGACTCCAAGGGCACCCCCGTTGGGATCAGATCGTACCGTCCCCGGCGGCCGCGGAAGGCCAGCATCTGCTGGACCAAATCACGAAACGCTCTAGTGGGGTCTTCCTTTGGGTTGTGCTAGTTACCCGGCTTCTCCGGGAGGGGCTAACCAACTACGACAGCCTATCCGACCTACAACGGCGACTTGAGGAGTTCCCAGCTGAGCTTGAGGAGGTTTTCCGGAGCATCTTCGAATCTGTCGAGCCATTTTACCATGCCAAGATGGCGACGACGTTCAGGATCGCCATTCAGGCAACAGCCCCTCTGCCTATCATCATGTACGGCTTCCACGACCTGGAATACGAGGACAGAGACTACGCCCTAAAGTTACGTCAAGGACCCATGTCTATGGACGCTGTCGACGAGCTCGAGGCGCAGACGGTACGCCGACTGAACGGGAGGAGTCGAGGGCTTCTCGAGGTTGACGCGGCTGGCTGCGTCAACTTCCTCCACAAGGCAGTCATGGACTTTCTAAAGACAAAAGACATGGCAGACTTCCTAACCAACCATAGTCCCGGATGGTTCAACGAAGGCCTCTCCATCCTCAAAGCATACACGGCGGTGCTCAAGTCTCGTCAATGGCCGCTTCAAGCCATAACTAGGTGTTCCCCAACACAGTATGACAGCACCACACAATACTACGATATGATGCCTGAAGGTCCCGAATATTCGGAGACTAACCTACTTGGATTCGTGGGCGACATTCTCCTGGCAGCTGTGCCGCTGGATAGCTACCCAGGACCCCCAAGCTCCACGACTTCGACCTCAATGGGGAAACTGTTGGACGAGGTGGAAATATCTCTCAAGTCACTTGCTCAACGAGGCTCGGTGAGCTTTTCGTGCGCGACAAGTCAGGTGTTCAGGGAAATAGTCATTGACGCCGATATTACCAATTATGTCGGGGAAAAGCTGGCGGCAGATCGCCACTATCTGGACTGTCTGGACAAGCCCGCCATATGGACCCTTATGATGAAACGAGTGGGGAAAAACGTACCCTTCTACCGGCCCCGAGAGAAGATGTTCTATCTAGCCAGTATGGCATTAGAGAATGGCAGCTGCCGTGACGAGGTCGACAGGGAGTACGGCAGCAGGAACGATGCCCAGTCACCCTGGGTATTAGTCATGGATCAAGTCTTGAGCCCCCGGAAAATCCCAGAGATGAACTTCATCCTCAACAGTGGCATCATCCCACTCCTTCTCAAGCACGGGGCTAGTCCGACGGCTCACTGGGGAGAGTTTCACATCTGGGAAAAGTTCCTTCACCTCGCCCTCTCCGCAGTCATTGGTCCAAGCCAGCAACATTCATATCTCCGAACCTTGGACAATTTCATTGCCACTGGGAAGTTACCAGAAGCCATGGAAGCGAAACGGAGAACAAGGCGATTCTTTCAGGATCTTGCCGCAGGGAGCCCTTGGCCTTATGACAAGGTGCAACTTCTCGAGGGTGTTTTGGATCGGCTGTTGCCAGTGCTTTATCCAATCGATCAAAATGAGAAGTTTATTTGGGACCCGATTCGAGGAGGACTGCCAGCTGTCGTTGCAGATGGGTTGTTCTCCCGACACGAAGCTTCGCACCATCGTGAGAAGATGGATGATGGGAAGGAATCTGGCTTGGAGGACGTTTCTTCAGACTCAGACGGATCAAGGGCAGAGGATGGTCCGACGGCGGTTGCTGTGGGGGGGCCCATCTGGCCGTTGTGGAATCATCTATCATCACGTGTCTCGTCGGCGTTGCAGTTTGTGAGAAGGGGGTAGCCCTTCAATTTTCAAGCACCGCGGGGCTTAGCATTTTTGGCTTCTCTGGTCCAGCAGCGTAAGGTTGGACAAACGAAGACTGGATACCTATCTTGCATCTTTCTTCGGGTTTTCCACCGTCGTTGGACCCCGCAAAAGAGTACATCGTCATA
>Ga0247781_1000080_pt1 | contig 26202 bp, 27 predicted proteins | sample UWRJL184509B5_FD_179922 | JGI IMG/M metagenome (GOLD analysis project Ga0247781, IMG submission 179922) | Plant litter microbial communities from Arlington Agricultural Research Station in Wisconsin, United States - UWRJ-L184-509B-5 | ecosystem: Environmental > Terrestrial > Plant litter >...
CCGCGAAGGCCACCGAGACCAGGTCGGGGACGCGCACCTTGCGGGGCGCGTCGTAGGGGTCGGTGAGCTGACCGGCGCGCGCCCGGGCCAGCGCGGTGGTCCACAGCCTCGGGATGTTCTGGCCGCGCAGCACGCAGCGGGTGTCGCGGCCGCACCACTTCACGAACTCGCCGAACGCGTCCTGGGCCGCGTCGGTCTCCTCGGTGAGGAAGCGGTCGAGGTCGGCACTGTGGTCCACCACGCTGTCGAGCACGAGGGCGCGCAGCCGCTCGGGGTAGCGCTGGGCGTACCCGGCGCCGATCAGGGTGCCGTACGAGGCGCCGTAGATGTTGATCTTCTTTTCGCCGAGGGCCACGCGGACGGCCTCGAAGTCGCGGACGACGCCGGCCGTGTCGACGTGGTCGAAGACCGGGCCGGTGCGGGCGGCACAGTCGGCGGCGAGCCGGCGGTTGTAGTCGATCATCGCGGCGAACTGGTCCTCGGACTCGATCAGCGGGGACGGCTTGGCGTCGACCAGGTCTTGCGAGCAGAGCACGGGAGTGCTGCGGCCGACCCCGCGCGGATCCACGCCGACGATGTCGAACCTCTTGCGCAGCTCGTCGCCGAAGAAGGTGGCGGCGTTGAAGGTGAAGTCGACCGCCGAGCCGCCGGGACCGCCCGGGTTGACCAGCAGGACGCCGAGCCGGCGGGCCGGGTCGGTGGCCGCGCGGCGCGCGACGGTCAGGGTGATGGCGGGACCGGACGGGGCGGCCCAGTCGGCCGGGACCCGCATCGTGCCGCACTGCACCTGGGCGTCCTCGGGACAGACGGTCCAGGCGATCGTGGTGGCGTGCGCCTGGGCGGGCATGGTCCCGTACGCCAGCAGGGTGATGATAGTGAGGACCGCGGCCCGCACGGGTCGCGTCGAGGCTCGCACGCGCTGTCTCTCCGCCCTGCCCGGCTGCTGTACCGCGCGGCTCATCCTCTCCCCAGGTGTCGATCAGCGGTCCGGTAAACCGGTGAAGTTCGCCAGGCCGTGGCACCGTGGAGCGATGACACCCGCCGCACGGACACGTCTCGTCCTCGCCACGGCCGGCGCTTGCCTGCTGGTCGCCTGCTCCGACGGCAAGGCGTCGGCACCCCCGAGCGGCCAGACGTTCCCCGCGCCGACGGCGAGTCCCGCGTCGGGTCCGGCTTCGGCGGACAAGCAGATCGACCTCGGAAAACCGCAGACGATCGTGAGCGGGCTCGAGGTGCCGTGGGGTCTGGCGTTCCTGCCCGACGGCTCGGCGCTGGTCAGCGAGCGCGAGAGCGCGAACATCCGGCAGATCCCGGCGGGCGGCGGCAGCCCGCGACGCGTGCGCCACCTCGACGGCGTCGAGGCCGACGGGGAGGGCGGCCTGCTCGGCATCGCCGTCGACCCCGACTACGCACACAACAAATACGTGTACGCCTACTTCACCGCGGCCCGCGACAACCGGATCGTCCGGTTCACCCTCGCCGGCGGCAACCCGAAGGTGATCTTCGACGGGATCGACAAGGCGCGCATCCACAATGGCGGGCGGATCGCGTTCGGGCCCGACGGGTTCCTCTACGTGGGCACGGGTGACGCCGGCAACGGCAGCGAGTCGCAGGACCGGGACGACGTCAACGGCAAGATCCTGCGGATCACCCGGGACGGCCAGGCGGCGCCGGGCAACCCGCGCGCGGGCTCACCGGTCTGGTCGATGGGTCACCGCAACGTGCAGGGCCTGGCTTGGGGGCCGGACAAGAGGATGTACGGCATCGAGTTCGGCCAGAACACGTGGGACGAGGTCAACGTGATCCAGCCGGGGAAGAACTACGGCTGGCCCGAGGTCGAGGGCAGGGCCGGCGACCCGAAGTACGTCGACCCGATCGTGCAGTGGCGCACCGACGACGCCTCGCCGTCCGGCGCGGTGGCCGCCGGGAACACGCTCTACGTCGCCGGCCTGCGCGGGGAACGGCTCTGGACGGTCCCGCTCGGCGGCGGTGCGCCCCAGGCACAGTTCAACGGCGAGTACGGGCGGCTGCGTACGGTCGCGGTGGCCCCGGACGGGGCGCTCTGGCTGACCACCTCGAACCGGGACGGCCGTGGCGACCCGCGCACCGGCGACGACCGGATCCTGCGATTCGCGGCGTCCTGAAGGCTTGCTGAGCGGGACGACAGTGGCCCGGTCGCGAGGACCGGGCCACCATGATCAACGGTTGTTGGGCGGGAGTTCGGGCAGGGCCGAGATCGCCGAGGCGTACTGGGCGATCTGGCGGCCGTTGGGCACCACGCCGACGGCGCGGAGCTGGTCGTTGATGGCCTGGGCGACCTGATCCTCGCTGCGGCCTCGGTGGGTCTGCATGATCTTGTGCACGGCGTAGTCGACTCGGATCTGCTGTTGCCAGCCGGCGGTGCGATATGCGCCTGCTCGGGCGTTGCTGATGGGGGCGATAGCTTCCATACCCCGGGTATCGGTCGCCGGGGGCCCCGACTCGGAGCATTACCGCGTCGGTGCAACCCGATGGCTACGGGGTCGCACCGACGCGGTCATCAATGCGCCGGGGGACGGTCGTCGTCCTCGACCAGTTGCGCCGGATCGGGCGGCTTGGGCGGATTGAGCCGCAGCCAGAGCAGCATCAGCAGGCCGAGGATGAGCATGCCGATCCCCATCCAGAGGTTGATGCGTACGCCCTGGGCCTTGTCGATCTCGGACTGGTTGTCGAAGATCCCCAGGAGCGTGACGATCACCCCGTAGACGACGAACAGGCCACCGATCACCCGCCGTACGTCGAACAGCCGGGCCGCCGCCGAGAGCTTCTTCGCATCGGGTTGCTCGTTGTGGGCCACGATCGAACCTCCTTACCAGACCGGGATGTAGAGGAGAAGGGCCAGCACCACGGCGATCGAGCCGAGCAGGACCGGGTTGCGCCACCAGACCTTCTCGCCGGAGACGATCACCGTGCCGCCGCTGGTGCCGCCGAGTCCGTAGACCAGGCCACGCAGCTCCTCCTCGGGCTTGGGCGGGGTGAAGAACGTGACCACGACGGCGACCACGACCGCCGTCACGAAGGCGACGCCGGCACCCCAGAAGCTCTGCTCCAAGGCCGAGTTGAACGTGACCGCGTCGGTCAGGTAGAGCACGTAGAGGGTGAGCGAGGCGACAAAGCCCAGGAACAGCGACCAGAAGCCGGCCGCGGCGGACATCCTCTTCCAGAACATGCCGACGATGAAGGTCGCGAACAGCGGCGCGTTGAAGAGCGAGAACAACTGCTGGATGTACTCCATGATGTTGCCGTAGCCGGAGGCGATGAACGCAGTGCCGATGCCGATGACCACGCCGCCGACCGTCGCCCACCGGCCGACCCGCAGGTAGTAGCCGTCGCTGCGGTTCTTCTTGAGGTAGGACTGCCAGATGTCGTACGTGAAGACGGTGTTGAAGCCGCTGACGTTGGCCGCCATGCCGGCCATGAACGAGGCGAGCAGGCCGGTGACCGCGATGCCCAGCACGCCGTTGGGGAGCAGGTCCCGCATCAGCAGCGGGATCGCGTTGTTGTAGGTGAAGTCGCCCTCCTTGGCGCCGAGCCCGCGAACCGTGACGACGGCGATCAGGCCGGGGATGACGGTCACCGCCGGGATCAGCAGTTTCGGGAAGGCGGCGATGATCGGCGTACGCCGCGCCGCGTTCATGTCCTTGGCCGAGAGCGCCCGCTGCACCTCGGCGAAGTTGGTCGTCCAGTAGCCGAATGACAGGACGAAGCCGAGGCCGAAGAGGATACCGATCCAGTTCGCACCGAGCGGGTTGTCGGCCGCGCTGCCCGTGTTCGACCACGTGTGCAGGGCGGCGTCGCCGAGCGGGCCGGCCCGCACCTTGTCGAACAGGCCGTCGATGCCGCCGACCTTGACCAGGCCGATGATCGTGAGCGGGATCAGGCCGGCCAGGATCACGAAGAACTGCAGCACCTCGTTGTAGATCGCCGACGAGAGGCCGCCGATGGTGATGTAGGTGAGCACGATCGCGGCGCCGACGAGGATCGAGACCCAGAGCTGCCAGCCGAGCAGCGCGTCGAGGATCAGTGCCAGGGCGAACAGGTTGACGCCGGCGATCAGCACCTGCGCGACGGCGAAGCTGATCGCGTTGAAGATATGGGTCGGCCGGTTGAAGCGGCGCCGCAGGAACTCGGGGACGCTGCGCACCTTGGAGCCGTAGTAGAACGGCATCATCACGATGCCCAGGAAGACCATCGCCGGCACAGCGCCGATCCAGTAGTAGTGCAAGGTCAGCAGGCCGTACTGGGCGCCGTTGGCGGCCATGCCGAGGATCTCCAGCGCGCCCAGGTTCGCCGAGACGAACGCGAGGCCGGTCACCCAGGCCGGCAACGACCGTCCGGAGAGGAAGAAGTCGGCGCTGGTCTTGATCGCTCTTCGGGCGGCGAAGCCCACCCCTAGCACGGTGCCGAAGTAGAGGATCAGGATCAGGTAGTCGAAGATGTCGAGATCGAGCCTAAGCCCGCTCTCCGCAGCAAGGTCCACAGGCACCTCCAAGGCGAAGTCGCCCCGCCGACTACCCCACGCGAGGATCTTTCACACCTGAATATGTCATTCGTGTTACACGGTCGGTCAGCGGAGGTTCTCGACCAGTCCCGGGGTCAGCTCGGCGGCGTTCGTGACGACCATCGACGCCAGCGCCAGCGCGTCGGCGGCGGGCGGATAGACCCCGTGCGGGATCGCGATCACCGCGAACCCGGCGGCGCCCGCGGAGCGCAGGCCGTTGCTGGAGTCCTCGACCGCGGCGCAGACCTCGGGGTCGAACCCGAGCCGCTCGGCCGCGGCGAGGTAGACGTCGGGGAACGGCTTGCCGCGCGGCACCTCCTCGGTCGAGAGGGTGACCTGGAAGACGCCGGTCAGGCCGGCCGTCTCGAGCACCTGGTCGATCAGGACGCGGGCCGACGAACTGGCCAGGCCCAGGGGAAAGCGGTTGCCGAGACTGCGCACGGCCTCGACCGCGCCCGGGATCAGCGGGAGCGACGTGCGGTAGCGCTCGGCCATCCGGCCGAGCACGTCGGCCGCGACCTGCTCCGGTGTCCGCGGGACACCGACGTCGTGGGCCAGGTGGCCGGACCACTCGGGGGTACTCATCCCCATCATCCGGTCCTGGCTGTCGGGGAGGAACTCGCGGCCGTACTCGGCGACGTAACCCCGCCGGACCTCCTCCCAGACCTCCTCGGTGTCGATGATGACGCCGTCCAGGTCGAAGACGACCGCCTCGATGCCCATCTCTCGCTGATTCCCCTCTTTCCGCTGTTCCCCTTGATAAGGACATATCGCGCAACGGCCCAAACCCTACCCCGAAGCCCCCATTCCCGTACGCAGCGTAGTGACGAACCGGTTTTATCGGACGCCCACGAGCCGGGAGCCGGGGACGGACAGACCGGCAAGGCGATCTTCCTCCACCGTTTCGGCGAGTTGCCGACCGGTTGTCTACCGGTAGTTTTCTCGATCAGGAACCAGCCTGAGGAGCACCGCCATGCTTCCTTCACCGCCCGCCGCAGCGACGAGCCACCGCCGATCTCGGTTACGCTCCGTGAGTGCCGTGATCTCGCGCGTCCGGGAGTGGCTGAGTTCGGCCCGCACGCCGGTTCCGGTGGCGAAGACCGTCGTCGGCGCGGGCCGCCGGTTCGAGCCGCGCGGCGCGTTCGTGGACGGCGAGGCCGGAGCGGGACGGCGGGTTCTCGACCGGCAGGCCGTCCGGGCCCTCACCGCGGGACGCCAGGCCGACGAGCGGTTGGCCGGCGAGCAAGCGCCCGTACGCCGGTTCACCGGCCCCGACGTCCAGCCGCGCTCGGCCCAGGCACCCTGGCGTTTCCACTTCGACACGACCCAGCCCCCGGCCCGCTCCGAGGTCGGGTCGCGGCGTCGGCGCCTCGACAGCGTCCCGCAGCCCCGGCCCGACCTCCGCGTCATCAACGGAGAAGGCACGGGCCCGGCGTCCGGCCGCCGGGCCCGGCTCCGCTCGGTCGACGAACAGGGCAGCTAACGCTTGCGGAGCTCGGGCAGGATGCGCTCGGCGTAGAGGCGCAGGAAGCGCTCCTGGTCGGGCCCGGGAGCATGGAAGACCAGGTGCTGGAAGCCCATGTCGAGGTACTCGGCGACGCGGGCGACGTGCTCCTCGGGGTCGGACGAGACGATCCAGCGGGTGGCGGTGCGCTCGACCGGCAGGGCGTCCGAGAGGCGTTGCATCTCGATCGGGTCCTCGACGCCGGTCTTCTCCTCGGCCGAGAGGGCCAGCGCGCCCCAGTGCTGGGTGTCGGTGCGGGCCTGCTCGTGGTCGTCGTCGAAGCTGACCTTCACCTCGATCAGCAGGTCGATGTCGGCGAGCTTGCGGCCCGCCTGCTCGGCGCCCTCGCGGACGGCGGGCAGCAGCGTGTCGGTGTAGAGCGAGCGACCCTTGCCGCTGGTGGTGATGAAGCCGTCGGCGATGCGGCCGGCGAGCCGGGTGGCCGCGGGACCGGACGCACCGATGTAGACCGGCACCGGGGTCTCCGGCTTGTCGTAGATGGTGGCGTTCTCGGTGCGGTAGAACTTCCCCTCGTAGGTCACCCGGTCTTCCGACCACAGCTTCTGGATCAGCAGCACGGCTTCCTTGAGCCGGGCGAACCGTTCCTTGCCGTCCGGCCACTCGAGGCCGAGCGGCACCTCGTTGAGCGACTCCCCCGAGCCCACACCGAGGATCGTCCGGCCGGGCGCGAGGCAGCCGAGCGTGGCGAACGCCTGCGCGATCACGGCCGGGTGGTAGCGGAAGGTCGGGGTGAGCACGCTGGTGCCGATCAGCACCCGCTCGGTGCGGGCGGCCAGCGCACCCAGCCACGGCAGAGCGGCGGGGGCGTGCCCGCCGTCGTGCCGCCACGGCTGGAAGTGGTCGCTGACGAAGACCGAGTCGAAGCCGAGATCCTCGGCCAGCAGACCGTATTTCAGCAGTTCCGCCGGCGGGAACTGTTCCGCCGAGGCCTTGTACCCGAACCGAATCATGAAACGACCTTAGCGCCCGGCCAGCCGCCACCTGGACCGCACCGCATCTCGGCCCCCAGACCCCGGACAGGCGTTACCCCGCGGCCTTGTACGCCTTCCCGGCCTCCGTCGGGCTGTCGCCGTCGCGATAGAGGCCGAAGTCGACGCTGTCGCCCACGGCGGGCAACCCGAACCAGGCGTACCGCTCGACGTACGCCCTCTTCCCGAGCCCCTTGGTCGTGCCCTTGATGAACGTCACGAGCTGGGCCTGGGTCGGGTACTTGGGTGAGCCGTTGAAGTTCATCAACCCGTACTCGGTGATCCAGATCGGTTTGCCGTAACGCTTGTGCACCGCGTCGACGTAGCCGAGGAACTGGTCGACCGAGGCGGCCGAGAAGTCAGATCCATACCAGTGCAGGGTGATGAAGTCGACGCGGTAGCCCTTCTGCTTCGCGCCGTTCATGAACCGGTCGAGCCAGCCACCCTTGGTGTCGCCGCCGAACGCGACCGCCGGGCTGCCGAGCCGCAGGCCGGTCGCCTGGAGCTTGGGCCAGGCGGTCAGCGCCTCCTCGACGGTCATGTTGGCCTGACCGCCCATGTCCGGCTCGTTGAAGCCGAGAAGCTCGTCGCCCTCCCGCTTGGCCTGGGCCAGCGTCGCGTCGGTGACGTTCTTCTTGCCCCAGATCATCGGCACGAACTCGACGTCGGCCGGGCCGGGCACGTCGTTGTTGTTCGAGGCCCAGTTGTAGTACCAGCCGGCGCCGACGTCGGCCAGAGCCGACTTGAGGCCGGTGAACTTCCAGACGCCGACGCCCTTCTTCTTGCTCGCCTTCGCGGTGATCACCACGGGCTTCTTGGTCGTCGGCTTCGGTGCCGGCTTCGTGCTGGGACTCGGCTTCGCGCTGGGACTCGGCTTCGCGCTGGGACTCGGCTTCGCGCTGGTGGGCAGGGCTCGGGGAGGCGTTTTCCTGGGGGCGACCACGGCGGCGGTGGTGACCGGCGGCGGGTCGGGCTGCTGGGTCACCACCACCACGGCAGTCCCACCGGCGACCGCGGCGGTCGAGAGCGCCGCGGTGAGCACCTTCTGGGAGAGGCTGAAGCCGACCTTGGCCGCCAGCTGCGCCCCGCCGGCCTTCACGATCGCCGTCTGGCCCAGCAGACCGGCCGGCAGCGGCACGAGCGCCATGCCGGCGAGCAGCCGCTCGGCCGCGACCAGACCGTTCCACGCCGGGGAACACTGGCGGCAGTCGCGGGAGTGGCGGGCGATGCGCTTACGCCACAGCGGGCTGGGCCGTCCGTCCCACTCGGCGGTGATCTGCCGCAGCTCGGGGCAGGGCGGACTGGCGGCGAGCGCCCGCACGACCACCCGGGCCGTCTCGAGTTGGCCCTTCATGCGCTGGACGCGGACCGCCGCGTGCTGGCGGGTGACGTCGGTCGCGGCGACGATCTCGTCGCGGGTGAGCTCGCCGGAGGCTTCGAGCCACCACAGCGAGAGCAGCTCGCGGTTGTCCTCGTCGAGCCAGCGGGTCGCCTCGGCGGTCTCGCGGCGCTGACCGCTCAGCTCGAGCCGGGTGATCGCCAGGTCGGTGAAGTCGGCGCCGGGGTCGCGCAGGTCCTCGTGCAGCAGGGTCTCGGGGGCGCCGCGCCGGGCCCGGAACCGCTCGCGCACCTGGCGCACCGTGATCGCGACCAGCCAGGACCGGAACGCCTCGGGATCGCGCAGGTCTCCCAGGTTGCGCAGCACTCGCAGCATGACGTCCTGCACCACGTCGTCGACGTCCGCGTGCCCCTCCAGCGCCCGCCCGACGATCGTGTAGACCAGCGGCAGGTAGCCGGCGACCAGTCGATCGACCGCTACCGGATCGCCGGCGCGCGCCGCGATCACGACCGTGATGTCGGGTTGTTCCGCCATTGTCCAACCTTTCGTCGGGCGTCCCTGCGGTGGCCCTTTCGCCGACCACGGGAAGGGAGACGCCCAGGCCGCCCCTGGATAACACGTTTTCCGGCCAGGTTCGGATGAGGGGGTGCGCCGCTAACCACGATTAGCGGCACGCCGGAGCGGGAATCAGGGCAGTATGCGTATGACCGTCCGGCTGGATCTGCCTCGTGAAGCAGGCAGCGTGCCCACCGTCCGCCGGATGCTTCGCTCGGCCCTGGCCGCCCTGCACGTCGACAGCGAGTCACAGAGCGATCTGGAGATCGCGATCACCGAGGCCTGCTCGAACGTCGTACGGCATGCCGGTGGCGCCAAGACGTTCGAGGTCTGCCTGGACGTGGCCGAGAACCACTGCTCGATCGACGTACGCGACAACGGCGCCGGGTTCGACCCGGACCTGATCCGGACGGTGGACTCCACGAGCGAGAGCGGGCGGGGACTCAACCTGATCAAGGCGCTGGGCGAGAACGTGCGCATGACCTCCGTGCCCAAGCGCGGCAGTCTGATCCACTTCGAGAAGTCGTTCGCCTGATCCGCGGGCGGCCGGACCCCCGGACCACCTGCGGGCGGACCCGTGCGGCCGGATCTCAAGGGCGCCGGACGCGCGCCCCGACCTCGTGTCGGAGGGCCGTGGCCCAGCGCATATGATGCTTGCTCCCCGGCAACTATTTGCCTTCAGCGTCTTCGAGAAGGGAGATCGAGTGTCCGTCCGTCCGGCTTCCGTCGGCTCGTTTCTTCGCGCGGCTCCGCCCGACCGACTTCCCGAGGTCGGGGCGCTGTACCTGCGCACCCGGTACCCCGTCGACGGCGTGGAACTGCTGCTCAGCGACCTGACGACCAGCGCCCTCTGGCCGGTCCTCGACCCCGCGGCGCCGGCCGGCGGCCCGCTCGAACTGCGCTGCTTCGGCAGTCAGCAGCCGGTCATCGACACCAGCCCGCCGCGGGTGCTGCTGCCGTTGACCACCTGGGGTGATCGCCTCGGCGTGCTCAGCGTCACGCTCACCGTCTCGCCTGTCCCGCTCGGCCTGGTGTCGGAGCTCGCGAACGTCGCCGACGAACTGGCCCTCGCGCTGCGCGCCGCCGACAAGGACACCGACCGCTACCGCCAGGTCGTCCGCCGGCAGCGCCTCACGATGGCCGCCGAGCTGCAGTGGGAACTCCTTCCGGGCCGCTCGCTGGGCGGCGAGAGGTTCCGCCTGGCCGGGCAGCTCGACCCGGCGTACGCGATGTACGGCGACCACTACGACTGGTCGGTGACCGACGACCGGCTCACCCTGACCGTGCTCAACGGACACGGCGACGGCATCGAGGCCGCGCTGCTCACCACCGTCGCGGTGAACGCCATGCGCAACGCCAGGCGCTCTCGCGCCAACATCGTCGAGCAGGCCGAACTCGCCTCCGACGCGATCTACTCGCGGTACGGCGGCGACTCACACGTGGCGACCCTGCTCTTCGAGATCGACCTGGCCGACGGCACGGTCGAGGTGGTCGACGCCGGCTCGCCCCGGGCGCTGATCGCGCGGGAGGGCGACATCCGTACGGTCGACCTGGAGCAGCAGCTGCCGCTCGGCATGTTCGGCGACAGCCGGTACGAGACCCAGAAGCTGCAGCTCGAACCCGGCGACCGCCTGCTCGTGGTGAGTGACGGCGTGCACGCGGCAGCACCGGGCGGGCAACCCCCGTACGGTGAATCAGGCCTGCTCAGCGCGTTGCGTCGGACGCGCCTACAGCCGCCGGCCGAGGCGGTGGGTACGGTGATCCGGGCGTTGCGCGACTACCATTCCGGCGCCGATCAGGAGGATGATGCGGTCATCGTCTGCCTCGATTGGCTTCGACCGACCGCATGAATTTCGGCACGGACGGGTAGTGGCAGTGCGGGCGCAGGGCCGTATACGTCTGACGAACAGGGAATCATCCGTGATGGACCGGGTCACCGACGTCGCCGCCGCCGTCGAGGCGACGGTCGACGCGTTGACCAACGTGCTCGACTCCGCCGTCCTCGCGCAACGCCCGAGCGTGCCCCCCGCCCAGCTGCGCGTCCTGGCGATCGTCGCGGAGAACCGGCACACCAACATGAGCCGCCTCGCCGAGGCGCTCGAGGTGGTCCCCTCGTCGGCCAGCCGGCTCTGCGACCGCCTCGAGGCCACCGGCCTGCTGCGGCGGGTGCCCGACCCGCGCGACCGCCGCGAGGTGCGGCTGCTGCTCACCCCCTCGGCCCGCCGGCTGCTCGACCAGTTGCGCGAGCGCCGGCGTGAGGCCCTCGGCGAGGTGCTGGACCGGATGTCTCCCGGCGACCGTCAGGAACTTGTCCGTTCGCTGCGCGCGTTCGCCGAGGCGACCGCGGGCGAGGCCGAGGACGGGGCCTTGCGGACGGCGTGAGGTAGCGTCGTCCGATGCGCATCGGCATCGTGATCCTCCCCGACCAACGCTGGTCCGTCGCCGGGCGGCGCTGGCAACGCGCCGAGGAGTACGGCTTCGACCACGCCTGGACCTATGACCACCTGGGCTGGCGTGACCTGGTGGACGGCCCCTGGTTCGACGCCGTCCCGACGCTCACGGCGGCCGCGATGGTCACCCGGCGAATCCGTCTGGGCACGTACGTCGCCTCGCCGAACTTCCGGCATCCGGTGCACTTCGCTCGCGAGATCACCGCGCTGGACGACATCTCCCAGGGCCGGCTGCTGCTCGGGCTGGGCGCGGGCGGCACCGGGTTCGACTCGGCCGTGTTCGGCGAGCCCGAGATGACCCCGCGGGCCCGGGTGGACCGGTTCGCCGAGTTCCTCGACCTGCTCGGCGCGATCCTGGGCAACCCCACGACCACCTGGGCGGGCGACTATTACACCGCCGTCGACGCGCGCAGCACGCCCGGGCCGCGGCAGCAGCCCCGCCCGCCGTTCGTGATCGCCGCGAACGGCCCGCGCGCCCTGCGCCTGGCCGCCCGGCACGGCGACGGCTGGGTCACCACCGGCGTGACCGGTGCGGCCCCCTCGTCGGCGGCCGAGTGGTGGAGCAACGTGGCCCGGATCGTGGCGGGCTTCGACACCGCGCTCGACGAGGCCGGCAAGCCGCGCGACGCGATGCCGCGTTATCTGAACCTGGACTCGTCGGACTATTCGCTGAGCAGCGCCGAGGCGTTCGAGGACGCGGTGGGACGCGCGCGGGAGCTGGGCTTCACCGACACCATCGTCCATTGGCCGCGGGAGTCGAGTTGGTATGCGGGCGACGAAAAGGTGCTGGAATCGGTGGCCGCCCGGCTGCCTCGTCTTCGCCTTTCCTGAGCGCCCGGTTTCCCCCGCCCGGTTTCCCCACCGGGCGGGGCTCAGGCAATTCGCACGCCTACGGTCAGTGACCGTTCGCCGCGTGGTAGGCCTGGGTCACGCTCTGGGGAATGCGGCCGCGCTCGGAAATCTGATGCCCGTTGGCCGTCGCCCACTCGCGGATCTGCCGGTTCTCGTCACGTGAGCCGGCCGTGCGACCCGCGGCGGCGACCCCGCGACGCGGCGAGACGCGGCCGACCGCGCGGCCCAACCGGGTGCCGGCGTTGATGTAGGGGTCCAGGGCCTTACGGAGCTTCCCCGCATTGACCTCGGAAAGGTCGATCGCGTAGTTAATGCCGTCGAGACTGAACTCGACCGTGCGATCGGCCTTCTTTCCGTCCAGATCGTCGATCAGAGTGGTGATTACCTGGCGCGCCATGAAGACTCCCGAGTTAATCCGACCAACCGCGCCCAAGTGTTGCTCGTCAACGGCTTCTCGCGCAACTGTCTCGGCCGATTCACTAATTCTTTTTGCGGGGACTATTCAAATGGCGGGACGGCATTCGCCGGAATCACCGCGGAAAGCTCGGGTTGGCCGGGCGCCGGAGGATCACCTAGGGTCGCTGGCATGGACCCCGACGCCGACTGGCAGGAACAGCGACGGCAGGCCGTCGCCGGCCACGCGGCCGCGCTCAAGGCCGGCCGGGCCGCCGAGGCGCGCGAGGCCGCGGCGCTGATCGACGACTTCCTCCGGCGGGCCGGCGAGCGGGGTCTCCCACCGCAAACGCTCATGGCTCGAACCTTCGACGGCCGCGCTACGTATCGAACCCATGTGCGTGGGTGGTATCTCAAGTCGAACCGTTCGATCGCCGTGGGCGAGGACGGGGAGTACTACGTGTTGACAGTGCCGGCATCGTTGCGTGCTCGCTTCGCGGGTGCCGACCTGGCCCCGAGCATGCCCCGGCTGATCGTCGGGGCAGGCGGCGGGGACGGCGAGACGGTCCCGCTGAGGCAGTTGCTCGACCGCCGACTCGCGGCGGGGGTCTCCTGGCCTTGATTCGCAGCTCGCTGGCGGTGCTGTGTGCGGCCGCCCTGACCATCCCCGTCCAGACACCGGCCGTCGCGGCTTCCGGCGCAGCCGCGGTTCGTGGCGCCGCCGGGAAGAAAGTCGACATTCCCTGCCCGAAGCCCAAGGTCGCGCCGCCGCCGAACCGGCCGAAACCGCCGGTGCCGCCGCCCGACGATCCGGTGGGCAGCGCGATCGGCGGTGCCGCACTCGCCACCCACGGCCTGGTCATCCCGGCCGGGGCCAAACCTCCGCCGGCCGTCACCGCGACCACCTGGATGGTCGCCGACCTGGACACCGGTGAGGTCCTGGGCGGCTGCGGCCCGCACGTCTTTCAGACCCCCGCCAGCGTGCAGAAGACACTGCTGGCAGCCACCGTGATCGACAAGCTGGACCCGAAGCAGCGGATCACCGTGACCCGTGCCGACCTCGACATCGAGGTCGGCAGTTCGGCGGTCGGCCTGCTGGTCGGCGGCAAGTACCCGATCTCGACCCTCTGGCTGGGCCTGCTGCTCAACTCGGGCAACGACGCGGCGAACGCCCTGGCCAGGCTGGCCGGAGGCGGCGGCACCGACGGCTTGCCCAAGACGGTCGCCGGGATGAACGCCACCGCCCGGCGGATCGGCGCCTTCCAGACCCACGCGGTCACCCCCTCGGGATTGGACGGTCAGGGCCAGTTCACCAGCGCGTACGACCTGGCGTTGATCGCCCGGATCTGCTTCGCGAACGCGGACTTCCGCCGCTACGTGCTGACCAGGTCGGCCCAGATGCCCGCCCAGCCGCTGCTGCGGAAGGGCGGCTTCCAGTTCCAGAACGAGAACAAGCTGATCGTCAAATATCCCGGAGCCCTCGGCGGCAAGACCGGCTTCACGACTTTGGCCCGGCACAGCTACGTCGGCGCGGCCGAACGCAACGGCCGCCGCCTGGTCGTCACGCTGCTCGGCGCCGAGGCTCGCCCCCAGCGCGGCTGGCAGCAGGGCGCGGCCCTGCTCGACTGGGGCTTCGCCCTCCCGGCCGACGAATCGGTGGGCAAACTGGTCGCCCCGCAGGAGGTCGCCGCCACCCCCGCCCCGGCCGCCGAACCGCCCGCGGCCGCCAAGACCATCACCGACGACCCGGAACTCAGCGCTCCCCCACAGGCCCTCTCGATCGTCGCCGCCGCTTCGGTGGCCCTGGTCCTGGCCGGCGCCCCGCTCCTGCTGCTGATCACCCAGCGCCGCCGCCGGCGCTCTCCCCGCAAAACCCCCTGACCCCGTCGCCTCCACCGGAGCCGGCTGGTCGTCGCGGAAGCCGGGGCGAAGCAGGCGCGGTGGTCGCGGTTGGGGTTACGGGAGTTGCCAGGCTGACCACAGGAGGCCGAAGACCCAGACGACGGCCACGGCCAAGGCCGCCGTGAACTCGATCAACATGGCCATCCCGGCGGCGGCCAGGGCCTGTCTGGTCGAGGGCCACGCCTTCCCGGCGCCCAGGCGCACGCGTTCGACCAGGTAGATGCCGAGGACGAAACCGAGCGGCAGGCCGACCACGGGGATCACGAAGAAGCCGATCACCCCGAGCACGCCCCCGGCCAGCAGGGCCGAGTTGGGCACGCCGGCCTGTTTGAGACGGCGGCCCGGAACCATGTATTTGATCAGGGCACCGAGCAGCGCCAGCGCCGTCGCCACGCCCAGCACGAGCCAGCGGACCGTGCTGTCGCCCTCGCCCAGGATCGCCCAGAACAGGACGCCGGCCCAGCTCAGCAGCAGGCCGGGGACGACCGGCACGACCACCCCGACGACGCCGACGGCGATGGCCAGGCCGGCGATCAGGTTGATCAGCCAGCCGCTGTCGGTCAGTCCCATGCGCTCAAGGTGCCAGGCCGGCGGGGTCCGCGCAAAGACGCGGGGCGGAAGTCTCAACCAACCCACAGCCGGGACCGATGCAACCGTCACGCACCCACGGGCTACTCAATCGGGACCCGTACGCCGCCGAACCTCCTTGTGTACGCCGGAGAGCCCAACTGCACGGGCTGCCGACAACGGGGGGAACACACATGACGAGCACCGCGACGATCACTGCCGACATCAATGCCGACACTGCCGCCACGACGGTGCTCTCCGCTGCCGAGCAGGAGGAGATCATCCGCACCCACATGCCGCTCGTCGGCCACCTGGTGCGGGACATGCTCAGCCGCATCCCGAACCACATCCACCGCGACGACCTGACCAGCGCCGGTCTGCACGCCCTGGTCACCGCCGCCCGCGGCTGGGACCCGGACCGGGGCATCCCGTTCCACCGCTTCGCCAGCACCCGCATCCGCGGCGCCATCCTGGACGAGCTGCGCGGCCTGGACTGGGCGACCCGCTCGGTGCGGACCAAGGCCCGCGCGACCGACAGCACCCGGCAGGCGCTCACCACGACGCTGGGCCGCACGCCGACCGCCGACGAGCTGGCCCAGGCGCTCGGCACCACGACCTCCGACCTGAAGCAGACCGACACCGACGTGCAGCGGGCCACCGTGCTGTCGCTGCAGGGCTTCACCACCAGCAGCGCCGACGACCTGGTCACCGAGAAGAACCCCGGCCCGGAGGACATGCTGCTGCGCCGTGAGCAGATCGGCTACCTGCACCACGCGATCAGCTCGCTGCCGGAGCGCCTGCAGGTCGTCGTCACCGAGTACTTCCTGCAGGAGCGTCCGATGGCCGACATCGCCGCCGACCTGGGCGTCACCGAGTCGCGGGTGTCGCAGCTGCGCGCCGAGGCGCTGTCACTGCTCAAGGACGGCCTGAACACGCACCTCAACCCGGAGCTGGCGCCGGTGCCGGACAACCCGGAGAGCATCGTCGCGCGCCGGCGGGCCAGCTATTACAACAGCATCGCGAAGAGCACCTCGGTGCGCAGCCGGCTCGCGATGACCAACGCGCACGGCCACACCGCGTACAGCCGGGGGCCGCTGACGGCCGCGTGATCTGATCTGAGCCGAGGGGCCCGGCTGACGCCGGGCCCCTTTTCGTCAGGCCAGGGCGCTGAGCACCTTGGGCAGGTCGGCGGTGTGCAGGACGCCGAGCCGCCGGGTGGCACGGGTGACCGCCACGTAGAGGTCGGAGAGCCCGCGCGGGCTCTCGGCGATGATCTGGTCGGGCTCGACCACGATCACCGAGTCGAACTCGAGGCCCTTGGCCTGCCGTACGGTCATCAGCACCACCTGGTTGAGCAGGTCGGGCTGCTCGCCGACGGCCGCGCCGGGCACTGCCTCGACCAGCGCGCGGCCCAGGTCGGCCTGGCGGCCCTCGGGGACCAGCACGCCCACCCGGCCCTCGCCGGCCTCGGCCGCCTCCAGGCGTACGGCCGCGATCACCTCGGCCGGCAACGCGACCGGGGGCACCCGCAGCGCCCACGGTTCGACCCCGGCCGAGCGCACCGAGCGGGGCGGTTCCAGCGCTGGGTCGACGGCGGCCAGCACGTCGGCCGCCACCGCCATCACCTCAGCGGGGGTGCGGTAGTTCACGGTCAGCTCGACCAGGTTCCAGCGCTGCGCGACGTACGGCTCGAAGACCTGCTCCCACGTGGTGGTGCCGGCCAGCTCCGAGGTCTGGGCGACGTCGCCGACCACGGTCATCGAGCGGCTCGGGCAGCGCCGCATGAGCAGCCGCCACGCCATCGGGGAGAGCTCCTGGGCCTCGTCGACGATCACATGCCCGAAGGCCCACGTACGGTCGGCGGCCGCCCGCTCGGCGGCGGTGCGGGTGTCGAGCACCTCGTGCCGCTCGACGAACGCGCTCGCGTCGACCACGTCGATCGCGGAGAGGATCTCCTCCTCCTGGTCCTCGAAATCGAGCGACCGGGAGCCCTCGACGATCTCGAGCACACCCTCGGCGTACTCGATCGCCTCGCGCCTCTCCTGGGCCACCTGCCGGGCCTTCAGGGTGTCGTCGACGCCGAGCAGCTCGGCCAGTTCGTCGAGGAGCGGCACGTCGGCCGGGGTCCACCGGGCGTCGTGCTCGCGGAGCAGCAGGGCCCGCTCGGCCAGGGTCAGCTCGGGGGCCGCCGACTCGAGCCGGTCGGGGTCGCTGAGCAGCTCACGCAGCACCCGGCGCGGGGTCAGCACCGGCCAGAAGTCGAACAGCACGCGCTGGACGTCGATGTCCTCGCGCAGCTCACGGCGGGTCTCGGCGAGGTCGGCGGCGGAGAGCAGGTTGTCCCCGCCGAGCGGGTCGGCGCCGCTGCGCTCGGCGATCTGCAGCGAGAGCGCGTGGATCGCCTCGGTGACGAAGATCGACCGGGCCACGTTGTGCGGGCGGCCGGGGCGACGGGCCGCGGCGCGGGCGTCCTCGAGCACGGCCCGTTCGATGCGCAGCGGGTAGCCGTCGTGGTCGACCTCGACGTAGTCGGCCGGGACAGTCTGCCAGTCGGCGACTGCCCGTTTCAGGACGTCGAGCATCGCGCTGCGGCCCTTGAGCGCGGCGGCAGCCGGGGGTTCGACGGCCCGAGCGCGTACGCCGGGGAACATGTCGCCCAGGGTGGCCAGGAGCACCCCGGTCTCGGCCAGCGACGGCAGCACCTGCGAGATGTAGCGCAGGAACGTCGGGTTCGGGCCGAGGATCAGCACACCTTGCTTGGTGAGCTGCGCCCGGTACGTGTAGAGCAGGTAGGCCGCGCGGTGCAGCGCGACCGCGGTCTTGCCCGTGCCCGGTCCGCCCTGCACGACCATGACGCCCGGTAGCCCGGCCCGGATCACCTCGTCCTGCTCGGACTGGATGGTCTCGACGATGTCGCGCATCCGGCCGGTGCGGTCGGCGGTCAGCGCGGAGAGCAGCGCCGCCTCGCCGGTGACGTCCTCGCGGCCACGGCCCGCGCCGGCCTCGAGGTCGAGCACCTCGTCGTCGATGGCGGTCAGCACCCGGCCCTTGGTGCGCAGGTGCCGGCGCCGGGTCACGCCGTCGGGCGACACGGCGGTGGCCAGGTAGAACGCCCGGGCGGCCGGCGCCCGCCAGTCGACCAGGAGCGGGTCCCGATCGTGTTCCTCGGCCGACAGACCGATTCGTCCGATATAGCGCGGCTGGTCGGCGGCGAAATCGAGCCGACCGAAACAAAGACCATTTTCCACGGCGTTCATCTGCGCGAGTTGCTCGGCGTAATGGCCGCGGGTGGCCTCGCGCTGGGCGCGTCCCTGCGGGGTGCCGCCGGCCTCGAGCAGGATCGCACGCAGCCGGTCGTCGGCCTGTGCACGCAGGCCGTCCAGCCGGCGATAGAGGGTGGTGAGGTACCCCTGTTCGGCACGGAGGTCGTCGTCTCGCGTCACCGCGGCGGAGCTTGACAAAGCCACTCCCCTTTGTGTTATGATTCGGTCCCAGCAACCATTTATGGTTGCTTTTTTATTGTCCGGCAAACGGCCAGATTAGCGCATCGACCGACTTTCGCCCTACCAGTGTCGCGCAGGTAACGGGCCGCCGGAGAAATGTCGGCCATCCGGCAAGATTCGCGGCGAGCCGTCACGCCCGGCCGTCGATCCCGATTACCCGGTCATGACCTACACCCACCCGATCCGACGTCTCGGCGCCCTGGCCCTGCTCGCCGCCGCCACCCTCGCCCTCTCCTCGGCGTGCACGGGCGACGGAGCAGCCCCGGCCGACGGAGCAGCCCAGGCGGCCGCGGGCGGCCCCGAGGCCAAGACCATCGAGGGCGCCCGGTCCGCGGCGCAGACCGTTTTCGACCGCTTCGCCGGTGGCGACTTCGCCGGGGCGTGGGAGATGTACTCGGTCGCCGGCAAGCAGTCGATCAGCCGGGACGACTACGTCAAGATCAACCAGGCCTGCTCCCGCGAGGGCCTGGCGATCCAGCTCACCAGCGCCCGCCTGGCGGCCCCGGACCGGGCGGTGGTGATCGCCAAGCAGCTCGAGGCCGCGCAGTCCTACACGATGGTCTACGAGACCGACGCCTGGCGGCTCGAACCGGCCCAGGAGGGACTCGCCCTCTACAAGCAGGGCGCGGCCAAGGCGATCGCGGCCCAGAAGAAGGCCGGCACGTGCGCCGACGAGTGACGACCGGTGCCCGCCGCGAACCGCGACGGGCACCTCCCCAACGTGCTCGAGTCTCAGGCCGCGACCGGCAGCCCGTCCGGCCCGGTCACCGCCAGCCGGGAATGCAGCGTCCCCCGGTTCCCGATCTGGTCGTAGTAGGCCGCCCGGCGACGGGCGACACAGCCCTCCTTGACCGGCGACTGCGCGGCCAGCGCGGGATCGAGGTACGTGTTCAGGCCGTCCCGCAGCAGCGTCAGCGCCTCGGCGCGCAACTGTGACACTCGCGACTCTGTGACCCCCAACTCCTCGGCGATCCGGGACATCGGCCGCTCCTCGAAGAAGTAGCCCTGCACCACGGTCCGCAACCGGTCGGGCAGGGCGTCGATGGCGTGCCGCAGATAGCCCAGCCGCTCGCGGCGCAGCAGCAGCTCCTCGGGGCCGGCGCCCTGCTCAGTCACCATGTCCTCGGCGCCGGCGGTGGCAAACCCCTGCAGGCTGAAGACCACGGCCCGCTGGACGTCGCCGTCCGCGTGCTCGATGTCGGCCACTGTGCAGCCGAGCTTCTCGGCCACCTCACGCACCGACGGCATGCGGCCCAGCTCGGCGATCAGTTCCTGGCGGGCGGTGTCGGTGCGCCGGGCGCGCTGCCGCACCGAACGGCTCGCCCAGTCGAGTCCGCGCAGCTCGTCCAGCAGGGCGCCGCGTACCCGGGCCGCGGCGAACCGGACGAACGGCACCCCGCGCCGCTCGTCGTAGCCGCGGGCGGCGTGCACCAGCGCGGTGTACCCGGCGGAGAGCAGGTCATCCCGGTTGACGTGGGCCGGGACCCGCGACAGCATCTCGCGCACCAGGTGGCCGACGAGCGGCATGTGGTCCTTGACGACATCCGTACGCCGACGTTCGGGAATAGCACCGCTCATGGGGGGTTCTCCTCGAGGTACCGGACCGGGAGGGGGTATTCCCGGCACTGAGGAGAAAGGTGAACCGTGCAAGGTGCGAGACGGGTCCTGAACGGGTGCGAGGCAGTTGCATCCCATGGCGGGTATGCTTGATCGCGGACCGGGGTGCCGCTTGCACCAGTCCCTCGGATCGGCCACCTGTGCCGCGACTGAGCAGAAGAGTCTGCGCCGGGCAGGTCGTCCCCTCAACCTTCAGGAGCTCCAGCTACATGACCACCTTCACCGATTTCGGTGTGCCTGCCGTGCTCTCCGCGGCCCTCGCTGATCTCGGCATCACTACCCCGTTCCCCATCCAGGCCGCCACGCTGCCCGATTCGCTGGCCGGCCGTGACGTGCTCGGCCGGGGCCGCACCGGCTCCGGCAAGACGTTCGCGTTCGTGCTTCCCCTGCTGGCCCGCCTGGCCGCCTCGGGCACGCCACGGCGTCCCGGCCGCCCGCGCGCGCTGATCCTGGCGCCGACGCGCGAGCTGGCCAGCCAGATCGAAGCGGCGATGGCACCGCTGGCCGCCGCCACCGGACTGCGTACCCTCGTGGTCTTCGGCGGCGTCGGCGCGAACCCGCAGATCAAGGGTCTCAAGGCGGGCGTCGACGTGCTCGTGGCGTGCCCCGGGCGGCTCGACGACCACCTGCGCAACGGCCACGCCTCGCTCGACGCCATCGAGATCACCGTGCTCGACGAGGCCGACCACATGGCCGACCTGGGCTTCCTGCCGGTCGTGCGCCGACTGATGGAGCAGACCCCGCGCCAGGGTCAACGCATGCTCTTCTCGGCCACCCTGGACAACGGGGTCGACGTGCTGGTCAAGCGCTTCCTGGACAAGCCGGTCACGCACGCCGTCGACTCGGCCGCCGAGGCGCCGATCGAGATGAGCCACCACGTCCTGCACGTACGGGGTGACGACCGCTTCCCCGTCCTGGTCGACCTGCTCTCCGCGCCGGGCCGCTCGGTCGTCTTCACCCGCACCAAGCGCCGCGCGAAGGTGCTGACCCGTCAGCTCATCGCGGCCGGGGTCCCCGCCGTCGAGCTGCACGGCAACCTGGCCCAGAACGCGCGCAACCGCAACATGGCCGCCTTCTCCGACGGCAGCGCCGAGACGCTGGTGGCGACCGACATCGCGGCCCGGGGCATCCACGTCGACGACGTCGGCCTGGTCATCCACGCCGACCCGCCGGTCGAGCACAAGGCCTACCTGCACCGCTCGGGCCGTACGGCACGGGCCGGCAACGCCGGCACGGTGGTCACCCTGATGACCGACGACCAGCAGGCTGAGGTACGCGACCTGACCCGCAAGGCCGGGGTGCGCCCGACCACCAGCCGCACCCGTCCGGGTGACCCGCTGCTGGCCGAGCTGGCGCCGGGCGAGCGCAAGTTCGTCTCGCCCCCGCCGATCAGCGCGGCTCCCCCCACGCCGGCCCGCGGCACGAGCTCGGGCGGCCCCGCACGCACCCGTGGCGGTGGCGGCGGTGGCCGGGGACGCTCCGAGGGCGGCTCGGTCCCGGAGCAGAAGAGCTCGTCGCGCGGACGGCGGGGCGGGTCTTCGGGCGCCGCTCACACCACCCAGTCGCGCACGGGTTCGACGCCGGTTCACACCAGCCAGTCACGCGGCGGCGCCGCCGCGTTCTCAGCGGGCACCCGCGCCGGCAGCCGCCGGACCGGTGGACGCTGAGCGTTCGAGGATGAGCGTTCCAGGATGAGCGTTCCAGGATGAGCGTTCCAGGATGAGCGTTCCAGGATGAGCTTCGCGGGCCGGGCGACGATCGCCCGGCCCGCGCCTGTTCCGGGTGACCACCCGGTCGATCGTGGCCGAACGTCTTCTACTTGCTCGGCTCGGGGATGTCACACGTGATCTTCGGGTTGACGCCGACCCAGTTGAGGGGGCCGGCGACCGTCGTGACGACGATCGTTCCGAACTCGGCACAGCTGGTGTCGCCGGTGTCGGAAAAGTAGCCGCGCTCATAGGCGGCTACGCCGCCGAGAACGAGCCAAATGATAAGAATCAAACCGCCGATCGAGCCTGCGCGCATCGGGGCCTCCTATGCCGTGGGGATGAACCTCGATACCCCGAATAGTTCAACGCCTAAACGGAACGCCGGCCCAGCGGCAGACCAGCGACCACATCGTCCCGCTGACACCTCCACTGTCGTCCACCTCGACTGTCGTCCGCCCCCGCTGTCCTCCACCCCCGCTGTCGTCGCCGGTCTTGCACGAGGAGGACTCCCGCGTGTTCGGAGACGACCGGTCCTGACTGTCGTTCGTCGATCACCCCTTCGAGCGAAAGACACTGATCGGGCCGTAACTCGCTGGAGCCCTGCGCGTTTCGCGGCGAAAAGGTAGGTTGGTCGGTGTGACGGCCGTGGCGCGAGTGCTTCCCCGGGACTGGGCCGGGCGCCGCTGGCTGCGCTTTCTCGCCGGGATGGCCATGTTGGCGCTGGCCTTGGCCGCCCACGTCGCGCCCGCTCAGCTGGAGACCGCGACGCCCGCAGTGGCCACTGTCACGCGGGTTGATCAAGTCGCGACAACCCCCGCCGCCGCCCCGGCCCCGGCCCCGGCCCCGGCCCCGGCCCCGGCCCCCCAGCTCGTCAGCGCGCCGCTCGCGGCCGCGCCTGTGCGGATCGCCACGATCCTGACAGCCGGACTGACCGGCGTCGCGATGCGCGTCCGGACCGTGCGTGGTCCGCCCGCCCGCTGATTCCCCCGAGTTCGGCCCGCTGTCGTCATCGGTCACACCGCGTACGCATGTGAGGTTGCGATGGAATCCGTCGTGCAAAGCTTCTTCGTCTCGCTGCCCCAGGCTGCCGTCCTGTGGCTGCTCATCCTGCTCGCCATCGCGGTCTCCGCGGTTCTGGTGGCCTGGCCGCCCAAGGCGCCCGTGCAGCCCCTCACCCCGGCCCAGGCCGACGCCCTGCGGTTCGCCGCCGAGGTGGCCACCGCGGCCGACCGGGCCGCGGCCACCGCCGTTCGCCGCCGCGCCGAGTGGATTACCGCCCAGCAGGAGTCCGACGCGTCCTGGTTGGCCTTCGACGAGGCCGATCTCAGCGCTCGGCGGACCACGCGGGCCGCCACCTTCCCGCTGATGAGCCGCCGCCGCAAGCCTGGGGAGAACGTCGACCGGCAGCGCTACCTGCACTACGCCGCTACCGCCGCTTGCCGCCAGCGCGACCTGTCGATCGTGCAGCTCAACGACGTGCTCGCCCACCGTGGATGGAACCCGCGCCTGCACCCGGTAATGCAAGAGGGATTGCTGCGCAACGCGATCCGGGCCCACCGCTTCGCCGAGTTCGAGAATGCCCAGCAGAACGAGCGGGCCGCCTGGCACGAGTCGGAACTGGCCGCCGAGGCGCTGCGCAATCTGCGGGCCGAGGCCGCCGCCGCCCTCGTGCGGGCCAGCACCACCGGGCAACTCGCGGGGGATGAACAGTGGTTCGCCGATCAGTGGACGACGGCCGAGCGGCCGACGATGACTAAAGCGGTCGCCTGATCGTCGCCTTTGGAGCGCGTACAGTTCGCCCGCGGTTGTCGGGGAGGCCGGGTACCGTACCGGGCAGGATGACCGCCGACATCAGAGGAGCGAGGAGCCAGAGCGTGGCATCAACTCCGGCGGGCGGGCACCCGGCCGCGATCCGGATCCACCGGGCCGCGCGGGTGGAGGACGCCCTCCACGAGATCGTCGAGCGCCGGTTGCGCAACCGGGGCTGGCGGCCGGTGATCACCGCCTACACGGGCTACGGCACGCCCGGCTGGGCCCGGGTGATGGCCCGCGTGGTGCTCACCCGCGGCACCCCCACCCGCAAGACGCTGGAGAAACTGCGCGGCTGGCGCAGCTTCACCAACTCGCCGGTGAACAACGCCGTCGTGCGGATCCAGATGGGCGACAGCGTCACCGAGACCCGCACCGACCGCAGCGGTTATGTGGATACCCGCGTCAAAGGCGACCTCGAGCCGGGCTGGGGCAGCGTGCGGCTCCTCACCGAGGGGGCCGAGCCGGTCGAGGCGCCGATCCGGGTGGTCGACCCGGAGTGCCGCTTCGGCCTGATCTCCGACATCGACGACACGGTCATGGTCACCGCCCTGCCGCGCCCGCTGCTCGCGGCCTGGAACACGTTCGTGCTCGACGAGCACGCGCGCACGGCGGTTCCCGGCATGGCAGTCCTCTACGAGCGGCTGATCACGGCGAACGCCGGCGCCCCGGTCTTCTACCTGTCGACCGGCGCGTGGAACGTGGCGCCGACGCTGAACCGCTTCCTGTCCCGCCACCTCTACCCGGCGGGCCCGCTGCTGCTCACCGACTGGGGGCCGACGCCCGACCGTTGGTTCCGCAGCGGCCAGGAGCACAAGCGCAACACCCTGCAGCGGCTCTCCCGAGAGTTCCCAAAGATCCGCTGGCTGCTGGTCGGCGACGACGGGCAGCACGACCAGGAGATCTACTCCGAGTTCGCGCACGCCCACCCGGACAACGTCGCCGCCGTCGCGATCCGGCGGCTGTCGCCCACCCAGTCCGTGCTGGCCGGCGCCATCCCGGGACCGTCCGGCAACCCCGAAGCGGTGGGCTCCGGAGGCAAGACCTGGTTCTCCGCGCCCGACGGGGCGGGACTGTGGTCGTTACTCCGTGACACTGATGTCGTCTGACTCGGCGGCCGCCTCGGCGACCCGCTGGTGCAGCCGATCACGGATCTCGTCGGGGGTGTATTGCCGTCGCTTCCGCTCGGCCCGCGCCACCACGACACCGGTGGCCGCGACTCCCGCCAGACCGGCCAATCCCACTACCTTCCACCAACGCATTGCTTGAGGATAGACACGTGGACGCCGCTATCAGCCTTGATGAGGCCATAGAACTGACCCGGACCGGGGACATCTGGATCTTCCGGGGCCGTACAGGCGCCGACCGGGCCATCCAGACGCTCACCAACAGCCCGGTCAACCACGTCGGCATGTCGATCGTGGTGGAGGACATGCCGCCACTGATGTGGCACGCCGAACTGGGCCGGTCACTGCCCGACCTGTGGTCCGGCACGTTCCAGCGCGGCGTCCAGCTGCACGACCTGCGCGACGCGGTGACCGTCTGGGCCCGCCGCTACGGGCAACGCGGCTTCCTGCGGCAGCTTGAGCCCGGCGTCGGAAAGGAGATGGAGGACAAGGCGCTCAAGACGGTGGCCCGGCTCGACGGCACCCCGTTCCCGTCCTCGGCCCAGCTCGCCTGGCGCTGGGCGCGCGGCCGGGTGCCGCAGGTGCGGCCGCGCGGGCTGATCCGCGGCCGCAGCGGCCCGCGCAGCGAGGCGGCGCTCGAGACGGCGTACTGCGCCGAGGTCGTCGCCGTGACATACGAGGACATGGGCCTGCTGAGCCACAGCCGGCAACCCAACTGGTACGACCCGGGCCGCTTCTGGAGCGGCGACGACCTGAAACTTCGCGACGGCTTCACCCTGACGGACGAGATCGAGGTGAACATCCCGGCTGCTTAGCCTCGATCCGTGGGCCGGCTCGGTCTGTGCTGCTGCCGAGGACGGCGTGCGAATGACGAGAGTCTCCTCCGAGCCGAGCTGGGACCATCGGGTGTGTCCAGGACCTGATCAGACCGCCTCGCCAAGGACACTCACGGTGCAGATCTCACCTGTTCCGGGCTGATGGCGCGGTGTTCGACGATCGGCCCGGCCCAGACCGAAGCCGTCACGGCGGCAGCGCCCGCCCAGGAGAATCTCGTGTCACACGCGGGCCCGGTCCCGCTACTGGAACTGGCCAAGCAGTCCGGGTCGTCACCACTGCCGAACGAGCATGTCCAGCTCGCCGACGAACCGGGGAAAATCCGGCGCCACGACCCCAACACCGACCCCAACACCGACCCCAACACCGACACCGACCCCAACACCGACACCGACACCGACACCGACACCGACACCGACCATCACCACGACGGCCTGCCGAGCAAACAACATCGACGACCTCAACGTCACCCGCACCCGCACCCGCACCCACACCCGCACCCACACCCGCAG
>Ga0247781_1000081_pt1 | contig 26164 bp, 22 predicted proteins | sample UWRJL184509B5_FD_179922 | JGI IMG/M metagenome (GOLD analysis project Ga0247781, IMG submission 179922) | Plant litter microbial communities from Arlington Agricultural Research Station in Wisconsin, United States - UWRJ-L184-509B-5 | ecosystem: Environmental > Terrestrial > Plant litter >...
TCGGGCGAGGGCGCGGGCGAGGGCGGCCTGGCGGTGGGTGGTGGCGTGGGGCGGTCGGTCGCGCGTGGTGCTGATCATGCAGGAGGATGGGGGCATGTATGTGATCAGGGAACGATTCTTCTCGATCGGCGACGACTTCGACGTGCTGGATGAGCACGGGACGAAGGTCTACCACGTGGACGGGAAGGTGCTCAGCGTTCGCGACAAGGTGAGCATCGAAAGCCCGGGTGGGGAGGAACTCGCCACCGTGCATCGGCATCTGGTGGCGTTGCGGCCCACATATGAGATCCGGATCGGTGGGGAGAAGGCCGCAGAGGTACGCAAGAAGCTCTTCACGCCGTTCCGGGAGAAGTTCACGATCGACGTGCCGGGGCCGGACGACCTGGAGATGAAGGGGGATCTGCTCGACCACGAGTACGTGATCACGCGCGGCGGTGCTGAGGTGGCTTCCGTCTCCAAGCGGTGGCTGACCATCCGGGACACGTACGCGGTGCAGGTGGCGGAGGGCATCGAGCCGTTGCTGATCGTCGGGAGTGTGTTGGCGCTCGACCTGGCGCTCGATCGGGAGCGGGAGAAGAACCAGAACGACGAGGACAATTGACGTTCTGGGAGATCCTGGCACTGCTCGGCGGCGGGCTGACTGCGGGAGCGGTGAACGCGATCGCGGGGGGCGGGTCGCTCATCACGTTTCCGCTGCTCGTGGCGATCGGGCTGCCGGGGGTGGCGGCCAACGTGAGCAACGCGCTGTCGGTCGCTCCGGGATACCTGGCGAGTGTGGTGGGCAGCCGGCCGGACCTGGTCGGGCAGGAACGGCGGATCCGGTCGATCATTCCGACGATCGTGGCGGGGGCGCTGTGCGGGAGTGGGCTGCTGCTGCTCACGCCGCGGTCGGTGTTCGACTTCGTGGTGCCGTTCCTGTTGCTGCTCGCGGCGGGGATGATGGCGTTCCAGGGGCGGCTGCGGAGCCTGGCGGGGCATCCGCGGGACAACTCGCCGCGCAAGTCGTTCCTGTTCGTGCAGCTCGTGGTTTTTCTGTGCGGGCTGTACGGCGGGTACTTCAACGCGGCGATGGGGCTGTTGCTGATCGCGGCGCTCTCGCTGGTGCTCGACGAGCCGTTGCGGCGGATCGGTGCGCTGAAGAACGTCTTCTCCGCGGTCGTGGGGGTGACGACGGTCGTGACCTACAGCGTGTTCGGGCCGGTCAACTGGGCGGTTGTGGGGGTGCTCGGGCCGGCCACGGTGGTGGGTGGCTTCGCGGGCGCCAAGATCGCACGACGGCTGCCGTCCGAGGTGCTGCGCTGGACGATCGTCGGGTTCGCCGTGGTGGTCGCCGTGGTGCTGTTCGTGACGTGAGTGCGTCCTGCCGAATTGTCCGGGCGGCCCGTGCCGCCGCACGCCAGCCGGGTCGAGAAACCCGAGCCACTGTCGGCGCTCGGGGCCGGGCCGGCGGCCGGGTGCGGCCTTGGGTGGCACCCGGCCGCCCGCAGCGGCGAGGAGGGCGCTCTTGCGGTTCTGGGCGGCGCTTCCCCGTACTTGCGAGGGCTTGATCTTGGGAAGTGGGTTATGCGAACAGTTTGGCCGCGGTGATCAGGGTTTGGATGATGCCGTAGCCCAGCAGGACTGCGACCAGGAGCCAGGACACCACCAGGCGGGCACTCATGCGGCGGCCTCCTTCCTCTCGAGCGGTGGCGAAGCCGGTTCGTGATAGTGGTCCGGAACCGGGCGGACCAGCAGGTTCGCGATGAAGCCGAGGATCAGGACGCCGACCATCGTGAAGAGGGCGGGCTGGTAGGCCGCGGCGGTCAGCGTGCCGGGTTTGCCCTGGGCGTCGAGGAAGCCGTTGATGATCAGTGGGCCGGCCACGCCGGCGGCGGACCAGGCGGTGAGCAGGCGGCCGTGGATGGCGCCGACCTGGAAGGTGCCGAAGAGGTCTCGCAGGTAGGCCGGGATCGTCGCGAAGCCGCCGCCGTAGAACGACAGGATCACGCCGGCCAGGATGACGAAGAGCGGGGTGGCGAGGTCGCCAATCGTGGCCAGCAGCAGGTAGAGGATCACGCCGACGCCCAGGTAGACCATGTAGATGGGCTTGCGGCCGATCACGTCGGACGTCGACGACCAGGCGAAGCGGCCGGCCATGTTGAACAGCGAGAGCAAGCCCACGAAACCGCCCGCGGCGGCGACGCTGACGCTGGAGACGCCGTTGGTGCGGAAGAAGTCCTGGATCATCGGGCTGGCCTGCTCGAGAATGCCGATGCCGGCGGTCACGTTGCAGAAGAGCACGATCCAGAGCAGCCAGAACGAGCGCGTCCGGATGGCGTTCGCGGCCGTGACGTTCGCGGTGGTGACCAGGGGCTTCACCTTGACCGAGGCGGGATCCCAGCCGTCCGGGCGCCAGTCGTCGGCGGGGACGCGCATGTTGGCCACGCCGAACATCATGATGATGAAGTACGCGATGCCGAGCGTGACGAAGAGCCCGACCAGCGCGCCGCCCGAGGCGACCGAGGTGGCGATGCTCGAGTCGTAGCCGGAGTCGTAGAAGGACAGCAACTGGCGGGAGGCGGGGCTGGCGATCAAGGCGCCGCCGCCGAAGCCCATGATGGCGAGGCCGGTGGCGAGGCCGGGGCGGTCGGGGAACCATTTGATCAGCGTCGAGACCGGCGAGATGTAGCCGATGCCGAGGCCGATGCCGCCCAGCACGCCGTAGCCGAGATAGACCAGCCACAGCTGTTCGGTGCTGATGCCCAGCGCGCTGACCAGGAAGCCGGCCGCCCAGAAGCTGGCCGAGACGAACATCGCCTTGCGCGGGCCGTTGCGCTCGACCCAGGTGCCGCCGATCGCGGCCGACAGGCCGAGCATCACGATGGCGATGCTGAAGATGATGCCGATGGAGGTCTGGCCGGCGTCGAAGTGCGCGATGAACGAGTTCTTGTAGACGCTGGTCGCGTAGACCTGGCCGATGCAGAGGTGCACCGACAGGGCGGCGGGCGGGATCAGCCAGCGGCTGAAGCCGGGCGGCGCCACGGAGTGTGAACGGTCGAGACTACTGAGGAGTGACAAGGAGCGCCTCCTGATCCCGGGGGGAAGATCGACTTTCATCGTCGACCCTCCGGGGCGGGGTGGCAACCCAATACCATCAGCGCGTCTCGATGCATGGGGTGGCATGTCCGGCTCGGTGGCGGCGATCGTGGCGAATTCACCGGATTCAGTGCTCGCTTATATAAGCTAGGGATGATAACGTTCGGCCGTGCACGCGTTCGATGTTCTCGGGGATCCCGTGCGGAGGCGGATTCTGGAGCTGCTCGCCGAGGGGGAGCAGACCTCCGGGGCTGTCACCGACGTGATCCGGGCCGAGTTCGGGATCTCGCAACCGGCCGTGTCGCAGCATCTGCGGGTGTTGCGGGAGAACGGCTTCGCGACCGTGCGCCCGCAGGGAGCGCGCCGCCTCTACGCGGTCGACGACACCGCGCTGCGTGCGGCCGACGCCTGGCTGGCGAGGTTTCGGCGGTTCTGGGCTCCCCGGCTGGCCGCTCTGGAGACCGAGGTGGCCCGAGGCAAGCGGCAGCGACGGCTTCAGCAGGAACGAGAAGAGGGGAAACTTCGTGATTGACGTCGACAGTCAGATCAGCCAGGTACGTCGTGGGCTCGGCAGCCGCGTGCTCGAGGCGGGGGAGGCGCGCGTCTCGACGATCAGTCAGGTCTACGACACCGACCTCGACGACCTGTGGGACGTGGTGACCAGCGCCGACCGCATCGCCCGCTGGTTCCTGCCGGTCGAGGGGGAGCTGACGGAGGGCGGCCACTTCCAGATCGTCGGCAACGCGAGCGGCACGATCACCACCTGCGACAAGCCCCACGGGTACGCGGCGACGTGGGAGTTCGGCGGGCAGGTGAGCTGGATCGAGGTACGCCTGACGCCCGAGGGGGACGGGACGCGCTTCGAGCTCGAGCACGTGGCGCACGTGGCCGACGAGTGGTGGGACCAGTTCGGACCGGGCGCGACCGGGGTGGGTTGGGACGGCGGCTGCTACGGCCTGGCCAACTACCTCGCCGACCGGGGGGCGGCGGTCGACCCGGCCGCGATGGCGACCTGGCACGAGACGCCCGAGGGGCGGTCGTTCTACCGGCAGTCCAGCGACGCTTGGGTGGCCGCCTCGATCGCCGCGGGCACCGACCCGGCGGCTGCGCGGGCGGCGGGGGCGCGGACGTACGCGTTCTACACCGGGACCGAAACCCCGGAGGCGAAGACCGAAGCCGAATAAATAGGGACGAATTGGATAGGGTGGCCGGATGCGTCGCCCTTCCGTCCTCTTTCTCGCCCTGGTCGCCGCGGTCATCCCGATGTCTGCGAGCGCGGCTCCGGCCGCCCCGGCGCGCGACGGGCGGGCCGAGCCGGTCGACGTCCAACTCGTCGCCGCGGGCAGCGACTGGTGTCTCACCTCCTACCTGACCGAGCTGCCCTGTGCCCCGACCGGCCCGTACCGCTGGCGTTTCCGCCCGGTCGGTGGCGGCGCCTTCGAGCTTCTCAGCGTGCGGGCCGACCGGTGCCTGAGCATGCCCGGCGGCACGCGCGTCGAGGGAGCCCGCGCCGGTCTCGCGTCGTGCGCCGCACTGCCGTCGCGGCGCTGGGAACTCCGGGACTCGGCCGGGGCGACCGCCGAGGTGGTCAATACCCGCAGCGGCCTGTGCCTGCGGATCGAGAGCGGTGTCGCCGTGCAGGGCTCGTGCACGCGGGGGCCGAGCCGCTGGACCGTGCGGGTCTTGCACAGGTACTGACCCGCGGCAGGCTTTGCAGCACAGCGCGCGGAATGTCGTGATGCGGATGGATGTCGTGGCGGGGAATCTGCTTGGATGCGATCCCCAGCTTCGATGTCTTCGCCGAACGGATCGCGATGCGCCGCACTGCCAGCCTGGTCCTCGCCGCCGTAGTGGTGGGGAGCATCGCCCTCGTCGTCGGCCGTCCCGACGCGCCCGCCGGGACAGTCGCCGCCCGGGCGATCCCGCCGCCCCCCACCCCGTACGACCAGGCCGTGGCCGTCCTCGCCGAGCAGTCCGCGGCGCTGCTGAGCGGCGACGAGAAGACCTGGCTGGCCGCCGTCGACCAGCCGCTGAAAGCCCGCTACCGCAGCATGTTCCGGTCGTTGCGCGCACTCGACGTGACCCGCTTCGACTACGACCCCGGCTACAGCCGGCCGGTCACGGGCGACCCCGCCGCCGTCACGTTCCGCAGCGAGATCGCGTACTGCCTCAGCACCGACATGTGCCCCGGCAAGACCGGCAGCGAGTGGACGCAGCCGCCGCGCCTCAAGCAGAAGCTCACGATGAAGCCGGTCGGCGGCCGGTACGTCATCACCGCGGCCGCGCAGAGCGAGCCCGACGACCCGCGCCGGCCGCTGCCGTGGGAGAACAGCGAGCTGGTCGCCCTGCGTGGCACCCGCGTGACCCTGGTCGCCGCGCCGGCCCAGCGTGCGCTGCTGGCCAAGGTGCTGCCGGTCGCCGAGGCGGCCGCGATCGCCAACGACCGGTTCGCCGCGCTGGTCGGCACCCCGCAGTCCCGCTACCGGATCTACCTGGCCGGCGAGAAGCAGTGGCGCACCTGGTACGGCGGCGAGAACGACCAGTGGACGATCGGGCTGGCCATCCCGCTCAACATGTACGGCATCGACGTGATGATGCGCACGAAGGAGCTGGCGAAGAACCCGGTCATGCTGCGCGTCGCCCTGCGGCACGAACTCGGCCACGTCGTGACGCTGTCCGGCGCCGTCCGGGCCGACGCCGCCGACGACACGTGGCTCAGCGAAGGGATCGCCGAGTACATCGGCTGGGCGCCGTCGAGCGCCGCGCGCAGCCTGCGCCGGTACAGCGTGCGCTGGGCGCTGGGCGGCGCCGCGCGGCAGAAGTCGATGGTGCCCCCGCGGCCCGGCCCGGCCGCCTCGTCGCGCGCCGGGGACGCCTTCTACGGGCTGAGCCACCTCGCGGTCGACTGCATGGCCAAGAAGTACGGGGACAAGAAACTCCTCACCTTCGTCCGGCTGGTGCTCGCTCAGGACAACGAGTACGACCAGGCGGCCAAGGGGGCGTACGGCGTCCCGTTCGCCACGGTGGACCGGGCGTGCGTCAAGTGGATCCGAGCTCAGGTGCTTTAGCGGGAAAATGATATAGCTGACGCATGCTGGTTGACTTCGCCGCGGACGTCGCGGCCACGCCGATCGAGGTCGAGACCGCCGCCGTGGCCGCCGAGAAGGACGGGTACGACGGGTTCGGCGCGGCCGAGACCAAGCACGACGTCTTCCCGGCGCTGGCCCTGGCCGCCCGGGCCACGTCGCGGATCACCCTGCAGTCGGCGATCGCGGTGGCGTTCGCTCGCAACCCGATGAACGTGGCCGTGCTCGCCAACGACCTGCAGCTCATCAGCGAGGGCCGGTTCCAGCTGGGCCTCGGGTCGCAGGTGCGGGCGCACATCGAGCGTCGCTTCGCGATGCCGTGGGGCAAGCCGGCCGCGCGGATGGAGGAGTTCGTGTCGGCGATCCGGGCCGTCTTCAAGGCGTGGGGCGGCGAGCGGCTGGCGTTCCGGGGCGAGTTCTATCGGCACACACTGATGACCGATTTCTTCGACCCCGGCCCCAATCCGTACGGGAATCCGCCGATCCTGGTGGCCGCGGTGGGGGAGTTGATGACGCGTACGGCGGGACGGGTCGCCGACGGTCTGCTCGTGCACCCGTTGACCAGTGCGGCGTACCTCGGGGAGCGCACCCGCCCGGCACTCCGCGCGGCCCGGGGCGGCGACCTGGGCAACTTCACGGTCTGCCTGTCGGCGATGGTGGTGCTCGGCGCCGACGAGGCCGCGCGGTCCCGGGCCGAGCAGGCGGTGAAGGGGCAGATCGCCTTCTACGCCTCCACGCCGGCCTATCGCCCGGTGCTCGACCTGCACGGCTGGGGCGAGCTGGCCGACCAGCTCAACTCGCTGTCGCGGCGGCGGGCGTGGGCCGAGATGACCGCGCTGATCAGCGACGAGGTGCTCGAGACGTTCGCGGTGACCGGGGACGTGGCGGCCGGGTTGCGGGAGCGGTTCGGTGGGCTGGTGGACCGGATCTCGCTCTACCCGCCGTACCAGGTGGATCCGGCTCTCATCGCACAGGTGCGGCAGCGCCTCTGAGCTGACGAAGAGCCGGTACGGGTGGAGTCGCGCGGCGCCAGCGTCGAGCGGCTGACCGAAGAGGCTAGGTCCGCTCGCTCGCCGACGCCACCCCGGCCCGCACCGCCGGAGCCGACACCGCGGCGGCCGACAAGCTGAGCAGCGGAGTTCCTCTTCGCACACCCACCACGTCGCCCGGTTCGGCGGTGCGGAGCCTGTGCCGTAACTACGAGTTGGTGATCTCGATCGAGTCGACCCGGTCCGGGTAGAACGCGATGTGGTCCTTGATCTCGGCGACGGCGTCGTGCGGGTTCTGGTACTCCCACACCGCGTCGACGGCCTTGACCCCGCCGACCGGGATCGAGTAGTAACTCGCGTCGCCCTTGTACGGGCAGTGGCTTTCGGTCGCGGTGCGTTCGAGCAGGGTCTGGTCCACGTCGGCCAGCGGGACGTAGAGCACCGCCGGGTAGGTGGATTCCTGCAGCGTGAGCGCGCGGTGTGTGTCGGCGACCACCTTGCCGCCCACCTTCACCACGACGTGCGCCGGGTTCGGCGTGACGGTGATCGGGTGGTCGGGGCCGGGGAGCCTCACGGAACGGTCGGACATGTCGCCTCCATCGGATCTGCGGTTGCTTGCGGATCTGCGGTCTGCTTCCGGATCAATCCGCTCTAGGGTCTCACCATTCCCGCTGCGCACCGCGCACACCCGCGCACACCGTGCGCGTCGCGTCAGCTACGCCACAGTTTTCGAGACAGAGATCTAACAGCACCTCGTCCGAACGGACCAAAGCCAACTAATGCCACATGCCGGGCGTACGAACGTGGTGGATTGGCAGAGGCGCCGAACCACAGGGACCGAAGCAGAAGCACCAACAGCGAGGCACCAACAGCGAGGCACCAACAGCGAGGCACTAACAGCGAGGCACCAACAGCAGAGCATCAATCGGCTCGAGAAAGGTTCAACATGAAATCGGCTACGCGGATTCTGACTCTCGTCGGCCTGGGCCTGATGACGAGCGCGACGCTTGGGGCCGTTCCGGCCGTGGCGTCGACGTCCGCACCAGACGCGGCGGCCAGCGCCACCACGATCACGGCGGCGGAGCAGCCTCGCCGTGATCTGGTGGTCCGGTACTACGACTCGCGCCGCGAGTGTGAATGGAACGGCCGGATCGGGGAGCGGCGCAACTGGTGGCGGCACTACGACTGCGACTTCGTGCGGCGTGGCCCCTACCGCGGCGACTGGCGGCTGACCGCCGTGCGCCGCGATCACCGCGACGACGACCGCCGTGACGGCGACGACCACCGCGACGGCGACGACCGCCGGAACTGAACGGCTCGCACACTTAGACCGCACTGATAGACCGCATTGATAGACCGCACTGACAGCCAGGCCACACCCGGATCCGGGTGTGGCCTGACCGCGTCGGCGGGGAGCTAACGTGATCACATGTCGACGAATCCGGCCGAGGCCGCGGCAACGTCCCTGGGCATCGCGTTCTCGTTGCTGCGCCACGGCCCGGCCGCCAGCGTCACCGCGGCCGCCGAGGCCCAGGGCGTCGAGGTGGGCGACCTGGTGAAGACGTTGGTGGTGCGGCGGGCCGACGACGACTACGTGCTCGTCCTGGTCCCCGGCGACCGCTCGATCTCCTGGCCCAAACTGCGCGCGCTGCTCGGCGTCAACCGGCTCTCGATGCCCGACGCGGCCACCGCCAAGGAGGCCACCGGGTACGAGCGCGGCACCATCACCCCGTTCGGCGCGGCCCGGGCGTGGCCGGTCATCGCCGACTCGCGTACCCGGGGCCGCACGATCAATCTCGGGGCCGGCGAACGCGGCGTGGGCCTGCGGGTCGGCGCCGACGAGGCGGTGGCGGCGCTCGGCGGGACGTTCGCGGATGTGACGGACGAGGCGGTCTGATCCCCAAGCGCCTGGGGTAAGTTCCGACCGTGACGAGCGAAAACCCGATCCAGCCCGATGTTCCTCCGTCCGGTACCGGCTGCGTCGAGTGCCTGGACGCCGGCGGGTGGTGGTTCCACCTGCGCCGCTGCGCCCAGTGCGGCCACATCGGTTGCTGCGACAGCTCACCGGCGCAGCACGCCACGGCCCACTTCCGCGAGACCGGCCACCCGATCATCCAGTCGTTCGAGCCCGGCGAGGACTGGTTCTGGAGCTACGACACCGGGGAAGCCACCTCCGGGCCCGTGCTGGCGCCGCCCGACAGCCACCCGTCGACGCAGCCGGTTCCCGGCCCGAGCGGCAGCGTGCCGCACGACTGGCGCACCAAGCTCAACCGATAGCGACTCCGCCGGGTCAGCCGTCGGGGCCTCGTCCGCCGCGGCCAGGTCGCCGTCGGACGGTGCCCGGAATGTCGGGGCCGGTCCCTGGTTCGCGGCCGAGGCGCCGGGCGCTCGGCGACCGGCAGCAAAGTCTCGGCGTCCACGCCGGACGGCAGCCGCAGCCACGCGAACCAGCCCCCGGGCGGGCTGCGTCCGGTCGGGTTCCCGAACGGGAACCGAATCCCGTGGGAATCCCGTGGGAGTGGTGCAATGGGGTCATGAAGCTGCTGCTGCCGGACAGCGTCGAACTCGACCCGGACCTGCCCGAGGGCGTCACCGCCGTAACCTATGAGGTCGAGAAGCCGATCCCGGAGGAGCATACGGACGCCGCCGCGCTGGTGCTCTGGAACAACCCGGGGGACCTGCTGCGGGACGCGGCGCAGCGGCTCAAGCAGGTGCGCTGGGTGCAGACCCTGGCCGCCGGGCCGGATGCGGTCGTCGCGGCCGGGTTCGCGCCCGATGTCGTCATCACCTCGGGGCGCGGGCTGCACGACGAGACGGTGGCCGAGCACACCCTCGCGCTGACCCTGGCCGCCGTCCGCCACCTGCACACGCTGGTGCGGGCCCAGATCGGGCGGCGCTGGGCCGACGACGTACGGGATCTTCAGGCCGCCCCGGAGACACAGCGCTTCGCCACGCTGCGCGACGCCCACGTGGTGATCTGGGGGTTCGGCGGGATCGCCGCGGGACTGGCGCCGCACCTGAAGGCGCTGGGCGCCCGGGTGACCGGGGTGGCTCGCAGCGCCGGCCCACGCCAGGGCTTCGACGTGGTGACCGAGGCCGACCTCCCGCGTCTGCTGCCCACCGCCGACGTGCTGATCGGCATCCTGCCCGCGACCCCGGCGACCGGACACGCGCTGAACGCCGGCGTTTTCGCCCTGCTGCCCGCGCATGCCTGGGTGGTCAACGTCGGCCGCGGCGCCACCCTCGACGAGCCGGCGCTGCTGGACGCCCTGCGGAGCGGCAGCATCGGCGGCGCGGCCCTGGACGTCTTCGAGACCGAGCCGCTGCCGGTCACCTCGGGCCTGTGGGACGAACCGAACGTCATCGTCACCCCGCACGTCGCCGGTGGCCGTCCGCGGGGCGCGTCGGCCCTGATCTCGGCGAACCTGGTCGCTTTTCTGGCGGGCAAGCCGCTGCGCAACGTGGTGGAAGGCTAGCCTCACCGGGCTGAGTCCTCACCGGCCGAGTCTTCACAGAGCTGAGTCTTCACAGAGCTGAGTCGGCCAGCTTGTCGGGGTTGCCGAAGCGGTGGGCGGTGATGCTGACCGCCTGCTCGTGCAGGAACGGCAGCATCTCGACGTGGCCCGCCTCGGTGACCGGGCCCGCCCAGACGGCGAGGTCGGGACGTCCGCCGGTGGTGCGGGCCAGGGCCTCGGCCGAGCCGCCGATCAGGCGTACGCGAGTCACTCCGCTCAGGCCGGCGGCCCAGTCCTCGTCGCTCTCCACCCGCACGTCGACGGGGACGGCGACGGCCAGTTCGGCCGGCAGCGGCGTCGCGGTGGAGACCCGGAAGGGCGCCCCGGCGCGTACGCCCGCGGCGACGACCCGCAGCAGCGCGGCGACCGGGGCGTCGGACGCGAGCCGCACCTCGACGGGAACGGGCAGGTAGCGCAGCACGTTGCGCTCGGCCCACAGGCCGCTGACGTCGGTCGCCCGCCCGAAATGACCGGACCAGGCGGCGGCGTCGGCGCGGGTGGCCCGATCCAGCATGAGCGCGTCCGCCGCGGGCAGCGCCTGGCCGGCCGCGGCGAGCAGCGCGCGCACCGCCACGTCGTCCACCTCGTCGTCGGCCGTGGCCGGGGCGGACTGCCAGCCGGTGAGACCCACCAGGTAGTTCGGGCCGCCCGCCTTGGTGCCGGGGCCGACCGCCGAGCGCTTCCAGCCGCCGAACGGCTGCCGCCGCACGATCGCGCCGGTGATGCCTCGGTTGACGTACAGGTTGCCGGCCCGGACCCGGTCGAGCCAGGTGCCGAGTTCGTCGGGGTCGAGCGAGTGCAGGCCCGAGGTGAGACCGTAGTCGACGTCGTTGACCAGGTCGATCGCCTCGTCGAGGGTCTCGGCGTGCATGATGCCGAGGATCGGGCCGAAGTACTCGGTGCGGTGGTACGCCGAGCCGCGGGTCACGCCGTCCCGGATGCCGGGGCTCCACAGCCGATCGCTGGTGTCCAGCGAACGAGGCTCGAGCAGCCAGCTCTCGCCCGGGCCGAGCCGGGTGAGGCCGTCGAGCAGCTTGCCGGCGGCCGGTTCGATGATCGGGCCGACCTGGCTGCGCGGATCCGACGGCCAGCCGACGGTGAGCGAGCGGGCGGCGTCGAGGAGCTGGTGGCGGAAGCGGTTCGAGTGGGCCACCGAGCCGACCAGGACGACCAGCGAGGCGGCCGAGCACTTCTGCCCGGCATGCCCGAAGGCCGAGCCGATGACGTCCTTGACGGCCAGGTCGAGGTCGGCGCTCGGGGTCACGATGATCGCGTTCTTGCCGCTCGTCTCGGCCAGCAGCGGCAGGTCGGTGCGGAACGACCGGAACAGCTCGGCGGTCTCGTACGCGCCGGTGAGCACGACGCGGTCGACCAGCGCGTGGCCGATCAGCTGCCGGCCCAGCGCCCGCTCCTCGACCTGGATCAGGGTGAGCAGGTCGGCGTCGGGCAGCACCGGCTGGATGATGTCGGCCAGCACCGCGCCGCACCGCTCGGCCTGGCCCGCGGGTTTGAGCGCGACCGCGGAGCCGGCCGCGAGGGCCGCGAGCACCGAGCCGGCCGGGATGGCGATCGGGAAGTTCCACGGCGGGGTGACCAGGGTGAGCTTCTCCGGCACGGCGACCGCGCCGTCCACGTCGTCCAGCCCGGCGGCCAGTTCGCCGTAGTAGTGGGCGAAGTCGATCGCCTCCGAGATCTCCGGGTCGGCCTGGTCGGCGGTCTTGCCGGTCTCGGCCGCCATCACCTCGAGCAGGTCGAGCCGGCGGGCCTCGAGGGCGTCGCCGACGCGGTGCAGGATCGCACCGCGCTGGGCGCCGGTCAGCGAACCCCAGTCGCCGGCCGCCGCGACCGCCGCGCCGAGCCGGTTGTCGAGCCCGCGCTCGTCGGTGATCCGCGCGGCGTCGATGGTCGCCAGGCCGATGGCCGAACGCCGGACGCGGGCGAGGACCCCGCGTACCCGGTCTCGGTTGACCTTGATCGAGGGGTCGGTGTCGGGCGAGTTCTCGAAGTGGCCGGGCTTCGACGCGGCGACCGCGGCGTGCCGCTCGGCGATCCGGTGCGGCGGCGGCACCTCGGAGTCCAGATCCTCGAGAGAGTCGAGGAAGCGGTCGCGCTCGCGGGCGAACAGGCCGGCGTCGCTCTCCAGCTCGAACACCGCGGACATGAAGTTGTCGCTGCTGGCACCCTCCTCGAGGCGACGGATCAGGTAGGCGATGGCGACGTCGAACTGCTCCGGGCGTACGACCGGGGTATAGAGCAGCAGCCCGCCGACCTCACGCCGGACCACCTCGGCCTGGCCCTCGGCCATGCCGAGCAGCATCTCGAACTCGATGCCCTCGCGCACGCCGCGACGACCGGCCAGCAGCCAGGCGTACGCCACGTCGAAGAGGTTGTGGCCGGCCACGCCGAGCCGCACGTGGCCGATCCGGTCGGGGTGCAGCGCGTAGTCGAGCACCCGCTTGTAGTTGGTGTCGGTCTCGCGCTTGCTGCCCCAGGTCGCCAGCGGCCAGCCGTGCACCGTCGCCTCGACCTGCTCCATCGGCAGGTTGGCCCCCTTGACCAGACGTACCTTGATGCCGGCGCCACCCTTCGCGCGACGGTCGGCGGCCCACTCCTGCAGGCGGATCATCGCGGCCAGGGCGTCCGGAAGGTACGCCTGCAGCACGATGCCGGCCTCGAGGTCGCGCAGCCCGGGCTTCGACAGCAGGCGCGTGAAGACTGCGATCGTGAGGTCGAGGTCCTTGTACTCCTCCATGTCGAGGTTCACGAACTTGCGGGTGCCGGGCTTGTCGGGGGCCCCGGCCCTGGCCGCCGCGAGGGTGAAGAGCGGGGTGAGCTGTTCGACGATCTCGTCGACGGCCTCGTCGAACGCCCACGGGTTGTGCGGGGCGACGGTGGACGACACCTTGATCGACACGTAGTCGACGTCGTCGCGGGAGAGCAGGCGCTCGGTCTCGCTCAGCCGCCGGGTGGCCTCGCCGCGGCCGAGGACAGCCTCGCCGAGGAGGTTGACGTTCAGGCGTACGTCCCGGCGCTTGATCTTGGCGATGGCCCGGCCGAGCTTGGCGTCGGACGCGTCGACGACGAGGTGGCCGACCATGCCGCGCAGCACGCGCCGGGCGATCGGCACGACCACGCCGGGCATCACCGGGGCGAGTTTGCCGCCGAGCCGCACCGCGGCGCGCAGGGGAGCGGGCAGGAAGGCCGGGACGTCGGGCGCGAGTGCGGCCAGGGCGCGGGCGCTGACCCGGACGTCCTCCGGCCGCACGACGCCGTCGACGAAGCCGACCGCGAAGGCGAGGCCCTTCGGGTCGCGCAGCACCCCGGCGAGTTGGGCCGCCGAGCCGGTGGTCTTGATCTCGGCGGCCTCGTGGAGCCAGCGGCGGACCAGCGCGATCGCCTGGCCGGCGAGCTCGGCGGGGGTGGCGTCGGCGGCCGGGGTGCCGGCCGGCGACTGAGCGACATCAGACATGCCGTCAGTGTCCTTCCGAGGTTCGTTCAGGAAAAGCGACGGTTTCCGACGAGTACTCTTCAGCTCTGCTTAATGTTCTGGAGGGCCGTCCCATGCTCGAGGTCCGGCGCCTGGTACTGCTGCGTGAGCTGGCCGTCCGCGGCACGATCGCGGCCGTCGCCGAGGCGCTCAACTTCTCCCCCTCGGCGGTGTCGCAGCAGCTCAGCCTGCTCGAGAAGGAGGCCGGCCGGCCGCTGCTGCGCAAGTCGGGCCGCGGCGTGCAGCTCACCCCCGAGGCCGAGGTGCTGGTCGAGTCGGTCGCCGAGGTGCTCGACACGCTCGAACGTGCCGAGGTGCGCCTGCAGGCCTCCGCCGCGAACGTGAGTGGCCGGGTGCGCGTGGCCGTGTTCCAGTCGGCCGCGCTCGCCCTCATGCCGGCGACGCTGCTCGCCATGGCCACCCGCTTTCCAGAGGTACGGGTCGAAATGGTGCAACGTGAGCCCGAGGAGGCCTTGCGGGAGACGTGGGCCCGCGACTTCGACATGGTGATCGCAGAGCAGTACCCGGCCCACGCCGCGCCACACCACCCGGGCCTCGATCGGCGGCCGTTGACCACCGACGTGATCCGGCTGGCGCTGCCGGCCGTCGCGGCGGCGCTGCGGCCGGTGGGGTCGCTGGAGGAGGCCCGGCACATGCCGTGGGTGATGGAGCCCCGGGGTACGGCGTCCCGGCACTTCGCCGAGCAGCTGTGTCGCTCGACCGGGTTCGAGCCGGACGTGCGCTACGAGACGGCCGACCTCCAGGCGCACATCCGGCTGGTGGAGTCGGGCAACGCGGTGGCGCTGATTCCGGACCTGGTCTGGGCGGGCCGGGAAACGTCCTGCCGGCTGCTCGACCTGCCGTCGCGGCCGCGCCGCACGATCTTCACCGCGCAGCGTCAGGCGGCCGCCGCGTCCCCGGCCGCGCGAGCGTTCCGGGAAACCTTGGAGGAGGCCGCAGCGGCGTGACAGCTTCACCTCGAAACAGCTCGGCGGACCCGTGGCTGAGGTCACGCGGTAAGTGGCGGCTCCACCCGCGTCAGGGACCATTGCTCGCGGAACGAGTTGATGGTCAGCCACGCGAGGCGCGCGTTCACGGTGAACAGGTGTCTCGCCGACGCTAGCGTGTCGAACGAGGACTCGCGCCGCTCGTATTCCTCCCTGGTCAGGCCGCTGAACGTTTCCAGGACGGTGGCGCAGAAGTAGAGGAACCCGAGCGTCTCGATCTGCAGGAAGAGCGCGTCGGCCGCGTCGTCGCCGTCAGCGGGCTCGATCGGAGGCTGCCCGATCGCCTTGAGGAGCACATCGGTGTCCGGGGCGGTGTGCTGGTTGACGAAATTCATGAGATCGCTGGCGTACGGCTCGGCCAGCCCGCGCCGGGCGATCACCGCGCCGAAGGCCCGCGCCTTGAGGACGAGCTCGTCACCGACGAGCAGCCGGGTGATCGCCGTGAGGTGACGCTCGTGCCGGTGCCGGACCAGGGACCGCGTGAAACGCAGAAGCTCGCGGGCCAGGCCGCCGCTGAGCACGTGCGGCAGGGCGATGAAAGGGTCGGGCAGACCGGCGGCTCGGCCGGCCAGCAGCTTCGACGCGTCACCGAGATCGAGGTATTCGACCGGCACGATGGCGTCGAAGGTGCTGTCGAGGGCGTCGCGGACGGGCAGCCCGCGCCGCTCGAACCGGGCCAGCGCGTCCTCCGACACCGACACGAGGAAGAGGCAGCCCGGGATCTCCAGGCTGAACAGCGACTTGACCGTGTTGAGGAACTCGTACACCAACTCGGGCGAGGACATCTTGTCCAGCTCGTCAAAGATGATCACGAGCGGGATCCGGGCCATCTTGTCTTCCTTGCGGAAGTACTCCGTCGTCATCGTGAGGAACAACCGCAGCTCGTTGGCGATCTCCGGATACGGCATCGGGTGCCGCTGGTACTCCTGCGCGGCGGTGGTGGACCGCTCACCTCCGAACGGCAACCGGAACTTACCGGTCGAACCGAACGTCTCCTTCTGCTGGAACCGGATGGTCCGCAGCCGTCGCTCGGCGCGCTTCCGCAGGTCGTCGCGGTCCTGGACGGGAGTCTCGTCGAGGGCCGGGTCGTCGGCGGCCGGGCGTGGGCCCGCCACCAGCGCGACGGCGATCACCACGACGCCGGCGCAGGCCAGACCGATCCACCCGGCCGACAACCAGGCGGGCGGCTCGTACCTCAGCTCGGCGGTGCTCACGGCGCCCACGAGCACGGTCACCACCCAGGCGGCTGCCACGGCGAGCGCCACCCCGGCACGCTGTGCGACGTGACCGGACGCTCGGCGGCGGCTCGACGTCTCGGCCCGCGGTCGAAGGAGGTCGGCGACCCGGTCACAGATCGCGCCGTACAGGTACAGCACATACTCTCGCGGCTCGTAGGTGACCGGAACGCTCTCGAAGACGACGAGCTGATCTCCGGCGGTGTTCGCACCGGGGACACGGCCGTCGCGATACTGCTCCAGCAGCGAGGACTTCCCCGCGCCGCGCGGTCCGGCTACCCCGACGGCGCCTCCGTTCAGCCCCGCGATCTCTGCCCCCAACCGGTGGAACGAACGCGTCTCCACCATGTATTCGGTGCCGCGCATCATCTGGAGCCCGAAGGGACTGATCTTGTCGATCTCCGTCGCGAAACCGGGGCTCACTCTGATCGAGATACCTTCACGGAGCTTCTGCCGGAGCACCTCGCGTGCTGTTCGCCGCCACTCGTCGTCGCTCTCCCTGACCGCTTGAGCCAGCAAGCGCCGCTGCCGTTGCTGGGTTGTCTGAAGCGAGCGCGACACGACGCTGCGCGGAATGATCTCGTCGTCCGCCGCGCCGAGGAGGGCGCGAATCGGGCTGAGGAGCGCACGCAGGAGCAACGGGTGACCAGCGCCCAGGACCCAGGCGACGAGGAGAGCGCCGGCTTCCGGCCAGTGCCCGGGAACCGCGGGCGCCGCGGTCAGGGCGAACCAGGTGCCGAGCGCCGCCCCGGCACCAGCGGCAACGCTGACGATCGCGTCTTGAGGTTCCGGTGCCTCCGGAACGTCGAGCACGCCGAAGGCACCGCCCGCGACGGAGAACGCCAGGAAGCCCAGGACGATCCAGATGACCAGGCTCCAGTTGCCGAGTTCCTGGCGGGCGGGCGTCCACAACTGCCAGACGGCGATCAGGTACGCGACCGGGAAGGTGCCCATGACCGAGGCCATCGCCACGAGTGATCCGGCACCAGCTTCCTCGTCGATGCCCATCCACGCGCCGACCATGCCGAGTACGGCAACTGCGGCTCCGAGCGCTATGAGCGTCGCCCAGACGGCGCCCAGAGCGGTGGCAACCGCCGGCCAAGCCTGCCAGATCGCGACCGGGAGGCCGAGAATCCCCACACAGCCGATGCCCGTGGCGAAGCGCCGGACGAGATCGACGAGGGTGAAGGGTGCCACGGACGCGACGAATCCGTCGAGGGCCTGCTGGTGCTGGACGATTGCCTGGATCTGCCGGCTGGTGCTGTCCAGGAGGGTGTCGGCCTGGCGGCGGACGTCCGCCAGGAGGTCCTCCTCGAGCTGTTCGTTCTCCCAGCGATCGAGCGAGGTCTTGAGGTCCCCGGAGCGCAACTCCTCCGCGGCGAGCTTCATCAGCCGTGCGGTGAAATCGTCCGGAGCCGCCCAGGACCGCTCGGCCGGAGCCTGGCCGGGCGGGGAGGCCGGTGAGTCCGTGTCCACCGAGGTCATGCGCCCGTGCCGAGGTCGATCGGCGGGCAGCCGTGAGCCAGCATGGCGCCGACCCTAGGGCCGCCACCGGCCGCGGCGCCGGACGTGCGGCGCCGCCGGCACCGCGTCCCCACTAACGGGTGACCCGGGATGACGGCACGGACCAGACCGCGGCCACCAGGGCGACCACGGACGCCGCGGTGTCCGGTACCGGTTACGGCGGCCGAACGACCGACCACATAGGCCGTTCGGGCAAGGCTCGTACCGGAACCGCGGCGAGATGTCCGAAGCCTCTTGGAATGCGGCACCCGGCGGCCGGGACGTGCTTGACATGTCGATGCGTCTATTGCTTTCTGTGATCCCGTTTGTTGCCTCCCCGTTACGGAAGGAACCTTTCCGCATGACGACGAACGCCGGGCGATCGTCCGGTCGCCGGCACCTGCGGCGGATCCTCGCTGTCGGGCTCACCGCCATCACTGTCGGTGCGCTCGTCAACACCCCCGCCTCCGCCGCCCCCGCCTCCGTCACTACTTTCGGTACGAACGTCACCGTCTTCGATCCGACCACTCCGGTGGCCGAGATCCAGGCCAAGCTCGACGCCGCGTACGCGCTGCAGGTCGACAACGAGATGGGCACCGCCCGGTACGCGTTCCTGTTCAAGCCGGGCACGTACGGCACGGACGCCCAGCCGTTGCAGATCAAGGTCGGCTACTACACCGAGGTCTCCGGGCTCGGCGCGCAGCCGTCCGACGTCGTGATCAACGGCAAGATCGAGGTCTACAACCGCTGCCTCACCGAGGGCGGCACCGCCAACTGCCTGGCGCTGGTCAACTTCTGGCGTACGCTCTCCAACCTGTCCCTGAAGGTCAACTCGGCCGGGCAGGACGGCTGCCGGTCGAGCGCCAACTTCTGGGCCGTCTCGCAGGCCGTCTCGCTGCGCCGGCTGCAGGTCGACGGCAACTTCTCGCTCATGGACTACTGCACGGCCGGACCGCAGTACGCCAGCGGCGGCTTCATCGCCGACTCGCAGTTCGGCAGCGTCACCAACGGCTCGCAGCAGCAGTGGCTGACTCGCAACAGCAAGGTCGGCTCCTGGTCGAACGCGGTCTGGAACCAGGTCTTCGCCGGCGTCGAGGGGGCGCCGGACGACTCGGCGTTCCCGGACCCGCCGTACACGACCCTGGCCACGACCCCGCTCAGCCGGGAGAAGCCGTACCTGTTCGTCGACCCGAAGGGCAAGTACGCCGTACGCGTGCCCGCCGCCGCACGAAACACCAGCGGCGTCTCGTGGGGCGCCCCCGGCCGGACCGTCCCGTTGACCGACTTCTTCGTGGCGAAGCCGTCCGACCCGACGTGGAAGATCAACGCCGCTCTGCTGCTCGGCAGGAACCTGCTGCTCACGCCGGGCGTTTACCCCATCGACCAGAGCATCCACGTGCTGCGGCCCAACCAGGTCGTGCTCGGCATCGGCCACGCCACGCTGACCGCGGTCAACGGGGCCACGCCGATCAAGGTCGCCGACGTCCCCGGGGTGATCATCGCCGGGGTCACGATCGACGCCGGCCTCCAGGAGTCGAAGAACCTGCTGCAGGTCGGCAACAAGAACGGCCTCGGGATCAGCTCGCCGGCCAACCCGACCACGCTGTCGGACGTCTATTTCCGGGTGGGTGGCCCGCACATCGGCAAGGTCGACACGGCGCTCGAGGTGAACAGCGACAACGTGCTGATCGACCACACGTGGGTGTGGCGCGGTGACCACGGCGTCGAGGGCTTCACCGAGGGCGTGCGCGGCGACACCCAGCGGTGGCGCACCAACACCGGTCGCTACGGCGCCGTCATCAACGGCGACAACGTGACCGCGACGGGCCTGTTCGTCGAGCACTTCCAGAAGTACAACACGGTCTGGAACGGCGAGCGGGGCACGACGGTGCTCTACCAGAACGAACTGCCGTACGACCCGCCGACGCAGGCCGACTGGATGAACGGCAGCGTCAAGGGGTACGCGGGTTACCGGGTCGGGGACAAGGTGCGCACCCACCAGCTGTACGGCGCCGGCGTCTACGTCTTCAACCAGAACAACCCGTCGATCGAGACCGAGAACGGCTTCGAGGTCCCGAACCGTCCCGGCGTGAAGCTGCACCACATCATGACCGTCAACCTGAGTGCCGGCGTGCTCAACCACGTCGTCAACGGGGTGGGTGCCGCCGCCGACACGACGAAGGTGGGCGCCCCGGTCTTCATCACCGACTACCCGGCTCCCTAGGCGTCACCCGAGGGCAGTCGAACGGGCTGGGATCCCCGCGGGGATCCCAGCCCGCTGTTCTTGTCAGCTTGGCGTCTCGGCGGCCGACCACGTGAGCGGGAAGGATGCCTCCTGGCGGGGTAGGCACCCGTCCCGTTCGCCATTGTCCCGCTGTGCGGGCGATGCGCCATTGGCTGAAAGGCTCAGGAACCTCCGTGACATCCGCGGGAATGGTCCCGGGAGCTTCTGGCCTGGGCGCCCGCGACCTCCTCAGATGCCGACGCGGGCCGCCAGGCGGCCGTCGGCGATGGCGGCGGCGAACGCGGCGTGGTCTTGCTCGGTCTGATCGGCGTACGCCTCGGCGAACGCGGCGAAGGCCTGGTCGTAACGGTCGTCGGTGCCCAGGTAGGCGGCGATCGCGATCCGGTCCCCGCTGCGGGCGTGCGCCCGGGCGAGCGTCCACGCGCACAACCGCCCGTACTGCCGCAGGGTCTCGGTATCCAGCGCGTCGACGGCGACCGAGCCCTTCCAGTCGCGCAGCTGCCGCACGTAGAAGTCGCGTTCCCGGCCGTCGAAGCCGGGCACTCGCTGCCAGCCCAGGAAGATGTCGCTGACCGCCTGCATGAGCCGCTGACCCTGAACGACGCGCCGGCCGTGGTTGTCGCGGGTCGTGCTCGGCGCGGAGGTCTCCAGCACCGACAGCCCGGCCTCCTTGACCTGCAGCAGCAACGCGTCGGTGTGGTCGCGGCCGGTCATCAGGGCGATCCAGCAGCGGGTGCCGACGCTGCCCACGCCGACCACCTTGCGGGCCAGGTCGACGAACTCGAACGCGTCGAGCAGCCGCCGGCGGTCGTCGGGCAGGGTGTCGCGGTAGCCGCGGAGGATCTCGCGGATCTGCGCCTCGTGCTCCTGGAACACAGCCTCGGGCAGCAGGTCTCGCACGGGGATGAGCAGGGGTGGGTCGGCCACGATGCGCAGGCGGCCGTCCACCACGGCGGTCAGTTTCCGGCTCGCCTGCAGGCTGTCCCGGGTGCGGGCCTTCGCCCCGGCGGCGTCGAGCAGCTTGCGCTGCGCCTTGCCGAGCTGGGTGGCCAGGTCGTCGACGTCCGCGTGGGCATACCAGACGTCCAGCTCGCCCATGCCCGCGAAGCTGGTCATCGCCTCGCGGTAGGCGAGCGCCGCGGTGAGGACGATGCCCGAACAGTCCTTGTGTTTGAAGCCGTTCCCCCGCCCGGCGAGGGTCAGGCTGGCCAGCAACCGCTTGAGGTCCCACTCCCACGGCCCGGCGGCGGTCTCGTCGAAGTCGTTGACGTCGAAGACCAGTCGGCGCTCGGGTGACGCGAACATGCCGAAATTGCTCAGGTGCGCGTCACCGCAGAGCTGGGCGGTCAGGCCCGACGAGGGGGCGGAGGCGAGGTCGGCCGCCATGACCACGGCGCCGCCGCGGTAGAACGCGAACGGCGAAGCCACCATCCGCCCGTGCCGGATCGGCACCAGATCGGGCAGGCGGTCCTCGTCCTGCGCGGTGATCAGGGCGACCGGGTCGGCCCGGCCACTCGCGGGCGTGAATCCGCCTTGCTCGGCGGGCGGCACGCGTTTACGGGCGGCACGCCCTGCCGCGGCGCGGTCGGCCGGTGCGACGCGGCCGGTGATGTCCGTCGTCATTTCTCGAGAGTAGGCGCGGATGGCCTGATCAGCGGTGACGGCGCTCACCGCCCCGGATCAGTCGGACAGCGCCACCGACTCCTCAGGCGGCCAGGGAGTGCGCTACCCGGCGCAGGAAGTCGGTGTTGGAGGTGGTGCCGCGCAGTTGCTCCAGGAGGCGGCGCATGGCGTCGCCGCGATCCGAGCCGCCCAGGGCTCGCCGGACCTGCGCGACGATGGCCATCTCGGCGGGGGAGAGCAGGGTCTCGTCGTGGCGGGTGCCGGTGGTGGAGAGGTCGATCGCCGGGAAGACGCGGGCCTCCGCGAGCGAACGGTCCAGCTTCAGTTCGGCGTTGCCGGTGCTCTTGAACTCCTCGAAGATCAGGGTGTCCATCGCCGAGCCGTTCTCGACCAGCGCCGTCGCGATGATGGTCAGCGAGCCACCGCCCTCGATGTTGCGGGCAGCGCCGAGGAAGCGCTTCGGCGGGTAGAGCGCCGTCGAGTCGAGACCGCCCGAGAGCGTACGTCCCCGGCCCGTCGCCATCAGGTTGTAGGCGCGACCCAGGCGGGTGATCGAGTCGAGCAGGACGACCACGTCCTCGCCCTGCTCGACCAGGCGTTTGGCCCGCTCGATGGCGAGTTCGGCGACGGCGGCGTGCTCCTGCGGCGGCCGGTCGAACGTGGCTGCCACGACCTCGGCCTTGACCGTGCGGGTGAAGTCGGTGACCTCCTCGGGCCGCTCGTCGACGAGCACGACGAAGAGGTGGACCTCAGGGTTGTTGTGGGCGATCGCGTTGGCGATCTGCTTGAGGACCGTGGTCTTGCCGGCCTTGGGCGGGGCCACGATCAGCGCCCGCTGACCCTTGCCGATCGGCATGGCCAGGTCGATGACGCGGGTGGTGAGCAACTCCGGCTCGGTCTCCAGGCGCAGCCGCTCCTGCGGGTAGAGCGCCGTGAGCTGGTAGAAGTCGGGGCGCCGGCCGATCGGCCGGTCGAGTTGCAGGGTCGCGGGCTTGCGGCCGGTGACCCGGGCGACACCCGTCACGCGATCGCCGCGGCGCAGGCCGAGCCGCCGGATCTCGGGCAGGGCGACGGGGATGTCGTCCGGGCCGGGGGCGTAACCGTGCAGGCGCAGCCAGGCGCGGTCGTCGACGATGTCGAGCAGGGCGTCGACGGTGATTTCCTCGGGGGCCGGCACGGGGGCGCGGCCTCGGTTCTCAGTCATGGGGGTACTCCTTGCAACCCGGTGCCGGCACGACGCCGTACGGGAAGGGAAATGAACGCCGCGAACGGCGAAGGAAGGAAAGGCTGGCCGGGTCGAACTCGGCTGGTAGTGCTCCCGGGGGTTACCAAGACTGGTTCCTGCAGCCGGGATGCGACTGGACTCAAGATAGCACCCTCCGGGCGAGGGGGACAGCACCAGCACGCCAGATGACATCTTGACGACACGGCGCGTTCGCCTCGCGGACGCCTGCCCGGTATGAAATTCGGCGTGCACCACGCGAACCACTACTACGGCCACAGCCACGTGCTGGCGCGCTACTGCGGCCTCGACGACACCGAGCCGCCGCGCCTGCACGGCTACCTGCAGCACGGCTGGAACATCGGCGACGGCATGGCCCCCGATCATGAGTACGTGCCGGGTGTGGCGAAGTTCGTCTGGTCGGAGCGGGTCCGCCGCCGGGCGTGGTCGCTGGGCCGCCGCGACGTGTACGTGGTGGGTGCCCCCTGGGCGTACCTGCTGGCGATGGAACCCGAACCGGCTGACGCGTCCGTGCGGCGTGCGGGCACCATCTGGTACCCGTTCCACGGCTGGGAAGGTCAGCACATCGTGGGCGACCACGACGGCCTGATCGGCGAGATCCGCGACACCGAGACCGGGCCGGTCACCGTCTGCCTGTACTGGCAGGAGTTCGGCGACAAGCGGGTGCGCGTGCGCTACGAGAAGGCCGGGTTCCGGGTGATCTGCCACGGCTACCGGGGTGGATGGTGGAAGGACCTCGACCCCGGATTTCTCTATCGTCAACTTGCTGAGCAGCGCAAACATTCCCGGGTGGCGTCGAACCGCCTGTGCAGCGCGATCATGTACGGCACGCTCGCCGGTTGTGCGCCGGCCGTCTACGGCGATCCGATGCAGCTCGAAGGGGAGAGGTCGGCGTTCGGCGGGCAGGGCCGCATCGTTCGCGAGTGGGCCGACCTGCACGGCGCCGAGGTCGACGTCGAGGTGGCCCGGGGGATCGCGGTCGCCGAGCTGGGTGCCGACCGGCTGCTGCCCCCCGCCGAGCTGCGCCGCCTGTTCCAGTGGCCGTCCCTGCGTGCAGATCCCGATGTCGAGCTGACCGGAGTGCTGACCCGATGACCACCCTGATCGGCGGGGAGATGCTGCTCTGGTCCGACACGCCCGTCTCCGGCCCCGCTCTGCGATCGCTGATTTCCCCGAGCTCCGGCTGTACGCTCGTAGCCGGCACCCACGCGCCGGATTTGCTCGACGCGGTCCCGGCGGCGTCGCTCACCGTGCTGGTCCGGGGTGTGCCCGACGCGGAGGCCCTGGCGGCGACGCGGCCCGGGGTGACGGTGCTGTGCGGCAGTCTCGAGAAGCTGACTGCGGAGCCCGGGTACGACACGGTGGTCGCGTTCGGCGGGCTGGACCGGCTGCTCTCCGCCGAGGCCGAGCCGCTCACCTGGGACGAGACGCTGGCGCTGTTGCTCGCAGTGCTGAAGCCGGGTGGGCGGCTGCTGCTCGGCGCGGAGAACCTGTTCGGCCTGCATCGGCTGGTGACGCTTCCGTCCGCCCCGGGCGACGCCGACTGGGTGATCCCGGACGACCATGATCCGCGGCGGCCGGCCGGTCACGCTGGGTTGCTCGAGCGGATCACCCGGGCGGGTCTGCGGATCCGTCGCGACTACGCCGGGTACCCGGGGCTCTCGTCACCGACCGTGTTGCTCAGCCAGGAGATTCTCGCTGAGTCGGCGCTGGTGGGGGCCTTGGAAGCGGTTGTCGCAACGGCCGTCGAGCCGTCCGTCGATGTCTTGGCCGACCCGGTGCGTCTGGCGACCGGTGCGCTGCGCAACGGGCTCGCCGCCGAGCTCGCCCCCGCCTGGTTCATCATCGCCGACCGCCTCGACGCATCCTCGGATGCGGCGATTCCGGATGCGGTGATCGACTCGCAGGAGGTCGGCATTACCGAATTGCCGCGCGGTCGCACCTTGCAGGATCACCTGCTCGCTGCCGCGCAGCGCCGCGACCTGCCCGTCATGCGCGACCTGTTGACGGCGTGGCAGGGAAGCCCGACCGCCGACGTGCCGGCGAGCCAGATCGTCGTGACTGAAACGGGCGGGCGTGCTGAAACGGGCGGGCGTGCGGGCTCGGCGAACGGCTTGGTCGAGGCGAACGGCTTGGTCGAGCTGATTGCTCTGGCGCCGGTGGGCACGCCGCTGACGGCGCTGCGGGCTTTTGCCGCCACGGCGATCGCCGGCGGTTTCGCGCACCTGTGGCCGATCCCGGCCGACGAGGCCGAGTTGACCGCGGTGCTGGCCGGCATGACGGGCCGCGAGCTGGCACCGGACCAGGTCCCGGCGGCCGATCCGCCCGCGGCCCACGCGGTCGGCGACCTGCTGGCCGACCGCGAGCGGCTCACCCGCGAGCTGGCCGAGGCGAACGCCAAGCACGCGTACTACGAGAAGATGCTGCTGCACCGCGAGGCCGAGCTGAAGCGGGTGCGCCAGATGAATGCCCTGCTCTCGGCGACGGTCCCCGGCAAGGCCGCCACCAGCCTGGTCGGCGGCCTGCGCGCGGGCAAGCGTGCCGTGCGCTCAGTGGTCCGCCGAACCCGGGGCAACTGACGCCCCCACCGATCACCGCGCACTTCCTGAACGCGCACCTTCCTGGTCCAGGGGAGTTGCGGGAATCGCTAGAACCCGCCAGCGATCAAGGGGCCGACAACCCGGAAAAGGTCCCGGCGGCCAGCGGGCCTCGAGTTCGCCAGCTCGCTCAGCGGGCGGCGCCTCGCCTCGCCGCGCCTCGGACCCTCGGGAGGTTGCTCAGCGGGCTGCGACCTCGTCGTAAAGGTCTTCGAGGCGACGGCTCTGCTTGACGACGTCGAAGTCGGCTTCGGCTCGCGCTCGGGCCGCCGTACCCATCGCGGTCCGCAGGTTCTGGTCGTCGAGGAGTTTGCGCAGGTTGGCGGCGAGCGCGTCCCGGTCGCCTTCGGCGCCGAGCAGGCCCGTGACCCCGTCGTGGACGGCTTCGGGGATGCCGCTGTGCCGGGTCGACACGACGGGCAGGCCCAGCGCCATCGCCTCGACGATCGTGGTCGGCAGGCCCTCGGTGTCGCCGTCCGCCGCCGTGCGGGACGGCGCGGCCAGCACCCGGGACTCGCCGAGCAGGCGGTACACCTCGTCGGCGGGCCGCGCACCGAGG
>Ga0247781_1000082_pt1 | contig 26061 bp, 8 predicted proteins | sample UWRJL184509B5_FD_179922 | JGI IMG/M metagenome (GOLD analysis project Ga0247781, IMG submission 179922) | Plant litter microbial communities from Arlington Agricultural Research Station in Wisconsin, United States - UWRJ-L184-509B-5 | ecosystem: Environmental > Terrestrial > Plant litter >...
AAATTTAAAGTGTATTTAATTTAAATTGCTTTTTTTTTTTAAGTATTTGCCCCGCCTTTTGTACAATAGTTTACAATACTATTAGCTGCTACTACTTGGAAGGTAGTATTTCCAAATATTTTGCCTTTTTGCTTTTTATTATTAAATAAAACTTCATTATATAACCTTTATTACTAACTTATTTTCTTTAGGCTAGGTTAGTAGTTATAGTATTAGTTTTTTTATACTTTTTGTTGAAAATTTCTATTATTTTACCTAATTAGATATAAAAATCGGGCTTTTTAAAAAACACTTTTACTATTAATTTGAATTTTTCTAATGAAATATTTTCTTCTTTAAAGTTGTTTGGTAAAGCCCGCGAACTATCCTCATAAAACAATCTACACTCGAACTAGTACTATTGTTCATAATCTTCAATAATAACATCCACATTGAAATTACAACCACAATATATCAAACCTAAATATACTCAACACTAACAATCATATACAGAAAACCTGAACAGACAGATCGTAAAGTCTATCCAAAATAGACTTTCAATATATAAAGATAGGCAAAAGACGAGGTTTTCAATTTTGCTCTTACCTTTTTTTTCTTTTTTAAACTATCAATTGTACATACAATTATCCAACTAAATACTGAAACCATCGTTGTACAATTATATACGTATAACCCCGGCACTTTTTACATATAGTATACGATCTTTTACCTTTGTTTTTAATTCGAACAAACCCCCTTTTGCTAATACAAATCTAGTTTCCTAACTATAGAATTGCGAATAAAAGTACAATACTTTATTTACTAAGATAATTAAAAAATAAAAGTTTATACAACAATTTATTTACCAAAATTATTTAAAAATATATTTAATAATAAAAAGAATTTGCCGATATTTTTATATAGCCTTTAATATTTTATAAATTTAATTATTAATAATTAAAATTGGAAATAATTGTAAAAAATGAAAAAAAGAATAGAAAAAAATAGTAGTATTTTGTATAATAATAAATAAATTGAAAATATAAAGAACGAAATTTAGAAGGCTAAAGACTGATTTTTATAACGATGAATTTAAAGTAGGGTGTTCAATTGTAGGGCGAAATGTCTGTTAGTTAGTTGCTATTATTGTTGAAGTTGAATTTTAGGTCTGTTAGTACATAGTATAATATAGCCGATTCTACAGTATGCTTTTAATGCCATCCTAGGGCAAGAATGGATGTTTTTAATGCCGTCCTAGGGTAGCTAATAAAATATTATTAATTGATTTAAACTTTTTCTTCTTTTTCAATTTATTATTACCTTTTTGAAATCGTTTTGGGCTTAATTGGAGGTTTTCAACTACTATATTACTATTTTAATTTAACAATTTTAGTATTAGAAGTAAAGTTCTGATAATTAATGTGAGGATTGATTTATAAAGATGACTAAGGTTAATAGCTAAGAACCCAGAAGGAGTAGATAGGTGGATTGTTAGTCTTCTTATAGATTTACAAAGGCATGGGCTATTTGGAGGTTCGTGCGTCTACTAGAAGGACCTGTATTACTAAATGGCCATAAGAGTTATAAATAGCCTTCTAAATAACCCTTTTATAAAATTGCTTCCTTTTTTTTTTAGTTTAGAATTTTCGTTAATAGTACTATAATAAAAATACCAATTCTAATATTAGTTGTAATATTATTTTAAGCTCGTAAATTATCATTTGTTGAGCAATTAATAAATAATAGTAAAATCTAATTAATTTTATATCGACTATTATAATATAAAATATAAAGTAGAATTCCCCTACTTTATATTTACAAAAAAAGAGCCTTCTAAATTAATAAGGTTTTTATTATATACAAAAGGAATTGAAATTGATTTAATTAAAGTTAGTATTTAATTATAAAGAAAATGCTCTAAAGATGTTGCTATTTTTAGTATTAAACTAAAAAAGTTCTTTAAAAAAGAAAATATCAATATATTTAATTTATTTATATTAAATTGTTTTTTATTTTCTAATTTTGAAATAATAGGTGAATAAAAATAAAATGCTAAATTATTGGCTATTTTTTTTGAAAAAATTAAATAATTAGAAGGTAAGAGTAAAAATAATAAAAAGCGGAGTATTTGTAATATTATACTATTTAATAGCGTTTTTAGTAGTATGAAATTCAAATTATTTAAAATTGCTATTTATTTAGTTTTTAAGCTTTATAGTAATAATTAAAAAGCCGATAATTTTAATTATAATATTAAGGTAAAAAAGTAAGGAATTTACTTTAGAATTTTTTATAATAATAAAATTTTATTTGATAAATAGATTATTAAAATTGCTAATAAGTTAGAAGAAGATAATAAAATATTTAAATAAAAATATAATTATATAGCTATTTTCAATTTTTTTTTGGAAAAAAGCTTTAGTAATTTCGTCGAAATTTGTTATTAATTGATTAAAAACCCGTTTTTAAATATAGTTAAAATAATAGCTACTTTAATTGTAGTTTATTATAATAATAATTAAAATACTAAAATTTATAAGTTTTTAAAAAATATAATATTTAATTTTCGAAATAAAAATACTAATATTTATTAGTTTATTAGTATAATTAATTTGCTAGTAAATAAAGCGAATATTATTAAAAAAAAAGCGTAAATATATACTTTTTGAAGTTATTTTGGCTAATTTCGACTTTTATTTATTAAATAATTTGAAAAATCCGTCTATTTTTTATAAAAATTTTGTTAATAAAATTGCTAATACTACTTTTATTATTAAATAAGTTAATAAAGAGTATTTAATATACTATAAAAAGTAAAACTTTGTTATTTAAAAAATATAGAATAATAATATTATTAAATACTCGAAAGTAATTTAAAAGTAATTTTCGCTTAAGTTTTAGGAGAAGAAAATTCTAATTATTGACAATTGCAAATATTTTATTTACAATAAAGTTGGTTATTTAGTTAAAAATTGCTTAAATAAAAAAGTCGTTATTTAGGGTATATTTTTTAATTATTTTATTATAATTTAAATTTTATTAAATATTATTGACGAAAATAATAATAGCGAAAGCTTTTTTGAGTTTTTTAATAATTTGGAAAACTAAAAAGACTACCAAAAATTTCTATAATAGTCTATATACTATAAATAGCTAGGTTAAATAATTAGAAAAAATCTAATATATTTATTGTTTATATTTAAATTTAAATTAATAAATATACATTATAAACTAATAGTTTATATAATATAAGAGTAGAAATTCGCTTATTAATAAACTTTATAATAGCGAAAAAAGTATTTAAATATTTAAAAAGTAAAATAAAACAAATAAAATAACCTATTTAATTAACTAATTATTAAAAAAAACCTACAAAAAAGGTTATTTATAAACTTATTACTAATTTTAAACTAAATAATTAACAATTTAAAAATAAAAAATTTATTATAGTTAATATTAAATACAACATTTTTATTAGATAAAATTAATTAATAGAAAAAAGTATATAGCTATATCTAAAAACAAAAACCTTTAATTAGCCTAATAATTTGTAAAATTTTATATAATTTTCCCCAACTATTATAATTAATAGCGAAATAATTACATTAAATAAAAAAGTCCAAAAAAATATTTGGAAAAGAAAGAAGTTTATAAAATAAAAAAATTAATAAAATAAAATCCGCAATATTATAGAAAACTTTTAGAAATCCATCTAAATTATTCAAAAATCCTATAAATTAATTACTTCCAATTTCGAAATATTAGCCTTAAAAGTACAGATTTTGGCCAATTTCCAACAAAAATAATAAAAATAAGAAAAAATACTAAAACAAGTAGTATACTTTAAAGCCTACGAATAGCCAATTATAAATATTAAAGTAATAATTACTTTATTAATATAGAAAATTTACAATAGTAAATATATTTTGTTTTTAGAAAATAAAAACCCTAAATATATTAAGAGAGTAAAAAAAACTTTACTTTTACAATTTGCCTATTTAAAAGGGTTTTTTTCCAAAATAGTATTTACGAAGCTACTTTTTAGCTAATTTAATTATAATATTATTTTAGAATTAAAACAACTACTAAAAGGCAATCTGCTTTTATTTAGAATACCATTTTCCCTATTATTATTGGAAAAAAAAACTATAAATAAGCTACTATAAATTGGATTTATCGAATATTTGATAAACCCAAATATAACTTCTATTTTTTTCATATTTAAGTTTTATATTAATAAAAGACGTTTTTACTACAATTATAAATAGGTTAATTACTTTTTAATTTTATAATTAGTATTTGTATTTAATATTAGAAAAATATTTTTAATTATAGTAAAGTTAAATGCTTTTTTATTATTAATATTATTTGAACTTTTAATTAACTATTAATAGATATAAGGTTATAATATTTGATAATTTTCAAAATATATTAAAGAATATTTTATTAAAAAGTTTTGCTATTTAAATTCAAAATAGGCCTAATATAGTAGCAAAGTTTTATTAATATTTAATTGAATAAATTGTTGAATTTATTTACTAATATTTATATTAATAATATATTAATTTATATTAAAAAAGACAATAATAAAAAGTATTTTGAATAAGTAAAAAAAATAGTCTACTATTTATATAAAGCCGATTTATAAAAAAATATTAAAAAATTTAAATTTAATATAATAATAGTAATTTATTTAAAAATAGTAATTAAAGTAAATTAAAAAATATAAATTAATTAAAAAAAAATTAAAGTGATTTTAAATTAAAAAGTCAAAAATATTTATAATTATTTAATATTATAATCTTTTTTAAAATTGTATAACTATATTTGTATATTCTATTATTATACTAATAATATAATAAAATTGTTAAACTAATTATTTAAAAAGAATATACTTTTTAAAATAGAATTCAAATAAATAATTATATTTAAAAAATTAAAAAATCTAGCAACTACTATATTAATTATAATATTTTTTATACTTAATAGAAAAATAAAAGCAAAAATAGATGCTTTTTATAATATTATTGGAAAATTTATAATGTAAAAATAATTTAATAGATTTTAGAAGTTTATAAAGTATTTTTCGAAAATAATAATATTTATAAAAAAAGCCTATTTAATATAAAATTGTAAATTATTAATTATAGTATAAATATTAAAATTATTAAAAATGAAGTTTTTTGTAGTTATTAACTATTAAATATTATTATATTATTTTATAAAATAAATATTTAATATAAAATAAATTTATTAAGTAGATTTCTTTTTTAATTTCAATATTATATTCTAATATTAATAAAGTTAAAATAATATTATTGTAGATATTTTGTTAAAAAAGACAATTAATTTATTTATTATTAAAATTTGTAAATTGGAAAATTGTATAATAACTTTAATATTATTAGAAAATATTAATATAATACTATTAGAAAATATTAATATATATATAATTATAATTTTATTTAAATTTTTTATTTTAAATAATATAGATTTTATTAATTTAATTATTTTAGAAAATATAAAATAAAAATTAAGTAAAAAAGAAAGTAAATTAGTAATTTTTAAAATTATATTTAATAAAACTATTTTTTTAAAAACTATTTTAATTCAAAAAGTTTACGAATTTATAATTTTCGTATATAAAAAATAATATAAAATTATAGATTTTTTACGAAAAAAATATTATTAAAATAATATAAAAAAAATTATTAAAATTTATATTAAAAATTGTCAAAAATGTAGAAAAAATAAAATTAAATATAATAAAACCCTAAATTTTCTCTATTTATTGTCTATTTTTGATTATATTTAAAAATATATTATAGTAAATAGAAAAAATATATTAAAAAATAAATATAAATACAACTATATTTAGGTATTTGCAAATTTAGCTATATTATAGTAATATTATTTAAAAAAAAGAATAATATAGTAGAAATTATAGCCTAATAGTATTATTATTTTATATATTACTTTTTTAGTATTTTAGCTATTTAAATTATAGATAATATTAGCCTATTTATTTTATTATTTATAACTATATTAAATAAATTAACTAAAATTAAATACTATTATAAAAATATTTTATATTTTTAAATTTAAAAAATAGTAGAAATTACAAATATCAATTTAAATTAGAAATTCTATTTTTATATTAATAAATATTAAAATAATTAAAATATTTATTTATTAATATTAGATTATTTGTATAATACTTTATAGTATTTATTTATTAAAATGGCCCTATTAATAATAGTTATAAGCTTTGTTTTCTACAATTTGTTATTATTAGAATTATTAAAAGTAGAAATTACTATAAAATTTGAAAAAAAAAGTATTAAAAAAAACCCAAAAAATAGTCGAATAAATTAAAAAAATATAAAATATAATAAAAAGTTAATACAAGTAATTTAAATAGAGTAGAAAAAATAGGTAAATAAAAAGTGCCAAAAAGTAGATTTTTAAATAAAAAATAAAATATATATTAAAAAAAAGGGATTTATTATAAAAGTTTTTACAATTAGGCTGGATTTCTAGTATATTAATTTATAATATATTAAAAAAGTTAAAAAATTTAATTATATATTAAATATACTAATATAATTTAAAAAGAGTAATTTATTTTATATAAATTAATTAAAAAAGGTATTAGATGATTTTTTTTTTAATAAATTAAAAAATTAAAATTACTAAATAAAATAAATAAATAGTTAGAATAAAAAGTAGAAAAGGTTTTAGCTTCGAAGTTATTTGGAAAGTCCAAATTGTTGTAATATTAAACTAAATAGCAAAAGTGTAATTTAAATAAAAAATAGTATTTTGCGAAAGATTTTAAAAATATTATAAGAGTAGTAGAAAAATTTTACAAAAAATATTTAGAAATTGTAAGATTTTTAAAGTATTTATAAAAATAGATTAAAATAATAGTAGAAAATTGAGTAAATTTAGAATGCCCAAATAATAACAAAGTAATATATAATATTTAAAAAAGTAAAGTAAAGAAAAAGTACGCTATATAGTACAAATAGCCTCAACTTTTTATAGTAATTGAGGTTTAAAAGGAAGTAGTATAAAGATTAATTTATAAAAATAATTAAAGTTAATAGCCAAGAACCTAAAAAGAGTAAATAGGTAGATTGTCAATTTTCTTATAGACCTACAAAAGTACAGGCTACTTAGAAGTTCGTACGCCTACCAAAAGGACCTGTATTACCAAATAGCTATAGGAGTTATAAATAGCCTTTTAAACAATTTTTCTATAAAATTACTTCCTTTTTTCCTTAGTTTAGAATTTTCGTTAATAGCACTACAATAAGAATGCCAATTCCAACGCTAATTGTGACAATTATTACAAAATTCTTATTAGTATTTTAATTATTATTAAATACTTTTTCTATTAAATTTTTATAAAAAAGCATTTAATAATAAAACTAGTTACAATTTTTATATACTTAATTAACTTTATAAACAATTTATATATATAATAAATAGAAAAATAAACTAACTTTAATTTTGAAAAAAAACTTCCAAATATTTATTAATATTATAAATACGCCGAATACCAAATTATACCCAAACTCCGAATTTGTAAGATTATATAGTGTAGTAGAGTAAAAAACTAAAGTACTAAATGCTAAAAATACTACTACGAAACTAGTACTAATAATAGTAGAATATAAATCTTGAATTCTAGCCCCCCCCTTCTCCTTTTTTTCTTCTTTTTTCTTTCTTTTTATCTTCTTTGTCAATAGTAGTCCACTAACTCGGTACCAACGGGCCATTTACAACGTAGGGGCTTTACATATACAATTGGTTAAAGATAAATTCGCAATTATTATACTATTTATACAATATTAAAAGAAATTTAGTTATTTTAACTAATAGGGCTATAATTAAACGCCCTAATATATCCTCCTCCCTTTTTAGGATTTATTTCTGAATCTTGTATATAGAGTTGTAATTGTTTGTCAAATTATCGCTTTTTCTACGCCCCCGATTTCGATTTTATAATATTTTTGTAATAAGTTTAGGCTATACTCTATTTACTAGTTTTTTTCCCTACTTTATTCCAATTTCCCTATTAATATACAAACTATACTTTAATATATTTAAGCAATTTTGTACTTTAATTTTTAGACTTTTTTTTCTTTTTATTATTTTAACTATTATTAATATAAAAAGCCCCCTTTTTTTCCAAATTTAATTATTTTGTTTTTCGTATATTTTTATTATTATTATTAATTATTATTTTATTATTATTTTACTTGCTAACTTTTATAATAGTATGCTATTTTTACTTTATAAATTTACTATTTTTATTATACTTTTTTACTAAATTTTACTATAATTATGGTTTTTTTTTTTAAATTTTTTAAAGTTTATAATATTGATATTAGTACAATAAGTGTTAATTTTTTTGTTCTATTTTATTTATAATTTACTAATATAATTTGTCGATAAAATTGGGTATTTGCAATTTAAATATAGTATACGATAGTATTTGTATATTGTTAGTAAAATTGCTTAGTTTCTAATAGGTAATTATTCGATATTATATTGCTAAATTAATAGTATATTTACTATGTATATGCAGTCTTTATAAACAACCTTTATATAGTATACGAAAATAATTTTAGTAAATTAATTTAATATATTTAGTATAATTATTTAAATAAGGCTTATTATATTATAAGTTTTTTTATTTATAATCTCCTACTTATTATTCGGTTTTTGCTAATATTTTGCTTGTAAATTTTTCTTAGTATTTTAAATTAAATTTTGCCAATTTTCTATATTGTTAAAGAAATACGCAATATTTGTATAATTAGCGATTTTATAATTATAAATTTGATTATTATTTACTATTTTACTTTAGTAAAAGAAAATTAGAATTTATTATTTAGTATAAAAAGTCAAAATTGCAAAAATACTATAGTAATTATACAAAGTATATTTATTATTATTTTATTAATAGGTTTGTAATTTGGCTATATAATTTCGACTAATTAATTGCAAATTTAATAAATAATAATTTATAATTGTATTTTAATATTTATTATACTATTATTTTCGCGGAGGGTTTTTTTAAAAATAATAACAATTTTAGCAAAACCTGTTTTTTTATATTTGGCTTGTATACTATATTTTATTATATTGACGATTTTACTAATATTTAAATTAAATTACTATTTATTTTATATATAAGTATTTTGCTTAATAAATGTCGAATATTTACAAATTTATTATATATAAATTATTTATTTTTTATTAATAATTAAATTTATACACTACCTAATATTATTACGACGATTTTATATAATATTTGGCCTAGTATTTATACTATAAGTAAGCATATTATTAGCCAACTTCTTAAATATACTATTTTTGCAATTATCGATGTTGCTTTTTACTTAAATATTACTTTTGTAAAATATAATTTGTATATTAATGAAAATTTATTTGGCTATATTATTTATTTTGACAATTTTACTTTCAATTTGTTTTATATATTTGCTTATATATTTATTAAAGTTTGCGAAGTTTTCGTTGTACAATTTTAAAGTAAATTATTAATCGATTGTATAATTATATTAGAAAATATTATATATAATATTTTTTTCAATTTTAATAAAATTACTTATATAGTTAATATTTTTAAATTGAATAATAAATTTAATAAGTATATTATATAAATAAATATTAAAATTACTACAATTATTAATATTATTTTATATTTTAGACTTTTTATTTTTAGTAAATTTGTTACTATTTTTCTTTTTATTTTATAATATTGTTAATTAATTATTTATTAATTAAAATACATTAATTACTATATTATTATATTTGCATTGCCGTTTTTATTTTTGCATTTCTTTTTCGTTTTTTTACCAATTTTCTATTTAATTTTTATAGCTAATATATAATTCCGCTCTTTTTGCAATAATAATATACTAATAGTAGTTTTATTTATATTATTTATAGTAATTTTTAATAAATAATAAGTCCTTTTTTTAATTATATTTACAATATTTGTGAAATTTTAGTATAAATAATAAATAAATATGAAAATATAAATTTATTTAAATTACTTTATTTTATATTTTATTTAAAATTTTTATTAATATTTATATTAATTTTATATTCTTTATTTATATTTTTTATTCGCAACTTTTTTATTATATAATTTAATTATTAGGCTATTATCAATGTGTTTTTTTAGCTTTTATCTATTACTTTTTGGATTATAATTTTTCTATTATATTTTATAATATTTGTATATAAAATTACTACAATAATTAATAATTGTTTTTATTTTCTAATAATACAATTCCAATTTAATATTTATACTTTTGAATAATTTTTTTACTTTTTATAATGTTTTTTTAAAAAAATTTAATAATATTATTGAAAAAATGTTATACATTTACTAGTATTTTAGCAATTATAATTAGTATACTATTATAGTATTATTAATATTTTTAATAATTTTAAATAAACTGAAATATTTATCCGAAATCTTTTTATTTAGTTATTTTTAAACGAGATTTTTACTAAAGAATATTATTTATTTTAATAGCTTGAAGGTTTTTTATTTATAATATTTATTATACTATTTTGTATATATTTAGTTAATTTATTTAAATAATACTTTTATATTAGCTTATTTTACTAGTAATATTTACGCTTTATTTAATAATATAGTATTAGTATTTTTAAAATTCAATTAAAAATTAGTAGAATTATATAGTTAATATTTATAAAGTAATAATGTTAAAATTGTATATATTATTGAATAAAAGGCATTGTTGTAAGTAAATTTGGCAAAAATAAATTGCAAAGCCCAATTATATTACTTATATATATAGAAGTACTATAAATAGTATTTAAATATCTAATTTTGCTTTTTTATTTGGCTATTTATTTGTAAGTAGTATATAGTATTTAGGTATTTTTTAATATCGAATTTTAAGTATAAAACTTCCTAAAATTTTAATATAAAGAGCGATTTTTAATTGAATATTATTATTATAAGTAAATTAAATAAACAAAATATTAAATAGAAAAAGATTTTAGCAAATTTGGGGGTTTTAAAATTCTTCGTTATTAAAATATAAAGTATATATTTTATAAATTTATTTATTATAATAAAAATTATATTATATATTTGGAATATTTGCAAATTAATTAATAAAAAAAAATTTATAATAAAATTGACTATAATATTTTACTATAGTTTAGAAAAAACAAGTAATAATACTAATAAATTGTAAAATTTATATTAATATACTTTCGTTTACTAGTATATTATATATTATTTAATTATTGTTTTTACTTCTTTACTTATATTTAGCTAATAATAATATTAGTATAAATTTGTATATATTTAGCAAATATTTAAGTAGTTTATTATTATAATATTATAGTATATATAAAGTAATTCTATTTTTATAATTGTTAAAATATAAATTCGGTTTTTAAATATTAATAGTCCGCTGTTTTATTATTTTTATTATAATTTTTTACTTTTAGCTTTTTTATATATTTAAATTATAGTAATTACAAAAAAGTCGTTTTATTAAACAATTTGCAATTAGGTTTTAAGCGTTTTTTTTTAGTTTTTATTCCACTTATTATTTATATATTTATTCTACTATTTTCAAAAATTATTACTTTTAAAATATTCAATATTAATAAGCGTTTAAAATACTATTATATTACAAAAAACTATACTAAATTTAAATTGAATATACTTTTATTAAAAGCAAAATAAACGGGTATTTTAAATTCTTTCTACTTTAAAGCGCATATTATTTGTAAAAGTACTTCTTACAAATATTTTTTTTACTATTTTCGCTTTTATTATTACTATTATTTGCTTTTTTTATAATAGGGTATTATTTAACGCTAATCTCTTTATATTATATTTTTTAGTATTTTTATAATATACGCCCTACTATTATACTAATTATACTATTTATAAAGCTTTTATTACTTCTAGTTACTTACTTTTATTAATTTTATTTTTTATTAATATTAATAGCAAATACTCGTTTATTTTTTAGTATTTGTTTTAGCTAGTATTTGCAAACTTTGAAAAAGTATTTGCCAAATTATTTATATCCAATTGGAATTTGATAATAAAATTGTAAATAAATAATTTATCACTCTACTTAACTTATTATAAATTCAACTTCTTTTTATCCTACAAATATATAAAATTAAAATAATCTATTAATATTACTACTAAAATAACTAAGTAAAATATATACTACTATTAGGTTTAAAAAGTATCGACAATTACTAGTAATTTTCAATTATTAATATTATAATATGTTTTTTCCAAGCTAAATTTTTTTAACCTAAATACTACTAAATACTAACAATTTTTGTATAATTAAAACAAAATTGCACTTATAGTTTATTATAATATATTAGATTTAATTTTAATAAGTAGTAAAAAAATAAAGTATTATAAAAGTAGTATTTGTAAAAAGCATTACTAAAATTTCTCAAATATTTATTTAATTTAGAATATAAATACAAATATTTTCTTAATATTTTTTTGTAACAAATTAGTAAATACTACTAATTTACGCGAATATTTATAAATAAATTTACAATAGAATTTAGTAAAATTGAAAAACTATTATACATTTTTAATCAATATAGGTATAAGCTATTTAATAATAATTTCTATTTTACTTAATTTTATTACTACGTTTTTACTTAATACAACAAATTTTAAAAAATTTACTTTTTTTATATTAAATGTGTATTTATTAAAATTAATATAGAAGTTTATTTAACGTAGTTTCTCTAATACGGTTTTAATATACTATTTGTACAACTTTTTATTTATATTGTAAATTATAATATTATTTAAATATATTATATAAATAGTATTGGTAAATTTAGTAAATACTTAGTTAATATAAATTTGGAATATTATTAGTATATTAGCTAAGTTTATAAATATAATTAAAAATTCGTAGTAATTATATTATATACGAAATATTGTTTTCTATTTATTATTTTTGTAAATTTGAATTTAATAGTAAGTATTTTTGAAGTTTAATTTTATAAAAATACAACTAATACTAAATTAGTCTAGTATTTTGGTTATTAATAGTAATATTATATGGTTTTTAAGTATAATTTTATTAAATTTTTTAAAATTGATTATTAATTATAATATTCTACCCTTTTTAAAAACGAATATAATTGGAGTGTCTACGGAGCTAATTGAAAATCTAATTTATTTATATACTTTTATTATTACGATCTATTTTTTCAATATTTCGAACTTTTAATAATTCAAAGTGTAAATAAAATACTATAATAATTACACTTCGTTTATTAAGTTTATATAGTACTCCTACTTAATATATTCGGCTAATCTTTTATATTTTTATATTAAAAAAACGTTTTCGAAGTTTTTATATTATAATAATAATTTCTATACTACTTTTACAAACTACTCTACTCTTTTTACTCCAAAAAAATACAATAGCGCTATAAATAGCAATATTGCAAATTTCGCATTTTTTAGTTTTTTCATTATATTATTCTAAATTTATACTAGTATTTTAATATTAAAGCGAAATTGCCTTATTACCTAATTGACTATAAAATTAATAGCTACTAGCTATAAATATTTTAAAATAACGTCCAAACTTTTTACTAATTCTACTATTACAAAAAATATATATTTTTTTTCTATAAAATTTAAACAATTTATAACCTTTATTTACACTTAATACTATTTTAGTATATATATATTATAATTATTAATAATTATTATTTCTAGCTGTTTTTCTAATAAAAACTACTTATTTATTAATATTTAATAGTAATTAATACTAATTATATTAAATTCCGCCTTAAAATTGATAATATTTTTAATACAATTTTAGTAGCTTTTTAGATTTAGCTAAAATTATACTAAAGTAGTAATATACATATTCGAAAATGCTTTTGTATTTTAAATATTCAATAAATTTATTATATTATTAATAAAAATATTATTTATTCTACTAGTAAAATTCTACTTTTTAAAATAGTATAGAATTATATAGCCTTTTTTATAACAATAGTAGTATTTTACTTTAAAGTAATTTCGTATAAAATAATCGGATATTACTTTTTTACAATTATAGTATAAATATAGTATAATTACTTTAAACTTTAAATAGTTTTAAGTAAAATATTTAAATTCAAAACAATTAAAATAAATACTAATTAAATATACTTTTTTAAATAATATTTAAGAGCCTAGAATAAAAGGGGGTTTTATTAATATTTATTAAGTTAATATAATTAAAATATAATATAAGCGAAATATAAAAGTTCGAAATATAAAAAAATAATAAATTAGTATTAGCGAAAAAATAACAATTATTTTTCTAATTTAAAATTACACTTTTTTAATATATTTAGTATAATTAATTAATATTTAAATTATTATAAAAAAATTAAATAAAGTATTAATTATATACCGAAAATTTAGCTAAAGTTTATTAATAATATTAGTAATATATATTTTTTCCGCCTTTTTCGAAAATCTTTTAATTTTTATAATTGTATATTTTTTTATAAATACTATTGTTAATTCATTTATACTTTATAAAAATCCTATAATATATTATATAACTACTATTTTTCAATATTAAAAGTCCAAAATATTATTTTCCAAAAACTCCTTAAATATATTTTATATTATAATAATGTAGGAGAATTTGCCTTTTTATTTAAATTAGACTATATATTTAATTTAAGCAATTTTAAGCAAATTTTCCAAATAATTTATAATAAATACAATTTTAACGCTATTAATAAACTAACTATTTATATTATTAAGGAAGCTTTTGCAATTGTAAATAAAGTTTTTTATTTCTATATAGTTTTTCCCTATATATATAAAACAATTAAGTATAAATTGCTAAAAAAGTAAAAGCGAAAAATTCGTAAAAATTGAATTAATTGGGATAATTACTAAATATTTAAATTTAAAAAAAGCGAATATAAATATTATAAATATATATAAGTTGATTATTGTAAATATAGTTGCTAAAAAGTTCATTTTGTATTATATTTTTATAATAGTTAGAGCAAGTATAAGTAGTATATTATTAAAAGCGATTTTAGTAAAAAGCGAATTTAAAATAAGTATAGGCAAATTATTTATATTAATACCTAGTTGCTAGTTAATTTTCCCTAATTTAGTTTCGAATTTTTATTAGCGTAAAACCTCTTTAATAATAACTAATTATTTTTTTCGAATTGCTATTTTAAGTTTTATTATTTTTAAATTATTATTAGGTTTTTTTTAACCCTTTAAATTAGTACTAAAAAAAGTTGCAATTTTATTATTACTACAAAGTATTTACAATGTTTTTTCCTAAATAGTAGAAACAACTTCGCTTTATACTTTTTAGGTAAAAACGTTAGTAGTTAGAATAAAAGTATTTTGTAAATTTTCTATAATATTTGTTAGTACAATTACAAAAACTTTTGATTATACTTTTGAAAAAACTATTATATTTGTATTTAATAATTTAGAATTTTAAAAATAGGAGAATTTAATATATAAAATTATATAGTATAGTAAAGTAAAAGATTAAAATACTAGGTATTAAAAATACTATTATAAAACTAGTACTAGTAGTAGTAGAATATAGGTTTTAAACTCTAGCCCCCCTTTTTTTTTTCTCTTCTTTTTTTTTCTTTCCTTTTATCTTCTTTGTCGGTAATAGTCTACTAGTTTAATACTAATAGGCCGCTTACAATATAGGGGCTTTACATATATAATCAGTTAAAAATAAGCTTACAATTGTTACGCTATTTGTACAATATTAAAAAAAACCCAGTTATTCCAACTAATAGGGCCACGACTAGGCACCCTAAAAGAATTCTCTTTAAAAATTATCTAAATATACTATTTATTCTTCAAATAAGTAATTTTATTAGTTATTTAAATAATAGTAAATTCGGTATTATATTTTGCTAATAAGTTAGTTATTATTATTTGGAAAACCTGTTTTTTATACCTATTTTAGCTTTTTATTCTAATATTACTAGTCTACTTTAAAATATCTAGTAGAATTTTCTCTATTATTTTAATTTATACAATAGGAGTTTTTATAGTAATATTTCTAATAGAAGGAGCGGGTTGGTTTGGGAGGGGGCTATAGTTTAGGGGTAATTGGATTGGAGTAAGTAATTGAATTGGGGTAGGCAACTGGTTTAAAGGGGGTAGTTAGTTTAGGGTAGGTAATTGGTTTGAAGGAGGTAATTGGCTTAAAGGAGGTAGTTGGTTTGGGGGAGGTAGTTAGTTTAGGAAAAGTAGTTGGGAAGTTGGAATTTGTGGAATTTGTATAGGTAATTAGCTAACTAGGGTTTGGTAGTTTAGAAGGAGTAGTTGGGAACTTTTACTTACAATAATAGTATTTTTATTAAAAAATTGCAATGTAGGGTCAATAAAATTAGTAATATTTGATATTTTAATAGTAATTTTATTTTCTAAGGTATTAATAGTCTATTTGTTTTATTAGGAGTTTTAAAAAGTTCCTTATAAATAATATATAGTTTATATAATACTACTATATACTATTCTAAATATTGACAATTTATATACTAATATAATACATTAATATAAACTCTTTATTATACAATTTATTATAAAAAATTAAAGAAAAATGCGGGAGTAGTTTGTTAGTTAAATTTATAGTAGATTGCTTTTTGCTTTTTTAATATGCATTTTAGTCAAATAATGCAATATTGGGGTATTGCGGTTCTATATTAATAAAAATACCAACTTCTTAAATCAATAGATTATTATATTAAATCGAGTTTAAACAAGGAGTTTGAACAAACAGTGGATTTTTTTTTAAAGCCGGATTTACGTACTAAACCCGATTTAGAAGAGGACTATGCGTTACTCTTAACCCCGGTCCAAAAACTAACGTTCAGAGGCCCCTTTTTGAGGGAATAGATCATACCCTTGTATTTGTACAGGACCGGTATTCCGTATGTACAGTACATACGGAAAACGTGTTGGGTTTACGGGACCAGCCCATTTACATGGTATTGCAAATAATTCCAAGCGCGTGCTGCTGCTCAACTTCTGACCATCCTCTAAAGGCCTAGAATCGGCCTTGTTAGTTCGACTCTACCTATCTTGGTGGAGTTTTTCCCGCATTCGTCTTCTCAGCCATTATCAAGTGTAAAAAGAGAGACGTGTTACGGGGTACATGATACATATTTCCAAATATTCCGCAGCGAATGTTCGGTGTTTCCACGGCAGGCTCCCAGAAGGCTCCCAGCAACGTGCACTCGTGGGTTTCTTCTTGGGGGTGTGCGAGAGGGGTACGGAATTAAAGGGGCAGTGTCAGCGAACACCCACCCTGCACCATGCAGGAAAGGTGTGCCACAGCCTACAGGCACAGCCACTGCAAGGTTAGGTATCATTCAGCTGTTGAATTGGCGGAAAATGGTCGTCCAACTTTTCACAACTGGGTTTCGGTTTCGTAACTCGTCTCTCATCTCCGAACTCACAACATCCTGTCAAGGGCTCAAATCCAGCAACTAACAACTCTCGCAATCGGGTCTGACGGGAATAACATCGAAAATGGACCCCTTGTCTATAACCGCCAGCGTCGCCGGCATCCTCCAACTTGCAAACACCGTCTTCTTCTCGCTGACTCGCTACATCAAAGAAGCCAAGGATGGCAAGTATCGAGCCACCGGGCTGGCGAAAGAAATGATGGATCTGAGCTGCAGTCTGCACAGACTGTCATTATTGGCAACCGCCATGGACCAACAGAGCATGCCGTCCAGTTTCAAAGTCCACGGCCTGGAGTCCTGTGGAAAGACTCTACTCAACATAGAGAAGCGTGTGCACAAAGCCTTGACCGATTTCGAAAGCGATCGCAAGCGAGACCGGCTGTTTGGTGCTCTGGCCTGGCCATTCTCCAAGCACGAGATGGACGATTTGCTCGATGAGATTGCAAGACACAAGACCAGCATTGGGCTTGCTCTTGCTGCCGACACGATGGAGGCCCTACTGAAATGTCTATCTGCGCAATCCAGCATTCAGCAGGAGCTAAAACATATCAAGACCGGGATCCAACTCAGGAACGACGCAGACGCCGAGGTGCAACGGGACGAGGAACGCAGAGACATCATCAACTTCTTTCTCAAAGTCAACCCTATGGCCGACCTCCAAACAGCCACTAATCTTCGACACTCGGAGACCGGAAAGTGGCTTCTTAAGGACCCAGACTTTCACAGCTGGAAGTCAACACATAACTCAAAGCTGTGGCTCAAGGGGATTCCAGGGGCAGGCAAAACAATCCTTGCCGGGACAGTTATCGAGCATCTGCTTGATGAGACCGTGTCGGACGACACTGCCGCGGTTGCTTTTTTCTTTTGCGACTACAAGAAGCCACAGAGCCAGGAGCTGGCGAACATCTTGGGTTCAATCACCGCGCAGCTTGCGACTCAAAGCCGTGGAGCCTTTGATGTTCTCCGAACAGCGTATCACGACTGCCATCCAAAACATGGCCTAGAAAAACCTCTGGACCCGACAACACTTGGTGAAACAATCCTAACCATGGCGGAAGGATTTGACAAGGTCTTCATCGTTACCGATGGCGTAGATGAATGCAGCGATAAAATGGGTGTCGTCGCAGACTCGTTGAATATGATCGCAAAGACGTCTGCGAAAGTGAACATGGCTTTGTTCAGTCGGGAGGAGACCGAGATTACCGAGGCACTGAGTGGCGAGTTCGAGCCCTTTGAGATTGCAGCACACACAGAAGACCTCGAATTGTATGTGGCTTCACAGATGTCACAGAAAAGACAGCTCGCCAAGCTTCATATGACCAATCCTGGACTGGACAGCGAAATTCGCCATTCACTGGTACATGGGGCTAACGGGATGTAGGTTGTCTTCACTTTCAACTCGGCCTATTTCTCGCTAATCGAAATCATTGATTAGGTTCCGCTGGGTGGCATGCCAGCTCGACTATCTCGACAGCCTCCCCACTGACCGGCTTCGTCGTTTGGCGTTGAAGAAGCTACCCCCTACCCTGAACGAGACCTATCAGAGGATATTGGAGGCAGGTTCTTCAAGAGACATCAATGACCCTCATACAAGATCCTTGATGAAGAAAGCATTATGGTGGATAGGTAACGAGAAGGAGCCGTTAACCATTCCACAGCTCTGCGAGGCCCTTTCGATCGAAGACGGCGATGAGGCCATCGACGCTGAAGATGTCATAAAGGAAGGCGAAATTCTTCGGCTCTGCAGCAGCCTGATTCGCAAGTCTCATGACGGAAGAGAATTCGAATTCGCACACTTCACCGTCCAAGAGTATCTGCAGTCCATCGCCCCGGATTCACCGGTGGCGGATTTCCGATTTTCTCAGCGTGCGTCATCTTGCACGTTGGCGGAGACATCACTCAGACTCTTGATGTTTCCGGAATTTGACTGTATACCGTCAGCAAAAGACAGCCCCATGAGCGAGGTACTACACAAGAAAACAGAGAACCATCCATTCTACGACTATGCCGGTGCACATTGGATGAGGCATATACCCGACGATCTGAGTGCTGATGAAAAACTGGGCCCAATGGCTGCTTCCTTCCTTGACCCAAAGGCGACAACAAGCTGGAATTGGTTATTCTGGTTCGCCTATGTTATGGATCAAGTCGTGGATCGCGATGGTGTTCGTGGCAGGGAGGAATGGTTGTTGGGTCAAGGGAAAATTGTCGATAACATTTCCCGGGCAGGACTTGGCCCTTTGCATTTGGCTTCGGTTCTTCAGAGGAAGGAACTGTGTCAGTATCTTATCGGTCAAGGAGCAGACGTCAACGCAAAGAGCCAGTATGGATCCCCGCTGCTGTGTGCAAATATCGGGCTCGGTATATTCCTCAGGGACTTCTCGGAGTTATCGCTGGACAACGCTCACTTATTCCCCTTGGATCTCAGGGATGAATATGTTTCCATCCCTTCTCCCATAATCCATCTCCTTCTTGACCACGGGGCAAGTCATGATTCAAAGTCAAAACGATATTCCATCTCACCTGCCAGAATCGCCCTTTTCTTCTGCCTTAGAAGCGGCTTGCCTGGAAGTTTTCTTGCGTTTGTCAAACATAGATGGGAATTTGACCAAGATGACCTCGAGGTGTTCGAGGCTATGTCTGAGGCGCAACAACACGACATGTACCTTGATGAAGTGGTCCAGCACATCATCTCCTCTTACACTGGAACTGATGCCCCTTCTTGGGCAAGCACATCAGCAACGATGGCCCGGTTCATATACATTGCTCGCAAACTCAGCCTCAAATACTGGGATTACCCGGATGAGATCGAGCTGCCTGCAGACTTCCATTCCAGTGTGCCTGATCAGGACTTCTTTCAGATTCTACAAGACGAAGTGGAATTAGACCGATGGGATGACGTTTCAAAACTGATGAATGACTTGCGATATGATGCGCGGCGTGGTGGTGGGATGTTCGAGGATGGACGAACAATTGTCCACATTGCCGCCTGGCACCGGGCTGAAAGGACCATGACTGAGCTCATCGGACGTGGGTGCGATTTGAATTGTCAGGATCTCCAGGGAAACACGCCCATGATGTTAGGAATCACTCGTAAGCCCTGGTCGCAGTGTCGATGGTTAGACCTGAGACTATTGCTCAAAGCTGGGGCATTGTCAACAGTAGCGAACAATGATGGCTGGACAATTTGGCACCAGGCATCACGGGAGGGGGATGTTGACCTTCTGAGGGTGCTCCTAGAGCATGATAATCCGGCTAATAGATACTAAGCCTGGAAAATGGTGACGAAAGAGGGCCGGACGCCATTGTCGACCGCCTTGTTCCACGGGCATGAGGAAGTCTCGCTTCTTATGCTGGAAAACTGCACACCGGGACGGGAGTATTTCGTCTCTGATGTTCCTGTCCTGGAACTCGCAACAAAAGTTGGGTCCAAAAGACTCCTCGAAGGAGTAGCCGATCAAGTGGGGGGCTGGGATGAGTTTGTGGTATCGTCTGGAGACGGGGCGACCCCCCTCCATTATCTACTGCCATCCGCGGGGCCCAACTTCGTCCAATATTTACTGGCAAGATTCGACATACACCAAGCGAGACAGGATGGCATGTACCCCATCGAAACTGTCCTGGACAACCTGCCGGAAAGTTGGAAAAGGCAGTGGGAAAGCATTGAGAGTTTGCGACTACTCGTCACAAGCGATATTGTCCAAAGTATCAAGGACAGTGGGAGGGATATCTGGACCCAATTTTGCACGGTTTTATCTCGCGGACTCGACCGCTGTGCAGAAGCCAACAGACACACGGAGCCAATGATCATGGCATCGATCGAAGGAGTGACGAAGGTTCTGATCGAGAATGGAGCATTAGCTGCCTACGAAGGCCGTTACGATGAGAGTGGGGTCATTCCCCTGATAGATGCATGCCTCGAGATATACGAAACGAATCACGACATCATCTGGCCCACAACCCAAATTGTCGTCCAGAGGAGCGGGTTGTTTGGTCTTGCAGCCCACCACCCTTCGATACGACGTCTTATGGACATTCTACTCCACGACCCGGCTGTGGCGGACCTGGTATTTCTCCTTGAGCATGGTGCGGACCCCTTTACGACTTGCGAAGGCTACCCACGACCACTGATCAAGGATGTATGCAATTCAAAAATAACCCCCGAATTATTTCGGACCATAGCCGAAACGATCACCAAGAAGAGTTCCGAAAAGGGCACCCCAGAAGGAGAGACGCTTCTCTCACTACTCTCTGACCTGATCACGTCAGGACCCTCGGGCAGAGAGGAAAAGATACGGTACATTCTTTCTGCAGGAGTTGACCTCAACACGGCTTACCGCGGTGGCGCTGGGAATCACTTCCGACACCCCATCATCGAGGCTGCATCATCAAAACAATTTGGCATAGTGAGACTATTATTGACATCTGGAACACGCCTTGATAGTCTCACTTTCGATGATGGTGATCTCCTATCTTTTGCTTCCCGTTTTGGAGAGGTTGAATTGATCAAGAAGATCCGCGCGATGCTCCCACCCACCTTTGCTTGGGGGAAGACTACTAAACACGCCATCTACGAAGAGGGGAGTGACGAGTTCAACTATCTGCATCTCGCATGCTGGGGCAGTAGCCTCGCTGTTGCGAGGTATTATCTCGAAGAAGAACTGTTCGGGCAGACCCCCACGGCGGATGCTGGTGATGTTAACTCGACGAATATAAACTGGGCCTCCCCAAGGTTCAGAAACACACCACTTCACATAGCCTGCCGGTTTGGGAGCAAAGAGTTGGTTGAGCTGCTGGTAGAAAAAGGCGCGAAGCTGACACTTGAATCGTACCGTGAAGCACTTCCTATCGATCATGCTCTGTGGTCTGGTAGAATGGACACGGCAAAGTTGCTGCTAGGACTGGGGTCTCCAACCGGGCAGCGACATCATTGGAGTGATGCCCAAATCAGAAAACTGCAGGAAGAATCGCATCTCACGGCGGCTGCTAAGGGAAGCAAGGGACACCTTTTGCTGCTCTTCGAATCTGCCATACTGAGCGGCAGTATAGACCGCCTGGAAGAGCTTGGGCGGCAATCTAACTTCAGTTTGGTGAACCATCCGGTGCCAAGTTGTCAAATATGCACGGCGCTCCTCCGTGCCCTCACAACAGGTGGGAAGGGTACGGTATTATGGTTACTGCAGAATGGTGCATCCACAAGTCGGAGGGCTTGTTTGAAGCACACTATCGCTGGCGGGTTTGACCCTATCATTCTCACGGACCTTACTTTCCCTGGCTTACTCGATGCGATCCTTGATATGTACCTGAGGGATCGCTACTGCTGGCTGCGGGATCCGTTAAACATCATCCACGTTACTGTATTATGGGGAGACATCACGGGGCTAAACATTATACACAGCCATTTGATGGCAAATTCCAAGCACTACTGGTAAGAGACAGAAGCTTTTCACAGACCACCATTGATTCAAAGACCTACACTAATGTCAAACATCAGGTCGCTCATGACACAACTGCCTTTCCCCGCACCGGGCCGCTACGGAAAGGATGAGGATCTATCGAGGTTCATTTTCAGTGCCCCAGTGAGGCCCCTCCCACCACACCAGGTAATTCCAGCTCCCTTCCGTAATCCCGGCTGGGCGGGCCAAACTCCATTACATATCGCGTGCCTTCGAGGAAACAAAGCGGTTGTTCAATGGCTTGTGCAACATGGAGCAGACATAAATGGCCTGGACAGAGCTGGATGCACACCCCTGATGTACTCGACCATCGCAAACGACGATACCGACATTGCTTCCTACCTGCTAGACAATGGAGCTCACGTTGAGATGCGATCTGGGAACGGGTTGACAGCCCTTGCTTGTGCCGTGGACCGTGGCCGGTTTGAGTTTGTCAAGTTTCTCATCCACAGGAGGGCGGACGTTTTTACTGTCAGAGGTAACAACGGGAACTTACTTCACCTCGCCGGCTGTTCCAATCCTAAGCTGTTCCTCTTCCTCCTGGACAGCGGGGTGAATCCCCACCAGAAAACGGCCATAGGCGACACGCCGGTGTACCGGGCGGTGAACAGCGGTAGTGCGCAACTTCAATCACTTCTTCTCAATTCGCCGTCACTTACCTCCAGCCTGTCCTCAAGACCTTTGAACGTCCTGTCGGTAAGGGCATTTGGTAAGGCAAACCCGCCAGTCTTCTACAGACTTCTCCGACGGCTGTCCCAGGCCAGGCGACAAGAAATGATACACCAGGCAGGAATTGTTGATTGTAATCCACTGTGTGAGCAGACAAAAGCAGGCAATACCAAGGCGATGGAGATTTTAATTCGCATGGGCGGTGACGTTGAGACAGAATGCCCAATGCACGGGACACCCGCTATGGTGGCCAGCAACTTCGGTCGACTTGATATCCTCAAAATGCTTGTTCGACGGCGGGCCAGAATAGAGTACCACGGCAAGAACTGCGACCCCATCAGTGCATACAAGAGCGCGCTTCTAGAAGGCCGTCGACACCCACGCATCGTCAACTGGCTCATTGTCGGGAGGTTTATGGAACAGCCTCGGCTCGCAGAAAAGGCCTTCGGCGGGTCCGAAGAGAACCAACAGGATATAAAACCATGGTCAGGCCCAACGAAGGCGGAATATCCACTGAATAGCTCGGAATTGCGGAGACAATGGGGCGAATCATCGGTGCAATATGCGGTTTGCTTGAATCAGTTGCGGAGGAGAATAAAGGTTATCATGGACTGATTTGTTCCCATCTAACTGGGTGATTATTAGTTTGATAGCCCGGATTTCGTGGCGAATTTATCTTTGCGATAGCCTTCTATTTCAAATTGGCATTGTTTCGTTCAGGATAGGGGCTCTTTCTATTTTTCTTTTCGCCTTTCCTGCGTTGCGTACCTATTTACTCTCTTGTTAATCGAGTCTAGACGCTCACATCAAAATCGCACTCCCTTCACCTCGTGCTTCACTCATCATTCAATATATTGTCTGAGCGGCCTTGGGCACGTCGTTTTCTAGCTGATATGGGAGGGCAATGGCTGCCTTACGAGCGCCGTTTAGTCAAACAAGCGAGGCTGCTATGATTCAAGGGTATTTTATTGTCAGCAAGAATAAAACCAGCAGACCCAAGCGCCACATCACGTTCGACACCTGTGGCCTCACCTTGGTAGGATGCAACGTAGGTAGGTGCCTCGGTACCTAGTTTCAACATCAATCTTTTCTCTTTTTGTTGAACGACCTCAAATAGGCAAAACGCAACGATAGGGAAAATTATCCCGTGTGTGTCATGTCAGTATTATGTCATAGGGCGAGTAATGTCATAGGCACCGAAGGCTAGCGGTGGGAGTTGACATTCACAGAGACAAGATTATCAGGAGTGGGCACAGGCGATCAAACACAAAGTTGACAATGTTTATAAGCAACCTTAGGTAATCCCCCTGCAGGATTGTTCCTATCTTTGCCAAGGTTATGCATCCCGAAGTACATCAAACATGTCGGGTCGGGTAGGCACATAGATGTAGTGTAACCTCTTGTGCAGACGCTCTTCCGATTGCCCACAAGAAACTTAACCCTGCTATATCTTCTTGAGGTGACACTTTATCAACACTTTATCCTACCAGTGCTCATCGCCGCTAAACAATGAGATGACCGCAAAATGGTCGCCCCGTGTAGACTGTTTATTCTCGCGCTGCAAGCGTCTCTTGCTATTGCAGAGATCGTCCCTTATGCACTTCCTTCTTTACTTGACGCAACCATTGACGATATCAAGGCGGGCCTTGAAAGTGGATCCTTCAACAGCACCACGCTCGTCGAGGTGAGATCAACCCCCGGAAGCTCAATTGACCCATATTCCCGGGTGCTGACTTTCTCTTGCCAGGCGTACCTCGCTCGGATCGCAGAGGTTAATCCTGTCCTCAACGCCGTCACTGAGGTGAACCCAGATGCACTTGAGATCGCATTAGCACTGGATGTGGAGCGTGCTCAGGGAAGAGTCCGTGGGTATGAGCTGCCATTCCACACGGGTCGAATCCAGACTAACCCATCACCCACCCAGGCCTCTCCATGGCATTCCCATCCTCTTAAAGAACAACATCGCCACCCTTGATAAAACAAACACCACCGCCGGATCTTTCGCCCTCCTCGGAGCACGTCCACCGCGCGACAGCTTCGTAGCATCCAAGCTCCGCGCAGCCGGCGCCATCCTGCTGGGCAAAGCCAACCTCAGCCAATGGGCAAACTTTCGCTCCAGTAACTCGTCCAACGGCTGGTCTGCCGATGGGGGCCAAGCAAAAGCGGCATATATCCTGGACCAGGACCCCAGCGGAAGCTCCAGTGGTAGCGGCGTAGCAGCATCACTAGGTCTCGCCGCTGCCTGTCTAGGAACTGAAACGGACGGGTCGATCATCTCGCCAGCTCAACGAAACAACGTGGTCGGAATCAAGCCAACTGTCGGCCTTACCTCGCGCGACCTAGTCATCCCCATAAGCGAGCACCAAGACACGGTAGGCCCGATAGCACGCAC
>Ga0247781_1000083_pt1 | contig 25913 bp, 23 predicted proteins | sample UWRJL184509B5_FD_179922 | JGI IMG/M metagenome (GOLD analysis project Ga0247781, IMG submission 179922) | Plant litter microbial communities from Arlington Agricultural Research Station in Wisconsin, United States - UWRJ-L184-509B-5 | ecosystem: Environmental > Terrestrial > Plant litter >...
ACATTGGTCGCGCTGCCGACCACCGTGAAGTTCTCGGTGGCGGCCGCGTCCTTGAATCCGTCGTTCGCGACGTCGATGTCCAGGGTGCCGGTCAAGGCCCCCGCATTGATGGTGATGAGCGAGCCCACCTGTGGGCTGTAGTCGTAGGTGGCGGTGGCGCTGTTGTCAACGGTATTGACCGTGACCACGGTGTCACGGCCGGACGCCTTGTTGAGGGTCGCCGTGATCGTCGCTTTGGCCGACGCCGCCTCGGTCACGCTGGTCGGCGAAGCGGTCAGCGCGTAGGTGGGCGCCTGCGCCGAGTCGTCGTCGTTGATCGTTACGACTCGCGAATAGACGACAAGGCTCGCAGTGACATCCGTGACAACAATCTTGAATGTCTCTTCGTACTCGTAAAGTGTGTCCTGGGTCGTCGCGACCGTGAAGGCCAGCGGCAGCACCGCGTCCACGAACGTCGTCACCGAGGGCTGGGAGACGTCGGTGTTGGTGGCAACCGTCGCCGGATAGGGTCCGTTGTCGACCAGAACGTCGACGCGGTAGTTGCTGGTCGTGGGGCCGCTGCCGTCGACGAGTTGGAGGCTGAGCGTGCCCCCCTCGGCCACGGTCGCGGTCGCCGGCGACAGGGTGATGTCGTTCGGCGCAGGGACGGCGGACGCCGGCGAGGCGTAGAAGAGCGCCGGCGCCAGGCCGATTATCACCGCGATCGCGGTCGACAGGGCCGTTCGGCCGGCCTTGGGGCCCGGCAGCGTGAACGGAACCGAGCCGCTCTTGGCCGCATGGGCTTCTGAATAGCGCATGAGTTTCCTTCTCCTTCGGCGGCTGGGCTGCCTCCGTCGGTGGAGGTCCCTGGCTTTGCGTCTCCGCCTTGCGACGGGTTTGCCTGTTCGGGAACCGCACCGGTGGGCGGCTGGGAGACCGGCAAGAGCCGGCCCGAGCGGCGCGAAGCCGAGAAAACTTCGGCTCTTGAGGTGGCGCCTTCCGTAATGTAACCGGCCTATCGCCTCGTTACTGGCGGAACGCTTTTTTCGGGTTAAATCGACCTTACGAGAGCAACGGGCCCTCCCAGGAGGGACGGAGCAGCACGTCTTCAGCGCTAGGCGGGTGAACGCCCGAACGATTCGGCGGAGCCGGACCACGGCACGCAGCAGCCGAGCGCTCATTACCACGTGACCCTCTTCACCGCGTGAATTGGCTCCGCCGTCACGCTGGAGACACCGGATCGTCGCCTACGACTGGTGCCGTGAGTGCCGACCAATGCATCCACACATATTGGAGTGCGCATTCATGAATGCTCTGCGTTCCCGTCGTGGCCGCCTCGCCCTGGCGCTGGTGGCGACCACGGCCGTCGCGGTGCCCTCGGCCGCTCTGGCCGGTGAGGCGCACCAGGACAACACGTACGCCGCCAAGCAGGCCATCAAGGGCGGGCCGGCCCGCAACGTCATCCTGCTGATCGGCGACGGCATGGGCGACAGCGAGATCACCATCGCCCGCAACTACCAGGTCGGCGCGGCCGGCCGGCTGGCGATGGACAAGCTCCCGCTGACCGGCGCCTACACCACCTACGCCGTGCAGAAGGCCAACCCGGCGCTGCCCGATTACGTGACCGACTCCGCCGCCTCCGGGACGGGCTGGGCCACCGGCCACAAGACCTACAACGGTGCGATCTCGGTGCTGCCGAGCGGCCAGGCCGTGCCGACGATCCTCGAGCAGGCCAAGGCGGCCGGCTACCGTACCGGCGACGTCAGCACCGCCGAGCTGCAGGACGCCACCCCGGCCGTGCTCGGCTCGCACGTCGTCAACCGGGACTGCAAGGGTCCGGACGCGATGGCCACCTGCGCGGTCAACGACAAGCTCAACGGCGGCGCCGGCTCGATCGCCGAGCAGCTCGTGCAGACCCGCCCCGACGTGCTCCTGGGCGGCGGCAAGCAGTACTTCGACCAGACCGTGAAGGCCGGGAAGTACCAGGGTCGGACGGTCGTCCAGCAGGCTCAGGCGAACGGCTACCAGGTCGTCACCGAGGCGACCGGGCTGTCCGCCGCCCGCGGTGACAAGCCGATCCTGGGTGCCTTCGCCAAGAACAACATGGATCTGGAGTGGGTGGGCCCGGCCCCGACCCGCACCGGCACCGCCCCGTCGAAGTGCGCGGTCAACACCGCCCGTACGGCCTCGCAGCCGCACCTCGTCGACATGGCGAGCAAGGCCATCGACGTGCTGGACAAGCAGACCCGGCACAGCCGCAAGGGCTTCTTCCTGCAGATCGAGGGCGCCTCGATCGACAAGCAGGACCACGCGGCCAACCCGTGCGGCCAGATCGGCGAGACGGTCGCGTTCGACGCGGCGGTCAAGAAGGTTCTCGAATACCAGAAGTCACACCCGGACACCCTGGTCGTCGTGACCGCCGACCACGGCCACACCAGCCAGATCGTCGAGGCGGCGACCCTGGGCTACACCGCCACCCTGGTCACGCACGACAACGCGAACCTGACGATCAGCTACGCGACCAGCGAGATCACCGGTTCGCAGCAGCACACCGGCACCGAGGTGCGGATCGCGGCCGGCGGCCCGCAGGCGGCCAACGTGCTCGGCGTGACCAACCAGACCGATCTGTTCTTCACGATGCGGCGGGCGCTGGGTCTTCGCTGACCAGTCGCAACGCCGGGGCCGGTATCGGTCCACCGCTTGCCGTGCCGCCGGCTCCAGGGCCGGCGGCACGTTCGCGTTCGCTCGGGAGTCAGCGGCTGGCCACCGATCGGTGGCCAGTCACTCCCACTTGAACTTGCGGGCGGCCGCCGTCACGAAGACGATCGCCCAGGCGCCCAGGCTGAGCCAGATCGCCGTCGGCACCGAATCGCCGTGCGAGAGGGTGGCCCGCAGAGCCTCGGCGTGGGCGGCCAGCGGCAGCAGGAACCAGCCGACCGGGCCCAGGTCGGGGGCGGCGAACATGATCCCACCGGCGGCCAGCATCAACACGTAGATCAGGGTCGCCGCGCCCGTCGTCGCCTCGGGCCGCAGCAGGCTGGCCATGAGAAGAGCCAGACCGCTGTACGCCGCGGTGGCGAGCACAGTGACCCCCAGCGCGGGCAGGATCGCGTCGAGGTGCGGGTGCCAGCCGACGGCGAACCCGACGGCGGCCAGGACCACGAGCTGCACGACGATCAGGCCCAGCACGGCCGCGGTCTTCGCGAAGAGCAGGCCGGGACGGGTGAGCGGGGAGGCGCCGAGCCGCTTCAGTACGCCGTACCCGCGCTCGTAGCCGGTGGTGATCGCCTGGCCGGTGAAGGCGGTCGACATCACGGTCAGGGCCAGAACGCCGGGAACCACGAACGCGAGCCGATCGTCGCCGGGCACATTGGTGACGTCGGTCAGACCCGCACCGAGAAGGACCAGCAACGGTACGCCCATGGCCAGCACGACAGCCTCGCCGCGGCGCGCGGTCAAGATCAGTTCCATCCGGATCTGGCTGGCGACCACGCTGCGCATCGGCGCGCGGCCCGGGGCCGGGGCGAAGATCCCGCTCATCGGTAGGCCTTCTCTCCACTGGTCAACGCCAGATAGACGTCCTCGAGGGTGCGCCGACGGGTATTCACGGCGGTGACCTGGGCTCCGGCGGCGGCGAACCAGCCCAGCACGTCCGCGATGGCCGCCGCGTCGAGCACGCCCGTGATCGCGTACTCGCCCGGGGTCTGCTCGGTGATCTTGAAGTCGACCAGCCGGCCGTCAGGCACGAGACCCGGCTCGGCGCGTACCTCAAGAAGGTCGATGCCGGCGGCGGCGGTGAGCTCGGCCGGGCTGCCGGTCGCGGCGACGACCCCCGCGCGCATGATGACGACCTCGTCGGCCAACCGCTCGGCCTCATCGAGCAGATGGGTCGTGAGCAGCACCGACACGCCGTCGGCGCGCAACTCCTCGAGCAGCCGCCAGGTCAGGTGCCGGGCCTCGGTGTCCATGCCGGCCGTCGGCTCGTCCAGGAAGACCAACTCGGGGCGGCCGACCAGGGCCACGGCGAGGGAAAGGCGCTGCTGCTCGCCACCGGAGAGCCGACGCCACCTCGTACGCTCGAACTTCCGCAGGCCGAGGCGGTCGAGCAGCATGTCGACGTCGAGCGGGGTGGCGGCGAAACTCGCGAACAGGCGCAGGATCTCGCCGGCCGTGGCCCACGGATAGACCCCACCGGACTGCAGCATGATGCCGAGGCGAGGCATGAGCGCGTCGTGGTCGTCCATCGGGTCGAGGCCGAGAATGCGGACGGTGCCACTGTCGGCCCGCCGGAAACCCTCACAGACCTGCAGCAGGCTGGTCTTTCCGGCGCCGTTGTGCCCAAGCAGCGACAACACCGTGCCACGGGGCACGTTCAGTGACACACCGTCGACGGCTGTCCTACCGCCGTAGCGCACGACGAGCCCGCTCACCTCGACCGCGTCGTCCGACATCCGTCCGCCTTGCTGTTGAGTGGGGTGCGGTCAACTACTTTACGTGCCGCCCCTTCCCGGACGGCCGAGGGCGGGCACGCCCTATTAGGGTGCTCACAATGACCGTGGTGGAGATCTACACCGACGGGGCCTGCGCGCCCAATCCCGGCCCTGGTGGCTGGGGTGCCGTGCTGCGCTACGGCACCAAGGAGAAGGACCTGTTCGGAGGCACCGCGGAGTCGACGACGAACAACCGGATGGAGCTGATGGCGCCGATCCGGGCGCTCGAGACGCTGAACCGGGCGCCGATGACGGTGCAGCTCTACACGGACAGCATCTATGTGCGCGACGGGATCACGAAGTGGTTGCCACGCTGGTCGGCCAACGGATGGCAGACGTCGGCGCGGCAGCCGGTCAAGAACGTGGATCTCTGGAAGCGGCTGAACGAGGCGGTGCAGCGCCATGACGTGCAGTGGCACTGGGTAAAGGGACATGCCGGGCACCCCGAGAACGAGCGCGCCGATCGGCTGGCGGCCCGGGGGCTGCAGGAAGCCGTCGCGACCGGCGAAATTGTCGGCGGCGCCTGATCCCGAACGGTCCGGGACCGCTGGGAGACGATCGGAACCGGAGCGTTCCCGTTAATTCGAACGGGGTAGGTCAAAAGGGCCATAGCTACTGATCTATCAACTTGGAAAGAATCGTCCCATGACCGCGCCCGGCGACTCAGTGCTCGTCTTCATCCTGCTGGCCGCCTTCGTGGCCAGCCTCGCCTACGCCGCCGGTCGCCTGCACCAGCGCTACCAGCTCCGGCAGGACCGCGAGGACGCCTACCGCGACGGCTACGAGACCGCCTCGAGCCGGGTCTTCAGCCTCGCCGCCCGAGCCGTCTCCGCGAGGCGCACCGCCCGAGCCACCGCTTCCGTGCGTTCCGGCAGACCACGCAGGTCCGCCGCACACGCGACCGCCGCCGGCGAGACGCCCACCGGGCCCACTCCCGCAACCCCGCACGCCGCACCTTCACGACCTGCGCACGGCTCTCCCGCCGCGTCCTCAGGACCCACCGCCGAGCCGCCAGGACCTCCTCGCGCTGACGCTTCCGCCGTACGTGGATCTGCGCTCGCTTCGCGGAGAGCCGACCCGGGGCGCGCTGTCCGGCACCAAGGCGTCGCGGCCAAGCAGAATTCGGCGCCGCCACGATCGGCTGTGCCCCCTGCGCCCGCGGCCGACAGCTCCTCTCTCCTCGCCGAGTCCGCTCGCCTCGCCGAGTCCGCTCGCCTCGCCGAGTCCGCTCGCCTCGCCGAGTCCGCTCGCCTCGGTGAGTCCGCTCGCCTCGCCGGGCCGGACGAAGTGCTCGGCCGGCGGCCGAGCCGACGCCGTGCCCCCGAGTCGCCCGCAGGCTCCCTGCTCGGGTTCCCGGTCCCGCCCCCGCCTCCGCTGCACACCCGGTGCGAGCCGACCGCCGTCGGCGGGGTGAACTACCAGCCGTTCCCCGATCCACGCCCCGCGGACGGCTCCGCCCCCGTGCTGGGCCGCCGCTCCCCCGAACCCGCCTCGCCGATCGGCTCCCCCGCCGACCCGCCTGAAGACCAGGACGAAAACACTTCGGACGAGGCCGGCCCCGACAAACCGCGCGAACGCCCCTCCGGCGGCAAACACACCGTCCCCGACGAGCTCGTACGCGCGGTCACCTACCGGCTGCCACCCGACCGCATCTTCCGCGCGAAGGTCCCCAACAGCACACCTCTCCCCGAACAGACCACGACCCCGCTCGCTGTCCCCAAGCCCCGCCGCCGCGCGAACGAAAATGTCGCACCCCCGCCCTGACGTGATCGCTGGGTGGGCGCAAAGCGGATAGCGGCTCGAGCATGTGTTGTTGGGTGGTGGGACCCGGGCCGATGTCATACTTGGCTGTCTTGTCGCTGAGAGTGCTCGGAGCGCTATGCCCGTCGACGATGTGACCGTTCGCCGGCCTACGTTGACTCAGGTGGCCGCGCTTGCCGGCGTCAGCCTCAAGACTGCGTCCCGGGCGCTCAACCAGGAGCCTAACGTGGCGCCCTCGACGGGGCGGCGGGTTCAAGACGCGGCTGACATTCTTGGTTATCGGCTCAACGGGATTGCCCGGGAGCTGCGGCGCGGGGCCACTTCCGCGCTTGTGGGGTTGGTCAGCGGGGATCTGACCAACCCGTTCTACTCGGCCGTGGCCAGTGGGATCGAGCGGGAACTGCGGCAGCACGGGTTGCTGCTGATCACCGCCAACAACGACGAGGACGCCATCTTGGAGCGCAGCCTCGTCGACGCGTTTCTCGAACGGCGGGTGCGGGCGCTGCTGGTCATCCCGAGCGCCGACGACCATGAGTACCTGGCCATCGAGGGGAACCGGGGGGTGCCGTTCGTGTTTCTCGATCGGCCGCCGGACGGGTTGTCGGCCGACGCGGTTCTGATCGACAACGCGGGCGGGGCTCGGGCGGCGGGCGACCATCTGCTGGCCGGGGGGCATCGCCGAATCGCGCTGGTGGCCGATCTGGTGCGGATGGCGCCGCAGCGGGGAAGGATCGACGGCTTCCTGGATGCCATGCGAGCAGCCGGCAACCATGCCTGGGAGCCATTCGTCCGAACGGACGTTCATGACGTACGCCACGCCGAGCGCGCTGTTCGTGAGTTGCTCTCGCGTGAGTCGGCACCGACGGCGATCTTCACGACCAACAACCGGCTCACGACGGGGGCGCTGCGCGGGATGCGCGGGATGGAAAATCCGCCGGCGCTGGTCGGGTTCGACGACTTCGACCTGGCCGACGTGCTGGGGACGACCGTGGTAGCGCACGACATGACCGCTCTCGGGCGGGAGGCGGCACGCCTGGCCTATGAGCGAATCAGCGGACATTCCGGGCCCGCCCGGACCATCGTGATTTCTACCTCTATCATTGCCCGCGGCTCGGGCGAGCGCCCTCCGCGATAACCCGCGATCCCAGGGCAACGATTCGGTCAAATCGCCCGTGGCGCAGCCGCCTCAGGAGCTTGATCGGCCCTAGGCTCAGCGCGTGAAGACGGAGGATATGCGCACCGGCCACGGCTACGCCGAACGGATGGCCTACGCGTGTCAGAAGGACCCCGCCGACCTGGCCCGGCGGGTCCGGGTGAAACGGCTCGTCACCGCCCTCACGGTGGGCTGGGCGATCATCGTCCCGATCCTGATCGGATACGCGGTGACCGGCCGCGAGCGCGAGACCGAGGTGATCTCCGTTGCCGCCTTGCTCACCGTGCTGCTGCCCTTCCTGGGCGCGGTCATCGCGACGCACGGCCGACGGTTCGGCATCGGTGCGGCGTACGTCGTCCTGACGCTCTTGATGGTCCTGCCCGCGGTATGGGTCGCCCAGCTCGGCTGATTCCGGCACGATGAGCCGATGGCGGAGAAGGAAGAGCGGGACGGGGTCGCGCTGACCAATCTCGACCAGGAGTTGTTCGAGGAGGCGGGCGCCACCAAGCGTGACCTCGTCGACTACCTGGACGCGGTGCGTGACCGCATCCTGCCGGTGCTGCGTGACCGGCCGCTCTCGGTGATCCGCCTGCTGCGCGGGCAGGACAAGTTCATGCAGAAGAACCTGCCCAAATACACACCCGAGTGGGTGCCGCGCACGGCGGTGTGGGCCGAGGCTTCGCACCGGGAGGTCTCCTACGCGCTCTGCAACGACCGCCGCACCCTGCTGTGGTTCGGCAACCAGCGCGCGATCGAGTACCACCCCACCCTGATGCTCGCCGGGGACCATCACCCCACCCACCTGATCATGGATCTGGACCCGCCCGAGGGGGGCCACTTCCAGCTCGCCGTGCGCGCCGCCCGCCTGGTGCGCGAGGCGCTGACGAGCGCGGGCATGGCCGGGGCGGTGAAGACGAGCGGGGCCAAGGGCGTGCACGTCTTCGTCCCGCTCGACGGCACGAGCGACCCGGAACAGGTCGCCGCGGCCACCCGCGCGGTCGCGGTCCGGGCCGAACGACTCGATCCCGAACTGGCCACGACCGCGTTCATCCGCGAGGACCGGCACGGCAAGGTCTTCCTCGACGCGACCCGCTCCGGCGGTGCGACCGTCGTCGCCGCGTACAGCCCGCGCGTGCGTCCCGGTGTGCCGGTCTCGTTCCCGGTCGCGTGGGACGACCTCGACGACGTCACGCCCGGCGACTTCACCGTGCACACCGCGCCGGGCCTGCTCGGCGACCGCGATCCGTGGGCCGAGGCGATGCCCGCGCCGCAGGCTCTCGACCCGGGGCTGGTCGAGGAGGGACGGACGATCCCGGTCGCCCGGGTGCAGGCGATGCACGAGGGCAAACGCCGGGCCAAGGCACGTCGCGAGGCCGGCTGACCACGGCGAGCGCTCGGGCACCTGATCGTCGCGTCGCTGAGCGCGGGCACCGGCTTCGACCACCACCGAGCCGACCACCCGGACGGAGGACACCGGACGTGGGGGTGCCCATACCGCCGGGCCAGCCCCGGTGGGGCTGACAGGATCCGGACATGAGTCGTTCCCGTAATGCGCTGGTGGCATCGGTAGTGACCGGCGCGGTTCTCGCCGTCGGCGGGACCGCCGGTGCCAGCGCCGACGACGGTTATCGAGCCTCGATCCGGACCGTCGACAACGCCGTCGCGAGGACGATGATCGGGGTCTCCTGGCGTCCGGGCTGCCCGGTGCCCATCGCGGACCTGCGCCGGGTGCGGCTGACCCATTGGGGCTTCGACGGCGAACGGCATCAGGGCGAGCTGATCGTCCACAAGGACGTGGCGCGCAGCGTGGTAGCCGTCTTCCACACCATCTATTCGGTGCGGTTTCCGGTCCGGAGGATGCAGCGCGTGGACCGCTACCGGGCCGACGACAACGCGTCGATGGCCGCCGACAACACCTCGGCGTTCAACTGCCGGCCGAAAACCGGGTCGGCGAACGGCTTCTCGGTGCATTCGTACGGCAAGGCCATCGACCTCAACACGGTGGAGAATCCGTACGTCAAAGGCACGACCGTGCTGCCGCCGGCCGGCCGGGCGTTCACGAACCGGGCCCAGGCCCGCCCGGGCCTGATCAGGCGCGGCGACCGGGTCTGGAAGGCGTTCACCAAGCGCGGCTTCGAGTGGGGCGGGGACTGGAAATCACTCAAGGACTACCAGCATTTCGAGATCCCGAGCTGATCACCGGAACGGAGCGCCGGAGGGGTCAGCGGAGCGCCGGAGGCCGATACAGTTCGCACTTCCGGCCCCGCTCGGCCTGGGACGCCGACCAGCCGGCGCAGAGCCGGACCGGCGGTGTGCCGCCCCCGAACAGGGCAGACGCCTGGACCTGGAAACTTGTCCGGCCCGGGCCGCAGTGCTTGCCGAAGGTCTGCCACTCGACGCCGTCCGCGGGACCGCTGCGGGCGACCTGGAGCACGGCACAGCGGAAGCGGAAGAGGCTGCGCCCGACCAGGGTGCCGGCGATCCGGAACGACGGCACGGGCTGCTCCGGGGGGCCCGCCACGCGTTCGTACGTGCCATTGGCGACGACACTGCCGGTGGTCAGCCGGAACTTCGTGGTCTCGGCGGCGGCGGCGGCGGGCGCCGCGGCGACACCCAGGCCGACGCCGACGGCGACGAGACCAGCGAGCGTACGGCAAATGAGAGACCGCACTGTCTGCTCCTGTCAGAAGGTGGACGGCAACCCGAGCGGGCCCCTGAAAACACAACGCCGCAGGGTGCCTCCAGGTCTCGGCAGGCACCCCACCGCCCCGTTTCTCAGTAAGGTCAGAACCATGTCTGACGAGAAGCTCTGGGGTGTCGTCGCCGCGGGAAGCCTCGGCACCGTCGCGACCATCAAGCGGGACGGTCGGCCGCAGCTCTCCGACGTCAGCTTCATCGCTCTGCCCGGCCTGATCCGGTTCTCCAGCCGCACCACCCTGGCCAAGGTGCACAACCTGCGCCGCGATCCCCGGATCAGCATCAAGGTGACCGCGCCCGACGGTCACGGCTACGCGGTGGCCGAGGGCGAGGCCGAGCTGAGCCCGGTCGCGTGGAGCCTCGACGACGAGGTGATCGAGGAGCTGATCGAGATCTACCGCCTGATCGCCGGCAAGGAACACCCCGACTGGGACGACTTCCGGCGCGCGATGGTCGCCGACGGCCGGCTCATCGTCCGCTTCCGGCCCGAGCATCTGTACGGCTGGGTGGTGGACTGACGGCCCGAGCCGTGCCGGGACGACGGCATGATGGAGGGGTGAACTTCCGGTCGATCTATCAGCACGGGTTCGCGCGGGTCGCCGCGTGCACCAACCACGTCGTCGTCGCCGATGCCGCGGCCAACGCCGAGGCGATCCTGCGGTCGGCGCGCGAGTGCTCGGAGCAGGGCATCGCCGTCGCCCTCTTCCCCGAGCTCGGCCTCTGCGGCTACTCGATCGAAGACCTGCTGATGCAGGACGCGCTGCTCGACGACGTCGAAGCGGGCCTCGCGACCGTGGTGGCCGGTTCGGCCGACCTGCTGCCGATGCTGGTCGTCGGCGCACCCCTGAGGCACCGCAACCGCGTCTACAACTGCGCCGTCGTCGTCCATCGCGGCCGGATCCTCGGCATCGCGCCCAAGTCGTACCTGCCGAACTACCGCGAGTTCTACGAGAAGCGCCAGCTCGCCGCCGGGGACGACGAGCGGGGCGGCTACTGGGGTGACGACATCCCGTTCGGCACCGACCTGCTCTTCGAGGCCGAAGACGTACCCGGCCTGGTGGTGCACGCCGAGATCTGCGAAGACATGTGGGTGCCCATCCCGCCGAGCGCCGAGGCCGCCCTGGCCGGCGCGACCGTCCTCCTGAACCTCTCCGGCAGCCCGATCACCGTCGGCCGGGCCGAGGACCGGCGGCTGCTCTGCAAGTCGGCGTCCGCGCGCTGCCTCGCCGCCTACCTCTACGCCGCCGCCGGACTGGGTGAGTCGTCCACCGACCTGTCCTGGGACGGGCAGACGATGATCTACGAGAACGGGGTACTGCTGGCCGAGTCGGACCGATTCCCGATCGGGGACCGGATGGCGGTGGCCGACGTCGACCTCGATCTGCTGCGCCAGGAGCGCCTACGGATGGGCAGCTTCGACGACAACCGGCGGACCCACTCGGCGCGGACCAGCGGCTTCCGGCAGGTACGGTTCCGGCTCGATCCGCCCGCCACCGACCTGGGCCTGCGGCGGCGGATCGAGCGGTTCCCGTTCGTACCCGTCGATGTGCAACGGCTCGCGCTGGACTGCTACGAGGCGTACAACATTCAGGTCGCCGGTCTGCAGCAGCGGCTGGGGGCGATCGGCAACCCGAAGGTCGTCATCGGCGTCTCGGGCGGGCTCGACTCGACCCACGCGCTGCTGGTGGCCGCGCAAGCGATGGACCGGGCCGGGCGGCCGCGCAGCGACATCCTCGCGTTTACCATGCCGGGCTTCGCCACCAGCACGAACACCAAGGACAACGCGCACCGGCTGATGCGCTCACTGGGGGTGACCGCCGGAGAACTGGACATCACGGCGACCGCCAAGCTGATGCTCGCCGAGATGGCGCACCCGTTCGCGTCGGGGGCGCCGGTCTACGACGTCACGTTCGAGAACGTGCAGGCCGGGCTGCGCACCGACTACCTGTTCCGGCTGGCCAACCAGCGCGGCGGCATCGTGCTCGGCACCGGTGACCTGTCGGAGCTGGCGTTGGGCTGGTGCACCTACGGCGTCGGCGACCAGATGAGCCACTACAACGTCAACGGCGGGGTGCCGAAGACACTGATGCAGCACCTGATCCGCTGGGTGGTCGCCAGCCGGCTCTTCGACGACGAGGTGGGCGAGGTGCTGGCCGCCGTGCTCGACACCGAGATCAGCCCCGAGCTGGTGCCGGGCGAGCAACTCCAGTCGACCGAGAGCACGATCGGCCCGTACGCGCTGCACGATTTCGCCCTGTTCCACGTGCTCCGCTACGGCATGCGCCCGTCGAAGATCGCCTTCATGGCCTGGCACGCCTGGCGGGACCCGGCCGCCGGCGCCTGGCCGCCGAACTTCCCCGACCCGAAACGGGTCGCCTACGACCTGCCCGAGATCCGCCACTGGCTCGAGACGTTCTGCCGCCGGTTCTTCGCGTTCGCCCAGTTCAAGCGCTCCGCGATGCCCAACGGTCCGAAGGTCTCGGCCGGCGGTTCGCTCTCCCCGCGCGGCGACTGGCGCGCGCCCTCCGACGGCAACGCCAACGCCTGGCTACGGGACCTCGAACGCTGGGACAAGGCCGGCGCCTGGGCGGACGAGGGCGGCGTCGAGTGAAGTCGTGGCGCCCTAGACCCTGAGGAGCTCGGCCGTTGCCTCCCACAGTCGCTGTTCGCGCTCGCGGTCGTGCGCGACGGGGCGTACGGCGGTCTCTTTGTCCTTCAGCACGAAGGCGCCGTCCCGCAGATGGGACCATTTGTCGTCGAGGGCGAGGGAGGCCAGCGCCGGACCGGACCGCCGTGGGGTAGAGACGCCAGGCAGACGGCCCAGGCCGCGGCCGATCGCCTGGAATACCTCGGGGGTGCCCCGGCTCAGCGCGGTGCCCGGCATCCAGCCGGGCTCGAAGACCGAGACGTTGACCCCCGGCCCGACGTGGCGCTGCAGTTCGTGGGCGTAGTAGAGGATCGCGAGCTTCGCGTTGGCGTAGGCGACGCCACTCGCGGCCAGACCTGTTCCCGGCACGGGTCGCGCCAGCTCGATCGGGTCGCGCCAGTCCGCCTCGGGCACGCCCAGCAGCCGGCGCCAGATGTTGGCGCTGTAAACGTTCGAGCCGAGCAGCACGATGCGGGCCGGGTCGGCCAGCGAACCGAGCAGGTCGCCGATCAGCTGCGCGTGGGCGAGGTAGTTCACGGCGAAGGTCAGCTCGTAGCCGTCGGCCGAGGCGAGCCGGGTGTCGGGCGACATCGCGCCCGCGTTCGCGATCACGACGTCCAGCGGGCCGGCGGCTCGGGCGGTGACCGCCGCGGCCCGCACGTCGGCCAGCCGGGACAGGTCGCAGGGGATCTCGTGGACGCGGGCACCACGGGCGCGGGCCTCGGCCGCGACCTCGGTCAGCGAGCGGCCCACCAGGACCAGCTCGGCGCCGCGGTCAGCCAGGGCGAGAGTGGCGGCCCGGCCCAGGCCCCGGGTCGGGCCGGTGATCAGCACAGTTGTCATGGGAAGGAGCGTGCCGCGTGGGCACCCGGGCAGGCAGACGTCTCGTTTTCGTAGGACTGGCAGGGCCAGGACAACGGGCTCCGGCTCGCGCAGACTGGACCGCGTGGAGTCGTGGGAGTTCGGCCGGACGGTGCGGCGCTGGCGTGATCGGGTCGCGCCGGAGACCGTCGGCGTGCCGGTCGGGCGGCGCCGCCGGGCCAGCGGGCTGCGCCGCGAGGAACTGGCCGGGCTGGCCGGCATCTCGGCCGACTATCTGACCCGCCTCGAGCAGGGCCGCGCGACCGCGCCCTCGGCCCAAGTGGTGGAGGCACTGGCTCGGGCGCTGCGCCTGCCTGACGCGGAACGCGACCTGCTCTTTCGGCTGGCCGGGCACGCCGCCCCCGGGCTCGGCGTCGTCTCGACGCGCGTCACGTCGAGTGTGCAGCGCCTGCTCGACCGGCTGGCCGGCACGCCGGTCGTCGTCTACGACGCGAGTTGGACACTCGTCGTCGCCAACGCACCCTACGACGCGGTGATGGGCGACACCACGGCCTGGCGCGGGCTCGAACGCAACGCCGTCTGGCGCAACCTCACCCGCCTCGGCAGCCGCGTCGTGCACACTGCCGAGGAGCAGGCCGACCACGAGGCGCGACTCGTCGCCGACCTGCGCCTGACCGCGTCCCGCTACCCCGCCGACCAGTCCCTGCGCCGGCTCGTCGGGGCGCTCGCCGCGGCCCCGCGCTTCACCGAGCTCTGGAACGGCGACCCACCACCGCCGCTCGCGGACCCGTCCAAGCACAAGATCATCGGCCATCCGGCAGCCGGCCGGATCACCCTCGACTGCGACACGCTGCTCGTCGCCGTCGACGACCTGCGCATCACCGTCTACACCGCGGAGCCCGGCACCGAGGACGCCGAGCGCCTCGCCCTCGCCGTCGTTCTGGGCACCCAGACGCTCGTCGAGTGCTGAACTCGCCCTCTGGGCCAGCCCTTACGAAGGCGGGCGGCGCAGCAGATAGGTGTCCATGATCCAGCCATGCCGTTCGCGGGCCTCGGCGCGGGTCTTGACGATGTCGTCGGCGACCTCGACGACCAGGCCGGAGCGCAGGATCTCGTCGGGGGTGCTGACGTAGGCGCCCCAGAAGATCTCCGCCTCGGGGTAGGCGGTGAAGGCCTGCTGAGCGTCGAGCAGGACCACCACGTCGTCGACGCCGTCGGGCCAGCCCTCGGCCAGGCGGCGGCCGGTGGTGACCTGGAACGGGCGGCCGACGCGGTTCAGGGGGGTACGGTGCTTCGCCGCGAGTGCCGACACGCTGCTGATGCCGGGGATCACCTCGTACTCGAAGTCGATCGTGCCCCGGGCCAGCACCTCGTCGAGGATCGCGATCGACGAGTCGTACAGCGTGGGGTCGCCCCAGACCAGGAACGAGCCGGTGTCGTCCTCCTTGAGGTTCTTGACCAGCATCTCCTCGATGACCAGGGCGCGGCGGTGCCGCCAGTCCTCGACCGTGCCCGGGTAATCGGCGGGGGTGCGATCGCGATCGGGGTCGGGGGCGGAGATCATGCGGCGGCTGGGCTTCGAGTAGCCACGGATGATCCGCTCGCGAACGTCGATCATGCTCGCCTTGGTCTCACCCTTGTCGAGCAGGAAGAAGACGTCGGTACGCCCGATCGCCTTGGCCGCTTGCAGGGTGAGCTGGTCCGGGTCGCCCGCGCCGATCCCGATCAGATAGATCTTCCGCACTCGAACAAGTCTGCCCTAGCGCCTCTGCGGAAGGGCGGCCGAGTATCCGCGTGCGGGATCGCCACCCGATCACTAGAACAAGAGTTCGAATATGCGAGAGAGGATCGTCACGCTGAGTGGCGACACGAGAGACCACCCACTGATGCTTGCCGGCGCGGGAGCCCGACCGGCCGCAAAGCCCTTGATCACTGAGGACACGCTGGTCGATCGCGCTCGGAGAGCCGACTGCACGATCGACCCCGGTCGTCTCGACGACAACAGATCGTAACGAAAGATTCGGCCACATCGTGACGCCGGTCATGTCCCTCCGGGAATCCCGAGGCGACAATCTCCGTTGGTCATACCGGACCCGGGCCCACCCCGCTCAGGTCCATACCAAGAACTCCGCCTGGAGGAATACACCATGTCGCCTCACGGCGCGACGGTTCGGGAGCTCGACCAGCTCACCTGCCGCGTGTTCGACAGCACCCGCGACTCCGGAGCGCGCCTCGCCGCGTACCGGATCGACGGGACCTTCTTTGTCGATATCGACCTGCCCGGCATCGACCGGGCCGGTATCGACGTCTCGGTGGACGACGGCGTCCTGACCGTTCGCGCGGAACGTCGCGCGGACGACGCCCCGGTCGAGGTCGGCACGCCGGCCAAGGGTCCGGTGACCCGCGAGGTCGACCTGTCCCCGACCGAGAACCTGGACACCGATCGGCTCGAGGCTCAGTGCGACAACGGAGTGGTCACGCTCCGCATCCCGGTCGTCCAGGAGCCCCTGTCGAGTGAACTGGCGGGCGCCGCAGCCTGACCCCCGTCGGTGTCCCACGATTGAGAAAGCCGCGCCCTGGGCGCGGCTTCTCCATGTTCAGATTTCCTGCCCGCAACGGCCGACGAGCCATGCCTGTGTGGCGTGACGTTCAGAACAGCTCGCCCTGCTCCGGAAAGTGACACGCCGCCACCGAGCCGTTCGGCTTGATGGTCAGCGGTGGCACCTCGGTGGCGCACTTTTCCTGCGCCTTCCAGCAGCGCGTGCGGAAGACACAACCCGAAGGTGGATTGATCGGCGACGGCACGTCGCCCTCGAGTTTGATCCGGCCGGCTGGACCAAGCTTGGTCACATCCGGCACAGCCGAGAGCAGAGCCCTGGTGTATGGGTGGGCCGGATTCTCATAGATCTGCGCACGGGTGCCGATCTCGACGATCTTACCCAGGTACATCACCGCGACCCGCTCGCAGAAGTGCCGGACGATGGCGAGATCGTGCGCGATGAACACGAACGCGAGGTCCAGGTCGCGCTGCAGCTGGCGGAGCAAGTTGATGACCTGCGCCTGGATCGACACGTCGAGCGCGGAAACCGGCTCGTCGGCGATAATGATCTTCGGGTTGAGCGCGAGCGCCCGGGCGATCCCGATGCGCTGGCGCTGACCGCCGGAGAACTCGTGCGGATACCGGTTGTAGTGCTCCGGGTTGAGACCGACGGTCTCCAGGAGCTCTTGTACCCTCTTCTTCACACCACCCGGCGGGTTGATGCCGTTGACTTGCAGTGGCATCGCGACGATCCGGCCGACGGTATGCCGCGGGTTGAGCGAGGCGTACGGGTCCTGGAAGATGATCTGCATGTCCTGACGCAGGGCGCGCAGCTTCCGACCCTTGGCCCTGGTGATGTCTCGACCTTCGAAGATGATCTTGCCGCCGGACGGCTCGAGGAGCCGGACCAGCATGCGGCCCGTCGTGGTCTTGCCGCAGCCGGACTCCCCGACAAGACCGAGTGTCTCGCCCGGACGGACCTCGAAACTCACCCCGTCGACCGCGCGGACGACAGCGTGCGCGCCGAACGCGCCGCTGCGTACCGGGAAATACTTGGTGAGGTTCTCGACCTTGAGCAGCGGCTCCCGGTCCGCGACAGGTGCGGCGGCCGAGCCGGCCGCGGCATCCACGAGATCAGTCATTGCGCCACTCCTGCATGAGCGATGTCTTCCAGATAGATCCGCCGCCGGTCCGCGCCGGACAGGTGACACGCGACGTGATGGCCGTCCTGCCCGGCGGGGCGCAGCTCCGGGACCTCGACGAAGGACCGGTTACCGTTCAGCCCGGCGTAACGGCAACGCGGGTTGAAGGCGCAGCCCGTCGGGAGGTTGATGAGGCTTGGCGGATTTCCCTTGATCGGCACGAGATCGATCTCGGCGTCGCCGTGCAGCGACGGCACACTGGCCAGCAGACCCCAGGTGTAGGGGTGCTGCGGCGAGCGCATGACCTGCTCGACCGACCCGGTCTCGATGGCCCGGCCGGCGTACATGACCAGCACGTCATCGGCGATCTGGGCGACCACCCCGAGGTCATGGGTGATGACGATAATCGCCGAGTTGAACTCCCGCTGCAGATCCTCGAGCAGATCGAGGATCTGCGCCTGGACGGTCACGTCCAGCGCGGTGGTCGGCTCGTCCGCGATGAGCAGGGCAGGATCGTTGACCAGGGCCATGGCGATCATCGCGCGCTGACGCATACCACCGGAGAACTCGTGCGGGTACTGCTTGGCGCGGCGCTCCGGTTGGGGGATGCCCACCCGGTCGAGCATCTCGACGGCGCGCTTGTTGGCCTCCGCCTTGCTCGCCTGCGGGTGATGCACCTTGTAGGCCTCGGCGATCTGCACGCCCACCTTGTAATAGGGGTGCAGCGCGGACAGCGGGTCCTGGAAGACCATGGCCATGTCCTGGCCACGCATCTCCCGGATCTTCTCGTCGTCCATCCCGACGATGTCGCGACCGCCGATCGAGATCTCGCCACTGATCTTGGTGCGGGCCGCGTTGTGCAGCCCCAGGATAGACATGCTCGTGACGCTCTTGCCCGAACCGGACTCGCCGACGATGCCCAGGGTCTGTCCTCGGCGCACCGAGAAGCTGACGCCGTCGACGGCTCTGACCAGGCCGTCCTCCGTCGGGAACTGAACCCGCAGATCGCGGACCCGCAGGTAGGGCTCGTCCGCCGCGGGCGCTGGGGTTACTGACATGAGAACTCCAATACCTCAGCCCAGCCGGACGCGGGGGTCGACCACCGCGTACAACATGTCCACGATGATGTTGGCGAAAACGATGAACGCGGCCGCCACCAGAACGGTCGCCAGCACGATCGGTAGATTCAGGTCGCCGACGGCCTTCACCGCGGTGCGGCCGAGACCCTGCAGACCGAAGATCGATTCGGTGATCACGGTTCCGCCGAGACTGGCGCCGATGTCGAGGCCGGCGATGGTGATGATCGGGGTGATCGCCGCGCGCAAAGCGTGCCGTATGTAGACCGTACGCTTCGGCAGGCCCTTGGCCCGTGCGGTGCGCACGTAGTCCTCGGAGAGAGTCTCCAGCATCTGGGCCCGGGAGAGCCGGGCATAGAGGGCGGAGTTGAGGAAGCCGAGAGTGATCCACGGCAGCAGCAGGCCCAACGCCCACTTGCCGGGATTCTCGGTGAAGGGGGTGTAGGACGGTGTCGGCAGTAAGCCGGTGCTGTACACGAACACGAGCAGCAGCACGAGACCGAAGAAGTAGACCTGCAACGAGGCGCCGACCAGGGACACGCCGATGGCGAACCGGTCGAACACGGTTCCTCTCTTCAGCGCGGACGTCATGCCGAGCGACACACCGATCACGAGCCACATGACGGCGGCACCGAAGACGATGCTGACCGTCACCGGAATCGTGCGCCCGAGGATGTCGGTCACCGGCTCGTCCGTCCGGAACGAGTAGCCCAGGCAGGGCGCCGGGCAATCGCGAATGAAGTCGCCCTCGCCGATGACGCGCCCGACGAAGATGCCCTTCACGAAGGTGCCGTACTGCTCGACGATCGGCTTGTCGATGCCGAGACGATGCTCGGTCTGGGCGATTTGCTCGGGGCTGCACTGCTTCCCGCACATCACCGTGGCCGGACTGCTCGGCACCGCGAAGAACAACAGGAAGGTGATCACGCTGATAGCGAAGAGCGTGGTCACGGCGAGCAGCAGCCGCCGAATGACGAACCTGACCATGACGTTGAACCTGTTTCCCGCGGATGTCCGGCCGGGCGTGAGCGGCCTCGCGGCTACCCACGCCCGGCCCGGTGAACGGACTTACTGCTTGACGTAGATGTTCATCAGACTCGGGTAGCCGAACGCGTCGCTCTGGAACGCGTTACCGACCTTCGAGCCGATCAGGGTGTAGCTGGCGTCGTAGTAGGCGGGGATCGTCGGAGCGAAGTCCGTCATGATCTTCTTGTCCAGCGCGGCCCAGGCCTTTGCCCGTTCGGTCTCGCTGGGCAGGCCACCGATCCGGTCGATCTCAGCGCCGACGGACGGCTCGTTGAAGTACGCCGAGTTCTGGTTGCCGGTCTCCGCGATCTCGCGGCCGTCGAACAGCGGCGGGATGACCGTGCCGCCACCCGGCCAGTCCGCCGCCCAGCCGGTGAGGTAGAGGTCGTACGGGTTGTCCTTGCGGCCGACCTCGGTGTAGTAGTTCGTCGGGTCGATCGCCTTGGTCGTGACCTTGAAGCCGGCGGCCTCGAAGCTCTTACGTGCGGCCTCGGCCTGCGCCGCGCGACGCGGCGAGTTCGCGTAGGCGAGGACCAGCGGCGGCGGCGGGGTGCTGCCGAGCACCTCCTTGACCTTGGCCGGGTCACCGGTGACCGGCGCGGGGAGAGCGTCGTACTTCTCGAAGCCGCCCACGGTCGGCGAGAGCAGCGTCGTGGCCGGGGTGCCGGCTGCGGAACCGCCGATGGCCTTGAGAAGGGCATCCTTGTCGAGTGCGTAGTTAAGCGCCCTGCGGACGTTGACGTCCTTGATGCGGTTGTTGTTGATGGTCATGTACCAGACGTACTGCGTCGGGCCGGAGATGACGCGCGCCTTGACCTCGGGCGTGGTGGTCTTGGCCAACTGAGCCGCCGGCACGGGGACCCAGCTCAGCGAGCTCTTGTCGGCGTCGGCGTCGGCCACCAGGCGCTCGGCGACCTGGTCTGCCTGGAGCGTGAAGTTCCAGGTGAAGGTGTCCGGCAGCGCGGTACGCAGCGGGTCAGTGTTCCCGTCCCAGTTCGGGTTGCGCTCCAGGACCAGCGACTGGCCGATCGCGTAAGACTTGATCTTGTATGGGCCGGAGGAGAACGGCTTCCGGTCATACTCTGTCTTGGTGTCCTTGGCCTTCGGCACCGGCACCGTGGTCGACATGGTGGCCGCGTAAGGCATGTCACATTGCGGCTTGGCGAAGGTGAACCGGATGGTCTGCGCGTCCGGGACGGTCACGCCCGGCGGAAGGTCGGCACCGCCGTCGTACGGTCCCTTGTACGTCGCGTTGTATTCTTTGCTGTCGGCCAGCCACTGCTGGATGTAGTGCGGGCCCTCAGACAGGTTCTTCGAGAAGGACCGGGCAACGCCGTACGCGACGTCGGCGGCCGTGACCGGCGAGCCGTCCTCGTACTTGACGCCCTGGCGGATCTTGAACTCCCAGACCTTGCAGTCCTTGTTGACGTCGGTGCCGGGGTTCTCGGCCAGGTCACCGACGACCTTCAGTTTGCCCTTGCCGTCCTCGCGGTAGCCGTTCAGCGAGCGGAAGAGCAGCTGGCCGGCCAGCGACGCGACGTTCACGTAGGCCCGCGCAGGGTCCAGGTGCTCGAAGCCGTCCGGCAGGAGGACGCCGACATTGCCGCCCTTGACTCCACCCTCGACGGCCGGGGCGGGTCCCTTGTTATCGGCCGCGTCATAGGAGATCAAGCCCGACTGGACGACGGCCTTCTTGTCGTCGCCGCTGCCGCCGTCCTCGGTCGTCTTGCTGCAGCCGGACGCCACGAGCGCGACGGACAACGCCCCAGCTGTCAGAGCGCCTATTTTCAACCGCACGGTTGTTCCTTTCCTTGTTTCCTTCTTCGGGATGGTCATCCCTTGCCCTCTTGTGGAGGAAAGTCTGTCTGTGCCGCTGGACAGCGGCGAGCCGGCCGGCCGGCCTTGGGTAAGTGACGGCCGCACCGGGGACCTACCGCGACGACTTCGGGTCAAGCGCGTCACGTAATGAGTCGCCGAACAGGTTGAAGGCGAGCACCAGAAGGAAGATCGTCACCCCGGGGACGAAGGTGTACATGGGGTCCGCCGAGATGTAAGAAATGCTGTTGAAGATCATCCGCCCCAGGTCGGGCGTCGGCTCGGTGACGCCGATGCCGACGAAGGCGAGTGCCGCCTCGGCCGTGATGAACGCCGGCACGTTCAAGGAGACCGTTACCAGGATCGGCGCCCAGATGTTGGGCAGCAGCTGGCGCAGCAGGATGTGCCAGGTGCTGGCTCCGGAGGCTCGAGCGGCCTCCACGAACTCGCGCTCGCGCAGCGAGATGACCTGGCCGCGGACCAGTCGGGCGGTGTTCGTCCAGTTGAAGATCGCGAAGGTTGCGATGATCATGCCGACTCGGAAGCTGGCCGGGATCTCGTCGCGAGCGCCGAAGAAGCGGTTCTCCACGACCGGGATCGCCGCCAGCGCGAAGATCAGGAAGGGGAACGCCAGGGCCAGGTCGATCACCCAGTTGACGACGCCGTCGAGCCAGCCACGGGCGTAGCCGGCGATGACGCCGACCAGGACCCCGATGACCGTGGAGATCGCGGCGGCGGCGAAGGCGATGAACAGCGACGTGCGCAGGCCATACACCAACTGCATGAGGATGTCACGACCGAGGCCCGGCTCCAGGCCGAGCGGGTGTTCCGCGCTGATCCCGCCGAGGTAGCCCACCGGCAGCGCACCGAACGAGGTGAGCTTGTCGGTGAACTGATCGGTCGGGCTGACTCCGGTGATCCGCTCGATCAGCGGCGAACTCAGGCCGACGACCATCGCGACGATCAGGATGATCGCGCTGACGAGCGCCGTGCGGTCACGCTTGAGCCGGATCCAGGCGAGTTGACCGGGCGAGCGGCCGACGAAAGCCTTGGCGCCGCCGGGCTCACCAGGATGGGGATCCACCCGGAGTACCGCAGCGGCCGTTTCGGAGTTGCCCGGCTTGCTCGGACCTGAGCCGACCGTGGTGTTGCTCATGTAGCGGTGTCTCCTTGTGGGCGACTGCGGGTGACGACAGGGGTAACCATCGAATCTTCTTCAGCCTTGTGGGCAGGGGTCCGCACGCTTTGGTCACCTCCATCGGACGACAGCCCTCACCTGCGTCATGCGTGAGAGGTCTTCGGATGCCTGGCCAGAAAGTAGTCCCGATCCTCGCCGCAGGAAATAACTTGACGCATCGAATGAATAACGGCCCCACTACGGCGATGGATGGCCAACATCACCCTGAGACGCGACAGTGGGCGGTACGAATCTCCACTCTGGTATCCAAATCATCAGGTAACGGTGATCATCCATGCCCCCAATGTCCGCTATGGAAACCCAGAGGGCAATCGTACTGTTGCGCAAAGTTATTTTGGTCGCCACCTCCTGCGGCGACCCGCTGTTTCGACCGGGTTTCACGACCGTGTCGAGCTTGGCTGGCGAGGTCCATGGGTTCTCCGGTCAGGGCCGCCCACGGGCGAAGGATCTCCGGCTCGGGCCACCAGCGAGGGGTCGCATCGACGGCAATCCCGTGCATCGGGACGCGGATCGCTGGCGACCCACCTGGCACTGGTGTGCCTTCCGGACTACCCGGAGTAGCGCCGAGAAGTGCGCTCATGGAACGGCGGGGCATTCTCGATAACGAATGGGGTGCTACTTGAGTCCATTACGGACCTTGCCCCACGGCTTCACCGGAGCGGCCCGACCCACGACAACGAGCTACGCCGGAGCAACCCTGGGCCGGCCGCTGCGAGCGCGCGGCACCCCGCGCTCGCAGCGGGGGACATCGGGTCGCGACGCCTGCCGGCCACCGCCTGATTGATGACCCAGGGTGACCGTTCAGGAGCGCGGGGCCAGCGCGGTGAGGATCTCGTCGGCCCGCTCCCGGGCCACCTCGCGGTCGGCGTCCGGCGTCCCGATCAGTGGATCCCAATTCAGGTCGTAGAACAGCTCGGTGACACCGGCCGCGGCGTACAGCTCGGCGCCGGCCCGGATCTGCTCCCAGTCCCCGGACAGCGGGAAGGCGTCGTCGCGCAGGCCCGGCCGCACCGGGGCACGCACCACGACCCGGACGGCGTCGGGGTCGCGACCGGACTCCTCGGCCGCCCGCCGCACGATCTGGACGCCGCGTGCGATCTCCTCGAAGGTCGCCCGGCTGCGGCTCACCCACCCCGCGGCGAGCCGTCCGGCCCGACGCAACGCCGCGTCGGCCGAGCCACCCAGCAGCACCGGAGGCCCGCCCGGCTGCACCGGCGCCGGCGCCACTGTGCTCGGCGGCACGCGGTAGAGCTCGCCCTCGAAGGACGCCACCGGGTCGTTCCAGAGGGTGCGCAGCACCTCGAGGTATTCCGTCATGCGCCGGCCGCGCGGGTTCGGGTCGGAGCCGGTGGCGATGAACTCAGGCTCTGACCGGCCGGTGCCCAGCCCGAGGTCGAAGCGCCCGCCGGAGAGCACGTCGAGGGTGGCGGCCTGCTTGGCCAGGTAGACCGGCGAGAGGTACGGGATGTTGAGCACCGCGACGCCGAGCCGGATCGTCTCGGTGCGCGCGGCGGCCCAGGTCAGCGCGAGCATCGGGTCGAGCACGCTGTGGTAGACCGGCAGCACCTGCTCGTCGACGCCGACCAGCAGCCGCTGGAACGCCCAGAGCCCGTGATAGCCGAGCTGCTCGGCACGGACCGCGAACTCCCCCAGCGACACCGGATCGGCCCACGCCCCCGCCACCGGCGCACCACAACTGATCAGCATGGGGATGACACTAACCGGCGGCGCGGCCGTACTCCCGGCCCAGTGCCTCACCCAACTCGGTCAGACGGGCGTCCGGGGCCGCGGCCACCACCGCGGTGATGAAGGCGCCGTAGGCCGTGGCCAGCGCGGTGAGGTCGTCGTCCTGCGGGAGAAGGTCGTCGTCCCGCAGGAGAAGCAGGTAGGTGGCCTCGGCGACGCGGCGGAAGTCGGCCGGGGTCTCGGCCGGTGGACCGGAGGGTCCGGGTGGGTCGGTCGTCTCCGGCGGGTCGTCGGCCACCAGCGACGCCTCGGGCCCGGCCAGCTCGGCCCGCAGCCGCAGGCTGGTCCTGAGCAGTCCGACCGGCGAGCCCTCGAAGAGCGACGCCGGCTCGTAGTCACGGGCCACCAGCCCGGCGCCGCGCGCGACCATCTCGTCGTGGTCGGTGCGGATCCGGGCCGCGCCCCAGCCGAGATAGCCGGCCAGCCGGTCCCGGATCGCCGGGATCCGGCTGGAGCCGCCGGCCAGCACCACCTGGTCGATGTCGCGCCGGCCCACGCCGTGCGCGGCTCGGGCCGCCGTGATCGCCTCGGTGAGCAGGTCGAGCGAGCGCTGGACGTCCGGCTCGATCAGCGCCTCGAAGACGCGCCGGGTCAGCGGCACGCTGGCACTGACCGTGGCGGTGAGGACGGGCAGCTCGAGCGTGGTGTTGTCGGCGGTCGAGAGCTCGCGCTTGCGGATCTCGGCCTCCCAGCGGATGCGGCGCCGGATGGCCGGGTCCCGGCCGAGGTCGACGTGATGCCGCTCGCGGATCTGGCGCAGCGCGTGGCCGACGATCAGCTCGTCGAAGTCGTCGCCGCCCAGCAGTGGGTCGCCGGCGGTGCCGAGGACCTCGACCGTGCCGTCGGCGACCCGCACGACCGAGGCGTCGAAGGTGCCGCCGCCGAGGTCGTAGATCGCGTAGATGCCGGGCGTGGCGTCCACGCCGAGCGCCATCGCCGCGGCCACCGGGTCCTCCACCAGCCGCCGCACGTTGAGCTGGGCCAGCCCGGCCGCCTCGCGCAGGGCCCGCCGCTGCGTCTCGCCGGCCGCCGCCGAGACGGTGATCACCGCGTCGTGGATGGGCTCGCCGATGAACGTCTCGGCCTGCCGCTTGAGCTCGATCAGCAGGAACGCGGAGATCTCGCGGGGCAGATAGGTGCGGCCGCGGAACCGGACCTGGTCGCCGCTGCCCAGCCGTCGCTTGATGCCGGCGATCACGTTCTCCGGGTCCGCGGCGGGCGGCACGCCGGCGATCACCTGACCGAACCGGTCCTGCCCCACCGCGGCGGGCATCGTGGCGGCGCCGGTGGGTCCGCGGACGAGAAGAAGCTTGGCGCCGTCCCAGACCGAGATCGCGCACGAGCTGGTGCCGAGGTCGATCCCGACCACAGGGTGAAAAAACGCGTGCGCGTCGGGATGCTCGGTCAAGGCCGCCCCCTGCTCCTGGCCGTCAAATTAACACCGGTGGCCGACCCGAAAAACTGACCGCGATCGATTCGTCGGACATCTGACAAGGCGGCCGCCCCGGCGACCGACTGAACACCCCCCGCGTTAGGCGGCGGCGCGCTCGGCGTCGGCCAGGGCGTGCTCGGCCCAGCCGACCCGCTGCGGGGAGAGCCCGGCCTGGCGGGCCTGGCGCACGGCCTCGCGCAGCAGGCGCAGCGCCTCGGGCACGTTTCCGGCGGTCAGCTCGGCCTCCCCGAGCGCGAGGGTGCCGGTGGCGACCCGGCGCGGATCGCCGTAGCGCTCCCGCAGCACCTGGGACATGCGCAGGTGGCGCAGGCCGCGCTCGGTGTCGCCGGAGACGAAGACGTGGAAGAAGCCGATGTGCCGGTGCACCTC
>Ga0247781_1000084_pt1 | contig 25896 bp, 23 predicted proteins | sample UWRJL184509B5_FD_179922 | JGI IMG/M metagenome (GOLD analysis project Ga0247781, IMG submission 179922) | Plant litter microbial communities from Arlington Agricultural Research Station in Wisconsin, United States - UWRJ-L184-509B-5 | ecosystem: Environmental > Terrestrial > Plant litter >...
CACGCCGCGACAGCGAGGGCGACCGGCGACCGGTGTGCCCGGCGTCGCCGCGCCGGGCGATGCTCAGCGTCCTCGTGCGGTAGGCGGATCCGGCCGCGGCCGGCGTGCCTGTACCGCCGTCAGTGGTGCCGTGCCCATTCATGCCGTGCTCAGTCGTGCCGTGCTCGGTCGTGCCGTGCTCAGTCGTGCCGTGCTCAGTCGTGCCGTGCTCAGTCGTGCCGGCGCTCGTGTCGGTTGGCCCGCCGCTTTCCGGGCCACCAGCGCGATGCCCGCCGCCAGTTCCGTGGCTTTTGTTCGTTTCGTCGGATGCAGCAGGCTGCCCATCCCGGGGACTACCGTCGTCCGGGCCGTCGCCGTCAGGGCGCGAACCACCGTCCGGCGGCGAGTCCTCCGGCCCCTCCTCCTGCGCGTCCGCCTCGGCGAGCGCGTCCTCCAGACGCTGCTCGTCCGTGCCCGGCGGGTCGAGTGGATCCTTCCGGCGCCGGTGCGGCAACGCGAGCCGCGCGGCGTCCCGTACGTCCTCGCGGGTGACCAACTCACGGCCGTGCCAAGCGGCCAGGGCCACCGCGCAACGAGCGACGACGATGTCCGCCCGCATCCCGTCGACCCCGTACGCGAGACAGACCCGCGCGATCCGGTCGATCTCGAAGTCCGGCAGCACCACCCGCGGCAGCAGGTCGCGGGCCGCCACGATCCGGGCCGCCAGTTCCCGCTCGTCCCCCGCGAAGCGCGCCGCGAACCTCTCCGGGTCCAGCTCGTACGCCAGCCGCCGGCGCACCACCTCGGCCCGCTGCCTCGCGTCCCGGGGCGCCGCCACCGTCACGACGAGCCCGAACCGGTCCACGAGCTGCGGCCGCGGCTCCCCCTCCTCGGGGTTCATCGTGCCGACCAGCAGGAACCGGGCCGCGTGCTTGACCGACACCCCGTCCCGCTCGACGTGCGCCCGCCCCATCGCCGCCGCGTCCAGCAGCAGGTCGACCAGGTGGTCCGGGAGCAGGTTGACCTCGTCGACGTAGAGCACCCCGCGGTGCGCCGCCGCGAGCAGCCCCGGCTCGTACGCCTTGACCCCGTCGGCCAGCGCCCGCTGGATATCCAGCGTGCCCACGACGCGATCCTCGGTCGCCCCGACCGGCAGCTCCACCAGGGCCGAGGGGCGGTGCAGGGCGGGGGTGTCCGGCGCGTGCGGCCCGTCCGGGCAGTGCGGGTCGGGCGCGGCCGGGGCACAGGCGAACCGGCAGCCGCGCACCACCGCCACCTCGGGCAGCAGGGCCGCCAGGGCCCGTACGACGGTGCTCTTGGCAGTGCCCTTCTCGCCACGCACCAGCACGCCGCCCACAGCGGGCGAGACGGCGGTCAGCAGCAGGGCGAGGCGCAGGTCGGCGAGGCCGACCACGGCCGGGAACGGGTACGGCGTCACGTGGATCCCCTTCTGCGCGGGTGTCCACGCCCGCGCGGCGAATGGCGCGAGCGGCCGGAGTCTCCTGACTCCCGGATCGACGCCGGCCCGCCGCCTTCCGGTCCTCGCGGGCCGTGGCGTGCTGGCGGATGGCTCCCCGGTCACAGTGGCGGGACCGTCCCGGATTTCGCACCGGGTTCCTCCGCTACCGCTCGCCGTCATGCTTTCGTACACCCGCCCGGCCCGTCAACGCGGGGTGATGTCCACGGCCTTCTCCGTGGTCGGCAGGGGCTGGGGGGCGAGCCGGTCGAGCTCGGTCACCACGTCGAGCACGGCCAGCGCCGACTTCTCGACCAGCGGCCGCAGCCGGGCATAGAGTTCCGCGTTCGCCGGATCGGGCCGGGTCGGCTCCCCGATCGGGACCAGCGCCGCCGCCTCGTCGAGGTCGGGCAGCTCGCCCAGGGCGTGCCGGGTGAGCAGGCAGGCGCCGAGTGCGGTCCCCTCCGGGGTGTCGGCGACCGAGACCGGCAGGTCGAGCGCGGCCGCGAGCACCCCGACCCAGAGCTCCGACGCGACCGCGCCGCCCGTGGCCCGTACCGCCGTGACCGCGATGCCCTCGGCCGTGAACGAGTCGCGGACCAGCGCGAGCTGTTGGCACACCCCTTCGACGGCGGCCCGCACCAGGTGGGCACGGCCGTGCTCGCGGCGCAGTCCCAGGTAGGCGCCGCGCAGCCCGGACCGCCACCACGGCGCCCGCTCGCCGAGCAGATAGGGCAGGCAGAGCAGCCCGTCGCTGCCGGCCGGCGCCCCCTGCGCCTCGACGAGCAGGGCCGCGTCGCGCTCGTCGGCGTCCTCCCCCTCGGCGCCCGGCCGCTCGAAGCCGGCGGCGAAGCTCTGCCCCGCCCACCGCACGACCGACCCGGCGTTGTTGACCGCCCCGCCGATCACCCAGCGGTCCTCGGTCAGCGCGTAACAGAACAGCCGCCCCGCCTCGTCGGACGTGGGCCGGTCGACCACGGTCCGCACGGCGCCGCTGGTGCCGAGCGACACGGCCGCGACCCCGGCGGGCGTGGCGCCGACCCCGAGGTTGGCGAGCGGTCCGTCGGCCGCGCCGATGATCAGCGGTGTCTCCGGGTCGAGCCCCGCCGCCCGCGCGATCCCAGCCCGCAGCCGCAGCCGGGTGGTGGTCGGCAGCACCTCGGCCAGCTGCCCCGCGCGTACCCCCGCGATCTCGAGGGCCTCCGGGTCCCAGCGCCGCTCGTGGATGTCGTAGAGCCCGGTGCCGCTCGCGATCGAGAGATCCACCACGTACGGGCCCTCGGCCAGCGCCGCCACGACCAGTTCCTTCACGCCGCCCCACCGCGGCGTCGCCCGCAGCGTCTCCGGGTCGTTCTCGCGCCACCAGGCGAGCTTGGTCAGCGGCGACATCGGGTGCACGGGCGTGCCGGTACGGGCCTGCAGCCGCCGGCCCCGCCCGGCCGCGGCGATCCGGTCGCTCTGCGCCCCGGCCCGCGCGTCGGCCCAGGTGACCAGCGGCCCGAGCGGCACCCCGGCAGCGTCCATCGGCAGCACACCGTGCAGGAAGCCGCTGAGCCCGATCCCGGCGACCCGGTCCCCGTTCTCGTGGCAGGCGGCGGCGACGTCGACGAGGGCCTTGACCGCCGCGTCGCGCAGGGCCAGGGGGTCGAGCTCGGCGCGTCCCGATCCCGGCACCGACAGCGGATAGTGGACGCTGGTCAGCGCGCGAATCGTCCCGTCGGGCCCGGCCGCCACCCCCTTGGTCGCGGTGGTTCCGGTGTCGATCCCGATCACGACGTCCATGCGCGCCCCTCGTTCCTGTCGTCCCTGCCGACTCTGTCGGCTCTGTCGGTTCTGTCGGTCCTGCCGGGCCTGCCGGCTCTGTCGGTCCTGTCGGTCCTATCGGCCCTGCCGGCTCTGTCGGCCCCGTCGGCTCTGTCGGCCCCGTCGGCTCTGTCCCAACCTAGAGGGCGGTGCGGGTCAGGCCGAGGGAAGGCCGACCCGGCGGATCACCATCCAATCGCCGTCCTCGTCCGACCAGGCCCGGCGGATTGACCAGAGCCTTACGGGCGTACGCCTCGGGAGCGCCCTCGATCCCCGCCACCGCACGTTCATCCGCTCGAGCACTTCCCGCAGCAGGCCTCGACCGCGTACCGGTCCCCCGTCGGCAGGTAGGCGACGCGCAGCAGACCGGTCGACCGGCTCGGCACAAAGTCGTCGAACCCCACACCCGGCCCATCGGCCATCCCCGTCGTCTCCCCCTGGTCGCCGTCGCCCTTCCAGGACAACCGGCGAGCGGGAAACGTCACATCAGAGGCCGATCAATTTCGCGTACGCCTCCCGCAGCGCGTCGAAGCTGTACTGCCGGGCCGCCTGCCCCCGGACGACACCGTGCGGCTCACCGTCGAGCAGGCGCTGCAGCACGACGACGCAGAGGTGCCACCCGGTGGCGACCGAGGCGGGGTCGGTCGGCTCGACGAGGGTGTGGCGCAACGTCAGCCGAGTGCCCTGTCCCGACGGTTCCAGCTCCCACCGCAGCAGGTCCGCCCCCCACGTGTATTCGAGCACCTCGGGCGGTTCGACCACCCGCACCACGGCCGGCAGGTCGAGCCGCTCGTCCCCGTCGACCATCGTCAGCGTGGTCCCGCCCGGCTGGTTCAGGTCGCTCGCCGCGCTGAACGGCGCCCACTGGTCGAGCTCGGCCGGCTCGGTCAGCGCCTCCCGCACCACGTCGGGCGGTTGCCGCAGCTCCCGCACGAAGATCAACGTCCACGGCTCCCCACCGCTCGCCAGGCACGCCCCCTCGGCCGCCCCCAGTTCCAGACTCATCACTCGTCTCCCTTGCTGCCGAGATGGCGTTCCAGCGCGCCGAGGTGGTTCGTCCACATGCGGCGGTAGGGCGCCAGCCAGGCGTCCAGCTCCTGGAACGCCTCAGGTTCGAGCCGGTAGACCCGCTGCTGCGCCCGCACCCGAGCCCGCACGACGCCCGCCTCCCGCAACACCCGCAGATGCTTGGACACCGCGGGCTGGCTGAGTCGCAACGCCACCACCAGCTCCGACACCGTGCACTCCCGCAGCCGCAGCGCATCGACAATCCGCCGTCGCGTCGGCTCAGCGATAGCCGCCAGAGCATCCACGCCGCCAACATGCCACGCCCGTTATATAACCGTCAAGGCATGTGCGCGTTCGCAGACCGGTCGAGCTTCGGCGAGCCGCTTGACCGCGTACTCGTCGTCCCAGCAGACTGCGGCTTCCCAGGCGGCCGACGCTTGCGCGGCGATGTCGTGCGCGCCGTCGTCAAGGCCGGCGGCATGGCCGGGCAGCACAAGATCGAGGTCCGGGACGTCGACGTGTGACTCGTCCCAGTCGATTACTCCGGACAGTAAATCCCGCTCACGGCCCCTCAAATCTCAAATCTCACCCAACGCGACATTCATGAGTATCGACCGACTTTTGGATGTCCCTCCTGACGGGGAATCGCTTTGGTGTTTGGTCAAGCAATTGCTTGAGATCAGTCCCGAATGGTTTCCGAGGTTGGCATGATCAGCTATTAGCTGGTGGCGTGCGGGCACGGGATAATCGGTGTATGCGGTACCAGCAGCTTCAGTTTTTTACCCGGCCGGAAACCGTGGCGATGCGTGATCGCACGAAAGCGCGTAACTACTCGCCGGAGAAAGAGGAATTCCGGCGGGATCATGCGCGTCGGCGGCAGTGGGGTCTTGTTCGGCGGCATGCGCAGAAGTTGTGCCGGTCGCACGGGTGCACCGGGAAGTGCGCCGAGGTGGGCCTGCATGATTTCGCCGAGGCTGTGCCTCCGCTGATCTGGCCGGACGACGCGATCTACACACAGCGTCCAGCACCAGCAACACCCGCAGCACCAGCAACACCCGCAACACCCGCAACACCGCCGGCACCGGGAGCACCAGGAGCAACGCCGGCACCAGCAGCACCGCCGGCATCGGGAGTACCAGCAGCACCACCGGCACCAGCACCACCGGCGCCTCAAGCACCGGGGGCACCGGGGGCACCGGGCCGGTTCGTTGCGGACGGGCGAGACCTGCGGTCAGACAACGGACAACGGGGCAGTCGCCCGGCACCAGCCTCCGAGGCAGCTGCCGCGCGCCGGGCGGGAACCGCAACGCGCACCGAGCCCGCACCCCGGACAAATACCGCTGCTCACACCGCACCGGCACACCGGGCCGCACCCGCACACCAGCAGGTCGAAGCCACACGCCGAGCCGAAGCCGCCCGCCGGGCTGGAGCAACGGTACCGACCCACGCCGAAGCCACCGGGCACATGGGTGGCCCCGGCCAGGATGAGCCCGGTCGCCGCCCGACGCTCGCCCGTCCGACAACATCGGCCACCGGCCGCCGCATCCCGGCCGACGGCAGCGTGCCACCACTACCGACAAAAGCCGATCCACGACAACGACCTCGCACCAGGCGGCGACGGAGCACAGCACACCCCGACAACACATCCCTGACACAGCAGAAACCACCAGGCAAGAAGGCCGGCACCATTCACTTCGGGACCGACCTACGCCGCCCCGGGAAAAGGGAATTGATCCCCCGACGACCAAACGTAAAGGAAAGATCACCCCCGCGTTACCCCCGCCGCTGTTCGCAGCGTAGTGGGCAGTTCTGGACAGGCGGCGATAACAGCCCTTCGCCGACGTAATTGGATCGATGCCTTTTTGGATGCGGAAATCGCCTGGTGGTGGCCGTGGGCGGTGGCCGGGAATCCAAGGGTTACCGGTAGCGGCCTCGATGAGGGCGTCGAGGGTGTCGGTGCGGTGGCGGTGGCGGTGGCGATATCGGTGGCGGTGGCGATATCGGTGGCGGTGGCGATATCGGTGGGGGTGTGGCTATGGAATCGCGGCGAAGTGTTTAGTTCCGGTCAAGGTGCGCATGCTGCCGGAGACTTTATGCGCAGTTCGGCGTGCGGTCTGTGCAGTCGGCCGGGTTGTTGTCGAACGGGACGGCTGGGTCGGTGACGGAACGCAGGTAGTCGTCGCGGCGGGCGGGGAGGCGGACGAACACGTCCGTGGCCGTGGACGCTGAGTGCAGCCAAGCAAGTCGGCCGCTTTCCGCAGCCCGGTCTGGTCGGAGGGCGCCACCGGCGCGGCGACGGTCCGCCTGGCGATCACCGGCAGCACCTGGGCGATGATCCCGAGAGCGGTGCGTTTCACCCAGCCGGCGACCGTGCCGGCCGCGACCGGCAGGCCGAACTGGTCCTTGAGCGCGGCGGCGGTGCGGGACGGGAAACGGACAGGGACTGCCTGGGCACGTCCGGATCCGCGAAGCGTTCCAGGGTGACACCCCCGTCCTGGCCTTTCCACCGTCCCGGACCCCGCCCACCCGGAAAGCCCCCGCAGCGACTTCGGGACGACAGTCGCGACACGGTCGGATCCGCGCCGATGCCGCCGGGGCTTCATGCCGGTGACAACGGTCGCGCCGAACTCATGCCCCCTGCGCCTGCCGTGCATCTCGGGAAACGGCATCCGGCCACGGCCGCGTGGGTCGATAGTGAAGAGATTCGTGGCGTCGCAAACGATCAGGCCTGGCAGAAGGAAGTGCAGACGCGGTGGGAGAACAGTCAGCGGCGCCGCCGCCTCTGCTCGGTGGGAATCCGGCGGCCCGATGGTTCACCAACCTGCCCGTCGGCGCCAAGATCAGCGCAGCTCTGGCAGCAGCGGTGATCGCCGGCGTGACTGCGTCGGCCATCGGGTTGACGGGCCTGAGCACCGCGGCCGGCAACGCCACTGGCATCTACGAGGAGAACCTCCAGCCGACAGTGATGCTGGCCACCGCCCAAGGCTCGTTCGACGACCAAATCCTCGACCTCGCCACGTTGAACATCGCCAGATCCGACGCCGACATCGAAGAGTCCCGCCAAGGAGCTCGCGACGCTGCCGACCTGCTCGCCACCGGTGTCAAGAGCTACCAGGACCTCGGCCTGGACCCGGCGCAGGAAGAACCCGCCAGGGAGCTGAACGAAGCACTGACCGCGTTCGGCAAGGTCCGCGACGAGCAACTCCTGCCGGCCGCGGCCAAGAACAGCGACGCGTACGACGAGGCCTACGACACCAACGCGGCCCCGCTGGTCGACCGCGTCAACAACGCCTTCGACGCGCTGAGCGCCTACGAAGCCGCCAGCGCCGGGCAAGCCGCCAAGGACACCACGGACACCTACCACGCCAACCGGCTGAAGATGCTCGGCAGCCTTACCGTGGGGATGGTGCTCGCCGCCCTGCTCGGCTGGTTCACCGTTCGCCGCATCACCCGTCCCTTGTCCGAGGTCAACGCGTCCCTGGCTCGGGTCGCGGACGGCGACCTCACCGGTGCTGTGACCGTGCGATCTCGCGATGAGGTCGGTGTCATGGCCGGATCGCTGAACCGCGCCACCGGCGGCATGCGCGGCACCGTCCAGGCCCTGGGCACCGCCTCGCACGCCCTCGCCGCCTCCGCCGAAGAACTTTCCGCCTCCAGCACCCAGATCGCCGGCAACGCCGAGGAGGCCAGCGCTCAAGCCGCCACCGTCGCCACGTCGGCAGAAGAGATCCGCCGTAACGTCGACACCGTGTCCGCCGGCTCCGAGCAAATGGGAGCTTCCATCCGGGAGATCGCCCAGAACGCCAACCAGGCCGCTGAGGTCGCCGGTCAGGCCGTAGTCATGGCCGAGACCACGAACCGGACCGTCTCCAAGCTCGGCGAATCCTCCGCGGAGATCGGCAATGTCATCAAGCTGATCACCTCGATCGCGGAGCAGACCAACTTGCTCGCCCTCAACGCCACCATCGAGGCCGCCCGCGCCGGCGAGATGGGCAAAGGGTTCGCCGTGGTGGCCTCCGAGGTCAAGGACCTCGCTCAGGAAACCGCGCGCGCCACCGAGGACATCAGCACCCGCGTCTCCGCCATCCAGGCCGACACCGGCACCGCCATCACCGCGATCGCGGAGATCGGCGAGGTCATCGCGAAGATCAGCGACTACCAGACGACCATCGCCGCCGCGGTGGAAGAACAGACCGCCACCACGGGCGAGATGAACCGTGGCGTCGCCGAAGCGGCTTCCGGCGTCGGCGAGGTCGCCACCGGTGTCGACAACCTCGCCGCCACCACCCGGCTCACCACCGAAAGCATCGCCGACACCCAACGTGCCGCGGAAGAACTCGCCCGGATGTCCGGCGAACTCCAAAAGATGGTCGGCCGATTCCGCGTCTGAACCCCTGGGCGCCGCGGGCCTGACCTTGTCGGAGAAGGAGACCGACCTGGTCACCGAGGCCCGGCACCCCCGTGGTCGGCGAATACCCGTACGGGCCGCAAGGCATCGCGCAGCGCGACCGCAAGGTCGGAGAGCCCGCGTTCCGGCGGACGATCACCGCTGCGCGGTCCGGACGCAGCCGGGTCCGGCGGCGCGGCCGTTCACGATCCGGTACGCCGTGATGTCGCCGTCCACGAAGCCGGCCACCTGCGCGACGGAGGCCGGGGCGGCGCCGTTCAGGCCGGCGTAGGCGACGATCGCGGAGTCGACCGTACGGCAGGTGGCCTTGTCTGCGACCACTCGCGCCCGCTGCTCGGCCACCTTCGGATCTAACTGTGAGTAAGAGACACCGACGATACCTATCGTTACTGCCGTGGCCACTGCGACGTGAGTGATATGCACGCGGCCAGCGTAAACAGCCTTACCGTAAGTGTTAACCTGGCCGATCGTCCGAGTTCTCCAACCGCCCGTATTACTCTGGGTGATACCCCTGAGGTCGGACGTTCGCGGTGAGAAACGCCAGAATCTGCCCGGCCGCTCGCCGATACCGCGGGTCACCGGGACTCAGGAACTCTCCGTGCCGGGCGCCGTGCACCGTTACGAACTGTTTCGGGGCCGGCGCGAGCGCGAACGCCTCCCGGCCGGCCCGGATCGGCACCACCGGGTCGCGGTCGCCGTGCAGGAAGAGCAGCGGCGCGGCGGGGCCGCCGAAACCGCCGGGCGGGCGGCGGCCGCTGATCGAGACCCCGGCCCGCAGGAACGCCGGGTGCCCCGGACCGAACAGGCCGAGTGTCGTGGTGCCCCCGGCCGAGAACCCGACGGCGGCGACCCGGTCGAGGTCCAGGTGCCCGGCCAGCACGTCCCCGGGCGTAAGGTCCAGCGCCCGCACCGCCGCGATCACGAACGCCGCGTCGGCCGGCTGGTTCACAATGTCCCGGCGATCCACCCGGACCCGGCCGTTCGTGTGCGGATACAGCGGCGCCGCGACCACGTAGCCCGCCTCGGCCCAGCCCGCCGCGAGCGGCTCGAACTGGCGCGGCAGTCCGCCCAGGCCGTGGCTGAACAGGATGATCGGGTGCCGGCCGGTGGGCCGCGCCGGATACCAGAGCGTGGTCGGCAGCGGGCGGCCCGCACCACGCGCGAGGGTCAGCACCCGGGTCACCACGGACTCGCGCGCGGACGCCGACCGGCCCGGGCCGAAGCCGCCCAGCAGCAGCGCCAGGCCGATCAGCACCGCCCCGATTCTGCGCACGCCGCGAGCCTATGAACGTCACGCAACGCGGGCGATCGCCGTTGTGAGTGACGATGAGACGACGAACATTTCTGACCCTCGGCGCCACCGCCGACGCGGTCGCCGGCCCGGCGGGATACCGCAGTTGATCGCGCGGCTCGCCACTGATCAGCCCGGACGCCCCGCCGGCCCGGCGGGATACCGCAGCCGATCGCGCGGCTCGCCACCGATCAGCCCGGACGCCCCGCCGGCCCGGCGGGATACCGCAGCCGATCGCGCGGCTCGCCACCGACCAGCCCGGACGCCCCGCCGGGTCCGGTGGTGCGCGAGCCTCACGGCTTCGACATTTCGCGAATGGCGTTGCTCGGCTGGCCGATGGGCGGCTCCGGAGCGCTGCTCCTGGCCGAGGCGTACCCCGGTTTCGCCCGCGCGGTCGCCGCCTTCTCCGCCGCCGTCAGCCCGGGTGACCAGATCTTCACGGCCGCCCGCCGGCCGCGCGGCACCCCGGTCGGCCTGTGGTGCGGCCGCCAGGACGGCTTGCTGAGCGAGGTACGGGCCGCCGGTACGGGCGCTGTCCGAGCCGCCCGCCGAGGTCAGCTACTCGGCGGCCCGGCACAACTTCGGACACTGGTCGCGCTGCCGGCCGGGCGAACTGGACTTCGTGGCCGGGGGCTTTACGGCCTTGACGTCCGTTCCGTACGGTGATGACTCAGAGCAACGGTCCCATCACGCTGGAGGATCCCATGCGTCGAGCCACCGTCGTACTCGCCTTCGTCCTCGCCGGTCTGTGGACAGCCACACCGGCTCAGGCCTTCGCCCACAACGCCGTGCACAACTCCGCCCTACACGCCCTGCTCGACGGGCTCACCCTGGTGGTGGTCTCGGCCCCGGTCTGGACGGCGCTGCTGTGGAGCGGCGGCAACCGCTGGTGGCTCGCCGCCCTGATCGCCGTGGTGCAGGTCCCGGTCGCGGTCATCGGCTTCGTGCCGATCGCCGATCCCCGGGTACACCTGGCCCTCTTCGCGATCGCCATCGTCCTGACCGGCTTCTCGCTACGGATCGTCCGTCAACAGGCCCGAGTCGCGACCCCGGCCGAGGTCAAGCCCTGATCCCACGCTCCACCCACAGGTATCGACTCAACCCGTTTGCCGCTCAACCCGTGTACCGCTCAACTCGTTTGCCGCTCAACCCGTTTGCCGCTCAACTCGTATCCACTCGCCCCGCGAGGTGCGCACGGCCAGGCCGATCACGTCCCGGCCGTCGCGCATCAGCTCCACCTCGGGGCAGCCCGCCGCGGGCGCGTGCCACCCGCCCGCCGGGTCACGGACGGCGTTGTGCCGGCAGTGCTCCTCGTCCACATAGCCCCAGGCCATCAGCAACTCACGGTCGCCCATCGCGTAGCGCCCGACGGTCGCGATCCGGTCCCTCTCCGTACGGCGGAAATAGTCGGCGCGCAGCCCGGGAACCGGCTCACCCTCGAACGGGGCGTCCAGCACAGTCCGATGCGGTGTGTAACGGCGCAGGTCAGGCAGCACCGGATCATCCCACCACAGAGCCACGACCGGCACCGACGGGTGATCGAGTTTTAACCTGCGCGTCAACTGGGATGCCGGACAATGAGCGTGTGATGACCGAGACGATGGTGCCGGTCGACGGCATCGAGCTGTGCGTGGAAACGTTCGGGGAATCCGGCGATCCCGCGGTGCTGCTCATCGGCGGCGCGGCCAGCTCGATGGACTGGTGGGACGACGAGTTCTGCCGTCGCCTGGCCGCCGGCGGGCGCTATGTGGTCCGGTACGACCATCGCGACACAGGCCGGTCCACGTCGTTCCCGGCGGGCGAACCGCCGTACTCCGATGTGGATCTCGCCCATGACGCCCTCGGCGTCCTCGACGCGCTCGGCCTGCACCGGGCCCACCTGGTCGGCCTCTCGATGGGCGGCGCGCTCGCGCAGCGCATCGCGGTCGAGCGTCCGCACCGGGTGCTTTCGCTGACCCTGATCGCCACCAGCACGGTCCCGCCCGCGCACGACGTCACCGTTCCGGACGCGGAGCCCGGGCGGCCCGCGCCGAACTGGGCCGACCGGCGCTGCGCGGTCGAGAACCTGGTGACCGACGCGCGGCGGCTCGGCGGCCTGTTCACCGCCGACGAGCCGCACCTGCGCCGGCTCGCCGAGCGTGTCTTCGACCGCACGCAAGACATGGCCGCGTCGCAGGCCAACCACTTCTGCTGCGCCGAGGGTCCGCCGGTCCGCGACCGGCTGAGCCGGATCACCGCGCCCACGCTGGTCCTGCACGGCACGCTCGACCCGTTCTTCCCGGCCGAGCACGCGCGAACCCTGGCCGCCGAGATCCCCGGCGCCCGCCTCGTCTGGCTGGAGGGGGTCGGTCACGAATTTCCGCCGGCCGCGGTCTGGGCCCAGGTGATCGACGAGATCATCGGTCAGCCCGGCCGCCGCCTGACCTTCAACTAGCGCCGGCCGCGCAATCCGTCGAACATCCGCAGGCCCGCGAAGGCGCCGCCGCCCGCCACGGCCAGGTAGCAGAAGAGCAGCACCGCGGCCTCACCCGCGCCGGCCAGGGCGAACATGACGGCCACCGCGAGCGAGGCGGCCCCCGAGCCGATGACCAGGAACCACCCGGTCGCCTTCTCCGCCGGCGACCAATGCGGCGACGCGCTCGCCATCAGCATCCCGGCGACCGGCGCGATGCCCGGCAGCACGAAGGCGCCCGCCGTCATCAGCCCGACCGCCGTGTACTCGGCCGCTCCCCCACCGGTGGCGGCCGGCGGGGGAGGCGGGACCAGGGCGGGTAGGCGGATGTGCGGGGGCAGGTGGCCACGTCTGGCCGCCGCCACGAGAGCCTCCGGCGGCCCTAACCGGCGCACGATCTCGGCGGCGTCCTCCAGCGGGGACGGCGAGGTGCGGCGCAGCGCGACGTAGTCGGCCACGGTCGTCATCAGTTCGTCGCGCAGCTCGGGCGCGAGATCCTCGCTCTGCGCCCAGAGTGCGGCGAGATAATCCAGGACGATCACATCCGTGTGCGCGAGCGGTGCCGTCGTCATCGTTCTCCCCCTGTTCGGCGCGGTAGCACCAGCATCGACGCCGGCCCCCGGTGGAACATCGGCCCGCGGACCGGAACCCGCCCGGCGCCTATGACTTTCGGCCGACCCGCCGGGCCGGATGGGGTGGTGCCGCACTTTCCCGAGGCCTTGATAAGACGGGGGCACTGATGAGACGGGGGCGCCCGCCACGCGGGAACCAGGCGTGGCGGGCGCGGAGCGGCAGGTTCAGTGCGCGAGAGCCGGGCGGCGGTGCGGGGCCGCCCAGCGCTCCTGAGCCGCCGCACGAATGCGGGACGCGCGGTACAACCAGCCGATGTCGTGGCCGAACGACCAGGTCAGCGTGGTCAGCGCCACGGCCAGCGCGGTCATCGCGAGGGCCGTGGGCAGCAGGTCGGCGACGACCAGGGCGAGCAGGACGCCCTGCAGGGCGGCGACGACCTTGCGGGAGAAGCGGGGCGGGAGCGCGCCGTTGAGCCACGGGAAGGCCCAAGCCGCGGCGACGAACGCGTACCGGAAGACGCCGATCGCCACCCACCACCAGCCGAACCGGTCGCCCGCGTAGACGCTGAGGACCAGGATCAGGAACGCGTCGATCTCCATGTCGAAGCGGGCGCCGAGCGCCGTCGTGGAGCCGGTGCGGCGGGCCACCTGGCCGTCCACGCCGTCCAGGGCCAGCGCCACTCCGGCGATCGCGACCAGGGCGGGGGTGCTGACCGGGTGGTCGAAGGAGGTGACCACCATCGCGGTGACGCCACCGACCAGCAGGGCGCGGGCCAGGGTCACCGCGTTGGCCGCGCCGAGGGTGCCGATCCCGGCCCGGTCGAGACCGGCGCCGAGCAGACCGCAGAGGACCAGACCGTACGCCGCCCCGGCGATCAGGCCGGTCGCGGTGAGCCCGAGGGTGCTGCCGAGCAGGGCCAACAGGGCGAGCTGGGCAGCCAGGCCGACCACCGGAGCGCGAGAGGAATCGCTGGTGGGTGCGGTTACTGAAGTCACCGAGGCCTCCATGTGCAAGATCGGCCGCCGCGTATGGTTGCCGTCGTCAGCGCTTAACACGCGTACGGGCGCCAATCGGTTCAGCGGGGTGAAGGGAACAACCCATGTCGAGTGACGGGTACGCCTTCTGGCTCGCCGAGCCGGGCCGTGGCGAGATCCGGCCCGTCGAGGTGCCGGCGCCGGGCCCGGACGAGGTTCTGGTACGCACCCTGCACACCGGGGTGAGCCGGGGAACCGAGACTCTCGTCTTCACCGGCCGGGTGCCCGAGAGCCAGTGGTCGGCCATGCGCGCCCCGTTCCAGGAGGGCGAGTTCCCCGCGCCGGTCAAGTACGGGTACCTCAACGTCGGTGTGGTCGAGCAGGGTCCGGCCGAGCTGCTGGGCAAGAACGTCTTCAGCCTTTATACCCATCAGACTAGATTTGTCGTACCGGCCTCGGCGGTCACCGTCGTGCCGGACGGCGTGCCGGCGCACCGGGCCGTGCTCGCCGGGACGGTGGAGACCGCGGTCAACGCCCTCTGGGACGCGCGGCCGCTGGTCGGCGACCGGATCGCGGTGGTCGGCGGGGGCATGGTGGGTGGTTCCGCGGCCGCGATCCTGGCGCGCTTCCCGGGCGTACGCCTGCAGCTCGTCGACGTGGACGAGAGCCGGGCCGAGCTGGCCGCACGCCTGGGTGCCGGCTTCGCCCGGCCGGCGGACGCCCTCGGCGAGTGCGACCTGGTCATCCACGCCAGCGCCACGGCGGCCGGACTGACCCGCTCGCTGGAGCTGCTGGCGCCGGAGGGTACGGTCGTCGAGCTCAGCTGGTACGGGGACGAGCAGGTCAGCGTGCCGCTGGGCGAGTTCTTCCACTCCCGCCGCCTGACCGTGCGCGGCAGCCAGGTGGGCGGCATCGACCCGGGCCGCCGCCGCTCGTACGCCGAGCGCCTCGCGCTCTCGCTCGAACTGCTGACCGACGAGCGGTTCGAGGCGCTCGTGACCGGGCATTCGCCCTTCGCGGAGCTGCCGGACGTGCTGCCCCGCCTCGCGGACGGCCGACTGCCCGCCCTCTGCCACGTGATCGACTACCCCGAGGAGTAGAGCCCTTGTTCAGCATCACCGTCCGCGACCACATCATGATCGCGCACAGCTTCTCCGGCGAGGTCTTCGGACCGGCGCAGAAGCTGCACGGCGCGACCTTCGTGGTGGACGCCACCTTCCGCCGGCCCGACCTCGACGAGGACAACATCGTCGTGGACATCGGGCTGGCGAGCCAGGAGCTGCACGCGATCTGCGGCGGGCTGAGCTACCGCAACCTGGACGACGAGCCGGACTTCCTGGGCATCAACACGTCGACGGAGTACCTGGCCAAGCTGATCGCCGACCGGCTGGCCGCCAAGATCGCCAAGGGGGACCTCGGTCCGGGCGCCGGCGGGCTGACCGGCCTGGTGGTGACCCTGCACGAGTCGCACATCGCCTGGGCCTCGTACGAGCGCGATCTGTGACCGCACCGCTGTGGGCGGTGCTGCCTGGCGGGATCGACGACCCGGCGGCACCGAGCGGCGGCAATCGATACGACCGTACGGTGCTCGGGCTGCTGCCGGACGTGCACGAGATCGCGATCGCCGGTTCGTGGCCCGCGCCCGCGCCGTCGGCCCGCTCGGCGCTCGCGGCCGCCCTGTCCGGCATTCCGAACAAATCGACGGTGCTGGTCGACGGGCTGGTGGGCTGCGGGGTGCCGGAGATCCTCGAGTCGCACGCCCGGCGGCTTCGGCTGGTCGTCCTGGTGCATCTGCCGCTGAGCGACGAGACCGGACTGCCTCCCGGGGTGGCCTCGGCGCTGCGCGCCCGGGAGCGGCGGTCCCTGCACCTCGCGACGACCGTGGTCGCGACCAGCACCGCGGCCGCCGCGCGAGTGGCGAAGATGCACGACCTGCCGCACGTCGAGGTCGCCCCGCCCGGAGTCGACCCGGCCCCGCTCGCGTCGCCCGGACCGGCCGGGCGGCGGCTGCTGTGTGTCGCCTCGGTCAGCCCGCGCAAGGGGCAGGACCTGCTGGTGGGAGCCCTTCAGGGGGAGCTGGCCGGGCTGGACTGGGAGTGCACGTTCGCCGGGCCGTTGGTGCGGCCGGTTCCGTACGCCGATCCCCGCGTTCGCTTCGTCGGCCCGTTGGCAGGGGCCGCGCTCGACGAGGCGTACGCCCGCTCTGATCTTTTTGTCCTTCCCTCCCGGGCCGAGACGTACGGCATGGTGGTGACCGAAGCTCTCGCCCGGGGGGTTCCGGTGCTGGCCACTGCGGTCGGTGGGGTGCCCGAGGCGCTCGGGGCGGCACCGGACGGCACGCTGCCCGGCCTGCTGATCCCGCCCGGCGATCGGACCGCCCTGGCCGCCTCGCTCCGGTCCTGGCTCACCGACGGCGCCCTGCGCGAACGCCTGCGCGCCGCCGCCCGGGCCCGCCGGGAAACCCTCCCGACCTGGGCCGAGACGGCTCGCCGGCTGGCCACCGCCTGCCACCTCGGCCCGTGAACCGCCACCCGCCTCCGCGCCCGAAACCGCCGCCTGTTTCGCTATCTGTTCGTCGCTTGTAAGGAGACCCACCGTTGACTGGAGAGTTCAGCGAGTCCTGGCTCGGCCTTCGGGAGCCCGCCGACGCCGCGGCCCGCGCCGCCGATCTGGTGGACCTGCTGCCGAAGCCGGTGCACGTGATCCGTGACCTGGGCTGCGGCACCGGCTCGATGGCGCGCTGGCTGGGCCCGCGGCTGGCAACCCCGCAGCACTGGATCCTGGCCGACCTCGACCCGAAGCTACTGCACTACGCCACCTCGCACGTGCGGGTGCCGGGCGTCAGCGTCGAGGGCGCGCTCGGCAACATGACCGCGCTGACCGCCGCCGACCTGGACGGCACCGACCTGGTCACCTGCTCGGCACTGCTTGACCTGCTGACCGAGGCCGAGGTCGACGCGCTGGTGGCGACGCTGGCCGCGGCCGGGGTGGCGGCGCTGTGCACGCTCTCGGTCACCGGGGACGTGACTCTCGATCCGGCCCGGCCGGCGGACGCCACGGTGGCCTCGGCCTTCGACGAGCACCAGCGCCGGACCGTCGGAGGGCGGCGGCTGCTCGGGCCGGACGCACCGGCGTACGCGGTCCAGGCCTTCGAGAAGGCCGGCGCGACGGTGGTCACCCGCCCGAGCGCCTGGCAGCTCGGGCCTGACCTGCCCGAACTGACCGCCGAATGGCTACGGGGCTGGGTCGGCGCGGCCCGTGAACAGGACACTTCGCTCGATCTGGACGGCTATCTGGCCGACCGGCTGGCGCACCTGCCGCACGCCTCGGTCGGACATGTCGATCTTTTGGCGATCTTCGGATGAACCCTTCGCGCCGGTCCAGGCGTACTAGAAGAAGGACGGGCTAGCTGAAGGGAACGGCGACGTGGGGCGTATCTGGGCTTGGGCACGGATCCTGGGTGGGGCGGGGATCCTGGGCTTCCTTTTATGGCGGCTCGGCACCGGCGCCTTCCTCGACGGTCTGCGGGTGATCTCCCTGCCCGCCCTGGCTCTGGCGTTCGGCATCGGCGCGGTCACCACGGTCTTCAGTGCCTGGCGCTGGTGCCTGGTGGCGCGCGGCCTCGGGCTGCGGCTCTCGCTCGGCGCGGCGATCGCCGACTACTACAAGGCGCTGTTCCTCAACGCCGCGCTGCCCGGCGGGGTGCTGGGCGACGTGGACCGCGCGGTGCAGCACGGCCGCGACGAGGGTGACGTGGCCAAGAGCGTGCGGGCGGTCGTGCTGGAACGGACGGCCGGTCAGCTCGTTCTCGTCGCCGTCGGCGTGACCGTGCTGCTGACAGTCCCCTCTCCCGTGCTCACCGTGCTGCAGCGGCACGGCGCGACCGTCCTGGTCGTTCTGGCCGCTCTCGCGCTGGCCGGCGCGCTGCTGCTCGTCGCCTGCCGCCGGCTGCGCCAAGGCGGTTCCCGGGCCGCCGGCGCGGTGCGCACCGGCGTCGCCGAGATCCGCACCGGCCTGCTGGCCCGCCGCAACTGGCCGGGCGTCACCCTCGCCTCGGTCGTGGTACTCGCCGGTCACCTGGCGACGTTCGTGGTGGCGGCGCGGGCGGCCGGCTCGACGGCGTCGCTGACCCGGCTCGTGCCGCTGATGCTGCTGGCTCTGCTCGCGATGTCGCTGCCGCTCAACGTCGGCGGCTGGGGTCCGCGGGAGGCGGTCACGGCCTGGGCGTTCGGCGCGGCCGGGCTGAGCGCGACCCAGGGGCTGACCACCGCGGTCGTGTACGGGGTGTTCGCCTTCGTCGCGGCTCTGCCGGGAGCGGCCGTGCTGGTGACGCGGGGCCTCTCGCGCCTGCGGCTCGCCACCGCCGTCCGCCTCGCCACCGCGGTACGCCTCGCCGCCCCGATCTCCCCGGTCCCCTACGGCATCGCCCAGCCGGCGCTCTCCGCCGCGACGACCCCCTCCTCGGCGGTCCCGTCGTCCCCCGCGCGGCCGATCGGTCGCGAACTGGCGCGCGCCGGCGCGTAGCGCATGCCCCGACAGGTAAGTCGTGTACCGGCGGCCTCAGGCACCGTCGCCGCAACTCTCCCGGGCCGGTCCCCACGCTGCCTGACCGGCGCGGACCCCAGGCGGTCAGGCCGGGTCGAAGCGGTCGGTCAGGGCATAACGCAGGAGGACCACGTCGCCGATCTGGCGGACCTCGGCGAGCGTCGCCCGGCTGTCCGGCCCCCACGGGAAGTCGCCGTCGCTGACGAACCGCGGAGCGCGCGAGTCGCCCACGAAGAACGGCGCGACGACGAGTTGCAGCTCGTCGGCGAGGCCCTCGGTGAGGAACTGGGTGTGCATCGTGCCGCCGCCCTCGACCATCAGCCGGCGCACGCCCCGCTCGGCCAGGTCGGCCGTCACCCCTCGCAGATCGACCGGATCGCCCGCGTCGACGATGGTGGCGACCGCGCCGAGCCGCTCCCGCGCCGAGCCGACGGTCTTCGACGTGCAGTAGACCAATTTGCCGACGTCGCCGACGGCGAAGAACCGGGCGGCCGGGTCGATGTCGCAACGGCTGGTCACGGTGACCTTCAGCGGGTTCTCCGGCTCGCCCCGGGCCACCCGGGCCGCGCGGCGCTCGGCCGAACGCACCAGCAGCCGGGGGTTGTCCTGCCGGATGGTGGCCGCGCCGACCAGGATCGCGTCACAACCACTCCGAACCTGGTCAACCCGGTCGAAATCAGCATCGTTCGACAGCAGCAATCGTTCCTGCCCGGCGCTGTCCAGGTAACCATCGATGGACATGCCGCAGCTCAGCAAGACGTAAGGACGCTGAACCACCGATGACGCCTCCGTATGAGCGACGATCGTCACTCTGGTCGAAAAGTTGCGTCCAAGATAATCCGCGACACGATTACTGGCACATTCGCGGTCTGTTGCGGTGCGGTAACTCCGGCAACGGGGTAAAGGCGGATCAGCGGGGAACAACAAGGAGGACCGATGTTGAAAGCCACGGTGCGGCAGCAGGTGACCGTACCCCTGCGTTTCGGGGACGGGTACACCACTTCCGCTCGGGTGATGACCTTCGACGGGCTGGTCGACGGCAAGGAGCATCTGGCCCTGGGCCTCGGCGACTGGCAGCGGGCGCTGACCAAGTCGGCGGCCGGCGGCCGGGGTGTGCTGGTCCGGCCGCACAGCGAGTGCCTGACCGGCGACGTCTTCGGCAGCCAGCGCTGCGATTGCGGGCCGCAGCTGCGCGAGGCCGCCGAACGGATCGCCGAGCAGGGCGGCTTCCTGCTTTACCTGCGCCAGGAGGGTCGCGGCATCGGGCTCTACGCCAAGCTCGACGCCTACGCGTTGCAGGACGCGGGACTCGACACCTATGAGGCGAACGTCGCGCTGGGCCGCGGCGAGGACGAGCGCGACTACACCGCCGCCGCGCAGATGCTCCTCGCGCTGGGCGCCGGCCGCATCCGGCTGCTCAGCAACAACCCCGACAAGGCCGTGCAGCTCGAGAAGTGCGGCATCGAGGTCGCCCAGCGGGTGCCGACCGGCGTGCACATGTCGGCCGCCAACGTGCGTTACCTGGCCACCAAGGCGTCCCACACGGCGCACACCATCGAGCTGCCCCTGGCTGAATGACGCATAGTGCAGGTGCCGGCCGGCCGTGAGCTCCGCGGCCGGCCGGCGCGCTGAAATCCTGCCCTTCTCCCGGTCCGGCCTGCGGGTTATCCACAATCCGACGTTGTCCACCGGGCTTCGCGCGAAGGTCGCCTCCCTCTGTACTGTCGCGGGGTGACTTCGGCATCCCAGGCACCAGCGCACGGTTCGGCCGCGGTCGACGTCCTCAACCGGGTGTTCGGCTATCCCTCGTTCCGCGGGCAGCAGCACGAGATCATCGAGCACGTGTCCGGCGGCGGCGACGCCCTCGTGCTGATGCCCACCGGTGGCGGCAAGTCGCTGTGCTACCAGATCCCGGCCCTGGTGCGCCCCGGCACGGGCGTGGTCATCTCCCCGCTGATCGCGCTGATGCAGGATCAGGTCGACGCGCTGCGCACTGCCGGCGTCCGGGCCGACTTCATCAACTCGTCGCTCGACTACGACCAGCGCCGCCTGGTCGAGGCCGAGTTCGTCAACGGCGATCTCGATCTGCTCTACGTGGCGCCCGAGGGCCTGGGCGTGGCGGCCACTCAGCGGCTGCTCGATCGGGGCAAGATCTCGCTGTTCGCGATCGACGAGGCGCACTGCGTGGCGCAGTGGGGCCACGACTTCCGCCCCGATTACCTGGGCCTGTCGATGCTGCACGAGCGATGGCCCGACGTGCCGCGCATCGCGCTGACCGCCACGGCGACCTCGGCGACCCGCGACGAGATCGCCACCCGGCTGCAGCTGACCGGGGCACGGCACTTCACGGCCAGCTTCGACCGCCCCAACATCCAATACCGCATCGTGGGGAAGGACGAGCCCCGCAAGCAACTGCTCGAACTGCTGCGCACCGAGCACGCCGGCGACTCCGGCATCGTCTACTGCCTGTCCCGGGCGTCGGTCGAGCGCACGGCCGAGTTCCTGGTCCAGAACGGGATCGCCGCGCTGCCCTACCACGCGGGCCTCGACAACCGGGTGCGCGCGGCCAACCAGTCCCGCTTCCTGCGCGAGGACGGGCTGGTCATGGTGGCGACGATCGCCTTCGGCATGGGCATCGACAAACCCGATGTCCGCTTCGTCGCCCACCTCGACCTGCCGAAATCCGTCGAGGGCTACTACCAGGAGACGGGCCGGGCCGGGCGCGACGGGCTGCCGTCGACCGCTTGGCTGGCCTACGGGCTGCAGGATGTCGTGCAGCAGCGCAAGATGATCGAGAGCTCCGACGGGGACGCGGCCCACCGCCGCAACGCCGCCCAGCACCTCGAGGCGATGCTGGCCCTCTGCGAGACGGTGACGTGCCGCCGGGCCCAACTGCTGAACTACTTCGGGCAGACCGAGCCGACCGGCAACTGCGGCAACTGCGACACCTGCCTGTCGCCACCGGAGTCGTGGGACGGCACCGTTCCCGCGCAGAAACTGTTGTCGACGGTGCTGCGCCTGCAGCGCGAACGTGGGCAGAAATTCGGGGCCGGCCAGTCGATCGACATCCTGCTGGGCAAGGAGACCGACAAGGTCCAGCGGTTCCGCCACCACGAGCTCTCCGTCTTCGGCATCGGCACCGAACTGCGCGACGCCGAGTGGCGCGGCGTGGTGCGCAAGTTACTGGCGGCGGGCCTGCTGGCGGTCGAGGGCGAATACAGCACCCTGGTCCTGACCGACGCCAGCACCGGCGTCCTGCGCGGCGAGACCAAGGTGATGATGCGTCGCGAGGCGCCCAAGGTGAAGGCTCCCCGGCAGCGCGCCGCGGCCTCGACCGGCGGCGCCCCCGCCGCCGCGGCCGCCGACCTGACTCCCGCGGCCGCCTCCGTCTTCGAGAGCCTGCGGGCCTGGCGGGCGTCGGTCGCCAAGGAGCAGGGCATGCCCGCCTACGTGATCTTTCATGACGCCACGCTGCGGGCGATCGCCGCGCTCAACCCGCGAACGCTGGGCGAGCTGGGCACCGTGAGCGGCGTCGGCCAGGCCAAACTGACCAAGTTCGGCCAGCAGGTCCTCGACACCCTCCACGGCCCGGACGCCGCCGCCCCCGGCTCACCCCCGACGCCCACGGCCCCCGGCTCACCCCCGACGCCCACGGCCCCCGGCTCACCCCCGACGCCCACGGCCCCCGGCGGTCCTGCGCGAACCGCGCGGAGGTCAGGGGACACGACCCGATCCGGCGTGCCGGAGGCTGGCCCCGCGTTCGCGTTCGACGAGGAGCCGCCGGACTTCGACTACGACTTCGAGCCCCCGCCTGCCGACGACAACTGACGCGCGTCGACTTCGCGAGTGGCGGGCGCTTTCCTCGACCCGGCCGCTCGGCGGGGAACGTCGGCCGGGTGTCGGTGGTCAGGGCCGGCGTGCGGGCCGTACCCTGCTCGGCGGTACGGACAGTGAAGATCGATATGAGGGGGACGCAACGTGGGGGCACGTCTTGTCGTGACGGGCACCGTTCTGGTGGCTCTGGCGGGGCTGGGGGCGCTCGGCGGCTGCTCGGACGACGAACCGAAGAAGCAGCCGGCGGCCGTCGAGGAGTCGGCGAGCAACGGGTTGCCGGAGGGGGACGAGGCGACCTACCTCAAGGCGCTCGGCAAGCTCGACGCCACCCTGGTGGCGGACCCGAAGACCGCGGTCGACAACGGGTACAACCTGTGTCTCGACATTACCAACGGCATGACGACGAGCGAGCAGGTCGGCGACGCGATCAACCTGTTCCAGACGGACGCCAAGAAGGGCCAGCGGATCGTGGCGATCGCCACGACCAACCTGTGCAAGGCCCCGGCCTCATCCGCAAGCTGAACCGGCCGAGGCAGGCTGGAACGACGACCCGGGCCGGGCGAGGTGATCGCCCGGACCGGGTGTCGGCGTCACTTCGGGGCGACGACGTCGATCATCCACGGGACGCCGAACTTGTCGACGAGCTGGCCGTAGAGGTCGCCCCACATCTGCTTCTCGAACGGCATCAGGACCGTGCCGCCCTCGGCCAGCTTCCCCCACATCTCTTCCAGGCCCTCGCCGGGGTCGCCGCTGAGGCTGACGGTGATCGCGTTTCCGGGGTGGTAAGGCATGCCGGGCGCCGCGTCGGACGCCATCAGGATGTGCCCTTTCGGGCTGGTCACCGACGCGTGCATGACCTTGTCGGCCAGGGCCGGGTCGGGCGTGCCGAAATCGCCGAACGTGTTGACCACGAGGTCACCGCCGAGCACCGAACGGTAGAACTCCATCGCCTCGCGGGCGTTGCCGTCGAAGGTCAGGTAGGGGTTGAGCTGAGACGCCATCACAGACTCCCTTGGCTGCTGAAACGACTGGTGGGTGGGCCTTCAACGACTGAACCTAGACCCACCCTCCGACAGAAACAGCGAGCGCGCGGGATACGTACCCGAAAATGGGTCTCAGCGATGGTCGGAGCCGACCGACTCGATCGCGGCGCGGCCCGCTTCGAGCCGGGCCACCGGTACGCGGAACGGGGAGCAGGAGACGTAGTCGAGGCCCACCTCGTGGAAGAAGTGCACCGACTCGGGGTCGCCGCCGTGTTCGCCGCAGACGCCGAGCTTCAGGCCGGGCCGTTGCGCCCGGCCCTCCTCGGTGGCGATCCGGACCAGCCGGCCCACGCCGTCGCGGTCGATCGACTCGAACGGTGAGATGCCGAAGATGCCCAGCTCCAGGTAGCGCCAGAAGAACGCGCCCTCCACGTCGTCACGGGAGAAGCCCCACGCCATCTGGGTCAGGTCGTTGGTGCCGAACGAGAAGAACTCGGCCGCCTCGGCGATCTGGCCCGCGGTCAGCGCCGCCCGCGGCACCTCGATCATCGTGCCGATCAGCACCTCCACGCCCGAGTCGCCGACCACCTCCGCGATGATCTTCTCGGCCTCGGCCCGTACAGTCTCGAGCTCCTGGACCGCACCGACCAGCGGCACCATGATCTCGGGGCGCGGCCGGCCACCCTCGGCGGCCAGGGCGACGGCCGCCTCGGCGATCGCTCGCACCTGCATGGCGAACAGGCCCGGAATGACCAGACCCAGCCGTACGCCGCGCAGGCCGAGCATCGGGTTCGACTCGTGCATGCGCCGCACGGCGGCCAACATCCGCTCGTCCAGCTCCGACTCCTCGCCGCGCTCCTTCGCGACCGCCACCTGCACCGCCAGGTCCTCCAAGGAGGGCAGGAACTCGTGCAGCGGCGGGTCGATCAGCCGCACGGTCACCGGCAGCCCGTTCATCTCGCGGAAGATCTTCAGGAAGTCGGCCCGCTGCAACGGCTGCAGCTTGGCCAGTGCGTCGGTGCGTTCGATCTCGGAGCGGGCCAGGATCAGCCTCTCCACCAGCTCGCGCCGGTCGCCCAGGAACATGTGCTCGGTGCGGCAGAGGCCGATGCCGCGCGCCCCGAAGCGCCGGGCCCGCGCCGCGTCCGGTCCGGTGTCGGCGTTGGTCCGCACGGCGAGCCGGGCGCGGGCGTCGGCATGCGTCATGAGCTGGTGCACCGCGGCGACCAGGGGCTCGTTGGCCAGGGCCGGGTCGAGGTCGCCCTCGAAGTACTGCACGACCTCGGACGGGCGCACCGGCACCTCGCCGAGGTAGACGCGCCCGGTCGTGCCGTCGATCGAGAGCACGTCGCCCTCGTGCACCACCTGGCCGCTCACGGTGAACTGGTCGTGGCCGACGTCGACCTGGTCGGCGCCGCAGACACACGTCTTGCCCATGCCGCGGGCCACGACCGCGGCGTGCGAGGTCTTGCCGCCCCGCGAGGTCAGGATGCCCTGCGCCGCGATCATGCCGGGCAGATCGTCGGGATTCGTCTCCCGGCGTACCAGGATCACGGAATCCCCCTGCGCCGCCCGCGCGGTGGCCTCGGCCGAGGTGAACACCACCGCGCCGACCGCCGCGCCGGGCGAGGCGCCCACACCGCGAGTGAGGACAGTGGGGCCGCCCGAAAGGTCGAAGCGGGGGAACATGAGTTGCGCGAGCTGCGCCCCGTTGACCCGGGTGACTGCCTCGTCCAGGTCGATCACGCCCTCGTCGACGAGTTGCGCGGCGATCGTGAAGGCCGCCGCCGCGGTGCGTTTGCCGACCCGGGTCTGCAGCATCCACAGCTTGCCGCGCTCGATGGTGAACTCGATGTCGCACAGGTCGTGGTAGTGCCCCTCCAACGTCGCCATGATCTGCAGCAGTTCGTCGTACGACCTCTTGTCGATCTTCTCGAGGTCGGCCAGCGGGAGCGTGTTGCGGATGCCGGCCACGACGTCCTCGCCCTGCGCGTTCTGCAGGTAGTCGCCGTAGATGCCGGTCTCGCCGGTGGCCGGGTCGCGGGTGAAGGCGACGCCCGTACCCGAATCGGGCCCGAGGTTGCCGAAGACCATCGCCACCACGTTGACCGCCGTGCCGAGGTCGGCGGGGATACGTTCCTGCCGGCGGTAGAGCACCGCACGGTCGGCGTTCCAGGACCGGAAGACCGCCTCGATCGCCAGGTCGAGCTGCTGCCGCGGATCCTGCGGGAATTCGTGCCCGACGTGCTTCTCGAAGACCTTCTGGTACGCGGTGACGAGCGATTGGAGATCGGCGGCGTCGAGGTGCACGTCTTCCTGGACGCCCTTGGCGGTCTTCGCCTTCCGCAGCGCGTCCTCGAACTCCTCGCCCGGCACGTCGCAGACGGTCTTGCCGAACATCTGGATCAGCCGCCGGTACGAATCCCAGGCGAAACGGTCGTTGCCGCCCGCCTGGCGGGAAAGACCGGCCACCGATTCGTCGTTGAGGCCGACGTTGAGAACGGTCTCCATCATGCCGGGCATCGAGAACTTCGCCCCCGAGCGCACGGAGACCAGCAGCGGGTCGGCCGGGTCGCCCAGGCGGCGAAGT
>Ga0247781_1000085_pt1 | contig 25643 bp, 21 predicted proteins | sample UWRJL184509B5_FD_179922 | JGI IMG/M metagenome (GOLD analysis project Ga0247781, IMG submission 179922) | Plant litter microbial communities from Arlington Agricultural Research Station in Wisconsin, United States - UWRJ-L184-509B-5 | ecosystem: Environmental > Terrestrial > Plant litter >...
GGCGAGCCCGTGGACGAGCCGCGGGTAGGCCCGGTCGATCGCGGCCCGGTCGAGCCGCTCGGGAAACCGGGTCAGGTAGACCAGCGCCAGGTTGCCCGACGAGACGACGAGCAGCGGGGCGACCGGCGGTTGCGGGAAATCGGGCTCCTGGGTCGCCTCGGACTCGGCCGGGGTCTTGGGCGCGTCCGCCTCGTCGGGCGCCGAGAAACGCTCGACCACTTCGTCGAGGCTCTCCCCGTACCGCTGGCGGAACGTGGCGCCCTGGCTCTGCCCGTGGTCGGAGAGCACCACGAGGTGGTAGCGGCGGGCAGCCTCCGGGGCCAACCGCTCGAGCACGCCGAGCATGCGGTCGAGGCTTTCGAGCTGGCGCATCGACTCGGGCCGGGCCGGGCCGGCGTGGTGCGCGACCTCGTCGTAGTCGACCAGGTCGCAGTAGATCGACGGGGCGCCGCGGGCCATCTGCTCGGCGATCAGCGACACGTTCACGTCGCGCAGCAGCATCGCGGCCGGACGCAGCGCCAGGAACGCGCCGGAGCGGCTCACCCGGGGCTGCAGGTTGCGGCGGCGCTGCAGGCGGGCCTGGTGCAGCTCAGTGAAGACGTCGCCGACGCCGAGCACGAGCGCACGGGTGAAACCGTAGGGGGAGGCCATGAACGCCGCCCAGCCGCGCGCCGACCGTCCGGGCAGCGCCGCGTGGCTCACCGTGAGCAGGTTGACCACGGCGTCGCCGCTGAACGCGTTGCCGATGCTGACCCCGCCGTCGCGCAGCAGGCCCCGGCCGTCGCTGAGCCGGGGCTCGAGGATCGCCGCGTCGCGCGGGCGGTTGGTCACCATCAGCTTGCCGGTGTCCTTCTCGAACCATCGGAACGCCGGGATCTGCCGCGTCGCGCCGTGCAGGATGCCGGCCTGCGCGGCGGGCGTGGTCGACGGCAGACCGGTGTGCCAGCCGCGCATGAGATGGCTGCCGGAGCGCAGCCACTGCCCGAGCGTGGGCAGGTTGCCGGCCCGTACGGCCCAGCGCAGCACCGGCTCCGAAAGGCCGTCGAGTTGCACCATCAGCAGACCGGGCGCGCTGCCCTGGCGGGGACGGCGGAACGTGAGCAGCGGCCCCCCGGCGACCCGGGCCTGGCGCCGCCGCACGCCGCGCATGAGCCGTTTCGCCTCACGGACGAACGTGTCGTCGGTGCCGCTGTCGACCATCCAGTCGACGATCGCGGCGAAGATGACGGCCAGGATCGCGGTGATCACCAGCGAAGGCAGCCCACTGATCCGGTTGGCCGGGTCGAGTTCGAGCGCGACCACGATGACCACGACCTGGGCGACGACGCCGAGCAGCATCGCCCCCCAGCCGCCCAACGCCACGATCCCGACCAGCAGCAGCGGGCGCAGCACGGCGCCGACCACCGCGACCAGTGCGACCAGGTTCAGCGTGCCGATAATGTCGTTACTTTCGGTGCCCGGCATGAGCCAGAGCGTCACGGTAAGCACGATGAAGGTGAGCAGCGCGCTGCGCAGCACGGCCCGGAACCGGTTGAGAATCCGACGCCAGGTCAGCAGCGGGCGCAGTTCGGCACGCCAGCGTCGCAGGGTGGGGACGTCGGGCGGCTCGTGGGGGCTGATAGCCACGGCAAAACAATCGCACAGCCCCGACCCACGGCGGCGCACCGTGCGCGGAATCACCCGGTCCGGCGGCCCACCCCAGCGGGGCGGCCCGCTTGTCACGGCCGGATAGCTTCGGAGCGGTGGCCGTCCGATTCGTCTTGATCATCCTTATCCTGCTCGGCCTGGCCGCGTGCGGGACACCCGACGACCCCACGCCCGACCCGGCGCCCCGCGCCAAGGTGGTCGGCTACTTCACCGGGTGGGGGGTCTACGCCCGCGACTTCCAGGTGAAGGACCTGGACGACTCCGCCGGCAAACTCACCCACCTCCTGTACGCCTTCGGCAAGGTCACCAAGGGCCGGTGCACGGCGGCGGACAGCTGGGCCGACAACGAGAAGCCGATCGAGGCCGCGCAGAGCGTCGACGGTGTCGCCGACGAGGCCGCAGCACCGGCGCGCGGCAACATCGGTCAGCTCCGCAAGCTGAAGGAGAAGCACCCCGGGCTGCGGGTGCTGTGGTCGTTCGGCGGCTGGACCGGGTCGGGCGGCTTCACCGCGGCGGCCCGCGACCCCTCGGCGTTCGCCGAGTCCTGCCACGACCTGCTGACCGACCCGCGCTGGTCGGGCGTCTTCGACGGCATCGACATCGACTGGGAGTACCCGAACGCCTGCGGTGTGACCTGCGACAAGAGCGGGCCGGACGCGCTGGGGAAGGTCCTGGGGTCGCTGCGCTCGGCGTTCGGGCCGAATGCCCTGGTCACGGCGGCGGTACCGGCTGACGTGAGCAAGCTGGACGCCGCCGACTACCGGACGGCGGCGAGCGAGGCCGACTGGCTGGGCGCGATGACCTACGACTACTTCGGCACGGGCGGCGAGAAGACGGCACCGCACTCGGCTCTCAGCGCCTACCCGGGCATCCCGCGCGCGACCGCGCAGACGTCGGCCACCGTGGACAAGCTGCTGGAATTGGGCGTGCCCGCCTCGAAGGTGCTGCTGGGGATCGGTTTCTACGGGCGCGGGTGGACGGGGGTCACGGTGGCCGAACCGGGCGCCGCCGCGGCTGGTCCGGCGGCCGGCCGCTACGAAAAGGGGCTCGAGGACTACCAGATCCTGATCAAGCGCTGCCCCCCGACGGGCACCGTCGGGGGCACCGCCTACGCGTTCTGCGGTTCGCAGTGGTGGTCCTACGACACCCCACAGACGATCAAGACCAAGATGGCGTACGCCCGTAGCAAGGCCCTTGGCGGCGCCTTCGCCTGGGAGCTCTCGGGCGACACACCGCAGGCCGAACTACTCACCGCCGTGGCGGAGGGTCTGACGGCCGCAGCACCGTCCGCGGGACGGTGACCGGGCGGTCACCGGTGGCGGACGGTGCTGCGGCTGAGCTGCCGGTCAGCGGTCGGTCGCCTGTTTCCAAACCACCGCCGGGCCTTGCGTCATGGTCATGAGCAAGTAAATGGCGGCGGCCGCGATTGCCTGCGACAGGTATGGCGCGTAATACGTCTCGACGTTGGCACTCTCACGCATCCAGGGCGCGCTTGTATCGAGATTCTGAGAAGTCTCCCTCAAGTACACCCGATGATCCGCTGCCAACGCCGCGAAAAGCATGTTTCCGTTAGCGAGCGAGGAAACGGCCGGCTGCCCCTGAAAGCCTCCGCCACCGAGATCGCGCCAGCTAGTCCATTGACCGGAGCCCACCGCCTGGCTGGCGGCATAGATTCGGCCGTCCAGACCACGGTGCGCGACGACAAGTCTGTTGGTGACCCGGTTGAACGTGATACCGGGAGCATCGACGGTGCCCGTGTTAGCGTCACCGACAATTTGCGCCGGAGACCACTCGTACCCGTTGAAGAAGTTGCCGTAGATCCTATTGTCTTGCGATCCTCGGTGGACCAGGAAAATGTCGTCCGAGCCGAAGTTGACAGCCGCCACCGCCTGGTTGCTTCGCGCCAAGATGTCAGGAATCGCGTGCCACCGATCGTAGACGGCGACTCCGCCCTGGTCCCGCACGATGGCGTAGTACACGTGGCCATCGGTTCCGGTGTGGAATACCATCCACCCGTCTTCTTCGTACGCCACTACCCATGGCGCGGCATTGGTTCCGTCATTGTCGCTAATCCTGAATGGATTATTGTTTCCTAGACTCATCCAGATACCAGCATTGTCCCTACCTCTCCAGGCCGTCAGCTGAGTGCGCCCGTTGACAGCCTCGGCAGGGCGATCATTGGCGACAACGTATCGCCCGCCCGCCTGCTCCTGATGAAATGAGGACTCCTCGCCGGCGAGTGCGGCCAAAGCGGGAGAACTGCTCACCATCAGTGTCGATATCCCTGTTATTGATCCGACCAGCAGGACTACCCAGCGCTGCTTGAAAAATCTCACACGAGACACCTTTCCTTAAGCGAGGAATACACGATGAGTCCTCGGAACGCCACAAGCACTGGAGAATCGGCCGGGCCGCCGCGGGCCGCTGCCGCCCAGATTCGTGGCATGCGCCCGTTCATTAGCGGGCCGGTCGGCCAAACATATCCAGCGGTAATAGCTGAAGGCAACGTGATGAAGGTCGCGAATAATGAGTACCGCCGGATCGAACCGCTTAATTCCCTGGCCAATTTCCCTAAGCCAGGGCATTGGCGCTGGTCGGCATCGTTAGCAGGCAGTTAGTGGGGATACCGCGATGGAATGGCGTCGGCTCTAGCCCACCTGGACCCAGACGTTGTCGAGGATGCCGTTGAACTGGTCGTTGTCGGCGTAGGCGCCCTTGCCGCCGATGCTCATCGGGTGATTGTTGGTGACCGAGAGGTCCCGGGGGACAGCGGTGCGGCCGCGCAGCCGATCGTCGACGTGGACGGAGAGCACGGTGCCGACCCGCGAGCAACGGACGCGGTGCCAGCGGCCGTCCGCCACCGTGACCGAGCTGGTGGCCATCCGGATGCGGCGCCGCCGGTCGCCGACCAGCACGCAACTGGGCCGACCGGCGGCGCCGTCGACCTGGAGCTTCCACTGGCTGCTCGCGGTGGAGTAGCCCTTCTGGACGACGTTCTGGCCCTTGCTCGTCTGGGCCGGGGAGAGCAACACGTCGGCCCCGTACGAGAAGTGCCGCGCGCCGGGGTTGAGATCGGGTCTCGACCGCGTCTGGAGCGCCACGTGCGGACAGACGCGCCGCACACAGCGGGCGGGGAAGAGCAACGCCAAGCCCGGCCCGTGCGGCACGAGCCGCACCTTGCCGCCGTGTCCCGAGATGACCCGCAGCGTGTGCCCGCGCCCCGACAGGTCGGTGGTCGCGGTCTTCCGCCCGTTGAACCCGTACTTGGCGATCAGCGCCCGCGGAGCCCCGGCGGGCCTGCCAAGAACCTGCGGGTGGTCCGCCGCCGGGACGGAGTCATGGGTAAGGCTCGGCGCCGACATCAGGGCGAGCCCACCCGCGACGACGGCGGCCGAGACCGCGCCGGCCACCCCACCGAACCAGCCAGGATGCATGCCCGAATTATGGCTTATAGGAAGGACGGTCGGTCGCCCGAAGAGCTAATTCGCGGACGAGTGCCCGCCGCGGGCCGGGTCAGCCGACGTGGGCGGCGGCGGGGCCGGTGGGAAGGTCTTCGCGGTGGGCTTTGATCATGACTGCGGAGACCACGGCGGCGACAATGATCAGGGCGGAGGCCCACGTGAAGGCGGCCGAATAGCCGTTGATCTGAGCCAGTAGCCCGATTCGCTCACCGTCCTGCGGCGAGGTCGGCACGTGGTCGGCCACGTACGCCGCGATGGCCGTGGTCGCGATGGTGTTGAGCAACGCCGTGCCCAGCGATCCGCCCACCTGCTGCGTCGCGTTGAGGGCCGCGCTCGCGGCGCCCGCGTCGTGTTCGGGGACGCCGATCAGCGCGAGGCTCGACAGCGGCACGAAGGTGAAGCCGAGACCCAGCCCCAGCAGCACCTGCGCCGGCATCAGATGACCCCAGAACGACGTGTCCAGGTCGATCCAGCGCAGCCAGAACATGCCCACGGCGGCCAGGATCGGGCCGACCACCATGAGCGGCTTCGGCCCGATCCGGGGAAGCAGGTTGCTCGCCAAGGTGGCCGAGATCAGCACCCCGACCGTGACCGGCAGCGACGCGAAGCCCGCCTTCAACGGCGTGTAGCCGAGCACGTTCTGCAGATAGAGGATCAGGAACAGGAACGCTCCGAAGAGGCCCGCTCCGACCAGCAACGAGGTGATGTACGCCCCGGCGCGGTTGCGGTCCTGCACGATGCGCAGCGGCAACAACGGGTTGCTGACGCGCTTCTCGATCAGCACGAAGATCGCCAGCAGCAGCAGGCCGCCGATGATGCAGCTGAGGGTGAGCGGCGACCCCCAACCCTCGTCCGGCTTGGCCGCCTCGTTGAAGCCGTAGACCAGCGCCACCAGGCCGAGCGTCACCACCACCGCACCCGGTATGTCGTACTTGGTGTTTCCCTGCGCCTTGCTCTCGGGCACCAACGGCACCGCGAGCACGAGCACAGCGATCGCGATCGGAATGTTGACCAGCAGGCACCAGCGCCAGTTCGCGTACTCCGTCAGCACGCCGCCGAGCAGCAGCCCGACCGCCGACCCACCGCCCGCGATGGCCCCGTACACCGCGAAGGCCTTTGCTCTTTCCCGAGCCTCGGTGAAGAGCACCGTGAGCAGCGCCAGCGAGGCGGGGGCGAGCAGCGCGCCGAACGCGCCCTGCAACGCCCGCGCGCCGAACAGCATCGGCCCGTTCTGGGCCAGGCCGCCCAGCGCCGACGCGGCCGCGAAGCCGAGCGCGCCGACGATGAACGTGCGCTTGCGGCCCCAGTAGTCGGCGATCCGCCCGCCGAGCAGCAGCAAACCGCCGAAGGCCAGCGTGTAGGCGGTGATCACCCACTGCCGGTCGGCGTCGCCGATGTCGAGTGCACGCTGGGCGCTGGGCAGGGCGATGTTGACCACGGTGGCGTCGAGAACGACCATCAGCTGGGCGATCGCGATGACCCCGAGCGCTACCCACCGACGCGGATTCGCCTCGGTGGACGCCAAATCACTTGTTGCGGACACGAGGGGTTCTCTCTTGCTCGGGGGACGCGCTGTCCAGCGGAACGGATCGGCCGGGCACAAGTCCTAGTTGGACGCCCTGACGGGGCAGCACGGCGTCGAGCAGCCAGTCGGCGGCCACTCGCACCCGGTTGCCGGGCATGGAAAGCAGGTGGTAGCCGCGGGTCACGACCTTGGCCGGGAAGCCCTGCAGCGGCACGCCGAGCGGGTTGGCCGCCGCGTCGAGACCGCCGAGGTCGACGACGAAGCCGAGGTCGTAGTGCTTGTACGGCTTGCGGCGACCGTCGCCGTACGAGGCCGCGATGTTCTTCGCCGCGGTGACGCCCTGCCGGCTGGCGTGCTGCGCGGTCATCCCGGTGATCTCGCCCGGACGGGTCAGGTCGGGCACGGCGGCCGCGTCACCGATCGCGAACACGTCGGGACGCCCGGGCACGTTGAGGAACTCGTCGACCGCCACGCGCCCCTCGCGCAGCGGCACGCCCAGGGCGGCGACGACCGGGTCAGGGCGCACGCCGACACACCAGATCAGTGAGCGGGTGGCGATGAACTCCCCGCTGGACAGATGGACACCGTCGGCCATCGCGCCCTTGACGCTGGTCTTCAGGAGGATGTCGACCCCGCGCTCGCGCAGCACCTTGTCGGAGGCCTGGGCGAGGCGTTCGTCGAGGCCGGGCAGCACTCGATCGGCCGTGTCGAGCAGGACCCAGCGCACCTTGTCGCGCAGCTCGGGACGATCGGCGGTCAGCGCGTCGGTGAAGAGCACGCCCTGGGCGGCCACCTCGGTGCCCGTGTAGCCGGCGCCGGCCACGACGAAGGTGCAACGCGCCCGCTGTTCCTCGTCGGAGGTCTCGTTCACCGCCAGTTCGATCTGCCGCGTGATGTGATCCCGCAGGTAGAGCGCCTCGGGGATGCCGCGGAAGCCGTGCGCGTACTCGGTCACGCCGGGCACCGGGAGCAGCTTGTTGACACTGCCGGCCGCGATGACCAGACGGTGGTAGCCGATCGAGCCGGTCCGCCCCTCGGGATCGCGATAGGTGATCGTGCGGTTGTCGAAGTCGAAGCCGTCGGCCTGACCAAGAACCTGCCGTACGCCGGGGAGCGTGGCCTGCAGCGAGACGGTGACCCGCCTCGGCTCGAGGATCGCGGCGGCCACCTCGGGCAGCAGCGGCAGATAGAGGAAGTAGTCGGTCGGGTTGACCACGACGATCTCGGCGCCGCCGCGGGACAGTTTGGCGAGAGTGCGCGCAGCCGCGAAACCGGCGAAGCCGGCACCGACGATCACGATGCGGGGGCGTGCCATACGGGTCCTTCCGTCGTGGGCGCCACCACGCCCGCCGAGCAGACCGATGCCCCACCGACGCTACCGAAAACCGTCCTACCTGCGATGTGAGCGGCGCGACAGTGCCTGATCGGCCGTTCGGTGGAGTTTTTTTAATCATCCGAACGGTTGTCGTCCATCAATCGATGATCGGGCGTCTATGAATGCGCCGGGCGGTGCCCACACGGGGTGGCATCGACCGGTGTTGTCGCTGGTCGGCGCCCACCCAGCGGGGCATCGTCCGGCAGCGTGGGGTGGAGGGGGCAGACGTGACCAGCAGCGCCGTATTTGAGTCGCCTGGGTACGCTCACGTCTCCCTCGACACCTCGAACGGACACCTTCGAATGGACGCCCGTGAGGCCGACTATGCGCATTTCGTCCGCACCCGGACGCACGCATTGTTGCGCTCGGCGTACCTTTTGACCGGCGATCAACATCTCGCCGAAGATCTCGTCCAGGAGACGCTCGCGCGCACGCACCGGGCGTGGCAGCGGCTGGACCGCACCGAAAACGCCGAGGCATACGCGCGGACCGTCCCGGCCGTCGGCCACGGCGACCCCGAGCACCTCCCCCACCCTCGCGCGCACGGGCCGAACCGTTCCGCTGCGCCCGCGCGCGCAGGACGAGAAGCCCGAGAAACCGGCCCGCACCGAGAAACCGCGTTCCCGCACGCTCGGTGACCTGCCGGGCCACGTCTTCTACGCCGGACGCGACGCCCACCCCGACGTCACCCGCCTGTCGCCGGCGAGCGGCGCTCACGAGGTCGTGCTGCCCGACGCACCCTCCTCGGTCGGCATCTCCCCCGACGGCCGCCGGATCGCCTATGTGACCGACGGCCGGCTGCTGGTCAGCGAGGCCGAGGGCAAGGGCGAGGCGAAGCAGGTGGCCGTCGGCGTGATCGCCACCGGCCAGGCGCCCACCTGGTCGCCCGAGGGCGGCCGGCTGCTGGTCGACGCGGCCGCGCCGGGCGTCCTCGACCTGGCGAGCGGCGCGCTCACCCCGCTGCCCGAGAGCCTCGCCGCCGGCCAGCACTTCCGCTGGTCCGGCGACGGCAACAAGCTCGTGTACGCGACGTCGACCTGCGGTCTCAAGCTGACCGCCGACGGCGCCGACACGAGCACGACCGTGCCGGTGCTCGGCGTGACCCAGCCCGGGGCCAACCCCGACGACCTCGCCGCGTGCAAGCCGACCAGCGTCGACGCCACCGGGCGACGGGTGACCGTGCCGCTGCAGACCACCGGCGAGACCGTGACCGGCACCGACACGGCCGACGCGGTGATCGACACGACCACTGGGCGGCCCGTTGCGCTGCCGGTCCCGGGCTCGGTGATCGGCGCGGTCTTCGACTCCGACGGCAACCTGCTGGTCCGCACCGAGGAGGGAACCAGGATCACCCTGTCGCTCTTCGCGCCCGGCAACGAGCTGCGGGTGCAGGCGATCGAGCCCCGGTCGGTCCACGAACTGGATCTGCTGGCCTACACCCGCTGAATGCGAGCGCGGCCCCGGCGCCGGGTGCGAGCATGATCTGGATGGCCGTGCAGCAGGAGAACGCCCGGCCCCCGGTCGGGGCGCCACCGTGGTGGCGGCGGGGCCCGACCGTGGCCGTGCTGGTCGTGGCCGTGCTCGGCGCCGAGCTGGTGCTGGGCTGGTCGTCGTTGGCCGGGGCGCTGACCCAGCTCCGCGAGCCGCACTGGAAGTGGGTGGCCGCCGCGATCGTGGTCGAACTGGCTTCGATGGGCACCTACGCCCGGATGCAGCGGGCCCTGCTGCGCGGGGCGGGCACCCGGGTCAGCATGCGCAAGCACGTCGCGACCGCGTACGCGGCGCACTCACTGAGCGCGACCCTGCCCGGCGGCCCGGTCTTCTCGACCACGTTCAACTTCCAGCAGCTACGCCGCTACGGCGCCTCACCGGCCGTCGCCTCGTGGTGCGTCGCGCTCAGCGGCGTCTTGTCGACCGGCGCGCTGGTGGTGATCGGCGCGGTCGGTGCCCTGCTCGCCCGCAACACTGGGACCTGGCACTCGCTCGTCGGCTACGCGGTCGCCGCCGTGGTGGTGGCCTTCGGCGTACGCCAACTCGCCGAACACCCCCAGTCGCTGGATCGCCCGGTGCGGGCCCTGCTGAGCGGGGTCAACCGGGTGCGGCGGCGGCCGCCCGAACACGGCCACGCCAAGCTGCTCGGCTTCGTCGAACAACTTCGCGAGGTACGGGTCCGCCCGGTCCACTTCGCCGTCGCGGTGACCCTCGCCCTGCTGAACTGGCTCTTCGACGCGCTCTGCCTGTGGCTGTGCTGCGTCGCGGTCGGCGCCGGCGAGATCAGCCCGGTGAGCCTGGTGATCGCCTACTGCGCCGGGATGGCCGCGGCCAGCGTGCCGATCGTGCCCGGCGGACTCGGTGTGGTCGACGGCGCGCTGGTGCTGGGCCTGATCGCCGGCGGCCTGGCGGGCTCGCACGCGGTGGCCGCAGTGGTGCTCTATCGCCTGATCAGCTTCGGCTTCATCATCGGCCTGGGCTGGCTGGTCTGGCTGGCCATCCGCTCCAAGAACCGGGTCTGACCAGATCGTGCGCCCGACGAGCTAGATCTTGCACCCGACGAGCTAGACCTTGCGCCCGACGAGCTAGACCTTGCGCCCGACGAGCTAGACCTTGCGCCCGACGAGCTAGATCGTGCGCCCGAAGAGCCGCCAGCCGCGCTTCTTGGCCTCGGCCCGGCGTTCCGGTTCGCCGTTGAGCTGGGCGAGGCGGTGCTGGGCGACCGGGTTCTCCGGCTCCATCCGCAGCGAGATGAGCAGCGCCTGACGGGCCTGGTCGACGTGCCCGAGCGCGTTCAGCGTCACCCCGTGCGTGTAGTAGTAATGCGCCTCGGTCGGGTCGAGGCCGATCGCCGTCCGGGCGGCCTGCTCGGCGTCGGCCACCTGCCGGTCGGCCGAGAGCAGCGCCCAGGCGACCCGGTCGTGCCAGAGTGCGTTGCGCGGGTCGGCGATGACCGCCCGGTAGGCCATCGTGACGGCCTCCTCGTGCCGGCCGAGCATGGTGAGCGCCCGGCTGGCCACGGCGAGCGGGCGCGGGTCGGCCGGGTTGAGCCGGACGGCGTGGTCGGCCGCGTCGAGCGCGCCGGTGGAGTCGTCGAGGGCGAGCCGCAGCCGGGCGAGCAGGATCCAGCCCTCGGCCGCGGTGGGCTCGGCGGCGAGCACCGGCTCGAGCGTGGCGACGGCCTGCTCCAGCTCGAGCTGCTCGAAGAGCGTGGCGGCCTGGGCGATACCTAGTTCGGTCGGCCCGGTGAAGGCACGCGCCTGGTGCGTCGTCGGCGCGTCCCCGGTCCGCAGGGGGTTGGCGGTCACATCGAGCTATTCGGCCGGTTCGGGCCACGGATGAGGGTTTCTTACGAGGCGCCCGGCATCCACCCGGCGGACCGGCTGTGGTCGTGAGCCTCGTAGAAGGGGACCTGCGCGTACGCCCGTACGGGAAAGGTGCCGAAGGCGACGATCCGGGGCGGTGCGGCGGTGAAGCGGGCACCGTGCGGAGGCAGATTCTCCAGACCGGTGAGGTGTTCGACGATCGGGATGCCGGCGGCGAGCAGCACGGTGTGTGCCGGGCGCTCGCCACCGCTCGCCACCGTGGTGTCGTCGAGGTTCACCGAGTCGATGCCGACCAGCGCGGCCCCGCGCTCGACCAGCAGCGTAGCGGCCGCACCGGTCAGATAGGGCGCGTCCAAGCCGTACTCGGGGGTGTCCCAGTTCTGGTCACCACCGGTGTGCAGCAGCACCGCGTGACCGGCCACGGTGAGCGGCGCGATGTCGTCCTCGGTGACCGCCCGCCGGCCGCTGCCCGCCGTACGCACAACGACGGCGGGCAGGTCGGCCAGCCGTTCCAGCGGCATCCCGGCCAGGTCGATCCCGCCGTCGTAGCGATGCCGCGGGGTGTCGAGGTACGTACCGGTCTGTCCGATCATCTCGATGCGGTCGAGGCTGAACTCGGTGCCCTGGGCATAGCGGGGGCGCGAGTCCTCCCACGTCAGGTGCGCGGAGATGACCGGCGGGGCGATCCCCGGATAGGTGCTCATCCCGTCCGCGATGACGTGGCTGAGCTCGACGAAGCGCAGCCGGGGCGGACCGGGCGGACCGGCGATCACCGGCTCGGCGAAGGTGCGGACCTCGATCAGCTCGACCCGCTCGACGTTCCGTAAACCGAGCGAGCCGACCAGGATCATAGCGAGGTCGGCCGAGGTGACATCCAGGCGCGGCACGTCCACCCGCAGGCTCCGCGTCCGCAGGCTGCCGCCGGTCGTGAAGGTGACATCGGCGGTCAGTTCCGCCTGGTACTGCTGCACGGGACTCTCCTATCGGAGTTCGATCAACGCTTCCACGATCAACCAAATGCCGAAGATTGCGAAGAGGGCGGCCGCCCCGTACTTGATGAGTTTTTCGGGCAGGTGCCGGCCGAGCAGGCGACCGACCAGGATGGCGAGCGCGTCGGCGGCGACCATGCCGACCGTCGAGCCGAGCCAGGTGCCGAACCAGCCGTGCTGCGTGGCGAGCGTGATCGTCGCCAGCATGGTCTTGTCGCCCAGTTCGGCCAGGAAGAACGCGCCGCCGACGGCCAGGATCGCCGAGCCGGTGCTGCGCTCGGCCTTGGTCTTCTCCTCGTCGGTGAGTTTGTCACCCCGCAGCGTCCAGGCGCCGAAGGCGAGGAAGGCCACTCCGGCGACGAGCGAGATCCAGCCGGTCGGCAGTGTCGTGCCGAGGCCGTAGCCGATGCCGACCGAGACCGCGTGCACGATCGCGGTGGCCACGGTGATACCGATCAGCACCGGCACCGTCTTGAAGCGGGTTGCGAACGTCAGTGCCATGAGCTGGGACTTGTCGCCCAGCTCGGCCACGAAGATCACGGCGAAACTCAACGCCGTCGCGGCAAGAAAACCATCCACCGAACGTGCTCCCGGTAGTCAAGGACCGGGCAGAAGGGCGCAGGGGCGGCTTCGACCCGGCCGTCACGAACACAGCCAAGTCGAAGGTCTCGCTCGCCTTGTGGCAAGGCCGCGCGGCCGGACCCCGCAGAATCAGGGGATCAGTATGTCGACCGCGGCATTGGGAGCTACTCCCCTTCGCAGCTGAAGCATAGCCAACGGCCCCCGCCCGCCGACGAGGGCCGTGATTGTCATCACTGCCCGGCGATCACGCGCTGTAACTCCAGACGCTCGGACCCCACCGGTGCGCGCTTGGCCTGGGTCGCCGCGATCACCGGCGGTGGCGCGATCGGCTGGCAGCGCTTGTCGGAGCGCTCGCCCGGCTGCCGCTTCGGAAGCTTGCCGGTGGCCAGGTAATCGGCGATCGGGTTGTCCACGCAGAGGTTGCCGTAGAGCGAGCCGGCGTGCGTGGTGCCGCCGACGCCCTCGATCAGCACCGAGCGCGGGAACCGCTTGCGAACCTCGAGACTGCCGGTGAACGGCGTGGCCGCGTCGAGCGACTCGCTGATCAGCAGCACCGCCGGGACGGTCTCGCCCGAGACGGTCACCGGGGTGCCGCTCCGGGCCGGCCAGGACCGGCAGGGCGCGTTGTACCAGGCGTTGGCCCAGGTCTCGAAGGGTGCCGTGCGGTGCGTCTGCCAGTTGTCCGAGGTCCACTTGGTCCAGCTCTTGGGCCACTGCACGTCGGTGCACTGCACGCCGAGATAGATCGCGTAGTTGTTGTCCGCGCCCGGGCCCTTCGGGTTGCTGATGTCGTACAGCTTCTTGAGCGGCGCCGCGTCCTGCCGACGCACCCAGGCGCTGAACGCGTTCCCGACGTCGGCCCAGCCGAAGGTGTAATAGCCGGCCTGCAGGAAGATGTCGGTGAGCTCGGCCGAACCGATCACGCCGCCGGCCGGTTTGCCGGCCAGCTTGCGCTGCTCGGCGTAGTAACGCTGCTGCACCGCGCGGGCGGTCCGGCCCAGACCGTAGGTGCGGTGGTTCCGGGCCAGCCAGCCGAAGTAGATCTTGATGTTGCGGTCGAACGCGAGGTCCTGGTCGAGGTTCGCGTCGTACCAGACCCGCGCCGGGTTGACGTTGCCGTCGAGCACCATGCGGCGTACGCGCTCGGGGTATCGGGTGGCGTAGACCTGACCGAGGTACGTGCCGTACGAGAACCCGTAGAAGTTGATCTGCGGGGCGCCCAGGGCGACCCGGATCAGGTCCATGTCCCGTACGGTGTCGAGCGTCTTGAGGTTCTGCAACAACTTGCCGCCGGTTCGCCCGCACGCCTTGGCGTACCCCTCGGCCCGCTTGAGCCAGGCCTTCTCGATCCGCGCGGTCGTGGGCACGTACGCCGGCCGGTTGTAGCTCGCGTATTTCACGTCGCAGCTCAGCGCGGGTTTGCTGGCGCCGACGCCGCGCGGGTCGAAGCCGATCCAGTCGTACGCCGCTCCGGCCTGCTTGGGCACCAGCGAGCCGAGCACCGAGAGCACGAGGCCCTTGCCGCCGGGCCCACCCGGGTTCACCAGCATGATGCCCTGGTAATTCGCGTCCGGGACGGTGTGCTTGACCCGGGAGACAGCGAGCTGGATCTTCGCGCCGTTCGGCCGGGCGTGGTTCAGGGGGACGGCGAGGTAACCGCACTCGGCCTTACGAGCGCGCAGCGTCACGTCGGCGCACGCGCTCCACGCGACCGGCTTCACGACCCGCTGATTCCCGGCCTGCTGATCCCCCGTGCGCTCGGTCCGCTCGTTCGCCGCCCGCGCGCCGCTCGCCGGGGCCGCGATCACCGCCAAGGCGATCGTGGTGGCCGCCGCCAGAAGTCGTCTCATACCAGCCTCTCGTGTCCAATTAGCCCCCATATGGTGCGGCGTGGGCGGCCGGAAAGAGGCCGTCCACGCCGAGGCGCCACGAAAGAAACCCGGTCACATCAGGCGGCGTACGGTGGCGCGGGCTGAGCCTCCTCGAACTCGGCCTCGACCTCCGCCTCGTGCGCGACGACGCCGGTCGCGGGCTTTCCCCGCACGAGCGAGGCCAGCGCGCCGACCACGGCCATCGCGATCGCCAGCCAGAAGACGATCACCAGGCCGTCGTGGAACGGCTCGGAGATCAGCCGCGGGAAGAACTCGAGGCCGGTCAGCCGGGCCGCGTTCTCGGGCGGCAGGGCACCCAGCACCTGCGGCCCGAGCAGCTCACCGATCGGGTTGTAGCCGAGGAACGCGGCGAACAGCGTGCCCACCGGCGGCAGGGCGGCGATCGCGTTCGCCGTGTCGGCGGGCACTCCCTGGCCGGTCAGACCGCTGCTCAGCGCGCCCGGCAGCGAGTCGGCCAGACCGGCCACCATCAGCGAGAAGAAGACGCCGATGGAGAGCACCTGGCCGGCGTTCTGGAAGGTGGCGCGCATCCCGGAGGCGGCGCCGCGCATCGAGGCGGGCACGCTCGACATGATCAGCGAGGTGTTCGGCGCCGCGAACAGGCCGCCACCGACGCCGTTGATGAAGATCAGCACGGCGAAGACGGCGTAGTTGAAGTTGCCCGGCAGCAGCAGGAGACCGACGAAGGACGCTGCCATCACCAGCAGGCCACCCGAGGCGAACAGGCGGGGACCGAACCGGTCCGAGAGCCACCCGGCGAGCGGGCCGGCGGCCAGGAAGCCGATCGTCATCGGGACCAGGTAGATGCCGGCCCAGAGCGGGGTCGACTCGTAGGTGTAGCCGTGCTGCGGGAGCCAGATGCCCTGCAGCCAGATGATCAGCATGAACTGCAGGCCGCCGCGGGCCACACTGGCCAGCAGGTTGGCGGCGTTCCCGCTGGTGAAGGCGCGGTTCTTGAAGAGGGCGAGCGGGAACATGGGCTCGGCCACCCGCTTCTCGATCACACCGAACGCGACAAGCGCGAGGGCACCGCCGACCAGCCCGGCCAGGACCCACGGGTTGGTCCAGCCCATCGTGTGCCCGCCGGACGGCTGGATCCCGTACGTGATCGCGGCCAGCACGGCCGTGAGCCCGATCGCGAAGGTCGCGTTGCCCCACCAGTCGATCTTCGCCTTCCGCCGGACGCCGGTGTCGTGCAGCGAGCGGTACGCCCACACGGTGCCGAGCAGACCCAGCGGGATGTTGACCCAGAAGATCGAGCGCCAGTCCCATTCGGCGAGCACACCACCGGCAACCAGGCCGAGGAAGGAGCCCGCGAGGGCCGAGACGATGTTGACCCCGAGCGCCATGCCACGCTGCTCGGCCTTGAAGGCGTCGGTGATGATCGCGGCCGAGTTGGCCATCAGCATCGCGCCGCCGACCGCCTGCAGCACCCGCCAGCCGATCAGCCAAAGCGCGCCGCTCCCGCCGTCGAACGGGTCGAGCGACAGGATGATCGAGGTGAGCGTGAAGATCGCGAAGCCGGCGTTGTAGATCTTGACTCGGCCGTACATGTCGCCGAGCCGGCCCAGTGTGACCACCAGAACGGCGGTGACCAGCAGATAGCCGATCAGCATCCAGAGCAGATAGCTGACGTTGGCCGGCTCGAGCGGGTCGACGTGGATGCCCTTGAAGATCGCCGGGAGCGAGATCAGCACGATCGAGGCGTTGATGGTCGCCAGCAGGGTGCCGAGCGTCGTGTTCGACAGCGCGATCCACTTGTAGCGCGGATGATCCACGGAAAGCACGTGGTCCACTCCTCTTCACTTATCCGTATATTTCGGGCCTCAGGGGCCGCGCGCGACTCTGCGACGTAGCCCCGGACCGATTAGGAGGCCTGGTCGGCGGCGAGGTCGCTGAGCCGTTCCAAGCCGGGCAACGCGGCCACGACAGCCGCGTAGTCCTCGGGGGAAAGACCCCGCAGCAGCTCGGAGAGCGCGCCGGCGCGCACCTCGCGGCGATGGGCCACGGCGGCCCGGCCGGCCTCGGTGATGCTGACGACTACCGCACGCCCGTCACTGGGGTCGCCCGTACGCTCGGCCAGCCCCTCCTTCTCGAGGCGCGTGACCAGCTGCGTCATCGCCGGCTGGCTGATCCCCTCGGGGGCGTAGAGCTCGCTGAGACGATGCGGACCCGAGCGCTCGAGGCGGCGCAGCGTCGAGGCTGCGGTCAGGCTCAGCGGGCCGCGCGGCGTGAGCCGACGCAGTGTCTCGTAGAAGCGTTCGAACCCGGCCGCGACGGCCGCGTCCTGGTCCGTGATGACGGGGGCAGGCTGCACGAGAAAAATATATATCACGCGCTTATGAATGACGAATCGCGTCCGTCCCGCGGGTCCCGGCCCCGGGCCTCATTGTCACAATTTCACCATTCGCCCGTACGCGCCGCCCCATCGGGCGGACGAAAACAGCTTGAAATGGCACGATGCAGTCATGGACGAGCAAATCCTCTGGGCCTTGGTCGACCACAGCCCGGAGGCCGACGACCGCGGCTCCTGGTTACATCCCCACCTGGGCACGACCACCGGCGGCGGCCGTGCCCCCCAGGAGTACGTGGCCGCGCTCCGCCACGTCGCCCTGACCCTCGACGCCGATCCCCGCTGGCGATCCTGGTTCCGGCAGTCCGGCCTGGCCGCCTGCGAGCTGGGCATCGTCGCCGAAGGGCTGCTCGACCACCTGCGACCGAGCGCCGACATCCGCCGCCTCGACGACCACCTCCGGGCCAACTTCACCTGCGCTCTGCCGGCCGGAGCGCCGCCCCCGGGAGGCGCGGACCAGGCCACTCGCACCGCGACCGCCGAGGTACGGGCGATGTTCGAGGTGATCCGCCAGGCGCTCACCCTGCCGGCACTGCCGCCCACGCCGCTGATGCCGTGCCTGCCCGACGACGCCCCGGACGTCCCGTTGACCGCCAAGCGGGTCTCCGAGACCCCGCACGAGCCCCAGCACCAGGGCTACCTGACCCTGACCCAGATCCAGGAGTTCTTCGCCTGAGCCCTCACCAGGTCAGGTCGACCAGCTCGCGAAGTTGCGCGAGCGCATCACTCTTGCCCGGTCCCTCCGGCAGCTCGTGCCGGGCGGCCGCGACCAACTTCCAGCGCAGCAGGGCGTAGATCTCCTCCCGGCCGGCGTCGGGAAGGTCGGGGATCCAGAGGCTGCCGAGGTTCTCCGCGACGACCATGCGGAGCCAGTCGGCCGTCTTCTGATCGTCGACGCGCGGAATGAGGTATTCCAGCGTCCACTCGAAGAGGCCACCGGTCGCCTGCCAGTCCTTGCCCGGCCGGACCATGATGAGAGCCGCCATTGTCGCCGCCCCAGAATGAAGACACGCGGTGCCAGGCCACGCTCGGCCAGGAACCCTTCCACCTTCGCCACCTGGTCCGCGGTGAACTGAGAAACGTCCACCGGCACCAGGTCCGCCTTCTCGAGATGCAGCACGATCTGCTGCGAGAAGCGCGCCCACTGCCGTTCGAACCGGTGCGCCGCGAACGGGCCCACCGCGTCGTAGGAGAGGCCACTGTGGTCGAACCAGTCGGCCCGACTCCCGGGGGTAGCCCGGATCAGGCGCACGCCGAGCTCGACCTCGATGCGGACCGCCGTCCGGGCCTCGTTGCGGCGAAACCGACCGGTGGCCGGGTCCATGCCGAGCGCACGGATCCGCTCCCGTTCAGGTGGCGGATCCGGCGCGCGCATCAGCGCTTCACTCGCTCGGGCCGGTGCGCGCCCGGCTCCTTGGGCAAAATATGAGGTCGTGGCAGTTGTGGCGTGACCACCACCGGGACGCCGCCCTGGCCTATCCCGGCATAGATCACCGGACGGGCCGACCGCAGCACCAGCGCGTGCACCAGGCCGAGCGCGCCGACGGCGGCCACCGCGACGGGCACGATCCAGCGCAGCGGGGAGTCGCCGGGAACGCCGAGCAGGACGGCGAGATCACGGAACGCGAGGGAGCCCACCGAGCCGAGCGCGACGGTGGCCAGCGTGGGGGCGACGAACCTGGTCCACGCGCTCGCACCGTCCGGCACGCGGTTGAGATGCAGCAACGCGGCCACCGAGGTGACCAACAGCAGCACCAGGACGCCCAGGCCACCGGCGATCACGAGCCGACGCCCGAACAGCGGGGGCTCGGCGATTCCGGCCAGGGCGGCGGCGGCCAGCAGCACGGCGGCGACCGCCGACTGCGTCAAAGAAGCCGAGCGAGGAGCAAGGGTACGGCGGGAGACGCGGCCGAGCGCGGCGGGCAACACTCGCTCCCGGCCGAGCGCGAACAGGTAGCGCGCCATCGCCAGATGCAGCCCGAAGATGGCCGCGACCAGACCGGTGAGCAGCATCAGCCGGCCCAGCGTGACGGCCCACGGCGCCAGCCGGGCACCGGCGAGGTCGAAGAGCAGCTCCGAGCCGCGGCTGCGGGCCAGCTCGGTGATCCGGTCGGCGCCCGCGGCCGCGCTCAGCGACCACGAGGCGGCGGCGAGCAGCAGCGCGAAGGCGGCCACGGTGGCATAGGTGGCGAGGCCCGGGTCCCGGCGCGGGCGGATCGCCTCCTCGGCGTACGTCCCGGTGGTCTCGAAGCCCACGAAGGTGAGCAGGCCCACGGCGAGCAGCAGGCCGAGCGCGGGCCGGTCGATCGAGGTGGGGACGACGCTGTCGGTGGTGAGCTCGCCACCGGCCGGATCGATCACGTTCGCGGCGGTGAAACCGGCGATGACGGCGACCTCGGCCAGCACCAGCAGCGCGATCAGGCCGCCGCTCACCTCGGCGCGGATCGTGCCGCAGAGCGCGACCAGCAGCCAGCAGGCGGCGGCGACCATCCACCACTCGGCGTCCACCTGGAACCACGTGCGCAGCAGGGGCGCGGCCGCGGCGCCGACCATGCCGTAGAGGCCGAGCTGAATCGCCTGGTAGCAGGCGAGCGCGAGCCAGGCGGCGCCCGTCCCGGCGGGACGGCCCAGACCGCGGGCGACGTAGGTGTAGATCGCGCCGGCGAAGGGGGCGCGGCGGGCGAGGGCCGCGTAGCCCACCGTGAAGAGGAGGCCGACGACGCCGAGGGCCACGAAGGTCCAGGGAACCAAAGGCCCCCCGCCGGTGGCGTACGCGGCGGGCACCACGGTGATCAGCGCGGCGATCGGCGCGGTCACGGCCAGCGCGAAGAACGCGACAGCGGCCGTGCCGAGACGACCTGAGTGCTCAGGAACATCCTCGGGCATGCCCACGGATCTATTTGATCCTGACGAGCCAGGCCCTGACAACTAGCCGTAACGGTTCACTCACCATTGGTCAATGGGTTGGCACGAACCTACCCTGACCTCACGGTTCAATGAGGATTTTCCGTCCCGCCCCGGCCCTGAACTGGTGCACGAGCCCCGCGAACGGACCGCCGCGGGTCAGCGAAATTGCTCCCCGGTGATCGGCGGGGCAGGGGCCGACGTGAGGAATCGCGCTGCGATCCAGGTCCCCGGCAGCGCCCGGGACGGAGCGGCCATACTTTGTCACTGTGCTGCGACCTGCGACCTACGCCGAACGGGACCTGATCCTGACCTGGCGCAACCATGAGTCGGTGCGTGCGGTGAGCCTGACCACGCACGAGATCAAGCCCGAGGAGCATGCCCGGTGGTGGGAAAAGCGCTGGCGGGACGTGCTGATCTACGACGATGATGCGGGCACGCCGTCCGGTGTCGTGATCTTCGACGGCAACACCTGGTCCTTCTACCTCGACGTGGCCGGGTTGGGCGACCGGCTGCTCTGGGCGTGGATGCGCCTGGAGAAGGAGGCGGTGGCGTATGCCTTCGGCACACTTGGCCTCGAGACCCTGGGCGGCGAGACCCTCGCCGACAACCAGCAGGTGCTGGCGCTCCACCGGCGCTTCGGCTTCCAGGAGACACGGCGCTACGAACGACTCGTCGACGGCGAGCTGAAGACTGTCGTCTGGACGGAGAGAGGGAATAATGACTAAGTTCGGGCCCGACAAGCGGCCGTACATCGTCGCCGAGATGTCCGGGAATCACAACGGCTCTCTCGACCGGGCGCTCGCGCTGGTCGACGCGGCGGCGGACGCCGGCGCGGATGCGATCAAGATCCAGACGTACACGGCCGACACCATGACCGTGGACGTGAAGCACCCGCGCTTCCAAATCTCGAAGGGCCACGAGCTGTGGTCCGAGGCGTACCTGTACGACCTCTACGAGCGCGCGCACACCCCGTGGGACTGGCACCAGCCGATCTTCGACCGGGCTCGCGAGCGGGGCATCACACCGTTCTCCAGCCCGTTCGACCGCACTGCCGTCGAACTGCTCGAGAAGCTCGACGCGTCGCTCTACAAGATCGCCTCTTCGGAGATCACCGACCTGCCGCTGATCCGCCTGGCCGCGAGCACCGGCAAGCCGATCATCATCTCCACCGGCATGGCCTCGGTGCGGGAGATCGCCGCCGCGGTCGAGGCCGCCCAGGGCGTCGGCGCTACCGACATCACGGTGCTGAGCTGCACGGCGTCATACCCGGCCCCGCCGGAATTCACCAACCTGCGGCGCATCCCGGTACTGGCCCAGATGCTCGAGCTGCCGATCGGCCTCAGCGACCACACGCACGGCATCGGGGTCCCGATCGCCTCCGTCGCGTTCGGCGCCTGCCTGATCGAGAAGCACGTCACGCTGGACCGCGCGGACGGCGGCGTCGACTCGGCGTTCTCGCTCGAGCCGGCCGAGCTCACGGCTCTGCGCATCGAGTCGGAGCGGGCCTGGCAGGCGCTGGGCACCACGCACATCGGTCCGACCGAGGCCGAGAAGGAGGGGCTGCGGTTCCGCCGCTCGCTCTACGTGGTGGCCGACGTCAAGGCGGGCGACCAGCTCACTCCCGAGAACGTCCGGTCGATCCGGCCCACCGGCGGGCTCGAGCCCGACGCCATCGGGCTGGTCCTCGGCCGCACCTTTACCGCGGACGCCGCCAAGGGCACCCCGCTGACCTGGGATCTCATCTGACCCGGAGATAGCCGAAGGGGGGCCGGTCGGCCCCCCTTCGGTTTTCCCAGACTCAGCGCACCGCGACTGACCCCTCGGCCTTGCGGGCCCGGCGGCCGCGCACGAACTTGCGGCCGTCACGCATCAGCACCCGGTAGGCGCTGCGCGAGACCCAGAGGAAGCGGCCGGCCCAGGTCTTCTTGTAGAACTGGACCTCCCAGTCCATCTTGCTGACCGCGAGGTCACGCGACTTGATCATCTGCTCGGTCCAGTCCATCTGCGCCAGCAGGTGGCTCGCCTCGTACCGCTGACGCCAGAGCGCTTCGGTGAGTTCCCGGAAGCCGGGGAGGTCGACCGAGGCCGTGCCGGGCGAGACGGCCAGCAGCTGAAGCCGCCGGTCGTGCTGCTCGGCCAGGCTCAGCTCGAATTCGGCCGCCTCGAGCCGCACGTGCAGCTCGACCGCCGCGCGCACCTGGTCGGCGCCGACGCCCTGACCCACCATGCCGAGCATGACGGCGGTCAGGTCGAGCGCGTTCGACGCGATCGGCCACGGGTGCGGCTGGCCCGAGGTGAGGAGCTGGACCGCGAATTGCCAGACCGCGCGAGCCTCGGCGATCTCGAACGACACGGGCTCGATCGGCTCCCAGCGGGTGGGCAGCAGGATCGGGCCCTGTTCGGTGATGAAGACGTCGGCCAGGCCGGCCAGCGCGACCGGGCCGGCGAGCAGGCCGTCCTGGGCCTGAGCACGCAGCCAGGTGTCGAACTGGGCCAGCTCGAGCCGCATCTGGCGCAGGTCGTTGGCCGCCGCAAGGTGCAGCAGGCGCTCCTCGAGGACGTAGCCGACGTCGGCGCCGGGCGCCTTCGGCTCGCTGATCCGGCGCAGGCCGGACCGCTCGATCGGCTCGGCCAACGGCTCGAGGACCGTTGTGCGGACCTCGTGGGCCGAGGAGGAGACCTCGTACGCGAAGGTGCCGCGGGCGTCGCCGATCAGCAGCTCGTGGCGGTCGATCACGGGCGCGGCGCCGGCGCCGTGGGCGATGACCAGCCAGGCCGGAGCCACCGTGTCCTCCGCGCCGGCTCGCAGTGCGCGGTTGACCAGGCGACGGGGGTCGCTGAGCACCGGGCGACTACGGAAACCCGCGGCGAACGCCTGGGACAGCGCCGTGCCGAGCCGGGGGCGCAGCGGGGAGGAGACCTCGCCCAGCAGCCCCTCGCCGACCAGCACGGTCAGGGCTGCGGGGTCGGGGAACGCCGCGTACGACGCACCGACCGTCAGCCCCGACTCGGCGAGCCGGGCCGCGAGCTGCTGCTGCGAGGCCGGACGCTGCGTGTCGTTCTCGTCCTCGGACGAGTTCCAGTTCGAGTCGAGACGCTCACGGGCGCCGGGCTCCAGGCGCACGGTGTGGTGCACGCCGAGGCGGTTGTCGTGCACGAGGAGCAGAACGCCCTCGGGCTGGACAGCCTCGGCGAGCCGGTCGAGGAGCTGAGCCGCGGACATCTGCTCACCCTCGGCGGAGTTCAGCCGCTCGACCCCGTCGGCCGCGACCACGACGTCGAATTTCTCGGCGGCGTCGAGCTTGACGGCGGCACCGGCCAGGACGGTGACCCGCGAGTGGTTGCGGGCCGCTTCCTCGGCGTCGATCAGCGAGCGGAGCAGCCAGGACACCGAGGCGCCGCTGTCGGCCAGGGCGACGACGACCTCGTCGGCGTGCGGGCCGGCGACCAGCACCGTGCGGCCCGGACCGGCGTACCGGCCGAGCAGGTGACGAAGCACGGCGCCGCGCGGCAGCGCGGAACTGCGCCGCGGGTCGCGGTCGCTCCAGGCGAACATCTCGCCGCCGATGCGCCGCAGATTGTTGACCGGCGGCGCGGAGAGCGCGGCGGCGAAGTCCGTGCCCTGGTTGGGAAGCAGGGCAGCGGAGCGCTCCGACATCACTTCACCCTCTCTGTGGAAGCGGGCCAGCCCAGCAAGGCGCGCAGTTCGTCGGGATGGGCCAACTCGTCGGCGCCGAGCTGCTGGCGAGCCAGCGCATGGGTGGCCGCGGAATCGGTCTGGTGCCCATAAAGCTCAGGCCACTGCCGGCGCAGTCGAGGCTCGCCGCCGAAGGTGGGGTCAGCGTTGTCAAGGACCATCGGGTCGCCGTAGACGGCTACCTCCCGGCCGGCCAGAGCGCCGTACCAGACGGCGCTGCACAGCCGGTTTGACACTACTCGCCGGTGACGTCGCAGCTCCTTGAGCTGGCCGACGAGGAATTCCCGGTTGTGGTCACGCCACCAGAAACCTCGGTAACCGTGACAGATCACTCGGAAACCGGCATCCTCGTAAATCTTCCGGACGCTCTTCAGCCGGAACTCGTTCCAATACAGGCAGGCCGTGACCGGGCCGGTCTCGACCGCCTTGACCTCGTCGATCAGCTTCTGGTGGTCACCGCTGATCTGCTGACCCTCCCACCCGTGGAACGGGTAGAAGATAGTGCCCTCGGGCTCCGGCGCGTCGGCCGGCTCGGGCTCCATCGCCAGCAGGTAGGAGAACGGGGCGCCGACCACGACGACGTCGCGGCGGCCCTGGGACCAGGAACGACGCCGGGTCTCCTCGGACCAGACGAAGATGCGGCTGCCATCCACGAAAGGCGTACCCGGGGCTAGGCCGTCCCCCATGTTCCAGCCGTGCTGCAGGTATCCCTGGAGCCGGGGCGGGTGGAGCGGGTCGGACAGGTCGCAATAACGGGCCAACAGGTGGGCGTGGCCGTAGTGATAGTTGGCGTGATGCATTCCCTCATCCATCGCCGGCTGCTGGTGCGCCGCCATCTCGGTTCGCTCGGGCGCGCGACATATCTCCGGGCCATAGCGGCCCGTCAAGTCGACGCCGAAAGGTACCACTCAAGGTTATGTTCCGCGCGGGCCGATAGGTAACCGTTCCCCTTTCGGTCCACCGAGCCGCGCGGCCGGAATGCCTGCAGGGTGACCTGCGAACGGTCGGTCGGCGCGGCGCTGCGACGGGCAGCAAAATGACCACATTTGTGGCACAGATCACCCGACGCACCCATATCTTAGCGCTCAGGGGGCGATTATCAAGATCGTCGCCTACAGTGGACATTTCGGCGACAAGCCGGGGCTTCTCCAGGACCGGCCGGGGTGGACGCCGCCACGTTCGCCCCGGTCACCGCCGGTTCGAGCCTGAATCAAATGAATGCCCGGGTAACTCTCCGTGTTCTGAGAACCAGCACCCACCCGGGATGTCGGTTGTCACTTGAAGTAATCAAAACTGAACGGTGAGAGGGTTCCGGGAACAGCGCAGGGTCCCGGCCGCGGCCGGGACCCCTGGTCGCGGAATCGGTCAGGACACCCCGGCCAGTTCGCGGTCGTGCGGCGCGGTCGGCGCCTGCGGGGGCTCGTGGGCGATCTGCGGGAGCCAGGCCAGCCAGCGCGGCAGCCACCAGTTCTTCTCCCCCAGCAACGCCATCACCGCCGGCAGCAGCACCGCCCGGATGATCGTCGCGTCCAGCAGGACCGCCGCGGCCAGGCCGATGCCCAGCTGCTTGGTCGACGCCATCGGCAGCGTCGCGAAGAGGGCGAACACCGCCACCATGACCACCGCCGCGCTCGTGATGACCCCCGCCGTCCGGCCAATGCCCTCCCGCACCGCCTGCCTGGTCGACAGCCCGCGGTCGTGCCCCTCGCGGATCCGGCTCAGCACGAAGACGTGGTAGTCCATCGACAACCCGAACAGGATGATGAACAGGAAAAGCGGCATCCAGTTGACGATCCCACCGGCGGCCTGGAAGTCGAGCAGGCTCTCGAAGTGGCCGTACTGGAAGACGAAGACCAGCATCCCGTACGCGGCGGCCACCGACAGCAGGTTCAGCACGA